>Ga0335075_10006182_pt1 | contig 18513 bp, 19 predicted proteins | sample Lox_Sample_24_FD_206723 | JGI IMG/M metagenome (GOLD analysis project Ga0335075, IMG submission 206723) | Soil microbial communities from Loxahatchee National Wildlife Refuge, Florida, United States - Lox_Sample_2.4 | ecosystem: Environmental > Terrestrial > Soil > Wetlands | place: USA... | reverse complement strand
CGAGGACGTGACCCCCGTCCCGCACGACGGCACCAAGCCGAAGGGCGGCCGCCGGGGCCGGAGGGTGTAGGATGCCGGTCACGATCGAGGAGCTGACGCCGCGCCAGACGCGGCTCGAGATCAGCGGTGCGACGGCCTCCCAGGTGAACGCGGTCCGCCGCACGCTCCTCGCCGACGTCCCGAAGCTCGCCATCGAGGACGTCGAGTTCCACCTGGGGCCGATCCGCGACGAGACGACGGGCAAGGACTACGACTCTTCGACGAGCATGTTCGACGAGGCGGTCGCGCTGCGCCTCGGGCTGCTGCCGATCCCGACCGACCTCGGCCAGTTCCGCCGCAAGGCGGAATGCGACTGCGCGGGCGCGGGATGCGCCCACTGCCAGGTCATGTTCTCCGTCGACAAGAAGGGCCCGTGCACCGTGTACGCGAAGGACGTCGTGCCGCTCGGCGATGCGACCCTCGCGATCCTCGAACCCGACGTGCCGATCGTCCGCCTCGGCGCCCGCCAGGCACTGCTCGCCTACGCGACGGCGACGGTCGGGAGCGCGCGCGACCACGCGAAGTGGCAGGTGGCGCACGGCGTCGGGATGTACCCGCGGCCGCACGTCCGGATCCAGAAGAAGGAAGGGACGAGCGACGCGACGCTGAAGCGCGCCGCCGCGGCGTGCCCGGTCAACATCCTCGAGTTCGCCTCGGGCAAGCTCACGGTCACGGACGAGACGAAGTGCATCTTCTGCGGCGCCTGTGAGCGGATCGCCGACGACGGCTCGATCAAGATCGAGGCCGACGAGGAGGACTTCTTCCTCCGGTTCGAGACCGACGGATCGCTCTCCGCGCGCGAGGCGCTCCGCTTCGCGCTCAAGAACCTCAAGGCGCGCTACGAGGACCTGCGCGAGGCGATCCAGGCGATCCCGTAGCGCGGGTCGGGCTCACCCAGTCCCAGCGCAGGATCGCCGCGACCCGTCCGAGGCCGGCGAGCCGCTTGCCGGCTTCCCCTTCGTCCCGGACCACGAACAGCCGGACGCGCGCCGCGCGGGCCCGGTCGAGCATCGGCGCGAGCGCGGGGTCGGCGAGCAACGACTCGGAGAGCAGGATCAGCTCCGCGGCGCCCGCGTCGATCGCCTCGCCGACCTCGCGGGGACCGACCGCCGCGCGCACGCCGCCCGCGAGCGAGCGGACGAGGCGCTCGACCATCTCGGCCTCCTCGGCGGCGACGCTCCCGCGGAGCGCCTCGGTCGCCTTGCCGGAGCGCAGCAGCTCGTCGATCCCGACGCGCCCCGACTCCGCCGTCGGGTAGACCTTGAGCTTCTTCGCGACGGCCGGATCGTCCTCCTGGAGCCGCCGGACGAGGTGCTCCTTCAGGAACCCCGGTCCCGCGATCACCACCGCGGTCGCGTTCGGCCCCTCGCGGCGGACGACGCTCGCGAGCTCGTCGAGGTAGGTGCGTCGGTCCTTCTCGGCCTGCCCTCCCTCGTACTGCTTGCCGGCGATCGTGCGGCGGATGTCCGCGACCGGCTCGATCGCGCGACCGCGCAGCCGCACGAACGACGAGTCGCCCCAGTCGACCGCGCCCAGCAGGATCGTGGGGTCGCCGGTCCCCTGGAGCCCCTCGTCGAGGATCGCCCGCTCGGCGGCCGAGAGCGTCGGCTTCGCGACCACGACGTCGTCGCCCTCCGCGAGGTCGAGCGTGTGGTGGCGGCCCAGGTCGAACGGGCCCTCGACGATCGGTCCGGTGATGCGGACGTGCTTCGAGAAGCCGTGGAACTCGACCTGCTCGGCCCGCACGACCAGGAACACGCGTCGCCGCTCGCGTTCGGCGCCCGCCACCTCCGCCGGGGCCTCGGGGTCCCGACGGGTCGTGGACGCGCCCACGGTGTCGCCGGGGCGGACGAGCCGTGCGATCCGCCAGAGGTCGCTCGGCGTCTCCAGCCGAAGCTTGAGGGTGCCGGTGTTGGCGTCCCGATGCACGAGCCGCACGGTGCGCCCCGCCGGCGCAGGACGGGCGACGCTTAAAGGGGCTCGCGCGGGCCGGGCCCGGTCCGGTGCGGCCGGCGCGATACTTTTATCGCGCACGGGACGGCTCGGGAGGCCCCGGTGGGGGGGAGCCCCTGGCGAGCTATCGAGCGCTGTTCCGCCAGCCATCGTTCCCGGCGTTCTTCTGGGCCGGGGCGCTCCAGTTCGCGGCCCCCGCGAGCGTGCTCGTGGTCCTCCTGTTCTCGATCGCGTTCGCCTACCCGGCGGACCAGCGCACGACCTTCGGCGCGCTCGCGCTCGCCTTCCTGGGCCTCTCGTCCGCCCTCCCCACGCTCGGGAGCGCGTTCTTCTCCGGGGCCCTCGCGGACCGGTACGACCGCGCCGACCTGATGCGGGGCGTCAACGTCCTCGCCCTCCTCGCGACGGCCGCGATCGCGGTCGTGCTCGTGTACGCGCCCGGGACCCGCGTCCCGCTCCCCGGGCCGGCCGGGTTCTACCTGCCCCTGTGGGTGCTGCTGCTCTACCCCGGCTGGGCCGCGGTGACGGTCTCGTCGACGCTCTTTCGGCCCGCGTTCAACCCGTCGGTCTCGCGCGTCGTCCCCCCCGAGCTCCTGGCCACGGCGAACGGGACCATCTACGCGGTCGCGGGGGTCGTGGCCGCGGCCGCGACCCTGGCGGTCGGCGTCCTCCTGACGGTCGCCCCGGTCGTCTGGGCGCTCACGATCCCGTTCGCGCTGTTCTTCCTGACCCAGATCGCGCTCTCCGTGCTGCGCGCCGACCTGACCGTCCGGCGATCGGCGCCGTCGCACTCCCTGCTCGCGGACGCCCGGGAGGGCTTCGCCTACCTCGCGGAGCGCCGGGAGATCCTCGAGATCACGATCGCCGCGCTCGTCCTCAACTTCTTCTCGGCGGTCGCGCTGGTCGAGCTGGCGCTCTACGCCGCCTCGTGGCTCGATCTCGCCCAGGGCTACTGGTACGGGGCGCTCGTCGCAACCATGACCATCGGCTCGTCGGTCGGACTCGTCCTGATCCCGAAGATCCGGTTCGAGCATCGCGCCGGCCGGGTCCTCCTGTTGCTCATGCTCGTGATGGGGCTCGCCCTGGTCGCCCTCGCGCTCGTCCGCTCGGTCTGGTTCGCGCTGCCGATCGTCTTCGTCTACGGGATGGTCCCCGGCATGTTCATGACGGTGTTCCTCACGACCGTGCAGGCGACCGTCCCCGACGAGAAGATGGGCCGCGTCTTCTCCGCCGACGAGGTCGGGAGCTACGCGTTGGTGCCGGTCGGCCAGTACGCGGGCGGCCTCCTGACCGTCGCGATCGGCGTGCAGGGCACCTACCTCGCCTCCGGGGTCGCCATCGCCCTGTTCGGGGTGATGGCGGCCGCGTCGTTCCGCGCCCTGAGGGGGCTCAAGTACCGGACCGCCGCCCCGGTCGAGCCGACCGAGGGCGCCGCGCCCGCCTAGGCCGACGGGACGAGCGGCACGCGCCCGCGATCGTACCATCCGGGGCTTGGGCCCAGGCTCCGCACGAACCCGATCGACTCGTAGAGCCGCAGGGCCGGGACGTTCTCGTCCGTCACGTTGAGCACGGCGACCGTCTCGCCGGCGGCCCGCAGGGCGACCAGGCTCCGCCCGAGCACCGCCCGCCCGAGCCCCCGCCCGCGCTCGGCGGGGTCGACCATCACGTCCGCGATGAGGGGGCCATACGGTGCGTCCACGAGGAACGTGGCCGCGACGAGCCGCCCCCCGTCCTCCGCGGCGACCGAGCAGTCCAAGCGGGGAGGCCCCCACTGTCCGTCGAACAGCTCCCCGACGAGCTGGGCCGCGTCCCGCGCGTCGTCCGGATCCCGGTAGAACAGGTACCGGTCGAGGAGGCCGCGGTAGGCGCGGGCATGCAGCGCCGCGAGCGGTCCCCGGTCCTCTTCGGTCACCGGGCGCAACGTGACGCCGGCGGGCGCCGCTCCGCTCGGCGGCGGCCGGTCGGCCGGATACCGCATCTCGCTTCGGGCGAACGGGGTGAACCCCCGGGCCGCCATCGCCCGCCCCTGCTCCGGCCCCGGCACGCCGGGCCAGATCCCGGGAGCGAACGCGACGGGTCCCCCCGACCCGCCGATCGCGTCGAGGGCCTCCGTGTAGCGGGCGACCGTCTGCTCCCCGACGTCCAGCGCGAGCAGCTCGAGCGTGAGGCCGAGCGGGCTCGTAGGGTCCCAGAGCGCGACCCCGACCGTCCGCTCCCCGTCCGCGAGCAGCGCTCCCGGTGCGTCGCCCGACCGGACGGACTCCGCGAGCCCGGGCAGGCGACGGGCCGTCTCCTCCGCGGAGAGCTCGAACGAGGGCAGCGCGACCGCGATCCGACGGACCGCCGCCTCGGGGTCGCTCGTCAACGGCACGAGTCGAAGCACGGCGCGCGCCGAGCGGGCTCCCGCATATCACCCTGCCGAGCGCGGAGCGTCTCGGGCGCCGACGAGGGACCCGCCGGTTCGACCGAGCGCGCCGTCGCGGGGCCGCGAGACCCGCCGCTCGGCGGCTATGCGGAGCCCGGACGAGCGGGCGCGAGCCGGCGCTCGCCCTGGACGTGCTCTTGCTGCCGGGTGAACCCGAGCCGCTGATTGATCGTCCACATGGCGATGTTGAGGGAATCGTTGTAGGTCCGGATCCGCGCGATGCCGTGCGATTGGGCGTAGGCGATCCCCCGTCGCTTCAGCTCGAGGGCCACCCCTCGGCGACGCCAGTCCGGCCGGGTCCCGGTGAACACCTGGAGCAGCGAGCTCGGCTCCGCCAGCCGCTCAAGAAAGCTCAGCCCGACGTACTCCCGCCCCCACTCCGCGAGGAAGAACGCGTCCGGCAGAACGCCGGGGGCCTCGAGGTTCCGCGCGACGAACTCGGACTCCGAGACGGGGCGGGTGGGCACGACCGTCGGGATCCCTTCCCGCGCCGCGAGATACGCCCGATGGACGGCGGCGCGGACCTCCGGCCGGTCCCCGCCCTCCTCCGCGAGCGTGGTGAATCGAAGGCCCGCCTCGGCGAGACGGTCGGTCCCGTCGGGGATCCCCTCGAGGCAGGTCGGCGTGACCTCGAGCACGGAAAGCCAGCTGCGTCGGCGTTCGACGAACCCCTGACGGTGGAGGAAGGCGACGTCGCGCGGGACGTCCGCGCGCACGGCGGTGTAGAGGAACTCCATCCCGTGCGCTTGGGCGCGCGTCGCGAGTTCGTCTGCGAGGGCCCGACCGATCCCGTGGCCCTGCCTCGGCGGGTCCACGAACACCTGCAGCCATCCGCGCCGGGGGTCGAAGGCGGCGAACCCCGCCGGCTCGAGCTCGCCGAAGGCGACGATCGGGCCGCCCGTTCGCTCCTCGGCCACGAGATCGACCCGGAACCGGGGAGGAGCGCCGTTCAGTCGCCGGCGGTGGCGCAGGTCCTCGACTGAGATCGGGGCCTCCGGGGTCAGTCGATTGAGGACCTCGACCTCCGCGGGCAGGTCCTCGTCTCGCGCCGAGCGGATCGCGTACGCGGGGTCGACCATGGGTCACGCTCCGCCCGGTCGCGCGCGGCGCGGGGGTCGGGGGCCGACCCCAGCTCCGCCGGGTCCTAAACGTAGACCTGGTCGGTGTAGCAGTAGTAGCGCCCGTACTGGGCGATGTACGTGGTGGGCCTTCCGCACTTGGGGCACATCGGCGCCGGCGGCGCTGCCGGGGCCGGGGGCGGCGGGGGGGCGGCCATCGGAGCGGCGGCCGGCGGCGGCGCGGCCGGGGGTGGGGCCTGCGGGTACCCTGCAGGCGGAGGGGCGTAGGCCATGCCCGGCGCCATGCCGCCCTGCGAGCGGCTCCAGTTGATCACCGGGTCGAACTTCAGGTAGGCGATCAGCAGCAGGACGCCGACGAGGATCCCGCCGATGATGAACCCCAGGATCATCCAGATCAGCGTCTTCGACTTGGCCGCCTCGAACTGGTGCTGGTTCACCAGCGCCTCGATCTCCTTCATCTGGACGTAGATGACGAAATCGACGACTCCCCAGATCAAGATCAGGATCGGGAAGACCAGGGCATACGCCTCGACGCCGCCACAGTAGACACTGCCGATCGAGCCGCAGACACTGAACACGTACACGACGAACGCGACGTACGCGAGCCCCGCCAGCAGCAGCAGGATCCCGAAGATGATCGCCAGGATCCGGACGATGTGGAGCATCGACTTGATCGACTGGACCTCGGGCGGCTCCGTTGGCGCCATCCCCGGAGGGGGCGCGTACTGCTGGTATCCCATGGGGGTCGCTCGCGGGAAGGAGTTGGACCCCCTTCTTAGACCCTCCGATTCGATGCGGGCGCATGCGGGACCTCGTGCGGAGGGGTCCCGGCCCCGTAGCAGAACTCCGGCACACGGGGCCGCCCGACGCGCGTCGAACGGTCCCTGCGGTGGAAGGGAGGGTTCAAAAGGGGGGCGTGCGCGTGGTCGTACTCCGTAGCACGAATGCGCGACGGGGTCGCCGCCTTCTACGACCCGTACGCCTCGGCGCTACGACGCGGGCACCGGGTGACGGCGCGCCCTCCGCACCTCGCGCGGACCGTGCTCACGGTCGCGGTGGGGCTTGTCCTCGTGGCAGTGCTGATCGCCGTGGCGTGAGCGAGGGCTGCGCGCCCCGGCTCTCCCGGGCGGCGCTCTCGAGCTGCGTCGGCCCGGGATCCGGGTCCTCGAACGCGAACGGCCGCGGGGTCGCCCGACCCGGACCGCCCGACGGCCCGACCCGAGCGGTTCCCAGAACTCGGCCGGCGGCGTGCCGACGGTGTTCCGCTCGCGGTCGCCTCCGAGTCCCCAGACCTTGCGTCGCCTCCACCGAATCTATATACCAGCAGTCCGATATGTCAATCGTCAGACAAAGAAAGGGGTGTTGTCTGACGGACATGGTCGACACGTCGGAGCGGGTGACGGTGCGGATCCCGCAGGACCTGCTCGAGAAGCTGAAGCAGATCCAGGGCCTCAAGGAGACGCCCACGATCTCCGACACGATCCGGGAAGGGCTCGAGCAGTACATCGAGCTCAACCTTCCGCCGCAGAACGTCCGCAAGGTCGTCGTCGAGCTCTCCCGCCAGGACAACAGCCGCCTCGAGGAGTTCGTCCGCGAGGGCAATTCGGTGAGCGTCGACGACGCCGTCCGCTCGGCGGTGCGGGAGTACATCCGCGGCCGCCTCGAGCAGATCGGGCCGACAGCGCGGACCCACCGTCGGGAGGGGGAACCGGTGGCGGCCGAGGGCTCCCCTCCGCCCTAGGCGGTCGGGGGAGCGATGTCCGGGGAACCGCCTGCGCCCGAGGGCTGGGCCGCGCTGGCCGCGGCGCCCAGCGTCGCGGTCGTCGGACTCGGAGGGGCCGGCAGCGAGGCGGTCCAGGACCTGGTCACCCTTGGAATTCCGGGGGTCCGGGCGGTCGCGATCAACACCGACGTGAAGCACCTGCTGCGCATGAGCGTCGAGGAGCGGATCCTCCTCGGGCAGCGCGAGCTGCGGGGCCGCGGCAGCGGCGGCGACCGGGCGGTCGTGCTGCGGGCCGCGGAGGACGCGAAGGAGGAGATCCTCCGCCGCCTCGGACGGTTCGAGCTCGTTTTCCTGCTCGCCGGCCTCGGCGGCGGCACCGGGAGCGCCCTGCTGCCGTTCTTCTCGCGCGCGCTCCGGGAGACGGACGCGCTCGCCGTCCCCGTCGTGTTCCTGCCGTTCCAGGTCGAGCTCGACGCCAACTCGGGCCGCCGGGAGAACGTCGAGGCGACGGTCGCCGACCTGGAAGCGATGGGCGGGCTCCTCCTCGCGCTCGCGAACGAGAAGCTCCGGCGGTTCGAGTCGCTGCCGATCCACCGCGTCTTCCAGGTCCGGAACGCCTACCTGCACTCCCTGGTCGCGAGCCTCGTCGACATGGTCGAGAACCCGTCCCAGCTGAACGTCGACCTCGCGAGCCTCAAGAACCATCTCCGCGAGGCGGGGCTGTCGACGCTCGTCACCGGAGAGTACCACATCTCCGAGCCCGAGCGCCTCGTCCACCAGGCGCTCAGCGACACCCTGCTCGATTTCCACCTGACCGAGCGCCCGTCGGCGCTCGTGCACCTCGACGGGGGCTCGAACCTCACGCTGCGCACGCTCGATCGGGTGCTGCGGACGATGCGCCAGCGCCTGGGCGACCCCGAGCGGCTCGTCTTCGGGACCCGGGTCCGGCCGGAAGCCCGCGAGGTCGTGCGGCTCACGGCGGTCGTCGGGGGGCTCAAGCCCCGGGCCGTCCACGACGCCCTCCGGGCGTCCCCCCGGTCGTCGCCGCTCGTCGCCCGCTAGCGGGGCGGGTCCGCGGAGCGGGCGTCCCGCTCGTCGAGCTCGTGGTGGACGAGGTCGATCACCTGGCTCGTCCGCAGCGAGCGGGGGCCGACCGAGACGGCGGGGGTCCCCCGGGTCGTGGCGATCGCCCGCTCCGCCTCGGTGGGATCGTACGGGTCCGAGACGACCGCGGCGATCTCGCGCGACTCCCTCGACCAGCGGCCGATCGGCTCGCCGTCCTCTGCGAGCCAGACCGCGCCCGGGAGCCCCAGGAAGGCGGCGATCGCCCGCACGGGATCGACGGGACCCACCTTGAGGCCCGGGGAGGCCTCGACGTCGTGGTCGAGCACCCGGGAGCGGACGAGGGCGTTCTTGAGCAGCGCGGCCGTCGACCGCTCGTCGGGGTTGAGGTAGCGGAGCCGGGCGCCGTCGAGCTCGATCCGGCGCGCGGCGGGCGGGGGCTCGGCGACGAACAGCACGGTCACGGTCGTGTCGCGCCGCAGGTCGTTCGAGAGCGTGAAGGCGGTCGAGACCGCCCGGGCGACCTCGTCCATGCGCCCGGCGCCCCCCGCGAGGTCGTTGAGGGTGAACTCGCCGGACACCGGGACCCGGTGCGCGAGCAGGAGGAACCGGCGCATCGGGCGGCGGAGCCGCCCGGGAGGTTAAGGATTCGGCGCGGCCGCCCGTCGGGGGATCGGGACGCGCTACGCGTCGTCCCCGCGGCGGCGGCCCCGGGGGGTGGGCGGTTCGGGAGCGCTCGGGAGGGGGTTCTGCCGGCGTTCCAGCCAGACCTCGTCGCCCAGCTCGTGGTAGACGGCGTGGGCAGCGAGGCCGGTCCCGTGCTCCCCGTGCGGGAGCCGGAACGCCCCCGATCGATTGGCATTCGAAGAGTAGACGATGTCCTTCTCCCCGGCGGCCGCCATCGCGGCCGTCTCCTCGCGGGCGAGGTCGAAGATGCGGTCCTTGCGGAACATCCAGTAGTGGATGCGCCACTCGCGGCCGTCGTAGAGGGTCGTCTCGTCCCGCTCGGTCTCGAGGATCCCCGTGTCCTCGAGCATGTAGAACGTGTCGCGGTCGTCGGGCTCCAGCACGTTGTCGATGATCCGCTCGTTGAACCCGAAGAAGTTGAGCACGTGCGCCGCGATCGACCGGGCGTCCTCGGGACGCATCCCCTCGTGGCCGACCGAGCGTCGGATCGCCTTCGCGAGGGAGTCGAAATCGACCGGTCCGGCCACGTCCGTGAGCGCCGCGTCGGTGGGCAGGCCCGCGCGGGTCGTGGTGATGTCCTCCTGGGTCCGCAGGGGGACCGGGTTCCGGAGGACGTACGGCTTACCGGAGATGGCCGGCTTGGCCGGCTCTCGCCCGTGGCCTCGCATGACCGAATCTATCCGAACGGTCTCTATAAATAACTTCGGAAATCCGCTGGTTTCCGTGGGTCATCAGGGGGGGCCCCCTCCGGCGGTCACCCCGCGTTCCGGCGCCCTCTTCCGGACCGCTGAAGGCCCTCCATGCCGGGCCGCCACTCCTCCTCTTCGACCCGGACCTCGCTCTCGGCCAGCGGGCCGAGCTCCCGCGGGAACGGATAGAGGGACTTCGTGAGATAGACGTGGGCGAACGGACCGCTCGCGGGCGCCGTCCACGGGCGCCCCGCGTCCACGACCGATCGGTACTCGTAGTACTCGGGCGCCGGGACGAACCAGAGGACGCAGTCGTCGGTCCCCTTGCCGGCCCGGGGGCCCCGGGCGGTCACCCGGAGCCCGAGATGCTGGATCACCGCGGTCGGGAGGCTGAACAGGTGGCGGTCGCCCGGCCGGGCCGAGGCGACGAGCCGGCCCCGGACGGTCTCGACCGCGAGCGCCTCCCGGGCCGGGTAGGAGGCCAGGACACGGACGATCCCCGGACCCCGGGCGACGAAGGCGATCGACCGGCTCGCCTCCCGGGCCGGCCCCTCCTCCGGTCGGAACCGCAGGAGGTCGACGACCTCGGTCGGGAGCTGCATCGTGAGCCAGGTCGGGTGGCCCGCCCGGAGGATCACATACTCCATCCGGGGGTTCGACGGCTCGACGCTATAAGAATTCTTAGACCTCGGGGGTCCACCGTTCACGGCGGGGGCGCGATCGACCGGATCGCGGCCACCACGTCGTCGAACCGTCCCGAGTTGACGGCGAGGCTCGCCGCGGCACGGACCTCGGGGAGGGGGGCGTTGACCGCGATCCCGCCGCCGACCTCCCGGAACACCTCCGCGTCCGACCACCCGTCCCCCACGTGGACGACCGCCCGAAGCGGGACCCCGGCCCGCCCGGCGAGCCGGACCACGCCCCCGCGCTTGTCGGCATGGACCGGACCGGGTCGGCCGAGGACCCCGTCGACCACGATCGACCCCGGGGTCGCGTCGAAGTCATCGAACCCGAACCGGCGCTGGTACCAGGAGCAGACGTACGGCGGGTTGTGGGAGAGCAGGGCGACCCGGGCCCCCAGGCCGCGGAGGGTCGCGACCCCCTCGGCGATCCCGCTCAGCCGCGGGGTCGAGGCGAGGACCTCCTCCACTTCCGCCACGGTGTGACCGTTCGCGAGGTCGAGGAGGTCGGCGAGATGGGGGTCCTCGCCGATCTCGTGCGCGAAGAACCGTCGGTTGGACGCCTCGAACTCGGGGACCCGGTGGAACGCCTCGGCCATCCGGCGCCAGCCGTGCACGAGCGTGAGGGTCCCGTCGATGTCGACCGTGACGAGGCGCCAGGCGAAGGCGGTCAACGGCCCCCTACGAGCGGCTCCCGATGCCCATCAGGATCCCCCCGACCCACAGCACCAGGATGCCGGCGGCCGCGACCGGCAGGACGGTGCCGAACTTCCCAGGCGCGGTCGGCAGGAGGATCGAGAGCAGGAACAGCCCGACGAGCGTGCAGAGGAGCCCGAGGGCGATCTTTGCCCCCTTCGACAGTCGGGCCCGTGGGGCCGGGGCCTCGCGGGAGGACATTCGCGGCCCCACGCCGCGCGGGCAAGATAACCGTACCGCCGGTCGCGCAGCCTACGTCGGCGGGTCCCGACCCATCTTCGAGGACGGCAGCGAGAACTCGAACGCCGTCCGTCGGGCCTCCTCCTCGTTCGCCCGCCGCTCCGCGGTGATCGCCCGGACGAACGGTCGGGCCCCGATCGGCGAGATGATCATGGTGACGAGGCCGACCCCGGCGATCACGGTGTAGAGCGTCTCGGAGATCACGCCCTCGCTCAGCAGGATGACGGCCATCGCGAGGCCGACCGTCCCCTGGCTGACGACCAGGAACCCTGCGCCGAGCGACTCGTGGCCCGACCACCCGTAGAGCCGGGCGACGCCGGCGCCGACGAACACCTTGGCGGCGACCGCGAAGACGACGAGCGCCACGAACGCGAGCAGGGTGACGTCGGAGGCACCGAGGGTCCGGAAGTCCGCGCTGAACCCGACGAGCGCGAAGAAGAGCGGGATGAAGAAGCCCCAGGAGATCGCGTCGAAGACGAGGGTGAGCTCGCGGTGCTCGCGGCGCCCGGCGCTCTCGGGGGTCACGAGGAGCCCCGCGTAGAACGCGCCGACGAGGAACGTGAGGCCGAGGAGCTGGGAGAAGAGCGCGGCGCCGAGGGCGGCGACCATCAGGATCGCGAACCCCGCGTACCGGGAGCGCCAGGTCGTGCGGAACCACTCGACGAGCCGCTCCCAGGCGCGGCTGCGGCGGGCCGCCCGCAGCCCCCAGTGGACCGCGAGGACGGACCCGAGGAACAGCGCGACCGTTCCGACGGCGGTGGCGATCGCGATGGCCGCGTCGGTGCCGCCGGAGTAGAGCCGCAGCAGGACGGCGAAGGCGCTCACCGCGGTGAGCTCGTTGACCACCGAGACGTTCATCAGGAACGTCCCGAACCGGCTCTCGGCGAGGTTGAACTCCCGCAGCATCACCCCGAGCACCGGGAGCGCCGTGATCGAGATCGCGAGCGCGACGAACAGGTCGGCGAGCGTCCCGAGCCCGGGGTACAGCAGGTGAACGACGGCCGCCCCGAGCAGGAACGGCAGGAAGAAGATCGCGAAGCCGAACCCCGCCGCCATCGCCCCGGTCGAGCGCACCTGGGACGGCGACAGCGCGAGCCCGGCGGTCATGAGGATGAAGAACGTCGCGACCAGCTGGAGCCCCGAGAGCTCCGTCGACACGGAGGTAAGACCGATGTACGGTCCCAGCAGGGTCGGGCCGAGCAGGACCCCGACCAGCAGCTGGCCCACGAGGGCGACCTGCCCGAGGCGGGCGAAGATCTCGCCGACGATCACCGCCAGGGCGATGAGCAGGAAGAGGCCCGTGACCAGCAGGGTGGTCGTGTCGGTCGTGGGCCCCTTCCCTCCTGAGCGCGCGGCGACCGGGCGTGGTTGAGCCGCGTTATCTAGCTTTGCCCGGGACGGGCGTCGCGGGTCGGTTTATAGTCCGCGCCTCTCCGGAGGCCGTGCGGAACGTACGGGGCCCGACCCGACGGCGCCCCACGGCGCCCGAGGACCGAGCGGCGGTGGCGGAGCGACGGGCCCGGGCCCTCGAGGAGCCGCTCGACATCCGGCTCCGACGGGAGGCGCCGTATCCGCTCTACGAGGTCCGCAACCCGATCCATCGGACGGTCTACCTCGTCATGCTGCCCGAGTTCCCGGCCCGGACCGGCGAGCTGTGCACCTGCACGGACTTCGCGCGGCGCGGGCTCGGGACCTGCAAGCACATCGAAGCGACCTACCGCTACCGGATCGAGCACCCAGAACCCGCCCGGGCGCCGGCCGGGACCCCCGCCGAGGCCGTGGCACTCTGGAAGGAGATCGACCGGCGCCTCGCTCGGCCCGCCCCGGGGCCTGCCCCGATCGCGGTCCGTCGCCCCGGAGCGGTGCTGTTCGAGGACCCCGGCTAGCGCGGACGCCCGCGTTCGGTGGGAAGGAAGGGGTTCCGGCGGACCGATGGGCGGGTCTACGCCGAGGACATGCCCGGGGCGCCCTTGAGCGCCCGGATCTTGTAGTACTCGGGGTCGACGATGACCTCGCCGTTCACGCCCATCGTCTCGATGGTCTTGAGCGGCGTCCCCGCCTGCTTCTTGGCAGCCTGCCAGTCGGGGATCGGGATCGAGAACTTCTTCTCGACCTCCGTCCGGTAGATCGGGCCCGAGTTGTACGAGCAGAACGGGATGATCCGCCCGTCCGGGACCGCGTAGTGGATATCGCAGCGCATCAGGCGCTGGATATCGTAGTCGTACGCGTCCTGGAAGTGCATGTTCCCGATGTAGAGCGTGCGCCAAGTGAACTTCGCGAGGGCCTCCTTGTTGCCCTCGGTGAAGATCCCGGCGATGACCTTCACGCAGTTCTTCTCGTTGAGCCCCTCCGGGGACTTCGAGAAGTCGAAGTACTTCGCGACGTCGTGGAGGAGGCGCGCGCCCGCGACGGCCGTCCGCACCCGCGCGAACCGGGCGTCCCGGTACTTCTCGATCATCGACTCGACGTTCTCGAAGAACCCGTCGACGTCCATGAACCGGGGCAGCGGGGTGATCTTCTCGCCGTCCTTCGAGACGAACGCGAAGGTGGCGCACCCGCAGCCGGGGTGGGTCGTGAGGGTCATCTTCTCCTCGCCGTGGATGATCGAGACGAGCTCCGAGATCGGGGCGACCGACGGGACGGGGAAGAAGTCCGACTTCTCGAACGGCCCCTCGGTGCACAGGATGCGGACGAGGTCCGACTGGGTGAACCGCATCTGGAAGCGGTCCTTGTCGGGGATCCGCGCCGTGAGCGCGACCGGCTGGAAGTTGACGCCGCGGACGACGTCGATGTTGTCGATCGCGAACTTGACCGTCGGCCAGATCTCCTTCTCGTTGAACCCGCCGACCAGGGTCGGGACCAGCACGACGCTGAGCGGCTTGTCGGGCTTCCCGGCGGCGAGCTCGGTCGCCGGCGAGTGGGTCTCCCGGGCGGCCTGGATCGCCTTCTGCTTCACCTTGAGCAGCGGCACGCCCCGGACCTTCCGGTAGATCTCGTCGTCCAGCCCATCGAACTGGAGGTAGAGGGTGTGGAGCCCCGAGTCGCGGCACGCCTGGGCGAACCCGGGTTCGTTGGCGACCCGGATGCCGTTCGTGGCGACCTGGACCTGCTTGAAGCCGAGGTCCCGGGACATCGAGACCGCCTCGAGGAACAGCGGGGAGAGCGTGGGCTCGCCGCCCGAGAACTGGACGGCGACCGTACCGACCGGCTTCTGCTCCCGGAGCGTCTTCAGCATGAAGTAGATCTGCTCCCGGGTCGGCTCGAAGACGTACCCGGCGGCGTTCGCGTTCGCGAAGCAGACCGGGCACTTCAGATTGCAGCGGTTGGTGAGGTCGACGAGGGCGAGTCCCGTGTGCGACTTGTGGTGGCTGCACATCCCGCAGGTCGTCGGGCAGCCGCGGAACTTGTCGTAGTACGGGTTCTCGTAGCCGACCCCGTCGTGCGCGTAGACCTCCATCCGGAGGTAGAAGTCGACGTCGTTCGAGATGATGTCCCAGAAGTAGCCGTGCGTCCGGCAGGTCTTCTCCATGATGACCCGGCCGTCCTTCTCCCGCACGATCGCGGGAATGACCTTGATACACTCGGGGCAGACCGACGCCGTCTTCCTGGGCAGGCCCCGGGGGGCCTGGAATTCCTTCATTACGCGTGCGGGCATCTCGTGATCTCCTACGTTCCGCCCCCCGCGCCGCGGGAGGCTTACCTGGCCCACGAACCCGGGCCTACATAATCCATCTGTCGTCGGGGGCGCTACAAAAAGTGGCCCCCATGACGTGCAGTGGCACGGTCGAGCTCGCTACAACCGGGCCTGATTCCTCTCGAGAAACCTGTCCGGGCAGGCCCGATGGGGCGGTCGAGCCGCGTCCTTATGGCCCGGAGCGCCTCCCCGGAGCCGATGCCTGCCAAACCGAAGCCCCGGACCCGACGTAAGCCGCCGGCCCGCCGCCCCTCCGCGGCCCGACCGGCCCGGCCCGGGGGGTTCGTCGGCCGGGACTCCTCGCCGGTACTCGATCGGTACCCTCCCAAGGATCCCTCCCTGAGCGTCCGGGGTCCCCCGACCCCCCAGGCCCCTCCGGTCCCCGGGGCCGCCCGACCGGCCGCTACCCCCCCGACGACCCCTCCGGCCCCCGCGCCCTCCAGCCCTTCGGGCGCGCCATCCCCCCCGGGCGCCCCGATGCCGCTGATCAGCCTCGAACGCCCGTTCGATGTCGATGAGTTCTCCTCGCTCCTGGGGGAGACCTCGATCCGGGTCACGGTGCCGCGCGAGGACCTCCCGGAGGTCCTGAGGCGCGTCACCGAGTTCATGGGATTCGGCATCTACGTCTATGCGATCGAGGTGAAGCCCGCACCGTCGGACACGCTGAAGTCGTTCCTCGTGGAGCTGCGCCGGGTCGACTACTCGGCCGACAAGAAGGCCTGGGTCGGATTCGAGGACAAGGGCACCTCCAGTTCGCCGTTCGGTCCGTCCGGTACCCGGACCTAGTAGGGGTACGGGGATCCACCGGTCCGGAACCCCGCGCGGACGCACTCCCTATGTACGGTGACCCGTTCCCGCCGCGAGGGGTCTCGCATGGCTTCGGTGTCGGGCGGGGAGCGCTGGGAGGTCGAGCTGCGCCTCCTGCGTGACGAGCTCGCCAGCCTGAGGAGCGAGCAGCGCGAGATGGCGAAGGCGATCGATCAGCTGGTCACCACCTTCCGGACCCTCGCCACCCACCTCGGCATCGCGGCCGAGCCGTACAAGGGGAAGGGGAAGTCCTCGGCCGACCACGAACTGCGCGGGTTCGCCTAGCCCGAGTCCCATGCAGATCCGCTACGCCGCGACGGCGGCCGAGCCGGCCGAGCATTGGGGCCGGTTCTCGATCGACCTCGACGGGGTCGACGCGCCCAGCCTCGACCTCGTCCTGCCCTCGTGGGTGCCCGGCTCCTACCACATCCTGAACTACGTGCGGGGGGTCCGCGACGTCCGCGCTCGGTCGGTCCCGTCGGGGACCCCGCTCGCGGTCGAACGGGTCGCCGGGACGCGCTGGCGGGTCCCGACCGCGGGCCACGCGTCGGTCCGGGTGGAGTACCGGGTCTACGGGCACGGCCTCGTGACGGAGGGGTTCGACCTCACCCCCGAGCACCTGTTCCTCAACGCCGCCCTCTGCCTCCTCTACGTGGACGGCCACCAGGACGAGCCGGTGGAGCTCGCCCTCGGGGTCCCCCCGGACTGGCAGGTGGTGACCGAGCTCCCCGAGACCGGCCCGGGGAGCCGCCGCTACCGGGCCGCGAGCTACGACGAGCTGGTCGACAATCCGGTCGACGCGGGCCGTCCGCTCGTCCTCACCGTCCACCCCCGCGGCATCCCGCATCGGATCGCGATCTGCGGAGAGGGGGGCAACTACGAGGCCCGGCGGATCGAAGCGGACCTCGTGAAGATCGTCGACGCGACGATCGAGCTCGTCGGGGAGTCGCCGCTGCACCGCTACACCTTCTTCTACCACCTGAGCGACGTCCCGGACGGCGGCCTCGAGCACGCCGACTCGAACTCGTGCGTGGTGAGCCGGACCGTCTTCCGACCCGAGGAGTCGTACCGTCGATTCCTGGATCTCACGGCCCACGAGTACTTCCATCTCTACAACGTGAAGCGGATCCGGCCGAAGGCGCTGCTCCGCTTCGACTACACGGGCGAGCAGTACACCCGCCTCCTCTGGTGGATGGAGGGCGCCACGGACTACTTCGCCGACCTCATCCTGCGCCGCGCCGCGCTGCTCACCCCGGCCCAGTTCCTCGACGCCACCGCCGCGAAGATGAAGCAGTACCTCGAGCTGCCCGGGCATCGGAAGCTCTCCCTCGAGGAGGCGTCGTTCACCGCCTGGGTCGACCACTACCAGCCGTACGAGGAGACCCCGAACGAGTCGATCTCCTACTACGTCAAGGGGAGCCTCGTCTCCACCTGCCTCGATCTCGAGATCCGCCACCGGTCCGAGAACCGGGCCTCGCTCGAGACCGTGCTCCGGACCCTCTGGACGGAGTACGGCAAGGTCGGCCGGGGGATCGAGGAAGGGGAGCTGCCCGCGATCGCCCGACGGTCGACGGGGCTCGACGTGGAGCCGTTCTTCGAGCGGTACGTCGCCGGGACCGAGGAGATCGACCTCGACGCGTTCGCCCGGTACGCGGGCCTCACCTTCGGCGCCCGGCCGAAGCCGAAGGACGACGACTCCGAGCCGGCCGGCTGGCTCGGCATCCTGGTCGAGGACCGCGGGGGCCTCGCGCGCGTGCGGACGTCGTTCGCGGGGGGCCCCGGCCGCGCGGGAGGGCTCACGGCGGGCGATGAGATCGTCGCGATCAACGGGGTCCGCGTGCCGTTCGCGAACCTCGAAAAAGCGCTGCGCGGCCTCGCGCCCGGCTCCCCGATCGAGCTCGCCGTGTTCCGTCGGGGCTACCTGCGCCGCCTCGAGGTCACCGCCGGGACCCCGCCCCCAGAGAAGTACGTCTTCCGCCCGGTCGCGGACGCCGACGCACGGGCCCGGGCCGTCTACTCCGGCTGGGTCGGGGCGCCGTGGGAGCCCCCGGCGGCCGACGGCCCGGGCTGATCCCCGCTGGGGAGCGGCACCGCCTTGCGCCCGTACCGCCACTCGCCCTCCATCGGATAGAGCCGGCGGAGCCGGGTCCCGACCCGGGTTCCCAGGGCGAGACGGACCGGCGCGGCGTCGGTGACCGCGAAGGTGGCGTGCACGGCGGGGGCGAGCGCGACCAGCACCACGCCGTACGGACCCTGGGCCGCCACCTGGGCATCGAACTCGGTCGGCTGCCCGCCCGGACCGATCGCGGTGGCAGCGACCACGGTCCCGCCGTCGTACGGCAGGGCGAACGGCACGAGCCCCGACCGCTCCCCGCACCGCGCGCACGCCCCCCGGGCCGGGAACGTCGTCGCCGCGCAGCGGGGGCACCGCTCCGCGACGAGCCGCCAGCGACTCGGCAGGGACTCGAGGTACCGGGCCCGTGGGACCAGGGCCCCCTCGGCGACGACGCGGGTCGGGGCCTCGACCGCGGCCCGGAGCCGGTGGGCGTCGAGCGTGAGCCGGCCCGGGCGGCGGGGGTGATCGATCCAGCCGCCGACCGCCGAGGCAGCGAGCGCGAGCGCCGCCTCGGCCCCGGTCCCGGTCCCCGGACGCGCGGTCTCGTCCGGCCCGCTCGGGCCCTCCGCGGCGAGCCGGGCGGCGACGGCGAGCGCCCCCTCCGCCGACCGGGAGTCCTCGCC
>Ga0335075_10006181_pt1 | contig 18513 bp, 15 predicted proteins | sample Lox_Sample_24_FD_206723 | JGI IMG/M metagenome (GOLD analysis project Ga0335075, IMG submission 206723) | Soil microbial communities from Loxahatchee National Wildlife Refuge, Florida, United States - Lox_Sample_2.4 | ecosystem: Environmental > Terrestrial > Soil > Wetlands | place: USA... | reverse complement strand
GCCAGGAGCGCGGTCGTCGTCGATTTGCCGTTGGTGCCGGTGATGCCGATGAAGCGCGCCCGCGAGCCCGCGGCGCGGACGGCCCGGAACAGAAGCTCGGCGTCGGACAGGATGGGAACGCCGGCCGCGCGGGCGCGCACCGCGAGCGGATGCGGCGCAGGAAGCAGGTGGGGAATGCCCGGCGAGAGCACGAGCGCCTCGACCTCCGGCAAGCCGGCCAGGGGATCGGCGAGGCGAATCCCGCGTGCCGCGGCCGCCTCGCGTGCCCGCACGCTGTCGTCCCAGGCGGACACGGATGCTCCCATCGCGATGAGTGCGGAAGCGGCGGCCAGTCCGTTCGCGCCGAGCCCCATCACGGCGTAGCGCCGTCCGGCAAAGACCGGTGGGAAGGATTGCCGGCTCATCGGATCTTCAGCGTTGCCAGGCCGAGCAATGCCAGGATCATCGAGATGATCCAGAACCGGATCACGATGGTCGGCTCGGCCCAGCCTTTCTTCTCGAAGTGGTGATGCAGCGGCGCCATCAGGAACACGCGCCGGCCGGTGCGCTTGTACCAGACCACCTGGATGATGACCGAGATGGTTTCGACGACGAACAGGCCACCGGTGATCGCCAGCACGATTTCGTTCTTGGTCGCGACCGCGATCGCCCCGAGCGCGCCGCCGAGTGCCAGCGAACCGATGTCGCCCATGAACACCGCGGCGGGCGGGGCGTTGAACCAGAGAAACCCGAGGCCGGCGCCGATCAGCGCCGAACAGAAGACGGCGAGCTCGCCGGTGCCGGGGACGAAGTCCAGTTCGAGATAGCTCGCGAAGATGCGGTTGCCGACCAGGTAGGCGATGAAGGCAAAGACGCCCGCGGCGATGATGGTCGGCACGATCGCGAGGCCATCGAGCCCATCGGTGAGATTGACGGCATTCGAAGAGCCCATCATCACCAGCGCACCGAACACCGGGAAGGCCGGACCAAGCGGGATCAGTACGTGCTTGAACACCGGCACGGCGAGGCCGGTTCCGAGTGTCCCGCCGGTGGTGCGGGCGATCGCGAAACTGGCGGCGAGGCCGAGCAGCGCCTGGATAACGAGCTTGATCCGGGCCGGCAGCCCGTAATGGTCCTGCCGCACCAGCTTGCGGTAATCGTCGGCGGCGCCAAGCAGGCCATAGCCGAGGGTGACGCCAAGCACCGCCCAGACATAGCCGTTCGCAAGGTCGGCCCAGAGCAGCGTCGAGGCCACCAGCGCGATCAGGATCAAAAGGCCGCCCATGGTCGGCGTGCCGGCCTTCTCGGTCAGGTGGCGCTCCGGACCGAGCGCGCGGATCGGCTGGCCGTTCTTCTGCAGCCGGCGCAGCCGGCGAATCAGCGGCGGGCCAAGGACGAAGCTCACCACGAGCGAGGTGAGGCAGGCTGCACCCGAGCGGAAGCTCAAGTAGTGCAGCAGGTTGAAGAAAAGAATCCGCCGCGCGAACGGATGGGTCAGCAGATAGAGCATCAGCCGGCCTCGAGCGGGAGGACGCTGCGCGCGGCAATCGCTTCGACGACGAGCCGCATGCGGCTGCCGAGGCTTCCCTTGACCAGCACCGCGTCACCGGGCGCGAGCGCGGCGGCGACGATCGGGGCGAGGGTTTCCGCATCCGCTCGCCAGGCGCCCTGCAGGCGTTTCGGTACGCAGCCGAACAGGCGGCGCATCATCGGCCCGCACGCGAACACGAGATCGGCGGAATCCGCGACCTCCGGGGCGAGGTCCACATGCTCGTCGGCGGCCATTCGGCCAAGCTCGAGCATATCGCCGAGCACGGCGATCCGCCGGCCCGGCTCGGCGGCCAGCACGGCGAGCGCGGCCCGGAGCGCGGCCGGCGACGCGTTGTAGCTCTCGTCCAGGAGCACGGCATCGCCCGCCGCAAGCCGGAGGGGGCGGCGCGCGCCGCGGCCGGGAAGGGCGGCGAAGCCGGCGAGTGCCCGGCCGGCCGTCTCCGCGCCCAACCCGAGGGAAACGGCGGCGGCAAGGGCGGCAAGCGAATCGAGGGCGAGATGCCGCCCGGCGGCGGCGAGAGCGAACCGGATCGGGAGCCCGAACACCGCAGCCGCAACATCCGTTGCCCCGGCATCGCGCTCGGCGGCAAGCAGCCGCAGGTCGGCAAGGGGCGCTTCGCCGAACGTGATGACGCGGCAGCTGGGGGGAACGCGCGCAGCAAGGCGGGGAAGAAACGGTGTATCGCGCGGCAGGATCGCGACCCCGCCCGGGCCGAGCGCTGCCGGCAGTGCCGCTTTTTCGTCGGCGATCGCCTCCAGGCTGCCGAGCAGGCCGATATGCGTCTTCTCGATGCCGGTCACGACGGCAATGTCCGGGCGGGCGAGGGCAGCCAGCGGAGCGATCTCGCCGGCGTGGTTCATGCCGATCTCGATCACTGCACAGGCGGCATCCGGCGGCAGCTCGGCGAGCGTCAGCGGCACCCCCCACTGGTTGTTGTATGAGGCAGGCGCGGCGTGCACCGCGCCCGGCCCCAGGACGGCTTCGAGAATCCGGCGCAGCATCTCCTTGGTCGTGGTCTTGCCGACACTGCCGGTGATGGCGACCACGCGGGCGGCGGAGCGGGTGCGCGCGAATTGGCCGAGCCCGGCCAGGCCTGCCAGCGTATCGGCCACCAGGAGCAGCGGCGCATCCGCTCTGGCGTCCGCGGGCCGGTGGCTGACCAGCGCGCCGGCAGCGCCGCGCGCCAGTGCGGCCGCCACGAATTCGTGCCCGTCACGGTGCTCGCCGGCGAGCGCCACGAACAGATCGCCCGGCCGAAGGGACCGGCTGTCGATCGAAACGCCGGCGGCGGCGAACGGCACCGTCATGCGGCCGCCGGTTGCCGCGGCGAGCGCTTCCGGGGGCCAGAGCGCGTTCACGCCGCCCCCACGAGCCGGCGGATCACGGTGACATCGTCGAACGGCAGCAGGCGCCCGCCCACCATCTGGCCTTCCTCGTGGCCCTTTCCGGCGACTGCCAGCACGTCGCCCGGACCGAGATCAGAAAGCGCCGCGGCGATCGCCTGCTCGCGATCGCCGATCTCAGGCGCGCCCGGGCAGCCGGCAAGGACGGCACGGCGGATCGCGGCGGGATCTTCGGAGCGCGGATTGTCGTCGGTGACGATGACGCGGTCGGCACCGCGCGCCGCCGCGCGGCCCATGGCGGCGCGCTTGCCGGGATCGCGATCCCCCCCGGCCCCGAACACGACCGAGAGCCGGCCGCTGGTGTGCGGGCGAAGTGCCGCGAGCAGGTTGGCGAGCGCGTCCGGCGTATGCGCGTAATCGACATAAACGGCCGCGCCGTTGGCCAGCACCGCAGCCCGTTCCAGCCGCCCGCGCACCGGGCGGAGCCGGGCGAGGCCGGCGGGCGCGTCTGCAACGCCAAGAGCGAGCGCGAGGCCCGCGGCCAGAAGCGCGTTCTCGACCTGGAAACGGCCGGGCAGGGGCAGCAGCAATTCACTGCCCGCAAGGGTGACGAGCTGGCCTTCCGGGAGCGGGATCACGCGTTCGAGCCGGATCAGGCTGCCGTGCTCGCCGGTGGTTTCGAGGCGGAGGTGCCGCCGCCCGGCAATCCCCCGCAAGGCCGACAAGGTGGTGCGATCGAGGGTCGCTGAAGCCACCGCCGGGGCGCCTTCGGGGAGCAGCTCGGCGAACAGGCGGAGCTTGGCGGCGCGATAGGCCGCCATGTCCTTGTGATAGTCGAGATGGTCACGGCTGAAGCTCGCGAACCCCGCGGCGGCAAGCCGGAGGCCGTCGAGGCGGAACTGCTGCAGGCCGTGCGAAGAGGCCTCGATCGCGACCTGCGCGATGCCGCGCCGGGCGAGGCCGGCGAGCGTCTCGGCCAGGGCGACGGGATCGGGGGTGGTGAGGGCGCCAGGGACACGTTCGCCGCCGGCAACCAGGCCGAGCGTGCCGAGGCTGGCGGCCGGCCGGCCTTCCATCGCCCAGAGCTGGCGCAGGAACTCCACCGTGCTCGTCTTGCCGTTGGTGCCGGTGACGGCGGCAATGGTGCGCGGCGCCGGGCCGGCGAACAGGGCGGCAAGCTCGGCCAGGCGCCGGCGCGGCTCGGCATCCTCGATCAGTGGGCGTGGCGGCACGCCGGGCGGCCAGTCTGTCCCGGCCGGGGCGAGCACCGCGACCGCGCCGTTGGCGACCGCGTCGGCGATGAAGGCCCGGCCGTCCTTGCGGGCGGTTCTGGGCTCGCGCGCGTCCGGCGCGGCACCGGGAAGTGCCGCGAACAGGAAGCCGGGGCGAACCCGGCGGCTGTCGGCGGCAATGCCGGAGAGGGTGAGGCCGGCGAGCGCGCGCCAGCCGGCTTCCTCGCGCGCCGGCCGTGCCCCGGCAAAGATCCGCTCCATCAGCTCAGCGCCCCGGAGAGAGATCATGGGAGTCGGCGTAACGCCGGGTGGGCGGAAGCGGGAGAGTTTGCGTGCCGCGCCCGCGCCTTGCCGCGGCCGGGCCATCTGCCGCACCCGTTGGGAAGGGATGGCCGGGGCCGAGAGCGATCACGCCCGGCGGCGGCGTGGGCTCGAGGGGCAGCGCAACCGATTCGGCGATCGCCTTTTTTTCGGCCGGGTCGGTAACCGGCAGCAGGCCGAGCATCGGGGCGATCCGGGCGATGGTGCGGGCGACCGCCGGGGCGGAAATCTCGCCGCCCGTGCTGTAGCCCTGCGAGAGCGCATTGGCCTTCGGCGAGTCGACCATGATGTAGAGCGCATAGCGCGGCGCATTGATCGGAAAGGCGCCGATGAAGCCGGCGCGGTTGGTGTGGTGTCGGTAGCCGCCATGCTGGCTGACCACCTGCGCCGTGCCGGTCTTGCCGCCGACGAAGTAGCCTGGAACGCGGCCGAAGATGCCGGTGCCGTAAAGCACGACGTCGCGCATCAGGCGGCGGATCGTGTCCGAGGTATCGGGATTCATGACCGCGCTGCCCGGGCGCGGGATCGCCGGGTCCTGGTAGAGGAGCGTCGGCGCAAACAGCACGCCGCCATTCAACTCCGGCACCGTGCCCGCCAGCAGATGCAGCGGCGTGATCGCGATCCCGTTGCCGAACGCGACGGTCATCACCGTCGCCTTGCCCCAGCCGGCGTCGCTGTGCAGCAGCGGCATCGCCGCTTCCGGCAGCTCGATCGGACAGCGATCGAAAAAGCCGAGCTTTTTGAGCCAGGCGCGCTGGCGATCCTTGCCGAGGATGAGGGCGATCCGGGCGGCGCCGATGTTCGAGGAATAGGCGATGACCTCGGGCAGGTAGAGCCAGCGGTGCACCGGGTCGAAGTCGGTGATCGCGAAGCGCCCGATATAGATCGGGTGGGTGGTGTTGAAGCGGTCCCAGACATGGACGAGGCCGGAATCGAGCGCCATTCCGGCGGTCTGCAGCTTGAAGGCGCTGCCCGGCTCATAGACGCCGGTAACGGCGCGGTTGAACCGGGCGGCAGGCGAGGCATAGGCATATTTGTTGGCGTCATAGTCGGGCAGGCTCGCCATTGCCAGCACTTCGCCCGTCAGCACGTTCATGATGATGCCGGCGGCGCCGATCGCCTGAAAGTCGTCGCGCGTGCGCGCCATTTCGTCGCGCAGCACGGCCTGCACGCGCACGTCGAGCGAGAGCCGCAGCGGGTTCGGATCTTCGCGGAGGCGCCGGTTCTGGGATTTTTCGAGCCCGGCGATCCCGTGCCCGTCGATATCGACCGCACCCAGCACCTGGCAGGCGGTGCGGCCGAGCGGATAGTGGCGCGCTTCGGCCGGCAGGAAGTTCACGCCGGGGATTCCGAGGTCGTTGATGCGCAGCTCCTGCTCCGGCCCGACCTCGCGGGCGATGTAGACGAACTCGCGCCCGGGGGTGGTGAACTCGGCCAGCAGGGCCGGCCCGTCGAGCCACGGCAGCACGGTCTGGAGCTGGCGCACGGCGCCGGCGGGATCCATCATTTCGCGTGGGTCGGCATAGACCGCGGCCGTGGGCAGCGAGACCGCGAGGATTTCACCGTTGCGGTCCACCATCATGGAGCGCGGCCGATCCGCCAGTCCCGGCGAACGCACCGCCGCCGCGGCCCTGGGAAGCGGCGGCGGCTTCACCGGATTGATGACCGTGGCGTCGGTGAGCTTGGCGATCAGGGCGGTAAACAGACCGGCGAAGCCGGCGGCCGCGCCGAGCAGGCGCCGGCGGCTCGTTTCGAGCGCGGCACGGCGGGCCAGATCCGGGGCGGTGACCCGCACGGTTTCCAGCCGCGGAATGGCCCCCGCGCGCGGCGTGCCCGGCGGCGGCACCGGCTCCGCGTGGCGATCGGGACGGCCGGGCACTGCATCAGGCCGGGGGGCGTTCGGGTCGCGCTCGCTCATCGTCGTCTCAGTGCGAGCCGGCAAGCGGCGTCGGTGGCGGCAGGTCCGGATACCGGCCGCCGAGCGCGGAGGTAAGCTCGGCGGCCGGTCGCGCCGCCGGCATCGCGATCGGCAGAGGCCGAACCGCCCTGCTTCGCGCCGCCGCCTCTTGCGCGACCAGGCGCGGCCGAGGCGCGGGCGGAGCTGCGGCGAGCGGTGGCGGCGGGGCGGCGGCGATCGCTTCGCCGGCGCCGGCCGGAGCGGCGGCGAGGGATGGTGGTGCGGCGGGTCGCGTGGCCGGCACGGGGGCGGGGGCGGCGACGGGCGCTGCCGCCACCCGGGCTGCCGCCGCTTGCGGCGCGGCGAAGAGGTCGAGGCTGGCATAGAGCGCGAGGCTCGGCAGCCGGGCAATCGTCGGCAGTTCCGGCGCCGCCGCGCCGGCCGGCGGCGCCGCTCCGGGCAGCGCCGGCGGCGGCAGGCGCGAAGCCAGATCTGCCATGCTGACCGCCTGGCTCGGCTGCATCGGCTCGAGCACGAGGTAACGCGCCGCCAGCTCCGCGAGCCGGCTCGGTGCGTTCTCGAGCGCCCATTCGGCGCGCAGCACCGCGATCTGGTCTTGCGCGGTGCGGGTTTCGTCCTGCACCGCGCCGATCCGCTCGTCCAGGAGCCTGGTCCGATGCTTCGCCTGATAAAGGTAGAAGCCGCTGCCGATGGCGAGCAGCGCGGTCAGGATCGTGACCGGCCGGATCATGCGGCGACTGCCAGCCGTTCAACCGCGCGGAGCCGTGCCGAGGCGGCGCGCGGATTGGCGGCGATTTCCGAGGCCGAGGGGCGAAGCGCGCGCGGCGTGAGGAGACGAAACCGGGCTGCCGGCCGCGGCTTCGCCGGAACGTGCCGCGACGGCGCCGCCGCCCGTCCTGCGGCTTCGGCCATGCAGGTTTTGACCAGCCGGTCCTCGAGGGAATGAAACGAGATTGCAACAAGCCGGCCGCCGGGAGCGAGCAGCGAGGCGGCGTCGGCGAGGCCGCGCGCGATCTCCTCGAGTTCGTCGTTCACGCGGATGCGGAGCGCCTGGAAGCTGCGCGTCGCCGGATCGATCCGCTCTCGCGAGGCCGGCTGGGCGGCGCGGATGATGCCGGCAAGCTCGGTGGTGGTCGCGATCGGGGCACGCTTGCGGGCGGTCTCGATCGCCCGCGCGATCCGCCTCGCATAGCGCTCCTCGCCATATTCGGCGAACAGCCTCGCAAGCTCGGGCGCGGGAAGCCTGTTGACGAGCACGGCAGCGCTCTCTCCCCCGCCGCCCATCCGCATGTCGAGCGGCCCTTCGAGGCGGAAGCTGAAGCCGCGCGCCGCATCTTCGAGCTGAAACGACGAGACCCCGAAATCCATCAGGACCCCGTCGAGCCGGGTGACGCCGGCCCGGCTGAGCAGTTCGAGCATGCTGCCGAAGCGGCCTTCGATCAGGCTGAGCCGGCCGGGATGGCGGGCGGCGAGCGCAGCACCGCGTGCGATCGCGGCCGGATCGCGGTCGATCGCGAACAGCGTGCAGGAAGCCGCCTCGAGGATCAGCGCCGCATGGCCGCCGCCGCCGAAAGTCGCGTCGAGATAGGTGCCGCCGTCGCGCGGCGAGAGCAGCGCCAGCACCTCCGCCGGCATCACCGGGACGTGGCTTGTCACGCCGGCCCTCCGGCGGAAAGAGCCGGTGCTGCGCCAACCGCCGCCGCCGCAGGGCGCAGCGTCAGCCGCCGCCGCACCACGTTCTCGCGCGCCGCGGCAAGCCGGCGTTCGGCTTGAGCCGGCTCCCAAATCTCGAATTTGCGGCCGAGGCCGAGGAAGGTGACGAGGTCCGCCAGGCCGGCATGCTGCACCAGTGGTTCCGGCAGCAGCACGCGCCCCTCTTTGTCGCACTCGAGACGAAGCGCGTTCGGATAGAGCACCGCCGCCAGGTCGTCCTGCTCGTCGCTGAAGGTGTCGTACTGGTCGAGCGGACCGACCAGGCTCTGGAATTCGCCGATCGGCCAGCCCTCGATGCAGGCGCGGTTGTGTGACGGCCGGACCACGAACGCCACCCCCGCATCTGCTTCGCCGGGGCCTTTGAGTGCCGCGCGGAACGGAGCGGGGATCGAGACGCGGCCCTTCGTATCGCGCCTGTTCTGATGCGTGCCCCAGAATTGGGTCATGCGGCCTGGCTCGTTCGCTCCATGCAGTTGGCCGTCCTACTGAAGAGCCGGCGATTCCCGCGAGCGCGAACTGGCGCCATGGGAATGTATGGGATATCATGGGGCGGCATGGATAGCAAAGAGAATCGCGGCTGCCGCGCCCCTTCTCACAAACGTGAGAGCAGCGAACGATATGGTTTATCAACGAGTTTTCTGCGCTGGCGCAAAGCCAGCGCCTCGTCCCGTCATTGCGGGCCGAAGCCGAAGCGATCCAGCCCGGTCAGCTCAGTGCCAGACGGCCTGTAAGCCGGGTTCTGTCCGCCCCGGAAAGGGCGGGACGGCCATTCCTCTGGGACGCGACTTGCGGCGCGCCTCGTGCGACCAACCCGGGCGGCGGGTCGGAAACATCCCTGGCGGCGGGGCCGCCTGCCGCCCCTATTCGGTCTTGCTCCCGGTGGGGTTTGCCGTGCCGCCTGCGTTGCCGCCGGCGCGGTGCGCTCTTGCCGCACCGTTTCACCCTTGCCCGCAGCGCCCGGAGGCGGTGCGGGCGGTTTGTTTTCTGTGGCACTTTCCCTGGGGTCGCCCCCGCCGGCGGTTAGCCGGCACCGTGTTCCCGTGGAGCCCGGACTTTCCTCCGGCGGCAGGCTTTTCTGCCCGCACCGGCGGCCGTCCGGCCGTCTGGCCGACCAGAGATGCGCGAGGCTCCGAGCCGCGTCAACCGCCGCTTCATCGCTCGCCGAGCAGTTCATCCAGCGTCGCCCGACAGCTCTCGGGGATGGAAAGGGGGCAATCCGTCCGGGATCGCAATCCGGGATTCGGCATTCAGGAGCCGAACCGGGCGCGGTAGTCCTGCGGCGTGGCCGCCAGCAGGCGCAGGAAGCTGCGCCGCATCGTCTCCTCCGCGCCGAAGCCGCAGCGCTCGGCGATGCGTTTCATAGGCAAGCGTGACTCCGACAAGAGGCGCCGCGCTGCTTCAACCCGCAAACGCTCGACAGCGCGGGCCGGCGTCTGCCCGGTTGCCTCGGCGTAGTGCCGGCTGAAGCTGCGCTCGCTCATCCTGGCTCGATCGGCCAGGGTCGAAAGTGAAAGATCCTCCGCGAGATGGGCGCTGATCCACGCATGCAGGGCCCCGAATTGGTCGTCCGCCGCTTGCAGCGAGAGCGCGGCGCTGAACTGTGCCTGCCCGCCGGGGCGCTTGAGAAAGACCACCAGGTAGCGCGCCACCGCGAGCGCCACGGAGCGGCCCAGATCCTCCTCCACGAGCGCCAGCGCCAGATCGATCCCGGCCGTCACTCCCGCCGAGGTCCAGACCGGGCCATCGCGCACGAAGATCGGATCGGGCTCGACGCTGACGGCGGGGAAGCGCTCGGCGAGCCTGGCGCAGTAGAGCCAGTGCGTCGCCGCGCGCCGCCCATCCAGCACACCGGCCGCGGCCAGCAGGAACGCGCCGGTGCAGACGGAGGCGACGCGGCGCGCCTCCGTCGCGTGCTGCCGCACCCAATCGACCAGCGCCGGGTCGTTGGCGGCGGCTTCAGCGCCCTCGCCGCCTGCGACCAGCAGCGTATCCACGGTTTCTCCGGCGTCCGGTAGCGGCCCGGCCGCAAGCGCCAGCCCGGCCGACGCGGTCACGCCCTGGCCGCCCCGGGCCACGACCCGGAGGGCGTAGGGCGGCGTTCCGCCCGTGATGGCGACGTGATCGTTGGCGGAGGCAAACACCTGGAATGGCCCCGTGACGTCGAGCAGTTGAACCGCCGGATAGGCGAGCACGTCGATGACGCGGACCGCGTTTGGCGCGAAGCGAGGGGACTTTGGCATTTTCGCCAAATCATGCGCGGATAGCATCGGCCTGTCCATGGCTGGCCCCGAACCCTGGAGACGCCCGTGATTCCCCGCCACGCCCACTTGCATATCGGCTCCCTGCTGTTCGAGGGCTTGGATCAGATCGACCTCACAGGTCCGTTCGAGGTCCTCTCGCGCATCCCCGACGCGACCTGCCGCATCTACGCCAAGACCGCCGCCCCGGTCCGCGATCGAGGGGGATTGCGCCTGCTGCCCGATGCCACGCTCGCCGAGGCGCCGCCGCTCGACGTGCTGCACGTGCCGGGTGGCTTCGGCCAGGAAGCCTTGATGGAGGACGCCGAGGTCCTGGCTTGGATCCGCCAGCAGGTGGCGGGCGCGTGCCGCATCTTCTCCGTCTGCACCGGCGCCTTGCTGTGCGGCGCCGCCGGCCTGCTCAAGGGGCGCCGGGCGACGACGCATTGGGCGTCGCTTCACCTGCTGGCGTATTTCGGCGCGATCCCGGTCAACGAACGCGTCGTCATCGACGGCGCCTTCGTCTTCGCCGCCGGCGTCACCGCCGGGATCGACGGCGCGCTCCGCCTCGCGGCAGAGTTGCGCGGCGACGACGCGGCAAGGGCGATCCAGCTTGCCATCGCCTACGCGCCGGAGCCGCCGTTCGACAGCGGCACGCCCGAGACCGCCCCGGCGGCGATCCTGGAACAGGTGCGCGATGCCGTGTGCGACATTACGGCTGAGCGCGAGCAGACGGCGCGGCGCGTGGCGGGCCGCCTCGGCATAGACTTTGGCGGAAAGCGAGGGGCTATTGGCGCACCGGCCAGAGCACGCCCCGCTACATAGGTCTCACCCGTTGCAACCCAGGAAAAGGTCCGCGCAAATGACGAGCTTCCCGGTCAACACGATCGAGTCCGCACCGGAACGTTCAAGGCCGGCACTGCAACAGTTGCAGTCGGCCTTCGGCATGCTGCCGAACATTGCCGGTGCCATGTCGACCTCGCCGGTTCTGGTCAACAGCCTCGTCGGGCTGTTCCAGAACGTGCACGGCGGCAGCTTCACGGAAGCGCAGATCCAGGCGCTGTTGCTCACCAACGCGGTGACCAATGCCTGCACCTGGGCGGTCGCGTTCCACACTGCGCTGGGGCTCAAGGCGGGGCTCGAGCCGGCGGACGTTCAGGCCATCCGCGAGCGCCGCTTGCCGAAGGACGGCAAGCTCGCCGCACTGTCGGTTCTGGCGAAGACATTGATCGAACGGCGCGGTCGTCTCGACGATCAGGACCTTGATCGATTCCTTGCCGCCGGTTTCGGCAAGGATCATGCCCTCGAGGTCATCGCCGTCGTTGCTGCCTCCACGATCACGAATTACACGGGCAGCGTGACGAAGACGCCTCTCGAGGCGGCATTCCAGCCGCACGCCTGGGCTGCCTGAAGCAGGCCCGGAGCCGGAACGTCACGTGCATCGGACATCTTCAGGTCGGCGACGTTGCTTTGCCGATGCGATCGCGGACAGGATCACGCGCTGGCACCCGGCGGCGGGTTGGCCAACGCGCCCGCGAAGCCGACAACGGCTGCCGCAAGTTCATGCAGGGACGCTCGCCGCTGATTTGCCCGCCTGAGGGGAGGGCCGGCGCTGCAGGAGCACATTCTAGAGCGGATCGCGCTTGACTGGAATCGCGGAGCGATCCAGGAGCGCGTGAATCCGCTCGGTCAGACCAAGGAGAGCGTGTTCAGTCAACCTGAACACGCTCTAGGCCGCGCCCCCGCGCCCGCGCTCCGCCGTCTCGGCCGCCGCGATCGCCCTCTCCAGCGCCCCGCTCAACCACTTCGCTGACCGCAGCGTAAGCTCGACAGCCGCCCGCGCATCCGGCCCGAGCCCGGCATTGACGAAGTCGATGGTGATCGCCTCTTCGAGCAGGGCGTGATGCGGATGGTCGTAGGACACCACCGCATTCGTCAGCCTGAACCACCCGCCATCGCCCTTGCCGGCACCCTCCGCGCCGACGATCTCAACGATCGAGGTGCACATCGCGGCGTTATGCGGCCCCGTGCTTCTGCAGGTGCTTCTGCAGGAATGAAAAGACCTTCTGCCAGCCGTCGAGTGCCTGCTCGATGCGATACATCGGCCGGTCGTAATAGAAGAAACCGTGGCCGGCGCCGTCATAGCGGTGAAATTCGTACTCTTTGCGGTACTTCTTCAGCTCCGCCTCGTGCTGGTCCACCTGCTCGGGCGTCGGCGCCCGGTCCTCGTTGCCGAACAGGCCGAGCAGGGGGCAGGAAAGATCCTTGGTGAGCTCGATAGGCGCGACCGGCTGCTTCGGCGTCAGCTCGTCCTTGCTCATCACCACGCGCCCGCCCCAAAGCTCGCAGGCAGCCTGGATGCTCTTCGTGCGGCAGGCAAAAAGAAAAGCCTGCCGCCCGCCCGAGCAGGTCCCGAACACGCCCACCTTGCCATTGAGAAACGGCTGGGCGCGCAGCCACGCAACCGCGCCTTCGGTGTCGCCGAGAACCTGCGCATCGGCCGGGCCGCCCTCCGCGCGCACCTTCGCCGCCACGTCGTCGGCTTTGCCTTCGCCCGCGCGATGATAGAGATTGTGGCTGATCGCCGCATAGCCGTGATGCGCGAATTTGCGGGTCGCCTCTCGGTACCATTCGTCCCAGCCGGGCGCATGATGCAGCAGCACGATGCCCGGGAACGGGCCCGGACCCAGCGGCCGCGCCGCATAGGCCGAGATGAACTCGCCCTTGTCACCGTTGATCGAAATGCGCTCCGCAATCATGCCTTCATAAGCCATGGACACCTCCTTGCCGCCGCAGGATGCAATGGTCGCTGGCGCTTCGCACCATCATCCCGCCTTCAGTGTGGTCGCGCAACCGGCCTCACCCGTCACGCCGCCGCCCGAGCCACGGTTGAACCCTCGTCCAGCCGCGCGCCGCGCTCGATGCTGACCGCGTCCGAAAACGGCGAGATTGCCTGAGCGTCCACTGCTATGCTCTCGCTATGAATCTCGCTTTCGATCTCGATGACGACGCCTGCTACCGCGCACTCGTTGCCCGAGACGGCCGCTTCGACGGGCGCTTCTTCGTCGCCGTCCACACCACCGGCATCTATTGCCGGCCGATCTGTCCGGCCCGCACGCCAAGGCGCGAGAACGTAACCTTCTACCCGACGGCCAGCGCCGCCCAGCACGCCGGCTTTCGCCCCTGCCTGCGCTGTCGCCCCGAAAGCTCTCCCGACCTCGGCGCCTGGCGCGGCACCTCGAACACCGTCTCCCGTGCCTTGGCGTTGATCGCCGAGGGCGCTTGCGACGGTACCGCCATGGCTGCGCTTGCGGATCGGCTGGGCGTGGGTGAGCGGCAGTTGCGGCGCTTGTTCCGCCGCCATCTCGGCGCCTCGCCGATCGCGGTCGCGCAAACCCGCCGCGTGCTGTTCGCCAGGCAGCTCATCGTCGAAACCAGGATGCCGCTCGCCGAGGTCGCTCTCGCCTCCGGTTTCGGCAGCATCCGCCGCTTCAATGCGGCGTTTCGGGCACTCTACAATCGGCCGCCTCGCGAGCTCCGCCGTTCGCGCGACGGCGCCTCTGAAGGCAGGGCGGCCGCCGGCATCACGCTCATCCTGCCGTACGCGCCCCCGTACGACTGGGACGCCATGATCGGCTTTCTCGCCGCCAGGGCCATCGCAGGCGTAGAGTTCGTCGAAGGCTGCGCGCGCTACCATCGCACGATCGCCTTGGATGGCGCGCAAGGAACCGTCACCGTCGAGCCCGACGAACGCGGCCGCGGCCTCAAGGTCGGAATTCGCTTCCCCCGCGTCCAATCGATCGCCGCAATCGTCGCGCGCGTCCGCCGGGTCTTCGACCTCGGCGCCGACCCGCAGACCATCGCGAGGCACCTCTCCGGCGATGCCCTGCTCGCGCCCCTGCTCGCGCGACGCCCCGGCCTCAGGGTCCCTGGCGCCTGGGATGGTTTCGAGGTCGCGGTCCGCGCCATCCTCGGGCAGCAGATCACGGTCTCGGCCGCGTCGGGGCTCGCGGGCAGGCTGGTGGCCGCGCTCGGCGATCCCATTCGTCCGCCACCGACCGAACGTCTGACACGCACTTTCCCCACTCCAAGCCGGATCGCCGGCGCCGATCTCCGCCCGCTCGGAATGCCGGCTGCGCGCGCCGCTTCCCTTGCTTCGCTCGCCGCTTTTGTCGCTTCCGACAGCCGCTTCCTGTCCCCGGGCCAGCCCCTGGAAGCTGCCGTCGACCGTCTCCGCTCGCTGCCCGGCATTGGAGAATGGACCGCGCAGTACATCGCCATGCGCGGCCTGCGGGAACCGGATGCCTTTCCGGCCGCGGATCTCGGCCTGATCCGCGCGCTCGGCCGCTCCTTCAGCAGCCGGCCGAGCCCGGCCGCAATTCTCGCCAGGGCGGAGGCCTGGCGTCCCTGGCGGGCCTATGCCGCCCAGCATCTCTGGACCGCCGGCGCGGACGCGATCGGAGAGCGGAAGCCGCCCGGCGAGGCCGTTCCGCGAAGGAGTCAAGATGCAGAAGCCCTCGCTGCCTGAACCCTTCTTCCTGGACAGGATCGAAACTCCCATCGGCACGATGCTCCTTGTGCACGATGCCGGCGGCCGTCTCCGGGCGCTCGATTTCCACGACGACGAGCCGCGCCTGCAGCGTTTGCTGCGGTTGCAATACGCGGGCCGGCCGATCGGCCTCGTGCTGCCGCCCCGGCGCGCGCCGGCGCACATTCGGGAATCGCTCGCGCGCTATTTCGCCGGCGAGCTTGGCGCGATCGATTCTATTCCCGTTGCCACCGGTGGCACGGAATTCCAGCGCGATGTCTGGTCGGCGCTGCGCCGGATCAGCCCCGGAACGACGATCAGCTACGGCGCCCTTGCCCGGCAATTGGGACGGCCGCGCTCGGTTCGCGCCGTCGGCCTTGCCAACGGCGCCAATCCCCTCGCCATTGTCGTGCCTTGCCACCGCGTGATCGGCGCCGACGCCAGCCTCACCGGCTATGGCGGCGGCATCGGCCGCAAGCGATGGCTGCTCATCCACGAAGGCGCGGCCTTCAAGGATGAGCCGGCAGGTCGTCCGCGCGCCGCCTGAGCGCGCCCGCGCGCCGCACGCAAGGCCCGCTGTTTCTCCGCTGTTTCCCCGCTGTTTCGCCGCTGTTCCAACCGCTGCCATCCGATCCGAAATGTGCGGAGCAGCAGGGCTTCCGGCACGCCCGCTCCGGCTGTTCCGCCGCTGTTCCGGGCGGGCCTCTGGCGGCCGCCGCGGTTTTGCTTGCTTCAATGGCCCTTTCGCCCTCACCATGCCGCCATGCTCGATGCACTCGCAACGCTCGTCCTGGCCGCACTTTCGGCCGCCGCAGGCTCGTTCCTCGGCACCGGCCGCAAGCAGAAGGGGATGGAACTTGCCGCGGCCCGCCGCCGGCCGGTGTCACTCCGCCGGCGAGCTGAGCTTCGCCGCGAGCGCCGGGTAATGCCGCGCGCGCGCTGGCGAAAGCCAGCGCTGCAGCCGGTCGAGATAGAGATAGACGACCGGCGTCGTGTAGAGGGTCAGGACCTGGCTCACCACCAGCCCTCCGACCATGGTATAGCCGAGCGGGCGGCGCAGCTCGGAACCGGCGCCGTGCGACAGCATCAGCGGCAGCCCGGTGAAGATCGCGGCCATGGTGGTCATCAGGATCGGGCGAAATCGGAGCGCGCAGGCCTCGCGAATCGCCTCGAGCGGCGGCTTGCCCTCACGCCGCTCCGCGGTAATCGCGAAATCCACCAGCATGATGCCGTTCTTCTTGACGATGCCGATCAGCAGCAGGATGCCGATCAGTGCGATGACCGAAAGATCGTAATGCGCGGCGATCAGGATCAGCAGCGCACCCACGCCGGCCGAGGGAATAGTCGAGAGAATGGTGAGCGGCAGGATGTAGCTCTCGTAGAGGATGCCGAGAATGATATAGACGGCAACGATCGCCGCAGCGATCAGATAGGGCTCCGATGCCAGCGAGGACTGGAAGGCGGCCGCCGTGCCCTGGAAGCTGCCGCTGAGCGAGGCCGGCGGGTCGAGCGAGGCGACGGCCTTCTGGATTGCCGCGACGGCATTCCCGATGGCGGTGCCCTGTCCCAGGTTGAAGGAGAGCGTCACCGACGGGAACTGGTTCGCGTGGTTGACCGAAAGCGGAACCACCTTCTGCGTATCGATATGCACGAGATTCGACAGCGGCACCGCCGCGCCGGTTGACGAAGGCACATAGAGCTCGTTCAAGGTCGCGAGACTCTCCTGCAGCGAAGGCAAGACCTCGAGAATCACGTAGTAGGAATTGGTCTGGGTGAAATACTGGGTCACTTCGCGCTGCCCGAAGGCGTCGTACAGGATATTGTCGATCGTGGCCGCGGTGATGCCGTAGCGGGCGGCGGCGTCACGGTCGATGGTGAGCTTGGCAGAGAGGCCGGACATCTGCTGATCGGTCGCGAGGTCGCGCAGCATCGGAAGCTGGCGCAGCTTCGCCAGCACTTTTGGCGCCCACTGGTAAAGCTCGTCGAGATTGGCGTCCTGCAGCGTGTACTGATACTCGGTGCGAGAGATCCGCCCGCCGACATTGATGTCCTGCGCTGCCTGCATGAACATGCGCACGCCCACCATCTGCGCGAACCTCGGCTCCAGCCGCGCCATCACTTGCTGGACGCTGACGTGGCGCTGGTTGAACGGCTTGAGGTTGATGAAGAAGCGGGCGTCATTGCCGGTTTGCCCGGCAATGCCGGCGCCGAGAACCGAGACGAAGCTGGTGACCGTGGGGTCGCTCTTGATGATCGCATTGGCCTGGTCGACCAGGTGCTCCATTTCAGAAAACGAGACGTCTTGATTTGCCTCGAGGATGCCGACGATGAGGCCCACGTCCTGGGGCGGGAAGAACCCCTTGGGAATGACCACGTAAAGGTAGACCGAGAGCGCCATGGTCGCGAAGAACACCATCAGCGTGACGAAGCGGTGGCGCAGCGCCACGCCGAGCGTCCGCCGATAGAACTCGGCGAGGGCCATGAAGCAGCGCTCGGCGGCGCGGTATAGCGCGCCATGCGTCGGTTCGTGGCGGAGGAAGCGCGACGCCATCATCGGCGTGAGCGTGAGCGAGACGAAGGCCGAGACCGCGACCGCCATGCTGACGGTGACGGCGAACTCGCGGAACACGCGCCCGACGATGCCGCCCATCAGCAGGATGGGAAGGAAAACGGCGATCAGCGAGGCGCTGATCGATACGATAGTGAATCCGATCTCGCCCGCACCCTTGAGCGCCGCCTCCATCGGCGCCATGCCCTCCTCGATATGCCGGAAGATGTTCTCGAGCATCACGATCGCATCGTCCACCACGAAGCCGATGGCGATGGTGAGGCCCATCATCGACAGGTTGTCGATGCTGTAGCCCGCCACGTACATGACCGCGAAGGTGCCGATGAGCGCGATCGGGATGGTGATGGCGGGGATCACCGTTGCCCAGAGGCTGCGCAGGAAGAGGAACACCACCATCACGACGAGCCCGAGCGCCATCACCAGCGTGAATTGCACGTCGGAGACGGTGGCGCGGATGTTCTGCGACCGATCGACGACCACCGAGACGTGCACCGAGGGCGGGATCGAGGCCTGAAGCCGCGGCAGCTCGGCGAGAATCCGGTCGACCGTGGAAATGACGTTGACGCCGGGCTGCTTGAAGATCACGAGCGCGACGCCGCGCTTGGCGTTCTCCCAGCCGGCCAGCAGATTGTTTTCCGGCCCGCTCACGGCCTGGCCGATATCGCCGATGCGAATCGGCGCGCCGTGGCGGTAGGCGATGATCACGTTGTTGAACGGGCCGGCCTTGGTGATCTGGTCGTTGGCGTTGACGGCGAAGGAACGATACGGGGTGTCGATGCTGCCCTTCGGGTTATCGACCGTGGCATTGAGGATGGCATTGCGCACGTCCTCGAGCGTGAGGCCCATGGCGGCGAGCTTGGCGGGATCGACCTGCACGCGAATCGCGGGCGTCTGCTGGCCGCCGATGAAGACCTCTGCCACGCCGGGAAGCTGCGAGATCTGCTGCGAGAGAACGACGTCGGCGTAATTGTCGACGGTGGTCAGCGGCAGCGCATCCGACTGCACCGCAAGAATCAGGATCGGCGCGTCCGCGGGATTGATCTTGCGGTAGGTGGGCGGGCTCGGGAGGTTCTTCGGTAACTGCCCTGCGGCGGCGTTGATCGCCTCCTGGATGTCCTGGG
>Ga0335075_10006180_pt1 | contig 18516 bp, 14 predicted proteins | sample Lox_Sample_24_FD_206723 | JGI IMG/M metagenome (GOLD analysis project Ga0335075, IMG submission 206723) | Soil microbial communities from Loxahatchee National Wildlife Refuge, Florida, United States - Lox_Sample_2.4 | ecosystem: Environmental > Terrestrial > Soil > Wetlands | place: USA... | reverse complement strand
GACCTGCGCTCCGCCGACGGCTGCCCGGATCTCGGCGCGGTCATCGCCTCGGGCGCGGTCGGTGGCGTCTGGTCCGTCCCGGTGGTGGGCCCGTCGGGCGTCAGCGCCGTCATCACAGTCTTCCGCGCCCAGCCCGGCCCGCCCGGCCGCGACGAGCAGGACCTCCTCACCCTCTACGCCGGGTACGCCGCAGGCGCCGTCGAGCGCGACCGGTTGCTGGATCAGGTCACCGCGCGCAACCGGGTGCTGGAGACGATCCGGGAGATGCTCGAGACGCTGGCCGGTCCGGTGCCCGTCGGCGACGCTCTCACCATCGCGTTGCAGTCGCTGCGTCACGGCCTTCAGGCCGACGAGGTGGTCCTCGTCACACAGCCCGCCGCTGGTGAGGCGAGCTGGCGCGGCTATGCCGGCCGGCTCGGCACCAACCCGGCGACGGCGTCGGCCGCCCTGCGCGACGCCGCCCGCCGCGCGCTGTCCAACCTCCGCTACGACGGCACGGCACGAGCGACCGGCGGCGACCCGCGCCACCCCGTGCTCGCCGTGCCCTTCAATGCTCCGGGCGGCGCAACGGTGCTGCTCGCCGGGTGGACGGATCTGGCGGTCAGCGAGGAGGAGACGGCGCTCATCGAGGACGCCGCGCATTCGCTGCGCCTTGCCCTGGAGCGCGAGGAGGCCGTCCTGGCCCATCAGGAGGCGGCCGCCCTCCGGCGCTCCCGCGAGCTCCAGCGCGGCTTTCTGTCGCGCCTGAGCCACGAGCTGCGCACCCCGCTGACCGCCATCCGCGGGTACGCCTCGAGCCTGCTCGCGCCTGATGTCACCTGGGACGGCGACTCCGAGCAGCGCTTCCTGGGCCGGATCGCCGCCGAGTCAGCGCGCGTCGGGCGGCTGGTGGACGATCTCCTCGACTTCTCGGCCATCGAGTCCGGTGTCATGCGCCTCCAGCGCGACTGGTGTGACATCCCGCTCGTGGTGGAGGCGGCGGTGTCGTGCCTGCCCACCGATCAGTCCGCCCAGGTGTCGGTGACCTGCGACTCCGGCCTCCCGGCGGTGTGGGCGGATCACGACCGCCTGGAGCAGGTGTTCGTCAACCTGCTCAACAACGCGTTCAAGCACAACCCGCCCGGAACCCGCGTGTGGGTCTCGGCCCTGGAGGAGGCGCGGCCCGACATGGCGGCGTCCGGCTTGGCGCGGCCCGACGTGGCGAGGGGTGGTCGTGGCGCCAAGGTGCAGATCAGCGTGACCGACGACGGCGCCGGCTTCCCGCGTAAGCTGGCCGCGGCCCCGTTTGACTCCGCGCGCCGGCACCGCACGCGTACCGCCGGCGCCGGGCTCGGTCTCTCGATCGCCCGCGGGATCGTCGAGGCCCACGGCGGGCGGATCGAGCTCGCGCAGGTGCCGGTCGGGACGGCGTTCCGGATCCTTCTGCCCGTCGAGGCGACGATGCCGCACCAGGACGGCCAGGACCCCGGCGACCAGGCGGAGCTCACCTCCCTCGGGACCCCGGCGCGCACGGATGCCTGAGAGCACCGGCAAGACGCGGGCCCTCCTGGTGGAGGACGATCCCAACATCGTCGACCTCGTTCGCTCCAACCTGGCCGTGCGCGGGTTTGACACCGTCGTGTCGACCGACGGGATGCGAGCACTCCAGTTGCTCGAGACCGAGGAGCCCGACATCGTGCTGCTGGACCTGATGCTGCCCGAGGCCGACGGCTTCGACCTCTGTCGCCAGATCCGCGAGCGGTCGTCGGTAGCGGTGATCGTCGTCTCGGCCCGGGGAGGAGAGCGCGACAAGGTCACGGCGCTCAACATGGGCGCCGACGACTACATGACCAAGCCGTTCAGTGTCGAGGAGCTCCTGGCTCGCATCACGGCCAACCTGCGCCGCACGCGCGCCTCGGGCGATGTCGAGCCCGGTCCGCCGGTGATCACGGTCGGGGAGATCGTCATCGACCTGGCCAGCCAGCAGGTCAGACGACGCGGGGAGCCCGTCCATCTGACCCCGACCGAGTTCGCACTGCTCCGCGAGCTGGTCACCAACCGCGGGAAGCTGCTCAGTCACGCCCATCTGCTGCGCTGCGTCTGGGGCCCCGGCTATCAGACCGAGACCGAGTACGTGCGCGTGTACGTGCGGAGGCTGCGGGCCAAGCTGGAGACCGACGAGTCCCAGCCGCTCATCATCACCGCGCCTCGCGCCGGATACCGGTTCGTCGCGGAATGACCGGGCTGAGACGCCGCGTTCATTGCATTTTTACGGCCGTACCGAGGTTGTTAACGCCTCGTTCACGCCGGGCGCCTTAAGGTTCCCTTCAGTTTCGATCACTGTGACAATCGTCGCGCGCAGCCCCGCGTGAGCCACACGTGTGTGCGTGACGAACGTTGTTCAAGGAGGAGGAGCCATAGTGCACTTGCTGAGAAGCAAGCCGATGCTCGCTGCGTTCGCGGTGTCCGGCGCAGTCGCCATCGCCGCTTGCGGTAGTTCAAACTCGTCGTCTTCGAGCGCCGCGGGCGGTTCAGGCGGCACCACGTCGTCGGCCGCCACCAGTTCGGCGGCGGGGACCAGTTCCGCGGCGGCAACGCCGTCGATCTCGGCGTCGTCGTTCACCAACGATTTCTCCGCGATGGCGGCCCTGAAGTCGCTGGGCGCTTCGGGTAAGGGCAAGGTCGCGGCGATCCTGCCCGACACGACCAGCTCGACGCGATACGTCGAGTTTGACCAGCCCGACATCAAGAAGGCGCTTCTGGCCGCGGGCGTCCCCGCGTCGGACATCATCATCCAGAACGCCCAGAAGTCCGACCAGACGTTCCTCACCGACGCGCAGTCGGACATCACCAACGGCGCGTCGATCATCCTGTCTGACCCGGAGGACTCCGGCACCGGGTCCCAGGTGGAGAAGTACGCCGCCGCGCACGGGGCCAAGGTCATCGACTACGACCGTCTGACGCTGGGCGGAAGCCGTCCGTACTACGTGTCGTTCAACAACGTCACGGTCGGCAAGGTGATGGGTCAGGGTCTCGAATCCTGCGTGAACTCCGAAGGCGTCAAGAACCCGCAGGTCATCGTCATGCGCGGTGACCCGACCGACAACAACGCCACGCTCTTCTACCAGGGCTACTACGACGGCGTGCTGAAGGCGCTGTTCGCCTCGGGCAAGTGGAAGCAGGTCGCGTCGCCGGCCGGTACCTGGGATCCGCCGACGGCGGCTACCGAGTTCGAACAGGCCTTCACGGCGCACAAGACGGCCAACGCCGCACTCATCCCCAACGACGAGAACGGCGCGCCGATCATCACCTACCTCAAGAGCCACGGCATCAAGCCCAACACCTTCCCGATCACCGGGCAGGACGCGACCCTGACGGGTCTGCAGAACATCCTCACCGGCTATCAGTGTGGAACGGTCTACAAGCCGATCTACGCCGAGGCCCAGGCGGCCGTCGCGCTCGCCGTCTACCTGCGCGCCGGCAAGACCCCGCCGTCCTCGCTGCTCAACGGCACCACCGAGGACATCAACGAGAAGAAGGCCGTCCCGTCCGTGCTGCTCAAGCCGGAGTGGGTCACCACCAAGAACATGGCCGCCACGGTCATCAAGGACAACTTCGTCCCCGCCAAGCAGCTGTGCACCGGCTCCTACGCCAGCGCCTGCAAGAAGGCCGGGATAAGCTGACCCGAGCTGATCGATAGCGACTCAAACGGTGCAGCGTGCCCGTCCGCATCAGCGGGCGGGCACGACGCCCAGGACGGCCACAGAAACATGAGCACTTCAGAGCCTCGTCCCGGCGACGAGGGGACCGCCACAGCGGCGGCTGCCGGTAACGGCACGCTGCTCGAGCTGCGCAAGGTCACCAAGACGTTCGGCCCCGTGCGGGCCCTGACTGACGTCGACCTCCAGATACCCGCGGGGAACGTCACGGCGCTCGTGGGCGACAACGGCGCCGGCAAGTCCTCGCTGATCAAGACCGTCTCCGGCCTCTGGGGGCCCGACGGCGGCGAGATCCTGTGGGACGGCCAGCGGGTCCATCTCCACGGCCCCCGCGACGCCGAGGCGCTCGGCATTACGACGATCTACCAGGACCTCGCCCTCTGCGACAACCTCGACATCGTCCAGAATATGTTCCTCGGCCATGAGCCGCTGCGCCATGGGATGCTCGACGAGCCCAAGATGGAGATCGCGGCTCGCGACACGCTGAAGGAGCTGCACGTCACGACCGTGCGGTCGATCCGCCAGCCGGTCGCCTCGCTATCGGGCGGTCAGCGCCAGTCGGTCGCGGTCGCCAAGGCCGTGATGTCGCAGGCGAGGCTGGTGATCATGGATGAGCCGACCGCGGCCCTGGGCGTCGCCCAGACCACGATGGTCCTCAACCTGATCAAGACCCTGGCCAGTCGCGGCGTTGCCGTGCTGCTCATCTCGCACAATCTCAACGACGTCTTCGAGGTGTCCGACCGCGTCGCGGTCCTGTACCTCGGCCAGCTGGTGGTCAGCGGCCCGGCGTCAGATTTCGACCGCCAGAGCCTGGTGGAGTACATGACGACCGGCACCTCGGGCCGCGCGCCCGGGACCGCCAGCGCGGCCTGATCATGCCGCGCGACGAGGAGGAAGCTTTGGCCGAGTCACCCAGCAGCACCGATCCCGCAGCGTCAGACCAGTCCGCCGTCGCCGTCGAAGGGGACCCGACCACCGGGCTTAGCCAGGCCCAGATGGCGACGCTCGCCCCCGAGGTGATGGCGGACTCGCTCGGCGAGTACTTCGCCGCCTGGGGCCGGCGCCTGCGCAACGGCGAGAGCGGCGCGCTGCCGATCGTCGTCGGCCTGATCCTGATCGTCATCTTCTTCCAGCTCGAGGACTCCAACTTCCTGACGGCGGGCAATCTCGTCAACCTGCTCGTCCAGTCCGCCGTCTACATCCTGCTCGGCTCAGCCGAGATCTACGTGCTGCTCCTGTCGGAGATCGACCTGTCGGTCGGCTACACGGCAGCGGTGGGCGCGTTCACGATCGCCGAGCTGATCGGGCCGCCGGTCAACCTACCGTGGTGGCTGGGGATCATCGGTGGCCTGATCGTCTGCGCCGGCATCGGCGGGATCCAGGGCACGTTGATCACGCGTCTCAGTCTCCCATCGTTCATCGTGACGCTCGGTGGGCTGCTCGGCCTCGAGGGCGTGATGCTGGAGCTCGCCAACCTCGACAAGTCGGCGGTCGGTGGCGTCATGTCGATCAACTCCAACAGCCCGGTGGACCAGCTGGTCTCCTCGAACATGAGCGTCGCGCTGGGCTGGATCGTGCTGGTCATCGGACTGGTGGTGTTCGCCGCCGTCACGCTCTCCCGCAGCCGTTCGAGACGGGCGCAGGGGCTGAGCGCGCCGCCGATGAGCATCACGTGGCTGACGATCGGCGTGACGTCGGTCGGGGGCGTCGTGGTGCTGCTCATCTGCAACGCCAACCGCGGTCTGCTGACGCCGCTGCGAGGCGTGCCGTGGGTGGTGCCATTCGTGATCGTCGTGCTGCTGCTGTCGACGTGGCTGCTCTCGCGGACCCGGCTCGGCCGCTACATCTACGCCATCGGCGCCAATCCCGAGGCGGCCCGGCGGGCCGGCATCAACGTCGCGCGGGTGCGGACGATCGGTTTCATGCTGTGCTCGCTCACGGCCGGCCTGGCCGGGCTGGTCTACGAGTCGCGCCAGGGCAACATCGCGACCGACATCGACGGTGGCAACCTCGTGCTCTACGCCGTGGCCGCGGCGGTCATCGGCGGCACCAGCCTCTTCGGCGGAAGGGGCAAGCCGCTGCACGCACTGCTCGGCGGCATCGTGATCGCGGCCGTGATCAACGGCCTGGGTCTCATGAACGTCAGCGCGGCCGTGACGGATATGGCCACCGCTGTCGTGCTGATCGCGGCGGTGACGCTGGATTCGCTGGTCCGGCGCCGCGCCGCCACCAACACCCGCTAGCGCGGCACGCTACCTCTCCCCGGCGCCGCCGGGTCCGCTCCCGTCGCCTCTCGATCAGGCGGCGGGGGCGCGCCCGCGTTGGCCTCGCGACCGCTACGGGAAGGCGACGAGGGCCAGCCGCGCCTTGGCGGTGGCGGTCGTGGCCGTGGGCGTCGTGGGGGCGATGCCCGGTGACGCGCCGCCGGTGAGGCCTCCGCCTCCGGTGGGCGACGGCGCAGAGGACGAGCCGGCCGGCGCCGGCGTGGTGACGGTGGCCGACACGCCGAGCTGGTTGGTCTTGGCCTTGGCCAGCAGCTTGTGGCCGGCGGCGGTGAGGGTGAAGCTGAGGTAGCCGAGCTCGCCGGCGCCGAGGGTCTCGGCCTTGGTCTTGGCGACGGTGGTCCGTCCGGCGGTCAGCGTCGTGGTGGCGCGGCACGGGGTCGTGCCGATGCACTCGGCCAGGACGCCGCCGACCCAGCCGTGCGAGACGAACTCGGTGGTGCCGATGAGCTTGAGCTGGGAGGACTGGCCGGCGCTGCGCGCGGGGCTCGGGTTGGCGGTGGTGAACGAGCTGAGGGTGAGCTTGCGCGTCGCCGAGGGCCCGGAGGTGCTGCGGACCTTGACGTTGACGGGCAGCTGGTGGTTATGGGCCTTGGCCAGCGCCTTCTGCGCTGCGCTGGTCAGCTTGAAGTAGGCCAGGCCGCCGCCCGCGGGAATGAACTCGCGCTTGGTGGTGGCAAACGTGGTGCGGCCCTGGGAGATCGTGGTGGTGACCGCGCACGAGGACATGCTCATGCACCCGACGGGCACTGCGCCGAGCCCGGTGCGGGGCGCGAACGCGCTGTTGCCGAAGATCGTCACGTGTGCCGGCATCGGGGTGGCGGCTGAGGTGCCGAGCACCTGGCCGTTGGCGTCGAGCGCTTCCACCTCCCAATAGGGGAAGGCGTTCTTGGTCACCTGGGGCAGGCGGGCGCCGACGGCGATGCGCGGTGCCGCATAGGTGAACGAGGTGGGGCTCGAGCCGCCCAGCACCTGCCACGCGGCCACGCCGGTGGCGCCGGTCCAGCTGGGGGTGACATTGGTGGAGCCGTCGGGGCCGCCGGCGACCTTCAGCGACGGGGTGGGGGCGGGCGTGGGCGTCGCATCGACTCCGGCGCCGGTCCCGGCCGCGGCGGTCGCTGCGTCGAGGTAGTCGCCGTCGATGTTGATCTTGGCGCCGTCGTAGGTCTCGTTGTGGGCGCCCTCGTACTGGTGCAGGCGCTGATGGGAGGCCCACTCGGCGGCGGGGACGTCGGCGTCGGTGGTGGACTCCTGGTTGTTCCAGTTGGCGATCCAGAGATCGTCGGGCTCGAGGTAGCCGGTCCCGTACTGGGCCACCAGATCCGAGATACCCGAGGCGTCGCTGGAATAGACGCCCGAGGCATACCCGCCGGCGTGCAGTTCAGCCGTCCACGCCTGGAGGAAGGCGAGCACCGCGCCGGTATTGGCGCTGGTCCGGTTGTAGGCCTCCATGTCGAAGTAGATCGGGTTGCCGCCGCCCATCCCGAGCGCCTGGGCCTGGACCATGGCGTCCTCGGCGGCCTCGGTGCCCTCAGTGGCGGCCTGGGCCGGAGCGATCCCGGCGCACCCGCACGAGTTCGATGGCGACTGCAGCCCGACGTAGATGGGGATCATGTGCCACCCGGCCAGTGACTCCTGGCTGACCCAGGAGGCCGAAAGGTTGGGCTGCGAACAGGCGGCGTTGGCGCCGCCGATATAGATGCCGATCGCCCGGTATGGGGAGGCGCCCCAGTCCGACATGGATGTCGTGCTCGGCGTGCTGCAGGCGTCAAAGCCCAGCCCGGTGTAGACCTGGCCCGGGGTGGCGGCCGTGGCCGGAGCGGTGGCGCGAGATCGCGCCCCGGTGCGCATGCGCGCGCCGGCCGTGGCCACCGCAGAGTGCGGGCGCTGCGCGACCGCCGCGCGCACAGCGGCGGTGAGAGACGCGACGCGCAGGGCGCGCCGGATGACGGCAGGCCGGCGATTCCAGGTCGCGGTGACCAGGACGCCGCGGGTGCGGTCGGCGATCTGAGCCTCGGCGCCGCTGTCGGCCGCTCCGGGGGCAGCGGTGGCCGGGAGGACCTGAGTGGCCGGCGCATGGGCGGCCAGGGGCTGGACGAGAATCGCCTCGGTGCGGCCCGCGGGCTGGCCCGAGCAGTTCTGCCGCCTTGAGGGCTCGCCGAGGTACACCGCGTGGCGGTTGAAGCGCACGCAGGTGGTGGGCGCGTCGGCCAGCCTGAACACCGGCCATGCCGCCGGGACCGAGATCCGGTAGCCGTGGAAGCTCACGGCCTTGGTGGCGGGCGCGGCCAGCGACGTCGCGGGAAGCAGGGCGACGGCGAAGAGGGTTGCCAGCAGCGAGGCGATCCACGCGGCGGGGCGGGCTGTCGGTCGGCGCGAAACTGAGGGCATAGAGCAAACGAGCCCGCGCGGTCCTCGCTGCGGGCACGCTCCGGATGATGGCGCGTCAGGGCCGAAGCGTTGCAAATCAGCGCCCGGCTGGCCTGGCGGTAAGGCTGGGGCACCGACGCCTGAGCTGGATCTCAGGGGCTCGATGACGCTTACAACAGCATGGTGAGACAAAGGTTGCGCCGCTCCGAGGGACGAGTTTGCGTAGGCTCGGCATCGGTGAAGGCCTTCGCCTCCGACAATTACGCAAGCGCGCACCCAGAGGTGCTGGCCGCCATGGCGGGTGCCAACGACGGTCACGCGGTGTCCTACGGCGCCGATCCGTGGACGGCACGCGCGCTGGAGATTCTCCGCGGCCACTTCGGCGAAGCGGCCCAGGCACTCCTCGTCTTCAACGGGTCAGGCGCCAACGTGGTGTCGATCCGCGCGGTGTGCCGGCCGTGGGAGGCGGTCATCTGCGCCGACACCGCCCACGTCAACGTCGACGAGGGGGGCGCCCCCGAGCGCATCGCCGGGGTCAAGCTCCTCACCGTCGCCACCCCCGACGGCAAGCTCACCCCGGACGACGTGCGCGCGCGCGTGACGCGCGTGGGCGACGAGCACGCCGTGCAGGCGCGGCTGGTGACGATCACTCAGAGCACCGAGTACGGGACCCGCTACACCCCGGACGAGACCCGCGCGCTGGCCGACACCGCTCACGAACTGGGCCTCATGCTGCACATGGACGGCTCGCGCCTGTCCAATGCGGCCGCCGGGCTCGGATGCGGGCTGGGGGAGCTGGTGGGCGACGTGGGCGTCGATGTGCTCAGCCTCGGCGGGACCAAGAACGGGATGGTGCTGGGGGAGGCGGTGGTGTTCCTGAACCCCGCACTGGCCGACGGCGCCAAGTACCTGCGCAAGCAGACCCTCCAGCTGGCCTCCAAGGGCCGCTTCCTGGCTGCCCAGTTCGAGGCCATGTTCGAGGGTGACCTGTGGCGGCGCAACGCCGCCCAGGCCAACGCGATGGCCGCCAGGCTGGCGGAGCGGCTGGAGGAGATCCCCGGGGTGACGATCACCCAGCGGGTGCAGGCCAACGGGGTGTTCGTGGTGATGCCGCTCGAGGCCGCCGACGCGGTGCGGCCGCGCTGGCCGTTTTACACCTGGGATGAGACCAAGCGCGAGGAGCGGCTGATGTGCTCCTGGGACACGACGGCCGAGGAGGTCGACGCGTTCGCGGCGGCCCTGGCCGAGGCGTGCGGGGCCGTGCGGGCGTAGCCCCTTGGCGGGTGGTTGCCGGGGGCGCGGGTGCCGGCGCCGGGGTGCCGGCGCCGGGGTGAGCGGGTGCCGGTCGCCGGTGGGCGGGTGGGCATCGGCGGACCGGCGGCCCTCGGCGTCTACTGCGGCTGGGGAGGGGTTGGGCTGGGGCGCCCTGGTGAAGGTGCCCGCGGGGGTGACGCCGCATTTGTTGACATTTCAGAGCACGCACCGTGTCTTTCGAGACGGTGTGCTTTGGGGAGTCAACGGGACATGCTCTGTGGAGCACGCCGCTCGAAACCAGGGGGTGTGTGCTCTGGAGCGTCAAGATTTCGCCCGCCGGGCGCCGGGCGCCGGGGTGGTGGGGTGGAGGCGCGGCCGTTCGCCGGGGTGGCGGGGCGGCCGGTGCGCCAGGGTGGCCGGTGCGCCGCGTGGCTGGGCCGCCGGGCGCCGGGGTGGCGGGCCGCTGGGTGGCAGGGCAGCCGGCGGGCGCGCTCCGGCCCGCTTTGCCAAGCAGGCGGTCAATCCGACGCGCCGCCGCGGCGCTCCGAACAGAGAGCGCCGGGGAGGAGTGGAGTGGTTCAGGCGGCCTGGCGAGCCGGGACCAGCTCAGGACCGCACTCGCGCAGGTCCTTGGCCAGCCGGGCGGCGGTGATCTCGGTCCAACGGCCGCTCTCGACGAGCGAGCTGCACAGAGACTCGATGTCGCCGAGGGCCTCGACGGCGGCCGGGTCCTCGATCAGGTCGGCGGCGAAGATGAGGCTGTCGGCGGCGTCGCGGATGCGATCCTGCTCGTCGGCCAGCAGCTTGCTGGGACCCAGCTCGTTCAGGGTGTGCATCACGCGGCCGTAGGCTTGGGTTCGTTCGGGGCTCATCGCGGACTCCACTCAGGAGACGGGATCATTTGTTGGTCCAAGATGTCGGCAAAAACGGTGCCGGGCTTTAGCCGAATGTCCAGAGATTTATGTGGCCTAGAGATTCGGTGGGCCATAGCTACCCCTTGGCATAGCGGCGATAACCGGCTGCAAGTGTGCGACCGGTCACGTGATCCGGTGTCTACGGGTACAGCAGGCCGCTGGTGCGGCGCACGACGAACTGCCCGCGCTGCTCCAGGAAGTCCGCGACGAGGGCGGCGAAGGCCTCCGGCCGGTCAACGTCGAGGGCGTGGGCCGCGTCGTAGATCAGCACGAGATGGGCGTGGGGGAGAAGCTCGGGGTAGTGGCGCCCGAGCTCGGGCGGGGTGAGGCGGTCTTCGGTGCCGAACATCACGAGCGTCGGCACCGTCAGCGTGCGCATCGCCGTCTCGAGTTCCTCATCGCGCGCCGGCCCGATCAGGCGCTCCACCAGCGTGAGCTGCTTGGCGACGACCTCGGGCGACGGCGGGGCGCTGGGCGGCACGCGCTCCGGGTGCTGATACAGGATCGCCATCATCTCGGCGGGGTCCTCGGGCGGGCGGGTGCCCGGGAGCCGGATCGCCGCCGGGGAGGCCAGGACCAGCGCGCCCAGGCGATCGGGGGCATCGATGGCCAGCCACAGCGCCAGCTTGGCGCCGAACGACGTGCCGCACAGGTCAAAGGTGTCGCCGACGCCGAGCGCGTCGACCCCGGCGAGCATCGTGGCGGCCAGCTCGCGCAGCGACGCCGACCGTTCATTGGCCGGCGACTCGCCGAAACCGGGGGCCTCGAAGGCGATCACCCGGTGCGTGCGAGCCAGCAGCTCGTGGGCGCGGGAGAGCCGCAGGCCGCCGGCGCCGTGCAGGCAGACGAGCGGTGGCCCGTCGCCCGCCGCGACGTAGCGGATGTCAAACCCGTCGGCGGTGACGGTGTGCTCGACGAAGGACACGCCTACAGCTCCCGCATCCGGGGCAGGACCTGCGTGCCGAACAGCTCAAGGCTGCGGCGGCGCTTGTCCGGGGTGGGGCCGATGAAGGCCAGCTCCAGGACACCCGCTCCCAGCTCGCGCCTGATGGCGGACGCCTGTTGGAGGACCGTGTCAGGCGAGCCGGCGAGGATCTGCCCGGTGTCGATGCGCTCACGCAGGTCCCCGGCGGCCATGATCCGCTCGCGCTGCTGGGCCGTGTCGCGCCCGTAGTAGCCCGCGCCCGCGACGGCCTCATCGATCGCCGGGTTGGCCATGCTCAGCGCGCCGACCGGCCGGTCCGGGGTGGCGAAGGGCGCGCAGTCGGCCCATGCCTCCGCGTCTGAGCCGGCGACGTGGACGGCCGCTCGATGGAGCACCTGCTCAGGGGGCGGGTCCCACCCGTGCTGACGGGCCGCGGCTCGGTAGACCTCCACCGACTCTCTGGCCCGGGGCACGGTGGTCACCGCGAGGCCGGCGCTGATCCGGTGGGCGGCGGCGAACTCGGCCATCTCGGGGCTGGAGATCGACATGAAGATCTCGGGGTGCGGCGTCTGCACCGGGCGCGGCCAGATCGAGATGGTGCGGTAGTCGTAGTAGCGCCCCATCCAGCCAAAGGGCTGGGGCTCGGTCCACGCGGCGACAATGAGCCGCAGCGCCTCGATGAACCGCTCGCGCGACTCGGCGGGGTTGACGCCGTAGGTGACGTACTCGTTGGAGGTGCCGCGCAGCATCCCCGCGATCACCCGGCCGCCGCTCAGGGTGTCGAGCATGGCGAACTCCTCCGCCACCCGCACCGGGTTCTGGATCGGGATGTTGGATCCGAGCAGGGCGATCTTGGCGCGCTTGACCCGCTGGATGACCGCGGCGGCCATGACCATCGGGTTGGGCGTCAGCGAGCCGGGCGCGTAGTGGTGCTCGGCGACGCTGATCCAGTCAAAGCCGAGCTGGTCGGCGACCGCGAAGGAGTCCAGGGCGCGCTCCATGGACGCCTGCGCCACCTCGGCGGAGTAGTCGTCGGCGGGCACCGGCCAGCCGCGCGGTCGAGACGGCCGCTCGTAGGGGACGATCGAGAACAGCGCGGCGCGCACGCGGGAAACCGAGCGGCGGTCAGCCGCGCTGGGCGGCGGCAAAATGGCTCTCAAGCCGCCCGATGCCGTCGATCTCCACCACCGCCACGTCGCCGTCGCTCATGAGCAGCTTGGGGTCGCGCCGGAAGCCCACGCCCGCCGGCGTGCCGGTGAGGATGACGTCCCCCGGCTTGAGCGTGGTGAACTCGGAGATGACGCTGATGAGGGTGGGGATGGGGAAGATCATCAGCTCGGTGCTCGACTCCTGGACTACCTCGCCGTTGACCAGCGTGCGCAGCGACAGCGCCCCGGGGTCGCCCGCCTCGTCGGGCGTGACCAGCGCCGGGCCCAGCGGGGTGGATGCCTCCCACGCCTTGCCCTGCAGCCACTGGTGCGTCTTGTACTGGTAGTCGCGCATCGTCACGTCGTTGGCGACGGTGTAGCCGGCGACGACATCCAGCGCCCGATCAGGGCTCACCCGCCGGGCCGCGGCACCGATGATCACGGCGAGCTCGCCCTCGTAGTCGATCGCCTCGGACTCGGGCGGGCAGGCGATCGTGTCGTAGGGCCCGGTGAGCGAGTTGGCGAACTTGGTGAAGAGGACGGGATAGTCGGAGTCCTCGCGCTGGGTCTCCTCGATGTGGGCCTTGTAGTTGAGGCCCACGCAGATGATCTTCTCCGGCCGTGGAATCAGCGGCCGGTAGGTCGCCTCGCTCAGCGGGAAGGCGGCGTCGCGGTCCAGCGGCGGGTCGCGCAGGAGGTCATTGGGCGACGGGGCGCCGAGCTCGGCGACGTCGATGAGCGGGACGGCGGTCTGGTCTTCGATCGCCACCGCGTACGGCTGTCCGTCGTGCAGGACCGAGGCAAAGCGCATCGGTGGGCCCTTTCGTCCGAGGGGAGGAAAGGGCCATTGTGAGGGCTGGCGGCTACTGGCGGCCGTGTGCCCGCGCGAACGGTGAGTCGAGCAGGTTGAACTTGGGTCCCGTGACCTTGTCGACCCAGTTGCGAGCCAGCTCGGCCGCGCGCTGGGGCCAGAAGACGCCGGTGGGGGGCGCCCCCTTGACGCACTGGCCGCCGCTGCCGCCGGGATTGGAGAACCACAGCAGCCCGTCGGTCGCGGCGTAGGGAGTCTGCTGGGCCACGTCGGAGGACAGGGTCAGCGGGCCCAGCCCGCGGCCGGGTGGATTGCACAGCACCTCATTGCCGTGGCCGACCCGGCGCTTGGGCACGAGTGGGCCCTTGCCGTTGGAGCCGGTGTTGACGACGAAGTGCGCGCCGCCGGTCAGGCGCGAGATCTCCTGGCCGTAGTGGATCTCGGAGGTGGTCCAGTCAAAGTGGGTGGAGTTCAGGAAGAAGCCCTGGGCCTGTCCGACGCCGGAGGCCCGCAGCCACGTGGCCATCTGGGTGTCGTGGACGGCGTCGGCGGCGCCGGCATCGAGGTAGACCACCACGTGCGGGTCGGCTTCCAGAGCCGACACGGCGGAGCGCAGCTCGGCCTCGCGGATGGCCAGCTGCGAGTGGGTGAGGCAGGGCGCGGTGATCAGCGAGTCGAGCTCGAGAAAGAACACCACGTGGAAGTTGCCGATGCCCTCAGCCACCTGCTGCATGAAGTCCGCATAGCGAGCGGCCATCGCCGGGGTGGCGGTGTAGCCGCAGTGGTCGTGGACAAGCGTGTAGGTGGAGAGCATCACGGTGGTGCCGGGCTGCTGGACCTGTGTGCCCTCCAGGTAGTGCGACACCTGTCCGGAGACGTTGGCGCCCATGTTCCACATGTAGAAGCGGTGGGCCCCGGGCTCTGACGCCAGCACCCCGAGGAGGTTCGCCATCGCCGGGTCCGAGTGGCGGTACTGGGCCTGCGCCTTGGCCGCGCCGCTGTCGGGGTCGACGTAGAACTTGGTGCCCGCGATGAGGTTGCCGTTGACCGGTCCCGCGACGCCGAGCGGGTTGGCGTCGTCGCGCGGGGCGAGCGGGTCATCGTGGAGGATGGTGATCATCGAGTTGTTGTTGGGGCCCAGGCTGTCGGGATACGAGCTGTACAGGTAGGCGAGGGCCTTGACCGGCGTCCCGTTCATGCCCTGGTCGATGATGCGGACGTTGAAGGTGTAGGAGCTCTGGCCGGGGGCCATCACGATGTAGTGGTTGTTGATCGTGTCGAAGTCGATCCCGGGCTGGGCGTCCTGGCGCTTGACGCCGTACCCGACGTGCTCCTCGCCGCTGAGATCGCCGGTGCGCTGGATGGTGATCGTCAGATAGCCCTGACTCTCATGCGCGGTGTACGCCGGCTGATCGAGCTGCACGGTGCCGGGGCTGCCGCCGTCATGCGGGACGGCGGCCTGCGCGGCGGTGGGGACGACGAGGGCCAGCCACAGGCCGGCGAGGGCGAAAAGGGTGGGTCGACGCGAAAAGATGCTCATGGGCTCCGGGCTCGAGTGAGAGGGGTCTCTGAGTTGGCATCGGCATCCGGCGCCCCCGGTTTGATTGTCTGGGGCGCGAAAATCGACATTCGAACGGGTTTTTGGTCATTTCTGTGACAACGGGTCATCGATGCGCATAGCCGTCGTCGGGGGCGGGATCGTGGGATTGGCGACGGCGCGCCTGATCGCGACCTCACGCCGGGACGGCGAGGTCGTCCTCCTGGAGAAGGAGGACGCGCTCGCTCGCCACCAGACCGGCCACAACAGCGGGGTCGTCCACGCCGGGCTCTATTACGCGCCCGGGTCGCTCAAGGCGCGGCTGTGCACTCGCGGCCGCGAGCTGATGAAGGAGTTCTGCGCCGAGAAGGGCGTGCCCTATGACGAGTGCGGCAAGGTGGTGGTGGCCACGCGAGCCGCGGAGGTGCAGCCGCTTCACCGCTTGCACGAACGCGCCACCACCAACGGCGTCCCCGGCCTGCGCTGGCTCCAGGGCCCGGAGCTGGCCGCGGTGGAGCCGCACGTCGCCGGGGTGGCCGGCCTGCATTCGCCGCACACGGCGATCGTCGATTTCGTGGCCGTGGCCAACGCCATGGCCGATGACCTCCGCGCCGCCGGCGGCGAGATCCGCACGCGCGCACCGGTGGCGCGCGTGACGAGCCACGGCGCGCGCCCCCGGGTTCAACTCGCCGACGGCGAGACGCTTGAGGCCGACCGGGTGATCGTGTGCGCCGGTCTGCAGTCCGATCGCCTGGCCCGCGCCTCGGGCGAGGACCCTGAGCCGCGGATCGTGCCCTTCCGCGGCGAGTACTACGCCCTGGCGCCGGGGCGCACACACCTCGTCACGGGCCTCATCTATCCGGTCCCGGACCCGAGCCTGCCGTTCCTGGGCGTCCACCTGCACCGCCGATTCGACGGGTCGGTCTGGGTCGGCCCCAACGCGGTGCTGGCCACCGCCCTGGAGGGATATCGCCGCAACTCGTTCAACCTCGCGGAGCTCGGCGAGACGCTGGCCTGGCCCGGCACGCGGCGGATGATGCTCCGCCACTGGAGGGCCGGGGTGGGGGAGCTGTATCGCTCGGCGGTCAAGCGCGCCTTCGTCTCAGAGCTCCAGCGCTACGTGCCCGAACTGGCGGTCGACGACGTGGTCCCGGCCCCGGCGGGCGTGCGCGCCCAGGCGGTCGACCGGGACGGGTCGCTCGTCGACGACTTCCGCGTCGGGCTCAGCGAGCACGTCGTGTGGGTGCGCAATGCGCCCTCGCCGGCCGCCACCTCATCGCTGGCCATCGCCGAGGAGCTGGTGGGCCGCCTGCGCTGAGGGCGCGCGACGGCGTTACCGTCGGCGGTCTCGGGTATTCCTTAGGCAGATGACGATCGTCGCGCTGTCCGCCGCCTACGGGGCCGCCGGGAGCCAGATCGGCCCTGGCCTGGCGCAGCGCCTGGACGTGCCGTTCATCGACCGCGGGATCGCGCTGGCGGTGGCTGAGCATCTCGACATCTCCGTCGCCGACGCGCTGGCGCATGAGGAGCCCACCGGCAAGGGCCTGCTGGAGCGCCTGCTGTCGGGGTTCGTGGGCGCCGACCCGGGGGCCCCGGCGCCGCTGCCGTCCGACACGGTCACCTCTGAGGACTTTCATCAGGCGGCCCAGCGGGCGCTGCTGGCCCAGGCGGCCACCGGGCGCGGGGTGATCCTGGGCCGGGGAGCGGTGGCCGCGCTTCGCCACGACGCCCGGGTCCTGCGCGTGCGGCTCACCGGACCGGTGGAGCGCCGCGTGGAGCACGCCATGCGCGTCCGCGATCTCGACCGCGACACCGCCGAGCGAACCGTGCGCGCCCTGGACCGCACGCATGCGGACTACCTGCGCCAGTTCTACGACGTGGACATCCTTGACCCCGCGCTCTATCACCTGACCATCGACGCCACGGCCTTCGATGTCGAGCTGTGTATCGAGTTGATCGCGTCCACGGCGGAGGCGCTGTGTGGCGGCGGGGAGCTGTAGTCACCGCATGTCCAGTCCGAATCCTGACTGGCGGGGAGGGGGGAGCGCGGAGAGATGGTGCGGAATGGGTAGGTCGCGCCAGCGGGGGAGTGAACGTTCATTGACGGAGGAGAGCCATGCATCGTCGAAGCCGGCGCCGGTGGGTCAGAGCGCACGCGAGCAGTTCTGTGCTGCGGCGGGATGAGCGCGAGGCGCCCAAGCGTCCCGCGCTGGGCACGGGCCGAGGCCTGGGGCTGCGTCGCGGCCGCCTGCCGCGGTCGTTGCTGGACTGACCTGGGCCGAAGCTGACGCCATGCGGCCGCGGCGAACGCGTCGCGCCGGAGCCGTTGCTTTACTTCAACGACCTTGCGACTAGTCAGCATTTCGTGAGTGGCCAAAGGCATTCCCACTCGCGCTCCGGTTCCTGTCAAAGTACGGCTCCCCCAGCTGGGCCAGAACCAGTAGCACGGAGGAAGCCATGACCGGAGTGCCCCGACGCGTCCGAGTGGTGGAGGCATTCCCCGAGATCGTCGAGTACCTCGATCCGGAGCAGCAGGAGATCGCTCGTCGTCAGCTCGTCGCCGACATGATCTTCGCCAAGACGGGGAGCTGGATGCCGCAGGTGCCGACCAACCTCCCAGGCCACCTTGGCCTGCTCGTTCTCGACGGTCTCCTCAGCCGCGACGTCATCCTCGACAAGCCGCTGGCCACCGAGCTGGTCGGCCAGGGGGACCTCCTGCGCCCCTCAGACCGCGACGGCGAGGACGCGCCCATCCCGTTCGGGGTGTCCTGGACGGTGCTCGAGCCGGCGCGCTTCGCCGTGTTGGACCCCGTGTTCGCCCGAGCGTTGGGGCAGTGGCCCTCGGCGATGGCGGCGATCCTGCGTGGTGCCAGCAACCGCGCGCATTCGCTGGCGATCACGCTGGCCGTCTCCAACCTGCGTCGCGTTGACGTGCGGCTGCTCATGCTCCTCTGGTACCTGGCCGACCGCTGGGGGCGCGTCACGCCCGACGGCGTGGTCGTGCCGCTGCGCCTGACCCATGAGACGCTGGCCCGCCTGGTCGGCGCCCAGCGCCCCTCGGTGACGACGGCCATCCGCCAGCTCGAAGAGGAAGGACGTCTGCGGCGTACGCCCGACCGGCTGTGGCTGCTGTGCGGGGCGCCACCGGAGCGGATGGCGCAGGAGACCGCCGCCGCCTCGCTTGGGCACTGAGACCGGCGACGACGCGCGGCCGCCCACTGGAGCCGGGCGGCGCGATCTCAAGTACGATGGGCGTCACAGTTGGTGACGAGGGGTCGCTCGCCACCAGGATCGGGGTGGAACAGAGGGGCATGTGATGGCCAAGAAGGGGCACAACGGCTTCGGCGCGTCCGGGGCCGATGAGGTCAGCGTCGTGGTCGCCGATGACCACCCGCTGTTTCTGGGCGCGCTCAAGGGCACCGTGGAGAGCCACGCCGCGCTGCGGCTGCTGGGGGCCGCCTGCGACGGCGAGGAGGCGGTGGAGCTGGTCACGTTGCACCGCCCCGATGTCGCGGTCCTCGACATGCGGATGCCCAAGCTCGACGGCCGCGAGGTGATGGGTCGCCTACGTGAGCAG
>Ga0335075_10006179_pt1 | contig 18518 bp, 17 predicted proteins | sample Lox_Sample_24_FD_206723 | JGI IMG/M metagenome (GOLD analysis project Ga0335075, IMG submission 206723) | Soil microbial communities from Loxahatchee National Wildlife Refuge, Florida, United States - Lox_Sample_2.4 | ecosystem: Environmental > Terrestrial > Soil > Wetlands | place: USA... | reverse complement strand
CTGGAGGCTTTCCGCAGGGCGGGCCTCAGCCACATAAACGCGTTGATGTTCAAAGGGGAGGGCCCCGAGGCAATGGCCCTCGCTATCCAGGCCAACATAAAACATGGCAAACCTCTCAGCCGGGGTGAGCGTAAAGCGGCGGCGCGAGCGATCCTGTGTTCGTTCCCGGAGCGTTCCGACCGGTGGGTGGGCGAGGTCTGCGGCCTGTCCCACACTACGGTGGCCCTGGTCCGCAGGAGCCTCAGCCTGAACGAGTCCCGTGTCCGGATGGGCCGCGACGGCCGCCGTCGGCCAGTGGACAGGCTGGCCGGCCAAGTGGCGGTAGCGTTGGCTATGGCGGAAAACCCGGCCACACCGGTCCGTCAGGTGGCGGAAGCGGCCGGAGTGGCGCCGTCGACCGTGCACCGGGCCCGGGCCCGCCTCCAGGGTGGCGAGGGCTTGAGGCCGGTGCCGCAAACCCTGGCCCCAGATGGGTTCGACCGAGGCCATATTGACTTGACCTCCCCCGCTGGGGTAGCCGAACCTACCTCCTGGTTGTCCAGGACGGCCGTCAGCGTCGAAGACATCAGCACTTACCTCGCCAACCTGCCGTTGTCACGCGTTTATGAGGTGGCCGACGAATGTCGCCGGAGGGCGAGTATTTGGGCCGAGATGGCGGGCGTTCTGGAGGTCCGGGCCCGCAAGAGCCCGTCAGGCAACAGGAGGCCTTAGTACCTCGGGCGTACTGCCACCGAACGTGACTCACGTACAAGCACCGACGGCGTCGGTACTAGCCGGGGCTATGACGCTCGTTTTGCCATTTATTAGTGGAGGGCGTCCCCGGTGAGCCACTGGATATATCGGGCCGCGCCCTGCTGGACGATGGCGCGTGCCCCCGAATGGATCGTGGGTTCCCACCACCCGCTGTAAATCCGGTCGTATTCCAGGCCGTCCAGGGCCGCCATTACACCTTCGACCAAGCTCCGGGGTAGTGGAAGGCGGTTCGGAGCGCTGCGCAAAAAAGTCACCCGGTCCTCACCGGGCGTGACCATTATCGTGTCACCGGCCAGCAGGGCGCCGCGACCGTCAGCCCCTTCGGCCCAATGGAGGACGGCGCTCCCGTCGAAATGGCCACCGCACTGGACCAGGGTGACGCCGGGCAGCAATTCCAGCCGACCGCCCCACAAATTCACCGCCCGGCCCGGCCGCATGAGCCACTGCTGGTCCGCCTCCGGGATGAAAATGGCGGCGTCGAACGCCTCGGCCCAGTCCATCATCGTCCCGTAGAAATGGGGGTGGCTGGCGCTGATGGCTTTCAACCCGCCAATGGCCCGCACGGTCGAGATGGCGTCTGCGTCGATGAAGCCGGGTGGGTCCCACATCACGTTGCCGGCGTCGGTCTGAACTACCAGCGCGCGTTGGCCGATGGCGACGCTCGGGGTGGCCCCGACCCCGAAGAGCCGGGGCTCGACGGGCCTAACATCGCTGCGGTGGCCCATGGCGGCCAGGTCGGCCGTTTTGGCCCAGCGTTGGCCGCCGGGCGGTACCCACTGGCGTTCGTCGGTACAGATGGCGCACGAGACCGGCGGGTCGGGCGTATCGGCGTGCTGGTTCCCGCACGTCAGGCACGTCCAGACAGGCATTGTCCAAGCATGCCAAAGTGGGTGGCCATGTGCCGAAACGAAGCCGCGCCAGGGGCGACGGGGGGTCATGACCGGCGGCCCGGTCCCGCCTCTGGTCCCGCAGTTACACCGAGGGGTAGCGGGCCTTCAAAGCGGCCAGAGCTTCCAGGAACGGCCGCTCGATATAGGCGGCGTGGTCGTCCCCCCCGTGATGGTGGGTGACCATCCCTGCCCGGTGGTAGGTGGCGGTATGGCGGACGTACTCCAGGCCCCCTTCGACCAGAGTGGTGAGGTAACGGCCGGCTTCCCGGTCGCGCGGCTCCCAGGCGCCGCCGACAGCGACATATACCGGTGAAGTGTGGGCAAAAACAGGGCGCTCCCACTCGTCGAGGTGGTTGCCGCCGGCACCCCGGCACCTGGCCGCCACCCAGGAGTGGCCGGCGACCTGGACCGGCACGCTCAGCGCCAAACGGCTGCGCGGCCCCTCGGCCCGCTCGGTCGAGGCGACCACCCGCCCTTGCACCACGATCTCCAGCGAAGATAAAGGGAAAATGCTCTCGGCCGAGGCCTCGACGTGGACCGTCCCGGGGCCGCTCAGCTCGACGGTGCCGCCAATGGCGTGGCCGTCCACGGTGAGCTGGATGATGGGTCCGCCCGAGAGGAAGGTCCGCCCCGCCCGCACGGCGGCGCACCAGGCCGGGTACGAAAACTCCTCGTCCAGATGGGCATATGTGCGGTACAGGCCGACCGGCACCCCGCTGCTCATTTTGTCTGTCCCGCCAACCAGCGGGAGCTTGTAGCCGGCGTTGAGGTAGCGGTAGTAGATGTCCCCGAGGTTGGGGTCCCATCTCAGAGATTCGATAGCGTCGGTACGGCCGGTGGTGGCCAGCACGGCCGGCTCGCCGTTGGGCACCGGGAAGTGGGGGATGATGACGGTGCCGCCCTGGGCGTGAGCGCGGTCGGCCCAATCGGCGAGCGTCGATTCGAGCGAACCGCCGAGCTCGCCCTCGTGGGGCCCGTCGGTGCACCAGGGCATAACGGGCTCTTTCAGTCCCCATAGCGTGAGATGGCCCAAGAAGTGCTGGCGGTTTTCCTGGCCGACGTAAGTGGCGAAGCCCCCGTCGGGCGTCGTGCTCACCCGCCCCGTGAATTCCTCGGTGTTGGTGAACAACGACCCCCACTGTGACTGAAGGAGGTTTACCACCCGCAGGTCCTCGCACTGCTGCTCCAGGTGCGCACCTTGAGTAGAGAGGAAATGGACGTGCGAGTCTCCCGAATACCAACCCGACGCGGCCATATCTGTCCAGCGGGAGATCTGCAGCGTCAGTTCCCGTTGGCCAGGCTCGATATGGACGCGTTCGTGCAGCGGGGTGTACTCGAACCCCCTGGTGACGTCGACCAGGACGTCCCCTCGAGGGAGCCACCCCTGGCAGGTCCCGTCGATGTACGCGTACGTCACGTCCCCGAGGCGTACGTCGCCGCCGACGTCAATGTGCCAGGTCCCCATGTTCGAATTGACGTGGTTGTGGTGACCGTGCGGCTGGAACGGTACCCCGAGCGGGTGGCGAAAATGCACCCGGCACGGGACGGGACGCCCGGTGCCGGCGTCAAGGACGCGTACGTGGGCCCAGTTCCGTCCGGGGTCGGCCAGTTGCACCCGGGCCGGCCCGCTCGCCACCGGCTGCCCCGTCTCGACTTCGGCCCAGCGCACGCGGGCGATTTCCTGACCGTCTTTGTTGACGGTGAGAGTCGCCGAGGGCAACGACGCCACCTGCACATAAGAGCCACCCGTCGACCGGCGGCCCCACCCCGCCACGGCATCATCGTCCTCGGCGGGCACAGGCTGTACATAGCCGGCCACGCCCCGGTCGACCTCGACCTCGAGGTTGTCGCTCTGACCGTCGCCGTCGATGGTTATCACCACGGGCCGGGCCGCAGTACGTACGAACGGGGCCTCCTCTGCTTGGCCGAGGGTAATCGCCCCGACGGCGAAGGGCTGGCCGCTGGGTACCAGTTCGATGGCGTCGAGGGTTAGTTCGGGGTGCGGGTTGGGCCAGGCCCAGAGGAAGTACTCCTCGGCGTTCCCCTGGGTCGACTCGCATTGCCGGAAGCCCGCAGACGCAAACGGCCCTTCTAAACGCGGGTAAAGACCATCGGCATGGTCGGGAAAGGCCAGGTAGGGGAGGAGCCCCCAACCTTGCGGCACTATGGCTATTTCGAAGCGCTGCCGGACCGGGACAGAAACCGTGGGACCTCCCGCCAGGTGGAAGCGGTACTGCGCCACTTGGCTCCCCAGGCCTACGACATCGCCCGCCGGCGCCGCCAGTTGCCGGTGGGCGAAGATCACATGGCGGGCGGGCCGGCTGACGTCAATGCGCACAGGAGATCCCTCGGGTGTGATGCAAAAGCGTTCCGGGTCTTCGGCCACGATGAACGGCAGGCCACGCAGGGTCTGGTGCCCGAGCCGGGGGTCACCGACGTTCAGTTCTGCTTTACCCGCATTGCAATAGGGAGAAAGGTCGAGTGGCTCGTAGTCGGTCATACCGACATATTTGCCGACCTGTCAAGTGAGCCAGTCAAGTGAGCCAGCCGGCCGACCGTTAATGAACTGGCAATATCCCCGGGACAGGAGAGGGCAAGGGACCACACATGAACGGCCGACCGGCACAGCCGCTTGTGGGCGCCAGCGGCAGTGATCGGGGCCGGCCTACTCCAGATCCCGGTAAAACCCCACCCGGTGCCGGCCCGTGTGAAGCCCGTGGACCTGCCTTTTGCCGCCCCGCCCGGCCGGACGGCAGGGTGCTATGAAACGCAACGATAGGTGGCGTTCCCATCCCGTTTTAGGAGCCGTGGTGTCGGGCGTAGCCATCCTGGCTCCTTTCGCACTGTCGGTGGCAGTGTCGGTGGCGCTGGCCCGGGCCGTCCCCCGGGGTGAAGGCGAAGGACGGCACATCCTGTGGTGGGGGGCAGTACTGATTTCTTCGACGGTCACGTTCTTCGCTTCCGAACGGCTTTTCCGGCGCCTCCTGCCGCTGGCCGCGCTGTTGAAGATGACCATGTTGTTCCCCGACCAGGCCCCCAAACGACTTAAGGTGGCGTGGCGGGCCGGGCTGACGCGGGACCTCGAACGCACCTCGAAGTCCGAGGGCGCAGTCAACAGTTCAGTTCCGGTCGCCGTGGCCGAGGAGATACTTGCGCTGGCCGCTTCCATCAGCCGTCATGACCGAAGGACACGCGGCCACTCTGAAAGGGTCCGTGCCTTCACGGATTTGATCGCCGACGAACTGCACCTGCCGACGGCTGACCGGGACCGCCTGCGCTGGTCGGCCCTCCTGCACGACGTCGGCAAGCTTTCCGTCCACCCCCACATTTTGAACAAAGCCGGAAAACCGACCGAAGAGGAGTGGGCCGAGATCCGTCGTCACCCGCTCGAAGGCCGGCGGGTGGTGGCCCCGTTGGTGCCCTGGCTCGGAGAATGGGGCCTCGCCATCGAGCAGCACCACGAGAGCTTCGACGGCTCCGGCTACCCCTTCGGCCTGTCGGGCGACGCCATCTCCCTTGGCGCCCGTATCGTGGCCGTGGCGGACGCCTTCGAGGTCATGACCGCCGTCCGCTCGTACAAGAAAGCCCTCAGCCCGGCGGCGGCCCGCCAGGAGCTGACGCGCTGCGCCGGCAGCCAGTTCGACCCGGCGATTGTGAGGGCGCTCCTGAACGTGTCGATCGGGCGGCTCCGGTGGGTCGTCGGGCCCGTCTCGTGGGTGGCCGATGTCCCTTTTCTGGCCAGGTTGAGCGGGGCGGGCCATGCCTTGGTCACCACCACCCAGGTGGCCGCCGGCGCCGCGGCAGTCACGGCCGCCAGCGCCCTGGCCGCGCAGGTGGCGACCCCGCCCGTGCCCCGGACGGTAACCCCCAGAAGCGTTTTTGTCGCGGCCACGGGCCCGGTCAGCACAACCGTCCCCGTCCGGTTGGTGATCCCCGCGCGATCGCCATCCCCCCTCGTCACGACGCCGGCGACGACCGCCACCTTACAGACGCGGACAGCAACCGCCACCACCGTCAGGAGGAGGACAGGACGAGCAGTTTCGGACCATGGGGGCCGGGTTCGCCCACAGCGAAAAAGGGTACGGCAGGGTCGGCTTCCCGGCCCCAAAACGGGCGCAAGCACAACCACTTTCGTGGCTCGGGTAACGTCGACGACGACCGTGGAGGTCCGAGCCACCTCGCCCGAGTCGCCGGCCACCACGGTGGCGCCCACGACGGTGGCTCGGCCATCGAGCACGACCACAGACCCGCAGCCGTTGATCACGGCGAAACCCGCTGATGTGGCCGGGCCGGCGACCGAACGTTCTCTTACCTCACCCAAACGTACTCGCCCCAAACGTAGAGGGGCGGCCCGGCCGACGACCTCGACCGGTCGAACTTCTGCGGCCACGCCGGCAACTACGGGTCGTCCGCCGGGTGCCACGACAACCACGAGACCGAAGACGGCGGCGGAGGCGCCTCATGTAGGCTCCTCGCCCTCCTCTGGTCCGGCCACTACGACAGTCACGGCCTCAATGCCGAGGACTCAACTCGCCACTACGGTTGCCAACCCTTCACCTCCTTCAACGACCATTAGGGCGGCCGGTACGACGACGACGACGGCGGCGGTCACCAGGGCCACGACGGCGGAGGCGCCGGGCACCACCACAACGCCGGCGACGCGACCGGCAACGAGCACGACCGAAAAGCCCACCCCGACGACGGCTAAAACGACGACGACCACGGCAGGACCCACGACCACGACGGCCGCTCCCACCACTACCACCAGAGCGACCACGACAACTGGAGGGACCACGACGAGCAGGCCACCGCCGACGACGACAACGGTTCCCGTGACCACTACGACGGTCCCGACGACGACAAGGGCGACGACAGCAACCACGTCCGCGCCCACCACCGGGCCGACCACCGTGCCGACCACCGTGCCGACCACTGTGCCGACCACTGTGCCGACCACTGGTCCGCCGGCCTCGACGACGACGACCCAAGCGCCGGCTACGACCACGACTTCCACGCCAGCCAATCCGACCACCACCGTCGACACTCTCTGCCTCCTCAACCTCTTGTGCATTTGAACCACAACGGGTGGTGATTGGGCGGCAGAAGGCGAGTTACCCGAGTGAGCGCCGGCGCCAAGCCTCGATGAGGCTGCGGGCAATGCTCATTTCACCCGGCAGGCCAGGCAGGTCCGAGGGCGAGAACCATGCTGCCTCGGCTATCTCGTCCCCGTCAGGTCTCAGTTGCCCCGAGGCGTGACGGGCGAAAAAGCCGATCATCAACGAGTGCGGGAAAGGCCACGGTTGGCTGCCGAAGTAGCGCAGGTCAGTGACCTCGATGCCGACCTCTTCACGCACCTCGCGGTGTACCGTCTCCTCCAGGGTCTCACCCGGTTCGACGAACCCGGCCACGCACGAGTACATGCCGGCGGGGAACCTGGCGTTCCTGGCCAGCAGTACCCTTCCGTCAGCCCCTTCGATGAGGACTATCACAGCCGGGGCCAGGCGCGGGTAAGCGGGAAGGCCGCAATTTGGGCACCGCCGGGCCCGCTCGTCCGACATCAGTTCTGTCGGTACCGCGCAACGTCCGCAGAATTGGTGGGCCCGGTCCCAGGAAACTATCTGTACTGCCCGGCCGGCGATAGCCCAGACCGTCTCTTCCACGGTCGCCCACAACTGCCGCAGCCCGACGAAGGCGGTGTCAAGTTCGGTCGCCGGCGTCGCTGTCCCCTCCGCCACTTGAGCCCGCTCCGCCTCCTGTTCCTCGACGGCGATGCAGGGCAGCCCGTCAAGGTGGCCGAGAAAGTGGCCCCGACCGGGGTGGGGAGCCCTCTCGACGGCCACCAGGTCGCCTCGCACCCGTACCAACAGACACGGGGCGCCGGGGCGAGCGCTCGTGTGGAACCCGGGCTCGAACAACATTGGTGGTCGACCCTATTTCACCGAAGGGCGACCGGCACCAATCTCACTGACGGCCGGCCTTTGGACCGGAGGCCCCACTGCCCTCGGGAGCCCAACTGGTGCGCTCAACCAGGTGCTGGAGTCTCTCTTGCCCACCCTGGGCACAGACGATGGTGCCTGCCAGCCGGTGTCGCCGGCTTCACGGGCACCCTCACCACCAGGTCGGCCCGGTCCCGGCCGGCCTCGATCCTGGCTGCGTTGGCCTGGTCGACGTCGTGCACCCATCGGCGGGCTTCCGTCTCACTTCGGCCGTGCGCGATATGGCGTGCCACCAGCCGCGACACCCTTACCTTTTCGGGCAGCTCCAAGTACCACACCTCGTCGAGCAGCGGCCGGACGCCGGCCCATGACCAGGCGTTTTCGAGGAGGTAGTTGCCCTCTGTGACCACGATGCGAGCCGTCGGAGGCACCGGGATGGCCCCCGCTATGGGTTCTTCGAGATCCCGGCGAAAGGTTGGGGCATAGACGGTCTCGTTCAGCTGGCGGCGCAAGCGGTCGAGGAGGGCCACATAGCCTCCGACGTCGAAGGTGTCGGGCGCCCCTTTGCGTGCCGCCCGTCCCAGTCGCTGGAGTTCCACCTGGGCGAAATGGAAACCATCCATCGGCACCAGGACGGCTTTTGCGCCGAGCCGCCGGACGAGCAGGGCGGCCAGAGTCGACTTCCCCGCACCCGGAGGCCCCGTGAGACCCAGTAAGGCTCTGGGGCGGTGGCCGGCCAACTCCCGAGCCCGGGCCGCCAGCGCATCAGGGTCCCACACCGCCTCGTGGGCGTTCACGAAGGTTGGCCCCGAGGGACGGTGAGGTCCCCTCCAGGGGTGGGGCGGTTGACCTGGTGACCCCATAGCTGTTGGTCGATGAGGTCGAGCATGACGCCGTCTTTCGCCAGGTCGAACTTACGGGCAAAAAGCTTGACCTGTCCTCCCGGCAGCGGCCCCGTTTGGCCAAGGGCAACAGCTCTCAAGCGCTCGATGTCTTCCCGCAGGAAGACCCTCGGGTGCGGCCCTCCTGCACTCCAGTCCGTGAACCACAGGTTGGCCGGCGAAACATCTGCCGCCATGGGTGAACTCATGGCCATGCTGGGGACGAACAATTCGTCCGGAGCCCATGTGCGCCGGAAGAAGCGGACCAATTCGGGGCGCTGGTCAACCTGTTCGTGGAGCCACTTGGCCAGTTGCATCGAGATGACGAACTCGGCCGCACCGTAAAACGGTGTTACCCCCTGTGGTGGCCGCCGGTTCATCGGAATGGATACCCGGCGGCTGCGCACGGCCACGTGCCAGTTCCTGACCCGGGACAACCCACCGTCTTTGTCGCCGATGAAACCAACCGGGATTTTGTCATGCGGGACAAAGGAAATCCCGGGGTTCTCGGCCAAGAAGTCAGCCACCTGCTCGAGCGGCCGAAGCAGGTAGTCCTGACCGGTCATTTTGACCAGGTGCGAGCAGCCGAGGTCCAGAGAAACCCCGATCCCGTTGAGCATCGCTTCGACCAGGCCCCAGGAGCCCCAAGCGGACCTTGCTCTAGGGGTCAGCTTGACGTTGGCGAACCTCGCCGGCAGTTGGCCGAAGTCGTTCCACACCGCCGGGCTGGCGCCGGCATCGACGTGGACCAGCACGGGGCACGGCGAAACCGCCTCGACCAGCCTCGCTACCTGGTCAGGCGACCTGTGTACCAGCAGCAGGAAGCAAATGGTTGGTTTGGCGGCCATAGCAGTTACCACTTACCCAAAACGTGTTTGGCCCAACGATGCTACCGGGACGGCACCCCCTGGCCCCTGGCCGGGGTCACGGCGCCGCCCCAGGGACGCCCTCAGCGTCGCCGTGACAGCTAGAAGGCAGAATTACCTATGGGTTCGTTTGAGCTGACTATCCGCCCTGTCGAGGCACCGGACGTCCCGGCTGTAGTTGGCCTGGTCCACGCACTGGCCGAGTACGAGAGGGAAGCCGACCAATGCGGCTTGACCGGTGAGCAACTTCACAAGGCTCTGTTCGGCCCCCGGCCGGCTCTTTTCGGCCATGTAGCCGTCATTTCTGAAGAGGTGGTCGGTTGCGCACTGTGGCTCTTGAACTTCTCGACTTGGCGTGGCGTGCACGGCATCTACATCGAGGACCTTTATGTTCGGCCCGAGCATCGCGGCCAGGGCGTCGGCCGTGCCCTATTGCGCCAGTTGGCCCGTGAGTGCGACGAGCATGGATATGCCAGGCTGGAATGGGCCGTGCTCGACTGGAACGAGCCGGCGATCCGGTTCTACGCCTCCCTCGGGGCCGAGGCCCTGGACGACTGGAGGCTCTTCCGTCTGACCAACGGGTCGCTGGCCCGCCTGGGCGCACCCCGGCGTCAGGCGGCACCCCCACCGGCCGGCCCAGTCGGGTAACGACCTGGACCACGACAGGGGGAACGGCCGGACCTGGGCCGCCGGCGACACTTACCATCCGTCACGTTTGCTCGGGCCGCCGGCCGGCGTCGGGAACTACACGGCAGTGGCCGTCCTGGACGACCCTGCCCTCCAGACGAAAGCTTTACCGTTCATCCTGAAGGGGCGCTAGGTCGCCCGTCCGGCGTACTCCGTTCCTGACCGAGCCTGCGGTAAGTATCCTGTGAGCCGGTGACTACCCGAACCCGGCCAGTTGTCGTCGTCGGCTCGATCAACATCGACTATGTCATGAGGGTGTCTCGCCGGCCCGTACCCGGCGAGACCGTAAGCGGCGCCGTCCTCGACATCCATGCCGGCGGAAAGGGTGCGAACCAGGCCGTGGCCGTAGCCCGCTGTGGCGCCGACGTCGAGATGATCGGCCGGGTTGGTCAGGGAGCAGCCGGTGAAGGACGCATGGCAGCCCTGGCCGCGGAAGGGGTGGGGACCAAACACGTGCTGCCCACCGAAGCGGCCGAAACAGGGGCAGCTTTCATCAGCGTTACGCCTGACGGCGAAAACTCGATCATCGCTGCTCCCGGTGCGAACGCCTTGCTCACAACCGAGGATATCGACGCCGCCGCGCCGGTCATATCCGGCGCCGGCGTGCTGGTGGCGCAGCTCGAGGTCCCGGTCGCCGCGGTCGACAGGGCGGCCCATGCTGCCGGCCCCGACACCGTCGTGGTGCTCAATTATGCGCCGTACCGCTCCGCCCCCGAGGCCTTGCTCGAACGCGTCGATGTGCTGGTGGCCAACGAGAGTGAATCAGCGAACTTGACCGGCCAGCCCGTCGACGGGATCGAAGGCGCCAGCCGGGCGGCGAAGTTGATCCTGGCCCGCGGCCCGCGGGCGGTTGTGGTCACACTGGGCCCGCTGGGAGCCCTGGTCCTCACGCCCGGCGAGCAAGAGCACGTTACGGCACCAAAAGTCCACGCGGTCGATACTACGGGCGCAGGTGACGCCTTCGTCGGCGCGTTGGCCGCCCATCTCGCCGCCGGTGATCCCTTGATCAGAGCGGTAAGGTCCGGCACTATGGCCGGTTCGGCCACCACTGAACAGCCGGGCGCCAGCCCTATTATCCCCCGGAGCGTGCGCCTGGGCGACGTACGGTGACGAGTCCCGACCATGGCCTGACGACGCCACCTGCACATCTATCGGCGTCGATTATGTGTGCAGATTTGAATGCGTTGGGCCGAGAGGCCAAGAAGCTCGAGGACGCCGGCGTGGACTCGATCCACATCGACATAATGGACGGGCATTTTGTCCCGAACTTTACTTTCGGGCCCGGCACGGTGAGCGCCCTTCGGCGAGCCACGCAACTCCCGCTCCATGTCCATATGATGGTGCAAAATCCGGCCGACCACGTGAGCGCGTTCGCGCAAGCCGGGGCGGACTTGTTCTATTTTCATATCGAATCGGCGCCGCTCCCGCTTCGGCTCGGGTCGATGATCGTCGAGGCGGGGATGACTCCAGGTGTGGCCATCAACCCATTTACGCCGCTCGCCGCGGTGGTTGACGTGCCGGTCCCCAATGTGCTGGTGATGTCCGTTGAGCCGGGGTTCGCCGGCCAGCGGTGGGTCCCACACACCGCCGGCCGTGTACGTGAACTAAGAGCCTCGCTCCGCGAAGATGTGAAGATAGGCGTGGATGGCAATGTGAGCGAAGATAATGCCGTATTGGCCTATGAGAACGGGGCGTCTGTTTTCGTGTGCGGCACTTCGAGTATCTTCACCAGCGGTGACTACGCCACCGCTGTCGGTCAGATGCGAAAGCGGTTGCAGGCAACGGCTACGTGAACTGGCCGAGCCAGGGCCCCTCCAGTTCGAAGAGCCGGTCAACCATTTGGCGGATCTGGTCGAGCGTGAGCAATGCCCCTGTAAGCGGATCCAGTGCCACGGCGGCATAGACGAGCGACCGGTCGCCGTCGAGGGCAGCCCTGACTACCAACCTTTGCACGTTGATCTGGACATTGTTCAAGGCGGCGCAGGCAGGCGGGAGAGCGCCGTACCTGACCGGCCGCAGGCCCAGGTCGTCGATGAGGCAAGCGACCTCCACGCAGCAATCACTCGGGAGGTTGGAAACCAGCCCCTCGTTCGGCACGTTGCCATAAATGACGCGTCGGGTGCCGGTCGTCATCGAGTCGATGATGTAGGCGCCATATTCCTGAGACGCAGCAAGGCCGTCCGCCCTTGATTTCTCCACGAATTGGTCCACATTGTGGTCGGGCGAATGGGCTGAGCAGATTTCGTAGTAGTCCCAGCGCTGCGGCAGGTACTGCGCCACCAGCGCCGGGCTCTTGCGGAACCAGGACCAGTACTCGCTGGCATGGTGGCTGGACTCCGTGTGGAAATACCCGGTGAGGGCCATGAGTTCGGTCCGGACCCGTTCGCTCCCGCCGGCGTAAAGCTCGTCCGACGACAGACCGGCGGTCGGGGCCCGAAGATGACGCTCGGTCATCACCTGACGCATACGTGGTAGCAGGTCCTCGTCACCGTGGCGGAAGGTGGTGAACCAGGCGGTATGGTTGACGCCGGCCGAGTCGAAGGTGACCTCGTCGTACGGGACATTGAGTTCGCGGGCCAGCATCTTCGACGTGTGCTGAACGCTATGACAAAGGCCCACTGTCTTTACGCCCAACTCCGACGTGGCCCAGCAGTTGATGGACATGGGGTTGGCGTACTGGATCAGGAGGGCTCCGGGGCAATATTGGCGAATATCAGCTGCCACCTCTTTGAGGGCGCCTACGGAGCGGAGACCCCGAAAGACGCCGCCGGGCCCCAGAGTGTCGCCGACGGGTTGGTCAACACCGAACTGGCGGGGGACGTTCACGTCGTAGCCGTACGCTTCGATGCCCCCGACCTGGAACGTGCAGATGACGAAGTCCGCCCCGTCCAGCGCCTCCTTCCGGTCTCGAGGGACCTCGACCTTGGCCCCGAGCCCGTGTGCTTCGACCAGTCGCCTGGCACCGTCATACGTTATGGCTACCCGGCCGGCGTCGGGGTCGTAGAGAGACAGCTCGCTTTCCTGCAGCGCTTCAAAGCTGAGGATGTCGCGTATCAGGGTTAGCGGGAATACGTACCCACCCGCTCCGACGATGGCTATTTTTGGCATTTCGCGCCTCCTTGGTGGTGATGTGTCAATGGGCTCGACCCGCGTTTGTTGGCTTACGTGATCACTTTGGGGCGCAGGAAGTCGACGCTGCGGGACACCCACTCCTCTTCGAGCCGGACTGTCGCCTCGATCGTGCCTTCATAAGGGGGCCAATGCTCGACGATTACGCTTATGTCGTTTCGGCCTCGAGCCCGCAACTCGTCCAGCAGATGGTCGAAGTCAACCCGCCCATAGCCGGCCGGCCGCCCAACTACAGAGAAACCCATCCGCGTCTCGACGCGCTGGATGTCGTAGTCCTTGGCATGGAGCATGACTGTATGCGAGCCGAGCTGGGCGACGAGCGTTTGCAGTAGTTCGGGCCGACCGAGCGAGTTCGCAGTGTCCAGGCAGATGCCCACGTGAGAGCTCGAAACCCGCTGGACCAGCTGCGCGTACTCGATGGCACTGAAGGCCTCGTTGTTTTCCAAAGCCAGGGTTACGCCGTGTTTATCGAGCTCTTCAAGTACGGCCCGGACGGCCGTTTCGGCGCCGGCGAGCTCATCCGCCGTCAACAACGAGCCCGACAGAACGGTGCGAAGGGTTCGTGCCCCGAGTTTTGCCGCAATGTCGATGTACCGCACGAGGTGGTCGTGGTCAACGCCGCGCGTACCGACTTCCAGCCTGAGCCCGTGCCGGTATGCGACTTCGCCCAAGCGCTCAAGGTCTGCTTCCGTCAGCGTATGGAGCGGAAGGTTGTCCGCGATCTGCAGGGCCCCGACTCTCAGCTCGACTGCCTTGTCCACGAGGTCGAAGACGCTTAGTGGCGGCGTCGGCTGGGGGTAGCCCGGCACGCCCACCGACCACGGAACGCTCCAGGTGGAGATCCCGAGCCTCATCGTCCCGTCGTCAAACTGGTCGCCATCTGTTCAAGTTCCCTCCGGTCTTCCGGCCCGGTTGCCGGTCATAATCGCGCCGGCAAGCCTGAGGCCATCGAGGCGTATACCGCCTCCACCAGCTCGAGGTTACGACGCTGGGCACGGGCACTGGTAATGGGCTCTCGCCTGGTGGCCACGCAATCAAGGAATTCCCTGACCTCGGCGCGGAAGGTATCCCGAGCTGGCACGGTCACCTCTCTTGCCCCTTCGGCCGTCGTAACCCTGACCGTTTCCGGGCTGGTGACCTCAATGCTCCCGTACTCGCCGTCGATGCGAAGGCGGTGCACCTCGGTCCCGCCCGCCGTCGTCGGGTCGATCATGAAGAAGCTTTCGACCAAAGTGCCGACCGCACCGTTCTCGAAGCCGAGCAGCATCGTTACAGTGTCTTCCGTCTCCAGCTCGTGAAAGCGCTGGGGTGCTCGAAGGCTGTTGACGAAGACGACTTCGCCCAGCATCATGCGCAGTTTGGCGAAGTCGTGGATGCCGCCCGATAGTACGATCCCGCCACCCGAGGCCTGTTCGCGCAGGAACCAGGGTCGATCGGTCAGGAACGATTCGCGCAGGTAGCACTCGCGGGTGGCCTGGACCAAAGCCGGCTGTCCAATGGCCCCCCCAACCAGCATCGCTCCGATCTCCAGGTTGAGGGCGGTGAAACACTCGTTCTCAGCGACCATCAGCAGAGTGCCGGCGCCGTCCGCCGCGGTCATCATCTGGTCGGCGCCGGCGAGCGTGGGGGCCAGGGGTTTCTCACACAGGACGTCTTTGCCCGCTCGGATGGCGGCCAGGCCAACCGCGGCATGAACGTGGTGGGGCAAGCACACGTCGACCATCGTCACCGCCGCGTCCGACAAAGGGGCTTCGGTGTCCGGCGCCGCTTTGGCTCCTGGTTGCAGCTTCGCCACTTCCGATGCGCGGTCACTGTCGATGTCAACGGCCCAAAGGAGACGGGCGCCCTCGGCGATGAAGGCCTCCGCGTGCCTACGGCCGGCCCAACCGCAGCCGACCAGGGCCACACCTCCGATGTCGCTAATGTTGTCCCTCCCTTCCGAGCGTGCCCGACCAGACCTAAAGGTTCCTGGCCAACCGAAAGTTGCCCTGGTGGGTAACAGCAGGGTTGACGACGTTGGCGGGCAGCCTTCCACATAACACGTCGACCACGTTTCTAGTGGCTTTGGCCTCCACCTCCGCAATCGAAGCATCGGAGTAGAAGGCGGCGTGGGGAGTGATGACGGCGTTATCGCAGGCCAACAGCGGATGGCTCGCAGGTGGCGGTTCCTGGCCAAGGACGTCTAGAGCCGCGCCTGCTATCCAGCCTTCGCGCAACGCCCGGAGCAGGTCACCCTCGTTTACCAACGCGCCACGGGAAGTGTTGATCAGATATCCGGTTGTCTTCATAGTTCGCAACTCTGCTTCTCCGATCAGGCCCCTGGTGGATGGGGTCGACGGGGCGTGCAGGGAGACGTAGTCCGCTTCCGAGAGCAACTTCTCGAGGTCATTGGTCAGTTCTGCGCCGTCTTCGCGGCCGGGCTGGAGGCGTGGCGTATAAGCGAGCACCCGCAGGCCGAAGCCCAGGGCCTTGGGGACCACAGCGCGGGCGGTGTGGCCGAAGCCGATGAGCCCGAGCGTCTGGTCGCGTAACCGGGGCAGCCCACGGGCCAGGCTCAGGTCCCACTGTCCGGTGTGCGACAAACGATCGAACCGGGTGACCCGCCGGGCGCAAGCAAGCAAAAGGGCCAGCGTGTGGTCGGAGACTTCCTCCAGGCAGAAATCGGGCACGTTTGTCACGAGGATACCCAGCGTCGTGGCATGCTCCACCGGTATATTGTCGACGCCGATCCCGTACCGCGACACGACGAGACACTGCGGAGCGGCGTCAAGGGCAGCCCTTGGCACCTTTTTCCAATTGGTGAGGATGGCGTCGGCGGCGGGCGCCAGGGACACCAGTTCCGCCTCGTGGCCACTTTGAGCAACGAGCAGTTCGGCCCCAACCTCGTCCAGGATGCTCCTCTCGATTTCAAGAGAAGGCCACGCATAATCGGTGACGAGTACCCTTTTGGCCATACACTACCTTTCCAACTGAACGGGACCTAACTGAACTGGACCTAACTGCATTGGGCCTAACTGCATTGGGCCTAACTGAATTGGGCCTAACTGAATTGGGCCTACCTGAACTAGGCCGGCCGAGGGAGCCGGAACTGCGACTTCGGCGCGTAAGGTGTGCCGCCGGCCGTCGTGGCGAAGCCCATCCCCAAGTAGGCGAACGAGGACCGCGACCCGATATAAAAGCCCGAGTCTCCTTGCCAGTTTTCGAGGGAGACGTTTTCGCCATAAAATGACACATTGTCGGCGTCGACGCGGATGGCGTTGAGGCTCGAGTTGGTCACGCGGAGGTTGGACACCTGGATCATCGTATTGGGTGCCGTCGCTTCCACCCAGATGCCGTGGCCGGCGGGAGCCCCGCTCACACTGGGGGCCTGGGTGGTCACGTTCGCCATCTGGAGGGAGGCATTGCCCTGCCCGTTGGCCGAGTTCATGTGGATACCGGTCACACAGCCGTCAAAGTCGGCGTTCGCAAGGTGGACCTTGTGCGGCCGGCCGGCCGCCGAGCCGGACATACTGAGCCCCCTGTTGTAATGGAGGGCGAAAATATTGCTCAGCTGGGGGTTGTCGCAACGGTAGAGGACAATGGCCGTCCCGTTAGCTAGCTGGTAAGCCGCCGGTCCGGTATTGACAGGGTGTGAATATGGCCAAAAATGGACATAATCGATGTAGCTGATGTCGTAAGAGCGGTCGATCAGGATCCCGTAATAGAGAGGTTGGCCGAAGATCCGCCGGATAACTGCCTGGCCGGCGCCGTCGAGGAAAATGCCGGCATAGGGGTTGTAAAGGCAAATATTTTCGACGAGGGCGTTGTTGCCGGTAACGTGGACCATGGGCTGGGCGGTCGCGGGTGCGCCGGCGTCGTTGGGGTTGAAGACATTGAAGCCTATGTTGCAGACCGCTCCTCCGCTTCCCGTAATGCTGACGGGGCTGAAGGGAGCGCCTTCTTCAACGTAGATCCATGTGCCTGCGAAGACGTTCACCTGGGCTCCCGGCGTGTTCCAGCCCGCTCCATGGAGAGTCACGCCGGGCGGCACTGTGAGGGTGGAGGAGACCCGATATTTGCCCGCCGGCAAAAACACCGTGTCGCCCGTCGGGGCTGTGGATGGAGCGGCGGCTGCTATCGCCGCAGTTATGGCCGCCGTGTCGTCGGTTGAACCATTACCGGCTGCGCCGAAATCCCTGACATTGAAAAAAGGACTTGTGCCTGGCATCTTTCTCCCTTTTTCTTATTAATTTCCCGTCAGGTACCGCTGGGGCTCATAGCACGATGAGAGACGGAGCCACGGCAGCCACCCATCTACAACTTACGGTCCGGCGTGGCCCTCTGTCAGATGCGCCGGGCCCGGGCTCCGTACCGGCATCAAGGATCTTGTCCGCAGACGTCGCCCCGAGGTCAAAAAGTCGAGCGCCTTTGTAGCCCCGGACGCGAACGGCCGGCGGCAGCCCCCGAGGGCAAGCAAGCGGAGACTCGATGTGGACGCCGCTCAGGTGGCACGGCATCGGGCGTCGACAGCCCGGCGGTCTCCGAACCGCTTCAGGGTGTTCGGTACCCCATTGGCCGCTGTTCCCGCAGCCGCCGGCGGCCCGACTGCCCTGTGTACGGCGTAGCCAGGTATTTCGTGGGGCCAACTGAGATTGCTGCATCAGAACGGGGGAACCGCGCATCTGTACTTCTATGCCACGCGAGGGGCGGGCCCGCCGTGCCCGCGCCTTGATGGACGCGGCCGGCAGGCGAAGGAGGCACTTCGAATGAAGAGCTGGGGCAGTTCCTTTGAACGCATACTCGCGTACGTCGTCGCCGGCATCGTGCTCGTCGCCATCGCCGGGTTCGGCCTGTACGACCTCGTGGGCAAGAGAAATGCGGCGCCGCCTTCCTCGGCTGCCCCCACGACGAGCGCTTTGATCGCACCCATGATCGCGGGTTCGACGACGGTGCCTGGCGGGACGATAACCAGCGTCAAGACGTCCACCACTCTGCCGGCCCACCTGCTGTCGAGCGACTCTCGGGGCAAAGGCCGTTTGAAGCGGCCCACCGCCTCGAGCGGCAAGCACCATGCGGTGACCACATCCACGGCTCGGGACCGCGGGCGCAAGTCGGCCGCCTTGAGGCCCCGACGGCTAGCGGCGAGCACAGTGGCCCAAACGACAACGACCATCGCGACGACGGGGCGGCACCAGGCTGCACCGGGGTACAACACCACCCGGCCCTCTGGCCCCACGTCTACGCGCTACTCGCCTCCGGCCTCGTTCACGGGGGCTCCGACCAGGTCGAGGCCAGGTTCAGGAAGGAGCCGGGGCGTTGGCGACGTCTCCTTCCCCGGAACGTCGGCGCCTACCACCGAAGGGCCGGGCCGGAAGGGGGCGTCTGTTCCTACCACTG
>Ga0335075_10006178_pt1 | contig 18518 bp, 11 predicted proteins | sample Lox_Sample_24_FD_206723 | JGI IMG/M metagenome (GOLD analysis project Ga0335075, IMG submission 206723) | Soil microbial communities from Loxahatchee National Wildlife Refuge, Florida, United States - Lox_Sample_2.4 | ecosystem: Environmental > Terrestrial > Soil > Wetlands | place: USA... | reverse complement strand
AGAGTTGCCGGTGCAGAGGAACAAAACGTTGTAGTGATCGGCCATCTCTCATTCCTTTGTTCCGGCCAGAGCGGGTGCACACCCGCCTGGCTCGCGGCGGGCTGCCTGAGGCTTGTTCGCGCGGATAGACGCGCTGAAGAACTTCTCGTTGACCTGCGGAGCGAGGGCATCGACATCAACGCCTGCCTCGGTCAGGAACTGGCGCGCGTCTTCGACGTTGTAGACGCGTGTCGGCTCGACGGTAACCTGCTCGAAGCCCGCGCCGGTCAGCATCTCGATGTACTCACCCTCTTCGAGGGCGCCGGCGATGCAACCCACCCACAGCAACATGCTCCTGCGCACCTCTTCCGGCACGCTGCCGCGGACAACGACATCGGAAACCGCAAACCGTCCTCCGGGCTTCAGCACCCGGAAGGCTTCACGGAGAACACGATCTTTGTCGGCGGAGAGGTTGATGACGCAGTTGGAGATGATGACATCGACCGAGTTTTCAGACAGCGGGATATTCTCGATTTCGCCCCTCAGGAATTCCGCATTGGCGACGCCCGCCTGCTTCTGGTTCTCGCGCGCGAGGGCCAGCATGTCATCTGTCATATCGAGTCCGTAGGCTCTGCCGGTGGGCCCCACGCGCTTTGCCGAGAGCAGCACATCGATGCCGCCACCGGAGCCCAGGTCGAGTACGATCTCTCCTGGCCGCAGATCGATCAGCGCAGTCGGATTGCCGCACCCCAGAGAAGCTCTTACCGCCTTCTCCGGAATAATCCCCGTCTGATCGGCACGATAGTGGCCTGTGGTGATCGGGTCGCAGCACCGGAGACCGGGGTCGCAGCATGCCTGCACGCTGCCGGATTCAGCCACGGCCCGCGCAGCACTTCCGTACTTTTCCCTGACTTCTTCCTGAACGTTCGATTCCATGATTGCGTCTCCTCGCATACGCTAAAGCGAATGTATTATCTGCTGGATATATATGTCAAGGCGTATATACTGGAGGCGTGAACCGCTCTGCGAAGAATTACGATCTGGCGCTCCTGTTCGCCGCGCTCTCGGATCGAACTCGGCTGCGGCTATTGAACCTGCTGGATGGCAGGGAGGTGTGCGTTTGCTACTTCGTCGAGATTCTCGGCCAAAGCCAGCCGAAAATTTCGCGTCACCTGGCGTATCTCAGACGCGCCGGCGTGGTTGCCGCGCGGCGCGAAGGGAAGTGGGTGCATTACAGAATCGTTGTACCCGCCCACTCTGGCGCTGCCAAAATCCTGCGCGAAACCCTCGCCGCACTCAGAGAAGACAAAGGCATGCGGGTGGACCTCAGCCGCCTGAACAAAACTTGTTGCGTCCCACAAAAGGTTTCCGCGTTGGACGGAGCGCCGGTGCCGACCGTCGTTCAGGCGCTCGCTTGTTCGTCCTGGTAGCAACCAGGGCCACAAGCGACCTGCTCGATGCATGCCGGCTCTTCGGGGCGGCACGCTGCGCTGAACGCCCCCCCTCTCCCGCTTCCTTCCCCGTCTCACCCCATCATGCAGTCGACGCGGCCGACAGCTCTTCCGCTGCGGCCGCAGACTCTGCCGTCTCCGGTGCGGCGCGCCGCCGCCTCCCGCTCAGCAGATAAATCGCCGCTCGCAGCTCGAGCAGCGGATCGCCCGAAGCTTCGATCCCGTCCACTCGCGGAATCGGGTCGAAGATGATCTGTTTCTGCTGCGCCGCCGAGTCCGGCATCACGCTGGTCAGCTCGATCGTCCCGAACTCCACTGTCTCGCGATCCTCCGGCCAGTGCACCGTGCTGTTGTCCACGGTGTCTCCGGGCGCGGCGATCTGTACGATGACCCGGAACCGAATCGGGCCTCGCGCCACCCGCTCGGCAAGCTCCTCATAGTGATAGTTGTGGGAGAGCCCACTCACCTGCGTCTCGGTCAGAAATTCGTTGCCCTGTTCGGGCACAATGCGGTACCGCCCAAACCGCATCTGTCCGGCAGCGTTCGTAAACGCAAAAGCAGTTACAGCAAAGTAAGTCTCACGCGCCAGGCTCGAGGGAAACGGCTTGGGCGCCTGTACGAACGCCAGCGCCGCCGGGTGGCTGCCGAGGAATCGCTCCACCGGCTTCGGCGAAGGGACGTCGGGCCCGCTGGCCGCGACGGCGCGCAGCAACTCGAGGAACTCCGCTCCATCGCGCGCCGGAAACCCATCGGTCGAATGGCTCACGATATCCGTGTGCACGTGTTCCGCAAGGTTGAAGCGAATCGCCAGGCCGCGTGGATTGGCATCCGGAACATTGTCCGGCATCTGCGGAATCCCGGTCGAATTGGAGAAACGCGCGGTCACCGGAGTCGACGCACGCTGTGCGTGAGGAGCCCTGGTGAGCGATTGTGCCTGGGCATTCGGCCGGAATGTCCCGGTGAGCATCAGCCCCTTGGCATGGGCTGCGCGAAAACCAGGATGCATGCCGAACAGCTGGTCGAATTGCTCCAGCAAATCCCTGGCGAGTGCAACGATGCGTTCATCTGTGGGGAGCGGCATTTCGGATTCTCCTCTCTTGCGGTGAGGGCGGCAGACGACGTGGCGCCCGTGGCCGGATTGTCGTGTTGAGGGCCGGCGCCAGCAACGGGGAGAAGCGCCGGAGTGAGGATGCTTCATTGTAGGCGCGAGCGGCCGCACGCGCATGGTGAGCGGTGGATATCTCTGAGGGCTCGACTGCTGCGGGGCCCGGTTGCGCGCCGCCGTAAAGCCTGACTGTTTCCCGCCGATAGAAGAATCTGGGGTGGTGCGGCAACCTGCCAGCTGAGGAGCCGCAGTGGTTCCCAGCTCGGCATGCCTCTGCCTGCGCAGCCGGGATGGGGGCCGAAGAGGGCCCGGTATGGAGAAGACCGCTGTGGGCTCCACAGAGGAAGACCTTCTGCACCCGGCATTCGAGGGACGGGAGGCTCTTCCGGCGCCGGATAGGCCGGGCGAAGCGCTCCCCGCCGCGGACGCGTCCCCGAGCCGGGCAGCGGATCTGTCCCTGCTGGCCAGCGAGGCGCTCTATCGGGCTTCGTTCGAGCAGGCCGCCGTCGGCATCCTGCATACTTCGCTCGACGGTCGCATTCTCGAGTGCAACCAGTGCTTCGCCCGGATCGTGGGCTACACTCCCGGCGAACTGGTGGGTTCCAGCTTTCAGGCCATCACCCCGCCTGAGGACCGGGGAGCGGGGAACTCGGCGCAGCTGAGGCTGCTGAGCGGCGAACTGCAGACGATCCGCTTCGAAAAGCGCTATCTGCGCAGGGATGGCTCGCTGACGTGGGTCATGCTGACCATCTCCATCCAGCGCGACCCGCAGGGGCAGCCGCTCTGCTTCCTGGCGCTGGTGCAGGATATCAACGACCGCAAGCAGGCCGAGGAGCGGCTGGCCGCGGCGCAGCAGGCCCTGCGCATCAGCGAGGAGCGCTACCGGACTGCGTTCCAGACCTCGCTTGACGGCATCAGCCTCACCCGTCTCGACGACGGCACTTATGTCGACTGCAACAACGCCTTCCTGGACTGGAGCGGCTACTCCCGCAGGGAAGTGATCGGCCATACCTCGTCCGAGCTGAATCTCTGGACCGAACCGAAGGACCGCCAGCGCCTGCTGGAGAGCCTGCGCCGCGAGGGCCAGTGCCGTAACCTGGAGGCGCAGTTCAGAAACCGGCACGAGGCAACGATCTGGGGACTGCTGTCGGCTTCGCTCGTCGAGCTGGAGGGAACGGCGTGCGTCCTCACCATTACGCGGGATATATCGGATTCCAAAACCGCGGAGGAGGAGATCCGCCAGCTGGCGTTCTACGATCCGCTCACCGAACTGGCGAACCGGAGATTGCTGCTGGAACGCCTGCGCCAGACCATGGCGTCGAGCCGGCGCAGCGGACGGCAGCGCGCGCTGCTGTTTATCGATCTGGACAATTTCAAACAGCTGAACGACACCCTGGGCCACAATATCGGCGATCTTCTCCTTCGCGAGGCAGGACGGCGCCTGCGCGACTGTATTCGCGCCGCGGACACGGCGGCTCGGGTCGGCGGCGACGAGTTTGTGGTGATCGTGGAAGATCTGAGCGGACATGCCGAGGAGGCCGCGTCGCAGGCGAAGACGGTTGCAGAAAAGATTCTGGCGCGGCTTGACGAACCCTACACGCTCGCCGGGCGCACGTGCACCAGCACCGCGAGCGTGGGCATCACCGTCTTCGGACAGCGCAGCGAGAGCACGACCGAGGTGCTGCAGCAGGCGGATATCGCCATGTATCAGGCCAAGGCTGCGGGCCGCGGCGCCATTCGGTTTTTTGCCCCGGAGCTGCAGGCGGCCGTCAACGCGCGGGCCGCGCTCGAAGAGGAACTGCGTCAGGGAATCGGCAGGCGGGAGTTCGTGCTGTGGTATCAGCCGCAGGTGGAACACGGCCAGGTCGTTGGCGCGGAGGCCCTGCTGCGCTGGAAGCATCCCCGGCGGGGAATTCTGGCGCCGGCGGCCTTCATCCCGCTGGCCGAGGAGACCGGTCTCATCCTCCCGCTGGGGCGTCAGGTGCTCGAGCAGGCGTGCGCGCAGATTGCGGCCTGGTCGCGGCACCCGGCGACTGCGGATCTGACGGTGGCCGTGAATGTGAGCGCGCGGCAGTTCCGGCAGATGGACTTTGTGGAAGAAGTGCTCGCCGCAGTGGAACGGGCCGGCGCCGACTCGACGAAGCTGAAGCTGGAAATCACGGAAAGCCTGCTGGTCGACGATCTGGAGGAAACCATCGAGATCATGACGCGCCTGAAGCAGCGCGGCCTGCAGTTTTCGCTCGACGATTTCGGGACCGGCTACTCCTCCCTCGCGTATCTGAAGCGGCTCCCGCTCGACCAGCTGAAGATCGACCGGGCGTTTGTGCGCGACATGCTGGCCGACGGTGCGAGCAACGCGATCGCGCAGGCGATCGTCTCGCTGAGCCGCGCCATGCATCTGTCTCTGGTGGCCGAGGGAGTAGAAACCGAAGAGCAGCGCGCCAGCCTGGACGATCTTGGCTGTCACGCCTACCAGGGATTCCTCTTCAGTCCTCCGGTTCCGGCAGAGCAGTTTCTATCGCTGCTCGCAGGCGCACGGTAAGCGCAGCTCCACGCCGCTCTTCTCAGCTCATGGTGGCCACGACTTCGAAACGCCGCTGCCCGCGAACCGCGAACACCGCCGCATCCTTATGCCGTCCGCCTGGCTGGACCGCCGCGCCGTTGACGGTCAGGCCCGACAAAGTTTTTCCCTCTGGCAATCGGAAGCTGACCTGCAGCTCTCGGGGCAGGCGCACCGCATCCGCCAGCGCGATGGTTGCCGCCAGTTCGTTTTCCCCTCGTTGTTCCATTCGGTAATCCACGCGGCCCCAGCGCGTAGGCGCCTGTTCGATGCCGATCGGCTTGCCCTCCGCCACCCACGATCGCGGCAGAGCGCGCCCGAAGCTGAGCCGCTCTTCATCGGGGTCTTCAAACACCAGCATCCATCGCACCAGCAATGGAATCGTCTGCTGCGCCGGGATACAGAAGAGCGCCCCGCCGCCGGTGATGCCGGATACCTCGCCTGCGGTCCAGCTGCCCCGCGAGTGATCGTGCCAGCGGTGCGCGTAGAGAAAGAGCAGGTACTCTTCGATCCGGTCCAGCCGCAGCAGCGCCTGCGCGTATCCGTAGGAGATGAAGCCGAGGATGTCGCGCCCGTTCGGATGCGCCGGCTCCACGTTTGCCACCACCCCCAGCGTCGTCGCGCCATACGCGCGCATGCAGTCGATGACCGTCGTCGACTGTTCTTCCGGAATCACTCCGGCCTGCAGCAGTTCCGCATAGCAGCGATGCGGCCACTGCTGCTCGCTGGGATGCTCCTGCGCCAGCGAATCCCTGAACTTCAGGGTCGTGCCGGGCAGCGGGCCGATGTACGGAGGCTGCCGATCCTTTTGTATGTTGGCGTCGATGCTCTTCACCAGCGCATCGCGCAGCTGCTCGCTGCGGCGGCTCCACTCTGCCGCCAGCGCGGCGCTGCCGCCCGCACCCAGCTCTCGCCATACCGGAGCCAGATCGCGCCAGCCCCGCACAGCAAAGGCGCTGTTCGCGAAATACGGCTTCCACCACACCGAGGGCGTCGGCATCAGGCATGAATCGGATTCGCACCATCCGGAGATCAGCCCATATCCGCGATCGTTCGGCGGCAGTTGCAGCGAGGCATCGTGCAGCGCGGTGAGCAGCGCCGCAATGGCCTCGATCTTTTCCTGATGCTTCACCATCAGCGCCCGATCGTGCGTATAGCGGAAGTAGCGGGCTGCCAGCGACAACATCAGCCCGTACTGCGCGGTCTCCGGCCCGCGCATGTTCACCATCCCCTTCGGGCCCACAAACGAGGTGAAGTAGTTGTCGAAGACGTCGTGCGCCAGGCCGAACCGCCCGCACTCCAGGTTCGCGTAAAGCGACATGGTGAAAATGTCCTGGAATCCGTCGTACTCCGGTCCGTAATAGTCGCGGTCCACCGCGCCGTACTTGGGATAGACGCCGCCCGGGCGAACGATCTGTTCCTTCACAAAGGCATAGGTCGCCATGTTGCTCCACTCCGGATCGGGCAGCGCAATCGGCGTCATGTCCTCCATCAGGCGCTCCCAGTAGTCCGCGAAGTCCAGCATGGCGCGATAGAATTCCTCCGGCTGCGGCGCCTCATGTCCGCCATCGTAGGCCGGATAACTGTAGCCGTAGACTACCTTCGTCATCCGCCCGTCCTGTATGTGCGCGGTGCGGTGCCACGTCTGCACGATGAAGCGGTCTTTGGCCAGCACGTCTCCGAAGACGATCGTCTCGTAATACGATCCATCGTCGGCCGGCATCACTTTGCGCACCGCCGGCATCCACCCGCCCACCAGTCCCTCGAAGCGCTTCGTCGACCGCTCCGGCGTCATCTCGGGAAAATACTGCACGGGGTGGTATGTGCGCGTGTTCCCGGCGGGATAAACCGGCATGGTGTCGCTGCACTCGCGCGTGCCCACGATCGTGTTCCATCCCATCCGATATCCAAAACGGCCGAAATGCGCCGAGTCCATGGGCGGCGCGGCGCGCCGTACTTCGTCGGAGTCCGGATCGCCGTGAGCGAGGAGCTTGTCCGCCAGCAGATCCGGCCCGGACATACCGATGTCCTTCAGGTCGAGGCCCAGATATTGCGGGCCCGGCTCGGCGAAGGTCGCCTCCGCGTTCTTTCCCAGCAGTCGCGCGTCGCCCGCAGCAGAAATAAAGGTCAGGGCGCCGTCGCGTGTTCGCAGGTCCTCGTAGACTTTCCAGTCTTCGCCCGATCGGCGAAAAGCGCAAAGCAGCGTGTGTCCCTCCACCGGCACCGCGCTCGCCGGCAGCATGCCTCGCGGCGTCATCCCGGTTGACACAGGGTCGGCGGTGGACTCAGAAAAGGAAGCGAGGCTCTTTGCGGCGAGACTGCTCGCCGCCATGGTCTGGAGGAAACGTCTTCTGTCCATGGCTGCTCCTGACGCAGACGATCGGGCCACATTCGTGGAAAGGCCAGGGCGCCATTCAGAGATCAATGCCTCCCGGCGCGCACGGCTGCCCCAGTGTATTACAGCAGCGTGCGAACCGGACATCGCGCCGGCCACATCAGGAAAACGTTCTCTGCACAGCGCGGCAATCGAGCCCATCCCCGCGGACAGGCTCGACCGGATTCAAATGCCGCGCAGGTGAGGACCGCGCCACACCGGCATCCCGGCAGCGCGCGCGACGAGCAGAATTCCTGCTGCGACGGCGACAGCTCCGATGGCCCGCGCGAACCGCTCGCCTCTCGGCGCAAGACGTTCCAGGGAAATGGCCGCCGTCACCATCGCCATGGCGCCGATGTTCATCACGCCCGCAACGAGCAGGATCGCCGTCATGCCCGCGCAGCCGTAAACGCAGTGCAGGCCGAGACGCAGGCCAATGCGCCCCGCCGTGCGGGCGTCCGCCGCCATGGTTCCTTCCGTTCCCGGCGCCTCGCGGCAGCAGGCCAGGTGATGCGCCTTCCACGCCGTGAACTGAAGCGCTCCTGCGAACAGCACAACCACGCCGGCTGCTGTGGGAACGCAGCGCGCCAGCAAAGAGGACCGCATTTCGAGTGCGGCCAGCGCAACGCCCACAGGAAAGATCGCGACGCCGAGCAGGGTCCAGACGAAGAAGTACGCTGCGGCGACGAGCCCGGTCAGGCGATGCGAGGCTGCCCGGCTCCCTTCCGCCGTGGCGATGGCCCGGCGGTAACGGTGCAGCGCCGGAACCAGGGAAGGCAGCATCATCGCCACCATCATCGCCACCCACATGCCCAGGAACGACGCCGCGGCCTCGACCCACGTCTGTCCGGGCATGCGCATCCAGGTCATCGACATCGTCCAGCCGCCCGGCATCGCCATCGTTCCCATCGACGACATCGATCCGCACCACGCGACCGTCAGCGCTGCGCTCAGCACGAACAGCAGCGCTGAGACGCCCAGGAGTGCCTGCAGCTCGAGCCGCGGTGCAGGCCACTCCTTGCGAGTTCCAGGGTTGTGCAGGATCTGTGTCGTCATGGCGTCTTCTCTCCTGGTGAGGCTTGGGCCCTTTGCTGATGTCCTCGGTTTAACCCGCGCTCCGGGGAGCGTGGCTCAGCGTCCTTTCGCCTCGGCTTCGTTCCTGCGAATCGCCGCTCCTGCGGGATCGGTGATGATATCGGCCCACCGCGGATCGGTCGCGGCCTCGGCTTCGTAGTTGTCGTGCCAGTTCCACCATTTGTAGGGCTGCGTCTGCGGATAGCCCTCCGGCGAATCTTCCCAGGTTTCCTGGCGTCCGAGCGGCGTGACGTCGAGATAGCTCCAGGTGGACCCCATCGCCTCGTCGCCGCGGTTGTTGATGAAATAGGTGCGGTACACCTTGTCGCCGTCGCGGAAAAACACGTTGTGGCCGTGCCACTGATCCACGCCGAAGTCCGCGTCGAAGCTGTCGGTGATGGTGTACCAGGGCATCTGCCAGCCCATCCGTGCCTTCAGCCGCGCGATGTCTGCCTGCGGCGCGCGCGAGGCCCAGGCCAGGGTGGTGTCGCGAGCATTCAGATGCGACAGGTGGCTGACCTGATCGGCGCCCAGCGAGCAGCCGCGGCAGGCATGGTCGGGCCAGCCAAACACTCCGGGCTCAAAAAACGCGCGATACATAATCAGCTGCCTGCGCCCTTCGAACAGGTCGAGCAGGCTCGCCTTGCCGTTCGGGCCCTCGAACTCATAGTTCTTCTCCACCGGCGTCCACGGCATCCTGCGGCGTTCGGCGGCCAGTGCGTCGCGCGAGCGCGTGAAGGCCTTCTCCTTCACCAGCAGCTGCTGGCGCGCCGCCTCCCACTCCTGCTGCGACACGATCGGCGGTGTCTTCATGGCGGGATGCTCTTTCCCGCTGCTTCCCGTTTTCTGGCTGGTCTCGTTCGTCATCGTCGTTGTCTCCCTTCGTCGGATTCTGATCTCGTTTGCTGCCTGATCTGGCCCGGTGTTCCGCGGCCATGTACAAATACTGAATCATGTGCGGAACAATGTGGGAGTGACAAGTGTGGCGGGATTCCCATGGATTCGCTGATCACAGCCGCAGCCCGCGCCCTCGCCGCGGGTGATCCTCTCGGCGCGCTCAAGCGGGTCGCGCTCCGCGACGATGCGCCGGCGCTGGCTCTGCGCGGGATCGCAATGGCGCAGCTCGGAGAGTTCACACGCGCGAAGGATCTCCTGCGCCGGGCAATTCGCGGCTTCAGCCGGAAAGAGTCCGTGGCGCGCGCCAGGTGCATCGTCGCCGAAGCCGAGATCGCTCTCGCCTCGCGCGATCTCACCTGGCCGGCGAAGGCCCTCGATGCCGCGCGAACGACCCTCGAAACGCACGGCGACCCGCTGAACGCAGCGCATGCGCGCTTTCTTGAGGCCCGCCGCCTGGTTCTCATCGGGCGCCTCGATGACGCGGAGCGGATCTTCGCCGATTTTGACTCCGCGCCCTTCCCCCCGGCGTTGAGAGCCGCACACCAACTGGTCGTGGCCGGCATCGCCATGCGCCGCATCCGCACAAAGGCCGCGCGTGCGGCGCTTGCTCGAGCCGAACGCGCAGCGCGCGAGGCAGCCATCCCCGCACTCACCGCGGAAGTGGACCATGCATCTCGTGTTCTGGAGACGCCCGCCGCCCGCCTCATCGCGCGAGGCGAGGAACGGCCGCTCCGCCTGGAAGAAGTAGAAGTCTTGCTGGCTTCCTCCGCCCTCGTGGTCGACGCCTGCCGTAACGGCGTTCGCGATTCCCGGACCGTGGTTCCACTGACGACGCGGCCTGTGCTCTTTGCCCTCGCCCGCGCTCTCGGAGAAGCGTGGCCGGACGATGTTCCGAGAGACGTGCTGCTGGCCCGTGCCTTCGGAGCAAGATTCGTCGACGAATCGCATCGCATGCGCCTGCGCGTCGAGATCGGGCGGCTGCGCCGCATGCTTCGCTCGCTGGCCGATATCAGCGCGACAAAGAAAGGGTTCAAATTGGTACCTCGGCGCGCGGACGAAGTGGCCGTACTGGCGCAGCCCGTCGAGGATGAGAATGGCAACGTGCTGGCTTTTCTCGCCGACGGTGAATCGTGGTCGAGCTCGGCGCTGGCGGTTGCGCTCGGCACCAGCCAGCGCACCGTGCAGCGAGCGCTCGACGCGCTGGCGGCAGCGGGGAAGGTCCAGTCTTTCGGCCGCGCGCGCGCTCGCCGCTGGATCACTCCGCCGGTGGCGGGATTCACGACAACTTTGTTACTCCCCGCTCCGCTGCCAATGGACTAAGGTGGTCCCATGAAACAAGCCAACGCCGAAGTTATCCGTGAGTATGGTCCGTTTCCGGGCGCCGACCGCGTGCATGGCGTCACCTGGGATGGTGAGCACGTCTGGTTTGCCTCCGGGGACAAGCTGAACGCCGTCGATCCGGAAAATGGGCAGGCCGTGCGCGCCATTGATGTCGCCGCGCACGCCGGCACCGCCTTTGACGGCCGCCACCTCTTTCAGATCGCCGAGGATCGCATCCGGAAAATCGACCCGAAGACCGGGAAGGTGCTGGCCACCATTCCGGCGCCCGGCGCTGGCCGCGACTCCGGCCTCGCCTGGGCCGAAGGGACGCTCTGGGTCGGGCAATACCGCGATCGGAAGATCCACCAGGTCGACCCCGAAACCGGAGCCATTCTCCGCACCATCGAGAGCAACCGCTTTGTCACCGGCGTCACCTGGGTCGAGGGCGAACTGTGGCACGCCACCTCCGAGGCCGATGAGAGCGAGTTGCGCCGCATCGATCCCGGCACCGGCGAAGTTCTCGAGCAGCTCGACATGCCGCGCGGCATGAATATCTCCGGACTGGAATCCGACGGCCGCGACCGGTTTTTCTGCGGCGGACAAAAGAGCGGCAAGATCAGGGTGGTGCGCAGGCCCCGGCGCCAAACCGTCTCATAGATTGTCCTGAGCGCGGCGATTACGGCTGCTCGAAGCGGCGGTTCTGCTGCGGATGAAAAGCCGTCGGAATATTCCCGGTCACGTGCACCGTGAAGTCTTTCTCCGTGCGGCTTCCGCCCAGTCCAGTCGCCGCGAGATGCACAGCGTAGTCGCCCGGCTCCGTCCAGGCGTGACTCACTCGCTCGCCATCCAGCTCCACCCCGTCGCCGAAGTTCCAGTGAAACGTCAGTACCGGATTGCCGTCGCTTTGCGCTTTCGCGCTGAAGACCAGGCTCACGCCGGATCTTCCCGCGCTCGGGAGATCCGCGGCGATCTGCGGCGCCTGTTCCGGCACAGCCTGATCGACAATCTTCAGCACGCGCACCGAATGCGCCGGTAAATCCACCTGGACCACACCCGGTGTTGAGGGCGCGACAGCATTCCCTGCCAGCACGTCGGTGATCGTCAGCGGGTCCAGGGCGCGCAGCCCGAAGTCCGCCAGCCGCAGCGTGTGTTGCGTGGCGTGCTCGGTCCAGTTGAAAACCGTGAGAATATCCTGCCGCTCCGACTCCTTCAGCCTGAAAATGCTCGGCTGCTCATCCGAGGGCGCATAGCTCATCAGGTCAACCGGGGTCGAGGCGCGGCCCAGCCGCACCATGTCGATCAGATCCTGGTTTTCAATCAGCGCCAGTCGCTCCGGCGCGTGCATCAGCGAGGGCAGGTTGTCGCCAATCTCCAGCATGCCGCCCGAAACGGCCGCCAGCGCGATCGACACCTGCGCCTCGTTCAGCGTCTCCGGCTCTTTGCTCTCGTGCCACGACTGGTCGGCAATGGTCTGCGTCGATACCGTGAAGGCATCCGGATCGGAGATGAAGAAATTGCGATTCATGTAATAGCGCGCGGCGATGCCCGTGGCCGCGTCCCGGCTGGCGCCGAAAGTATGCCCGGTGTCCTGCGAGATGCGGCCGTAGTCGACCAAACCCACCGGGTTCAGCATCACGCTGCCGTCCTTGTCCAGCAGCACATCGTCGCCCACCGTGTCGCGAATGATCTTCAGCCCGATGCGCTGCGCTTCCATCGCCGTCGTGTGCGGCTTGTAGTAATAGCCCTCAATCGCGCTGTCGTCCATGAAATCCATCTTGATGTAATGGATCTGCCATTGCCGCACCAGCTTCCCGTAAGTCTCGCGCAGATACTCCTGCGCGCCCGGATTCGTGGTGTCCAGGATATAGAGCCGGTCCTTGCCGTCGTCCACGCTGCCGGCGTGAATCGGCTCGCCCTGCGCGTTCTTCACCAGCCAGTCCCGATGGTGTTCGAATACCCACGAGCGTTCCGACACCTCAAACGGCGCGGTCCAGATGCCGGGAACCAGGCCGAGCCCGCGAATGGGATACTCCACCGGCTCCAGCCCGTTCGGGAAAACCGTCGCGTCCGGCGTAACGTATTCGCCGCGCGCGTACTGGTAGCCCTCATCGATGTGAAACACCTTGTACCCATACGGCTCGAGGTGCTGCGCTTCCCACTCCGCGTTGGTCAGTGCCGCGCCCTGATTGAGGCCGAAGTAGTAAGCCGTCCAGCTCCACCACCCCATCAGCGGCGGCCCATCCACGCGCGCGTGATGAATCTGCCGGATCAGCGCCCCGTAGGTTTCCAGCTGGCGATGATAATCGCGGCTGATGCCGAGCAGCAGCCGCTCCGAAGAAAGCTCTTCGCCCGGCGCCACGGGAAGGCTCAGTTCCACGCGATCCTGCGCGGGCGAATCCTCGAGCGAGTTCTCCTCTTCCAGCTCCGTTGTGCCGGTCGAATCCACATCGTAGCGGACGATGCGCGCTGCGGCGCCTGTGCCGTCAACATGCAGACGCAGAATCGTAAGGAAACGATCGGAGGTCAGCGCGCCGATGAACAGGCTCTCGCCGCTCTGCCGGTTATAGAGGAGCTGGCTGCCCACGCCGCGATGCATGCCGTTGGTGGGATCGTCGAGGTCATGGATCTTCATCGCCGGACGATCTTCGCTGAAGCTGTCCGACAGCACGCGATCCATCGCCGGAGGTCCGCCGAGATCGGCAATCGATCCGCCCGTCGCCTCGACCGCGCGAATGGCCTGCACGCTGACACTGGCTCCAGTGCTGTTGCGCACCGTCACCCGCAGATCGCCGAATGGCTCTCCAGCGTACGCACGCAACTCGTAAATCAGGTCGGGCTCGCCGCTCAGGCCGGTGTTGGTCACCTGCCAAACCTCGGCTTCTCCCGGATATCCATGGTCCGTGGAGCGCCGCACCTCATGCTTCGGATAATCAGCGGAGCTCACCCATTTCCCGTTCACCTCCGCGGCCACGCCTGATGTCAGTGTGGGTGCCGTCGCTCCATGCAGCGAAATGCTCCACTCGCCGTCGGCGGCGACAGCGACCTGCAGGGGTCGGGACTGCGCGTGCAGCATCAGCCCTGCCGCCAGCGCCAGCGCGGAGCCTTCGCACGCAAGCTTTCTCGCTCTTCCGTTCATGGCTCCCTCCTGCGCGACTTTCGTTTTGTTACTGATGCGAACCAAAGGCTATTGGAGGAAGCAAAGCGTGTCAACCGCCGGTGGCGCGAACCCCTGGGGCGCTGGTACTAATAAGAGTCTCCACACCGCAGCGCATTCGCACTCTCTTCAGGAGCACACCTTGGAAACCGCGCCGTCCGTGCAAGCCGGCCACAGCTCGGGAGCGCCGGGCCTGCGCCGCTCGCTGAAGCTCTGGCACCTGATCATCTACGGCGTCATCATCATTCAGCCCACTGCGCCCATGAGCGTCTACGGCGTGGTCAGCAACGTCGCGCGCGGCCACGTGGTCACCACCATTCTCATCGCCATGGTTGCCATGCTCTTCACCGCGGTCAGCTACGGCCGCATGGCGCGCGTCTATCCCAGCGCCGGCTCCGCCTTCAGCTACGTGGGCAGGGAACTGCACCCGCTCGGCGGCTATCTGGTGGGCTGGGCCATGCTGATGGATTACGTCCTAAACCCCATCATCTGCGTGGTGTGGTGCAGCGTCGCCTGCCAGGAGGTGTTTCCGCAGATCCCCTACGCTGCCTGGGCCGTCGCCTTCGTGATCGTATTCACCGTGCTCAACCTGCGCGGTGTCGAAACTTCGGCGCGCGTCAACGCTCTTCTGGCCCTGGGCATGGGCGTGGTCGTCGTGATCGTCCTGGCCTACGCGATCCGCTACATCGCCTTCATCGCTCGCCCCTACGGCGGAGCGTGGCTCATCCCCTTCTACGATCCGGCGACCTTCTCCACCTCGCGTCTCTTTCAGGGCACTTCGATCGCCGTGCTCACCTACATCGGATTCGACGGCATCTCCACGCTCTCTGAGGAGGTGGAGAATCCGCGCCGCAACATCATGCTGGGAACGGTGTTCACCTGCCTGGCGATCGGCATTCTCTCCGCCATCGAGGTCTACGCCGCGCAGCTGGTGTGGCCGGCGCGCGTTCCGTTTCCCGACTCCATCGTCGATACCGCCTACGTTCATGTGGCCCTCCGGATGGGCGGCCGCTTTCTCTTCCTGCTGGTGAATATCACCCTGCTCGTGGCCAACATGGGTTCCGGAATGGCGGCCCAGCTGGGCGCCGCGCGGTTGCTCTTCGGCATGGGGCGCGAGAACGCGCTGCCCCGCCGCTTCTTCGCAGCCCTGAGCGCAAAGACGTCCATCCCGCGCAACAATGTTCTGCTGCTGAGCGGGATCACCCTGCTGGGCGCCTTTCTGCTCACCTACGAGCGCGGTGCGGAGCTGCTGAATTTCGGCGCCTTCATCGCCTTCATGGGCGTGAATCTGGCCGCGCTGGTCCACTACCGCTTCCGCTCCAAAGAGAAAGTCTTCCTGCCGGCGCTCATTCCCGTCCTCGGGTTCGTGGTCTGCTGCTTCATCTGGCTCAACCTCAACCACAGCGCGCAGATTCTCGGAACCATCTGGATCGCATTCGGGCTCATCCTCTACTTCGTCATGCGCAGCCGGCGCAGGGCCGAAGCTGTATCCGATACCGGCCCGCTGCCATAGCGGCCTTGCCGAACACGCATTCCCTCGCGGAGTCGGCGGGAGTGCGCCCCGTATCTTTTTCTTGACAATCCGAAGCCAGAGGGGCTAAAACGAAAGCCCACAGTTGGAAATAGAAACAAACCCCAACTAAAAGCCAATGCTGGCTGCTTCGGATAGGGGGCGCGCATGATTGGCCAGGGTCCGACTCACTTCATCGCCAGGCTTCTTGCCGGCGTCCTGCTCATTGCTGGTGCCGCTGCCGCGCACGCACAGTTCACCACCGCTCGGCTGAACGGCGTGGTTACCGATGCGACCGGCAGCGTGATCCCCGGCGCCACAGTAACCGTCCAGGACCAGGCGACCGGCTACACGCAGACTGCGGCCACCGGCGGCAAAGGAGCGTACCTCTTTCCCAGCCTGCCCGTGGGCACCTACCGGCTCACCGTCACCATGCAGGGCTTTGCCACCTACCAGCAGAACGGCATCGTGCTCACGGTCGGCCAGTCGGCAACCCAGGATGTCAGGCTCTCCGTGGGTCAGGTGGCGCAGAAAGTCGTGGTCAACGCCAATGCCGCGCTGGTCACCACCGACTCTCCGACGGTAGGTCAGCTGGTCGCGCAGAAAGATATCGTGGGCTTACCCCTGAATGGGCGCGACGTGCAGCAGCTTGTCTTTCTGGCTCCCGGGGCGACGAACGTCACAGCGAATTACTGTGCGGCGAACTGTGAAGGCGGCGTATTTCCCAGCGAGCAATACGCAAAAGTCGATGGCGCCACGGCCAATGGCGTCAACTACCAGCTCGACGGCGTCGATTACAACGACACCTATATCAATACCAACGTCCCGTTCCCCAATCCGGATGCAATTCAGGAATTCAATCTGCTCACCGGCAACATGAGCGCCGCGTACGGCAACGCCATCGGCGGCGTCGTCAACGTTGTTACTCGATCCGGCGCCGACCAGATTCACGGCGACGTCTTCGAGTTCCTGCGTAACTCCGCGTTCGATGCGGCCGACTATTTCTCGACCGTCGTCAATCCGCTGCGCCAGAACCAGTTTGGCGGCAGCCTCGGCGGCCCCATCCTCAAAGATCGCCTGTTCTACTTCGGCAGTTACCAGGGAACCCGCTTCTCCACCACGCAGAACGGCCAGATCGCCTTCGTTCCCAATTCCACCGAGCGCACCGGAGACTTCTCCGATCTGCTGCCCGGCACCCAGCTCACCAATCCCTACACGGGTGCGAATTACCCGAATAACCAGGTCCCGGTAAGTCCCGTCGCGACTTACATCCTGAATCAGATTCCGCTGCCTAACGGCCCCAACGATCAGCTGACCTTCAACGGCGCACCCGATCAGCAGAACACCGACGAGTATCTGGGCAAGCTCGATCTCAACGCCGGCAACCACCATCTCAGCGGCCGCTACTTCCAGATGAATTACACCGACCCGGTCGTTCTGCCTCCAGCCACCAATCTGCTGGAGCTGCGCGCGGATGCCGAGCATCTGGTGCTGAAAAACGTCGGCGTGGTCGACATCTACACCATCTCTCCGCGTTTCCTGCTCAACAGCTACTTTGGCTATAACAGCGAAAACGGCGACACGCTGTCGTCCGCGCCGTTCAACATGACCCAGGCCGGATCGAACATCGCCGAGCCGCCGAATCTGGGCGGCGGTAAGGGGCCTGTGCTCTATGTCGCCGTAGGCGGCGACTTCACCCTGCCCAGCGTGCCCTACGGCGTATGGAACCGCGGCGATCAGTCCCTGCGCGAGATTGCGACCTGGACGCACGCTGCCCACGAGCTGCAGTTCGGCGGCGAATTCATCCGCATCCGGCTGCCTATGGGCAATCAATACCAGGAGAGCGGGATCTACCAGTTCACCAACGACCTGACCGGCGATAACCTGGCCGACTTCGAGGTCGGTTCGGTTTCTGACTTCACCCAGGGCGGCGGCCTCTATCTCAATTTCACCGGATATAAGGAAAGCTTCTTCATCCAGGATAACTGGAAGGCGACGCGGCGACTCGTCCTCGACGCCGGACTGCGCTGGGATCCCTTCTTCCCGTACACCGACAGCGAAGGCCGCGTGGGATGCTTTGTGCCGGGCGCGCAATCGAAGCGATTTCCCCTTGCGCCTGTGGGCATGCTCTTCGGCGGCAGCCATCACGACCCAGGCTGCCCGGTCTCATCCATCGACAACAACCCCTGGAATTTCGGTCCGCGCTTCGGCTTTGCCTATCAGATTACCCGGGACGGCAAGACCAGCTTGCGCGGCGGCGCCGGATATTACTTCATGCCGCCCAACACCGTGTCCTTTGAAGATATCGTCGGCGTGCCGCCCTTCGCGCCCATCGTGAACCTGACCGACGTCGATGTCGGCGATCCTTATGGCAGCGCGGGCATCGCCAATCCGTTTCCCGCGGAGTTCGGCCCCACGAATCCCGGTCCCGATGCGACGTTCCCCTCGGATATCTCGTTCAACCAGATCTTCGATCGGCACTTCCGCCTGCCCATGGTGCTCTCCTACAACATGACTCTGGAACGCGGCTTCGGTCAGAACTGGATGCTGCGCGTCGAGTATGTCGGCACTGACGCGCACCGGCTCAGCGGCACCGGCGACCAGGAGAACGGCCTGCTGGAGCTGAATCCGTCCATCTACATTCCGGGTCAGTCCACGGAGGACAATGCGCAGCAGCGGCGCGTGTACCCCGACTACGGATCCATCGGCTCCATCAACTCCGGCGTCAACAGCAACTACAACGCCGCGCAGATCACCATGGAGAAGCGCTTCGCCGGAAACTTCTCGCTCCTTTCCAATTTCACCTGGGCGCGCGCCCTCGATGACTACGCGCCCATCGGCTCACCGGAGCTGACCAACAGCTGCACCTGCGGCCGCTGGTTCGATTACGGTCCCTCCGACGACGACCTGAACAAGACTTTCAAGCTCAACGGCGATTACATGCTCCCGCACCAGCGCGTGCCCGCTTTCGCCGATCGCATCGTCAACGGGTGGGAGCTCACCGCCATCGCCGACTGGAACACGGGCACCCCGTTCACCATCTTCAGCGGCTACGACAATTCCTTCAGCTCCATCGGCGCCGACCGCGCCGACC
>Ga0335075_10006177_pt1 | contig 18520 bp, 16 predicted proteins | sample Lox_Sample_24_FD_206723 | JGI IMG/M metagenome (GOLD analysis project Ga0335075, IMG submission 206723) | Soil microbial communities from Loxahatchee National Wildlife Refuge, Florida, United States - Lox_Sample_2.4 | ecosystem: Environmental > Terrestrial > Soil > Wetlands | place: USA... | reverse complement strand
TCACGCCGTTGCGCTCCACCGGCAGGCCCTCAGGCCCGGCGGTTACCGTCATGCCGCAGACCGGGTCAATGCTCTGCATACGGGGAACGGCGGCCTCCGTTGCCAGTGCCCCGGCGGCGCGCAGTTGCACGAGCTCAGCGAGGATCGCGACGGCGATCTCCCGGTGCGTCGTGCTGCCGAGATCCAGTCCGGCGGGCACCCGCACGTGCCCCAGCTCGGTCTTCGGCAGGCCGCGGTCGGCAAGGTAGCCGAGCAGGGCAGCACCGCGTTTGGCCGACCCGACCAGGCCGAGGTAGGCCGGCCTGGCGGCAACAGCGCGCTCGAGCACCTCCTCGTCGTTATGGCCTTGGGTCGCGACCACGACCAGGGACCGCGCGTCGGCGTCAGCCGAGGTGAAGTCGGCCCCGTCGATCAGGTCGGCGCGCCAGCCCAGCGCCCGGGCCAGGTCGGCGAGTGTCTCAGCCATCGGGGACCGGCCGACAACCACCAGGTGCGGAACGGGGAGTACCGGCTCGATGTAAACCTCGAGCGCGCCCTCGCTCTGGCAGGAGATCGGCACGATGGTGACGCCCTCCGGTGCAGTGGCGAACTGCGCTGTGCTGCCGAGCAAGAGCAGCCGGGCCTTGCCGGAGGAGATGACGCCCTGAGCCTCGCGGATCACGGCCGGCTCGGCGCACGCACCGCCGATCCAGCCGCGCAGCTCGCCGTCGGCAGTGATGATCGCGCGGGAGCCGTGCTGGCTTGACGACGGCCCTTGCCGCCAGACGACGGTCGCCAGGGCGAACGCCGTACCTTGCCGCGCCAGCGCCGCGGCCTGCTCCATGACCTGCCAGCCGTCCATCGTCCTTCCCGCTAGTCGTCTGACCGGACTGGCGGGGCGCCAGATACGTCCCGGCGGTAGGTGATGGCCTCCCACACCCGGTCCGGCAGCAGCGGCATGTCGATGTTGCGGACGCCGGTGCCCGACAACGCGTCCATTACCGCGTTGACGAAGGCGGCCGGGCCGCCCACGGCCGCGCACTCGCCGATGCCCTTGGCCCCGATCGGGTGATGCGGGCAGGGCGTCACAACCTCGCTGTGCAGCTCGAAGCCGGGCGTCTCCCAGGCTGTGGGGAGCAGGTAGTCCATGTAGTTCGCGCCCACGCAGTTGCCGTCGGCGTCGAAGGTGATGAACTGCATGTTGGACATCGCGTATGCCTCGGTCAGCCCGCCCATGATCTGTCCCTCGACGATCATCGGGTTGATCCGGACGCCGCAGTCATCGACCGCGACCATCTTGAGCACGTCCCAGACCCCGGTCTCCGGGTCGACCTCGACAGTGACGATGTAGACCGCGAACGGCCAGGTCAGGTTTGGCGGGTCGTAGTAGGCCGTCGCGTCAAGGCCGGGCTCCATGCCGTCGGGCATGTTGGCATACGCGGCGATCGCGCACTCCTGGATGGTGACCCCCCGGTCCGGAGCGCTCCGCACGTAAAACCGGCCGAGTTCCCACTCGATGTCCTCCTCCGAGACCTCGAGTAGGTGCGCAGCCAGCTTCCGGGCCTTCGCCCGGATCTTGCGTGAGACCATGGCGACCGCTGCGCCGGCTACCGGTGTGCTGCGGGAGGCGTATGTGCCCATGCCGAACGGCGCGGTGTCGGTGTCGCCTTCCTCGACCACCACGTCCTCGGCGGGAATCCCGAGTTCGTGCGCGACAATCTGCGCCCAGGTGGTCTCGTGGCCCTGGCCCTGCGTGCGGGCGCCGGTACGGACGATTGCCTTGCCGGTCAGATGGACCTTGAGCTCGGCCGAGTCGAACATCTTGATGCCGAGAATGTCGTACTCGCGGCTGTTCCCGGCCCCGAGCGGCTCAGTCATGGTGGAGATGCCGAGCCCAAGCAGCCGTCCACGGGAGTGGGCCTCGGCCTGCTCCCGGCGGAAGTTCTCGTAGTCGATCGCTGCCAGCCCCACATCCAGGCACTTGGCGTACTGGCCGGAGTCGGTCAGGAAGCCAAACGGGGTGCGGTGCGGGAACGCGTCGTCGGCTACGAAGTTCATCCGCCGAAACGCGGCTTGGTCGATGCCGAGGTCGTCGGCAGCCGCCTGGATCATGCGCTCCTGGAAGAACATCGCCTCGGTCACCCGGAACGAGCACCGGTAGGCTACGCCGCCGGGTGCCTTGTTGCTATAGGTACCGCGGGCGGTCAGGTGCGCGACCGGGATGTCGTAGGCGGCGAACGCCGAGTGCATCAGACCGATCTTGAACTTGCTCGGCTGCGCGTCGGAGAAGAACGCGCCGTGATCGGCGTCGGTGTGCATCCGGACGGCGAGGATCTTGCCGTCCCGGCGCAGCGCCACCTCGCCCTTGAGGTAGATGTCCCGCGCGAACCCGGTCGAAATCAGGTTGCCGGACTTGTCCTCGATCCACTTGACCGGGCGCTCCAGCAGGATCGAGGCCAGGATCGAGCACACATAGCCGGGATAGACGGGCACCTTGTTGCCGAAGCCGCCGCCGATGTCCGGCGAGATGATCCGGATCATGTGCTCAGGCAGCTCGGCGACCATCGCGACGGCAGCCCGGATGATATGCGGCGCCTGGGTAGTCATGTAGACCGTGAGCTTGGACGTCGCGCGATTGAAGTCCGCGATCGAGCCGCAGCACTCGATCGGCGACGGGTGCGAGCGCGGATAATGCAACTCGAGCTTCGACACCAGGTCTGCTGCGGCGAACGCCCGGTCGGTGCCCTCGCGGTCGCCGACTTCCCAGTCGTAGATCACGTTGTCCGGCTGGTTTTCCTTGTCGTCCCTGATCACGGGGGCGTCATCGGCGACCGCCTGCGTCGGGTTGACGATCACCGGCAGCGGCTCGTAATCGACGACGATCGCTTCGCATGCGTCCTTAGCGATGTATGGGTCGTCGGCAATGACGCAGGCAACCTCCTGGCCCTGGAACCGGACCTTGTCGGTAGCGAGCACGGCCTGCGTGTCATAGGACAGCGTTGGCATCCAGGCCAGGTTCCGGGTGGCCATCATCTCGCCGGTCAGCACAAGGTGCACACCGGGGATATCCCAGGCCTTGCTGGCGTCGATGGACTTGATCCGCGCGTGCGCTAGCGGGCTACGCAGGATCTCCATGTGCAGCATGCCAGGCAGCACGATGTCGTCGGTGTAGTTGCCCTTGCCGCGGATGAACCGGTTGTCCTCGACCCGCTTCCGGCTCGCGCCGATGCCGCCGATCTTGATCTCGTCTACTGCCTGCGACATGTCCGCCGTTCCCGTCTAGGTGTCTTACTCGGCCGGAGCCTGCGACCGGAGCTTCTCGGCAGCCCACAGCACCGACTTGACGATGTTCTGGTAGCCGGTGCACCGGCATAGGTTGCCAGACAGAGCCCAGCGGATGTCTTCCTCGCTCGGGTCGGGATTGCGGTCAAGCAGCGCCTTAGCCGCCATCATCATGCCGGGCGTGCAGAAACCGCACTGCAGCCCGTGCTCCTCCTTGAAGCCCTCCTGCAGCGGGTGCAGCTCGCTGGCGGTCGCCAGGCCCTCAACGGTCTGGATCTCGTGCCCGTCGGCCTGGACTGCCAGCATCGTGCACGACTTCACCGCCTGCCCGTCGACCAGCACGGTGCACGCGCCGCAGTTGGTGGTGTCGCAGCCGGTGTGCGTGCCGGTCAGCCTTAGCCCGTACCGGATCAGGTGGGCGAGCAGCAGCCGCGGCTCCACCTCGGCGATCTTCTTCTCGCCGTTGATGGTGAATTTGATCCGGCGGACTGGCACGTCCTGCGTAGCCTCGCCGCCGTGATCCTCATAGACCACTGTCATGATCAGGCCGCCCTTTCCGCTGGCTCGCCGCCGTGCCCCCGGTCAGCTCTGCTCAGGATGCGATCGACGAACGTTGCCACCATGTGCCGCTTGTACTCAGCGCTGCCGCGGTGATCGGTCCGGGGCCGGGCCGCCGCTGCCGCCAGCTCGGCGGCCTCGCCAATCGAGTCAGCTGTCAGCGGCCGCCCGGTAAGTGCTGCCGCGGCCTCGGTCGCCGCGATGGTCGAGCCACCGACCCCGGTCAGCGCGATCCCGGCCCGGCTCACGACCGAGTCTTTGGTTTCCAGCGCGACTGCAACGCCGACCGTCGCGAAATCACCGACGCGGCGCTCGAGCTTGAGGTAGCCGCCTGAGCGCAGGCCCTGGGCAGCGGGGATGACCGCCTCGATCGCGATCTCGTCTGGCGCGAGCGCGTTCTCGAACGGGCCGCTGACGAACTCGGCCATCGGAATCGACCGGCGGCCGCCCGGGCCCTGGGCGACGACCGAGCCGCCGAGCGCCATGACGACTGAGGCCCAGTCGCCCTGCGGATCTGCGTGACAAAGCGATCCGACCAGGGTCCCCCGGTTGCGCACGATCGGATCGGCAATCACCCGCGCGGCTGCCGTCATCGTCGGCTGCGTGCTGGCCAGCAGCTCGGACCGCTCCAGCTCGGCATGGCGGCACAGCGCGCCGATGCGAAGCGTGCCGTCGGGATCGTTGCGGTGGTAGCTGAGGCCGGGCACATTGTTGATGTCCACCAGCAGTTCGGGTGCAGCGAAGCGGAGCTTCATCAGCGGCACCAGGCTCTGGCCGCCGGCTAGCACCTTGGCGTAGTCACCGCCATCGCGCAGCAGCCCGATCGCCTCGGCCAGCGACTGCGGTGCCTCGTAGCGGAACCGCGACGGGTACATGCGTTTCCTCCGGTCTTAGCGGAAATGAATCGGGGGCGTTCGTCAGCCGGCCTTCGGCTAGGCCGAGGCGTCCGGCCCACTGCGGGTGCGGGGCTCAGAGGCGGGGTCAGAGACCGCAACCGGCCCGGACTCGTAATCGGGGTCAGGCCGCGGCTCCTGATGGGGCGGCCACGGCCCGGAGACAGGCTGCCCGGCGATCTTGAGATAGTCGATCAGCTCGGGCCAGGCCCAAACAGTCGGGCTCTTGCCGGTCTTAGGGGCGTGCTCAATGAGCTCGTACAGTCGCGGATTGCCCCTGCTCTTGCCGTCGGACTCGATCCGCATATGCATGCTCCTCGTGCGGCGGACGGCTTGGTGGCTGCGCAGCGCCCGCCAGGTGGGGGTTAATGCATCGTGCACCTTTGCTTGCGATGCGGCAACTACCCAATAAGCTGTCGCTTAACTGGCCAGGTAGGCGGGTAGATAAGGCAATACAATTGCCGATTTTCAGCTCCATATCGTGACGTACACCGGTGGCTTGAACCTTGACGGCGGCACCCCGGCTGACGGCGACCGCATCAGCCGCATGGCCTCAGGCGTCGTCAGGAACCGGCGCAGCGAGCTCGCCGCGGCGCTGCGGTGCTCTCGTTCCAGGGAAGTGGCGTACCAGCAGGCCTCGACTGGCAGGCCGGGCAGTTCGACGAGCGACAGCTCGCCACGCCGCAACTGGTGCGAAACCATGTGCTCGATCGCCGGAGCAACCCCCGTCCCATCGGCAGCGGCGGCCCAGGCCGCCGTCTGGCTCGGGAACATGCGGATATTGGCCTCCGGCACGCCGATCTGCGCGAGCAGGCGGCCAGTCGAACTGTCTGGATCAGCGCCGGACGGGTCTACCAGCCATCGCCAGCTACGCGCCGGGCCGCGCGGCCGCGACTGGCCGGCCGTCACCACGACCAGGCGGTACTTGAAGATGGGCTCGCTGACCACAGGCATCGGCTGCTCCCCCGCGATGCCCGGCCCGAAGGCCACGTCGGCCAGCCGGTTGGCGACGAGCACGGCCTGCTCGGCCGAGACCGCGACGCCGGTCGACACCTCGACGGGGCCGGGAAAGCGCCGGGTGAACGCTTCCATCAGCGGGCCCGCCACGAATTCGGCGAAACTCGGGGTCGCGACGACCCGGAGCTGCTCAGGTGCGCCCTGCGCGGCGCGTACGGCGGCGTGCGCCTCGGCGCCGAGCACGACGATCTGCGAGGCGGTAGCGAGCAGCCGCGAGCCGCCCGGCGTCAGTGTCATCCCAGCTGGCCCGCGCGTAATGAGCTGGTCGCCGAGGTGCTGCCGCAACGCTGTCAGCGCCTGGGACACGGCGGGCTCGCTGACTCCGAGTGCGCTTGCCGCGGCCGTGACCGAGCCGAGCCGCGCTACCAGCACAAAAGCATTGAGCTGGGTCAGCGTCATGACAATGTCCGAGCGGGCAGCGCATAGCTTCGTACACTCGTGCCCAGGAAGGACGGTTCGGTGCAGGTATCCGCGCAGGTCGAGTACGAGAAGGCCACGAGCGTCGAGCATGCGCTCGCGCTGCTGGCGCGGTACGGCCCGGCCGCGCGGATCCTGGCCGGCGGGCACAGCCTGATACCCATGATGAAACTGCGCCTGGTCCAACCAGAGGTTCTGATTGACATCAACGCGATCACCGACTTCTGCTATATCACCCTAACCGCTAGTGAATTGCGGATTGGCACATTGACCCGGCATGCGCAGTTGCTGGAGTCAAAGCTCGCAGCAGAGCACTTCGCGATCCTGCACGACGCAGAGACGGTTATCGCCGACCCTATCGTCCGAAACTGGGGCACTGTAGGTGGTTCGCTCTGTCAGGCTGACCCGTCGGAGGACCTGTCCGCAGCGTTTGCCGCGCTGAAGGGAACGATGGTCATCCGTGGCCCGGACGGCCTCCGCGAGGTCTCGGCGCGGGAATTCCACACCGGGCCGTACGAGACCGTGATCGGGCCGTCGGAACTGCTGACCGAGATCAGGCTTCCGCTCCGGCCAGGCGGTGGCAGCGGGTACCAGAAGGTGGCCCGCAGGGCTGGCGACTGGCCCGTCGGCGCGGCTGGGGCCGCGGTCTGGCTTGACGGCGACGTGATTGCCGACGCGGGGATTGGCCTGGCCGCGGTCGGGGCCGCTCACTTCGTGGCGGCAGAGGCAGAGGAGTACCTGCGAGGCCGGCCTGCCAGTGCGCAGACCCTGGCCAGGGCAGGCGAGATCGCGGCCGAGAACTGCCGACCGGTCGCTGACCAGCGGGGGCCGGCCGATTACAAGCGGCACCTCGCCCGCGAACTCACGACGAGGGTGCTGCACGCCGCGGTCGCCCGCGCCCGCCTGTCATGAGGCTCACGCTCACCGTCAACGGCACCGAGTACGCCCGTGACGTCGAGCCGCGACTGCTGCTCATCCACTTCCTGCGGGACGACCTCGGCCTCACCGGCTCGCACTGGGGATGTGACACATCCAACTGCGGCGCCTGCGTGGTCTGGCTCGACCAGACCCCGGTGAAGTCGTGCACGGTTCTGGCGGTGATGGCTGACGGCCGCAGCGTCATGACCGTCGAAGGCCTCGCGAGCGGCGGCCGGCTGGATGCCGTTCAGGAGGGCTTCGCGCATTGTCATGGCCTCCAGTGCGGTTTCTGTACGCCGGGCATGATGCTCACCGCGCGCTGGCTGCTCAACCGCAACCCCAGCCCGTCAGAAGCAGAGGTGCGCGAGGCGATCTCCGGCCAGATCTGCCGCTGCACCGGCTACGAGAACATCGTGCGGTCCGTGCTCTGGGCCGCTGCGCGGGAGGGCCCGGCATGAGCACGGCGTACGGGCCGTTTCCCCGCAAGGAAGACGCCCGGTTCATCCGCGGACAGGGCGTGTACGTAGACGACGTGAGCCTGCCAGGCATGCTGCACGGAGCGATCCTGCGCAGCCCGGTCGCGCACGCCCGAATCAGCTCCGTGGACGCCACCGCGGCCCTGGCGCATCCGAAAGTCGTGGCCGTGCTGACCGGCGCGGATCTGGCCGAGCGCGGCCTGGCCTGGATGCCCACCCTGGCAGCCGACGTGCAAGCAGTGCTGGCGACCGACAAGGTGCGGTTCCAGGGCCAGGAGATTGCCTTTGTCGTCGCGCGAGACCGGTATGCCGCCAGGGACGCCCTCGAGCTGATAGCAGTCGAGTACGAGCCGCTGCCGCCGGTCATTGACGCCCTCACGGCGCTGGCGCCAGAAGCTCCCGTAGTCCGCGATGACCTGCCAGGTCGCACCGACAACCATATTTTTGACTGGACCGCGGGTGACGCGGCCGCCGCCGATGCGGTGTTCGCGGCCGCGGACGTAACCGTCGGCTGCGACATGATCTACCCCCGTTCCCATCCTGCTCCGCTGGAGACCTGCGGTGTGGTGGCAGATTTCGATGCGGTGAGTGGGCGCCTGACCTTGTGGTTGACTTCTCAGGCACCGCACGCCCACCGGACCTTGCTTGCGATGGTGACCGGGCTGCCCGAGCACAAGATCCGGATAGTCTCGCCGGACATCGGTGGCGGCTTCGGCAACAAGGCGCCGATCTACCCCGGCTACCTGTGCGCGATCGTTGGCTCGATGGTCACCGGCCGCCCGGTGAAGTGGGTGGAGGACCGGTCGGAGAACCTGATGTCGACCTGCTTCGCCCGCGACTATCACATGCACGGGGAGATCGCGGCCAGCCGGGACGGCAAGATCCTCGGCCTGCGGGCCAGGGTGCTGGCCGATCACGGCGCCTTCAACGCAACTGCCCAGCCGACGAAGTTCCCGGCCGGCTTCTTCCACATCTTCACCGGCTCCTACGACCTGCAGGCGGCGTTCTGCAAGGTGACCGGCGTCTACACGAACAAGGCGCCGGGCGGCGTCGCGTACTCCTGCTCGTTCCGCATCACCGAGGCGGTGTACCTGGTGGAGCGGCTGACCGACATGCTGGCCCGCGAGCTTGGCATCGATCCGGCCGAACTTCGGATGCACAACTTGCTGCGACCTGAGCAGTTTCCCTATACCTGCCCAACCGGCTGGCAGTACGACTCCGGCGATTACCCGCGGGCACTGGCACTGGCGATGGAGATCGCAGGCTATGACGAGCTGAGGCGCGAGCAGGCCGAACGGCGGTCACGCGGTGAGTACATGGGCATCGGGCTCAGCTTCTTCACCGAAGGCGTGGGCGCGGGTCCGCGCGAGCACATGGACATCCTTGGGCTCGGCATGGCCGACGGCGCCGACCTGCGGGTGCACCCGACCGGCAAGGCGGTGCTGTCCATCTCGGCACAGACCCAGGGACAGGGGCACGAGACTACGTTCGCGCAGATCGTGGCGCACGAACTCGGGCTGACCCCGGACGACGTTGAGGTGGTGCACGGCGACACCGACCGCACCCCGTTCGGCCTCGGGACCTACGGCTCGCGCTCTACGCCGGTGTCGGGCGCGGCCGCCGTGATGGCCGCCCGCAAGGTCCGCGACCGGGCCCGCCTCGTCGCTGCGGCGATGCTCGAGGTGGCGGCCGACGACCTGGAGTGGCTGGACGGCAAGTGGCGCGTTCGCGGAGATCCGGAGCAGGGCGCCGGACTGGCCGAGATCGCGATGGCCGCGCACTCCTCGCTGGTGCTGCCGGATGGGGTCGAGGGCCACCTGGACGCTGGCGCGGTGTACAACCCGCCCAACCTCACCTTCCCGTTCGGTGCCTATATCTGCGTCACCGACGTCGACCCGGCCACCGGCGAGGTGAAGGTGCGCCGGTTCATTGCCGTCGACGACTGCGGTGTGCGCATCAACCCGGTGATTGTCGAGGGCCAGGTGCACCGTGGCCTGGCGGACGGCATCGGGATGGCGCTGATGCAGCAGATCGTCTTCGACGACCTGGGCAACTGCCTGGCCGGGTCGTTCATGGACTACCTGCTGCCCACGTCAATGGAGTGTCCCTCACCGGAGCTCGGCGAGACCGTTACGCCGTCGCCGCATCACCCGATCGGGGCCAAGGGAGTGGGCGAGTCGGCGACCGTCGGCTCACCGGCCGCCGTAGTGAACTCGGTCGTCGACGCGCTGGCTCCGTTCGGGGTTGTGCACGCCGACATGCCGCTGACTCCCGCTAACGTGTGGCGCGCTATCCAGGGCCGGCCAGTCCGCTCCGACCTGGCGCTGAGCTAAGCCGCCGTTCCGCTGCGCCGTGGCCGTGGCCGTGGCCGTGGCCGCCGGGAATTCCGGCAAAAGTGACGAGTGAGAACGCGCTCAATCCACCTTTCATGCATGCGGCGAGCTTTGGTGTCCAGTTTATGCTGATATCGGAATGACGGATGCATGAAAGGAATGACGGATGCATGAAAGGAGAGTGGGTGACGGCTCAGTTACCGCTGGCTCGCCGTCGGGCCGCGGCAGTTGGGCGCGAGACTGGGCCGGGCCGACGCCGAGTCGTCACGGAGCCGTCAAGGGTCCCGGAATCACCGACCGCAGCCATCTGTTGCCAGCAAGGGCAGGCTGGGTGACGGGCTAGCCTCTGAACTGGCGTGTAGGTGACCGAACCACAGCGTTCACAAAAGCAAGATGGTGATATGAGCGATCTCGCCGAACAATTGCCGGACGTCCGGACCTTGGTGGCCGAACTGGACGGCGTCAGCTACCTGGCGGACGAGCCCCTGGGTACTGCGCTGTTCCTGGCTGCCCGGATGGGGCAGCCCATCCTGCTGGAGGGCGAGCCCGGAGTCGGCAAGACCGAGGCAGCCAAGGCGCTGGCCGCCGTGCTGGATACACCGCTGATCCGGCTGCAGTGCTATGAGGGCCTGACGTCGGCTGAGGCACTGTATGAGTGGAATTACCCGCGCCAGCTGCTCGCCATCCGGCTGGCCGAGGCCAGGGGTGAGATGCCGCGCGAGGCGGACCTGTTCAGCGATGCCTACCTACTGGAGCGCCCGCTGCTCGCGGCGCTTGATCATCCGGGACCTCGTCCGGCTGTGCTGCTGATCGACGAGGTCGACCGCGGCGATGACGAATTCGAGGCATTCCTGTTCGAGCTGCTTGCCGAGTCAGCGGTGACGATTCCCGAGCTCGGCACGCGGCGCGCGGCCTACCCGCCGGTCGTCGTACTGACCTCCAACCGGACCAGAGACCTGCATGACGCACTGAAGCGGCGCTGCCTGTACCACTGGATCGACTATCCCGACACCGCGCGGGTGGCCGCGATCATCCGGCGCCGGGTGCCTGCGGCGACCGATCGGCTGGCGTCTCAGGTCGCGGCCGGCGTGCACCGGCTGCGCGGACTCGACTTGGCTAAGCCGCCCGGCGTGGCGGAGGCGATCAGCTGGGCGAACGCCCTGCAGGTTCTCGGCGCGGCCGAGCTGGACGCGAACGCCGCACGGCAGACCATGGGAACGGTGCTGAAGTACGCCGAGGATCTGCAGGCCGCGCGAGCCGCTGACTTCGCGGCCGTGGTGGGCCACGGCGGTGGTGATGGCTGACCAGTACGACGGGTCCAGCCCAAGTGATCTGGCCGAGATCGCTGCGCGGTTTGGCGCGGCGCTGCGGCGGGCCGGGCTTCCCGTCGGTCCCGGCCGCACCGAGCGCTTCGCGGCAGCGGTGACGCTTGTCCGTCCAACGACCAAGCGTGAGCTGTATGACTGCGCGCTCGCCACGCTGGTGTCTAGCAAGGACCATGCCGCGACGCTGCGGGCGGTCTTTGCCGAGGTGTTCGGTTCGCCAGATGCCCCCGATCAGCTGCCTGGCCTTACTGACATCGTGTCGGGAATTGGCAAGCGCCCGCCGGCTCCGCAGATCGCGGAGGCTGCCACTGCCGCGAGGCAGCATGCCGGCACTATCGTGTCCCTCCAGGATGCGTCCGAGGGCGATCATGGTGAGTCCGACCATGAGATAGCGCGGCCTTACCTCGGCAGCCCGGTCGAGCGACTGTCAGGCACGGATTTTGCCGAGCTTTCCGCAGCCGAGCTTTTCGAGCTCGCCGCGGCGATGCGCCAGCTGACGCTGGCAGTGCCGAGCCGCCGGTCCAGACGGCGCAAGCCAAGGCCAGGCGGCAGGCGGACGGACATGCGCTCGACGCTGCGACAGGCCCGGCGAACTGGCGGTCACGCGTTCAGGCTGATCGGTGAGGTCCCGGTGAAGCAGCCTCGGCGGCTGGTCGTGCTGTGTGACATCTCCGGGTCGATGGAGCCCTACGCCAGGGCGATGATCCAGTTGCTTTATTGCGCGGCTGGCGGCGCGGGCGCCGAGGTATTCAGCTTCGCGACGAGGCTAACGCGGCTGACGACGGCGCTGGCCCGGTCGTCGCCCGCGGTTGCGCTGGCCCGGGCCGGCCGGGCCGCGCCCGACTGGCATGGCGGCACGAAGCTCGGCGCGGCGCTGAAGGAGTTCAACGATCGCTACGGCCGGCGGGGCATGGCAAGGGGAGCCGTAGTCCTGATCATTTCTGACGGCTGGGACACCGGAGATCCCGAGGTGGTGCGGCGCGAGATGCAGCGGTTGTCACTCGTGGCGTTCCGCATTGTCTGGATGAACCCGCGGACTAAGAGCGCCGACTACCAGCCGCTGGCCGGCGGAATGGCCGCGGCCTGGCCGTATTGCGATGCTGTGGTCAGCGGCCACTCCCTGCAGGCGATCGGCCGGCTGGCCGCCGCGCTTGCCGATCCGGTGCGCCGTCGGCCGGAGATTCGGGCCGTCTCTGCCTAACCCCCTGTGGGCAGGCCTAATCCTTGGGGTCGGCTGGCCGGATTCTGACGGCCGGGAGAATTCCCAGTTGCTCCATGCTCACGTTCACGCCCTTGCCGCGCTTGAGAGCTTTCGGTTGCTTCCGGGACTTGCGCTTGACTTCGATGCCGCCCAGCACGCAGGTGCCTTCGACCCGCAGCACCGGTGCCTCCGGGCTGGCCGCCTCACCGGGGTTACCAGTGATCTCCCTGCCACCGAGAATGGCGATGCCGTTGTCGACGACGCGCATCTCCGGCGGCACTATCACCTCGACACCGCCCAGGACGGTGGTTGCCTTCAGGATGATCTCCTTGCCCGGCAGGATCGCTTCCCGGAAGTCGAGCTCCGTGCCGCCGAAGACGGTCAGGACGTTGATCACCGGCTCGGCGTGCCAGGCGCCCTTGCGCGTGGCTCCGCCGAAGATGGCGGCAATGCGGCCGCCGTAACCGGGTCTCGCTGCTACCTCTGACGGTGCGTGGCCCTGGAGCGCGACCGCGTGCTGCCCGGGCAGGTCCTCGAGCAGCGGAACGAGGTCAGCGTGCGTCTTGGCGGCATAGACGGCATCAAGCCGTTCAGAGTGCTCCTCTACGGTTAGCCGACCCTCAGCCAGCGCGTTGTTGATCACCGCGGCTGCGCTGTCGCGGTCGGCGTCCGACGCCCGGAGCCGGGAATTCACGTTGAAACCCTGGGGGTCCATGCAGTTATTGTCAGGCATACCTGCGGCTCAATGGAACTGGAGACTCGATGGGTCACGTCGAGGCGGCGCACATAAGCCACGCCCTGCCTGATGGCCGGGTGCTGCTCGATGACGTCTCCTTCCGGGTCGGTGACGGTGCCGTGGCCGCGCTAGTCGGCCCGAATGGGGCGGGCAAGACCACCCTCATGCGCCTCGTTTCGGGCGATCTCGCTCCGCAATCCGGGAGCGTCAGCTCAAGCGGAGGCCTGGGGGTGATGCGGCAGTTCGTCGGCGGCATCAGGGACGACAGCACGGTGCGCGATCTACTGCTATCGATCTCGCCGGCCCGAGTGCGGACGGCGGCCGCGCGGCTCGACGCGGCCGAGCTGGCCATGATGGAGCGGGATGACGAGCCGACGCAGATGCGGTATGCCACGGCACTGGCGGAGTGGGGCGACGCCGGCGGCTACGAGGCCGAGGTCCACTTCGACGCCTGCTGCGTCGGGGCTCTCGGCATCGGCTATGAGGCCTGCCAGTGGCGCGAGGTGGCATCGCTATCGGGCGGTGAGCAGAAGCGCCTGGTCCTGGAGTCCATGTTCCGCGGCAACGACGAGGTGCTGCTACTGGATGAGCCGGACAACTACCTCGACGTGCCGGGCAAGGTATGGCTCGAGGAGCAGCTGGCGGCAACGCCGAAGACCGTGCTGCTGGTCAGCCACGATCGCGAGCTGCTGGCTGCCTGCGCACAGCGGATCATCACCGTCGAGGACCGGCACGTCTGGGTGCATGGCGGCGGCTTCGCCACCTACGCGCAGGCCCGGCGAGAGCGAAACGAGCGGCTCGATGAGCTGAGGCGGCGCTGGGACGAGGAGCATGAGAAGCTGCGCCAGCTCATGCTGATGTACAAGCAGAAGGCGGCCTACAACTCCGACATGGCGTCCAGGTACCAGGCAGCCCTGACCCGGCTGCGCCGGTTTGAAGAGGAGGGACCGCCCGAGCTCGCGCCGAAGGAGCAGAACGTCAGGATGCGGCTGCGCGGCGCCCGAACCGGGAAGCGCGCGGTGATCTGTGAGCAGCTGGAGCTGACCGGGCTGATGCGGCCGTTCGACCTGGAGGCATGGTACGGCGAGCGAGTCGCTGTTCTGGGCTCCAACGGCTCGGGTAAGTCCCACTTCCTCCGCCTGCTCAGTGGCGACGAGACCGTCGCGCATAAGGGCGTTGCCAGACTCGGAGCGCGAGTGGTGCCGGGAATGTTCGCTCAGACGCATGCGCGGCCAGACCTGGCAGGCCGCTCGCCACTGGAGATCCTAATGACCGAGCATGCGCTGCTGATCAACGAGGCAATGTCGGCGTTGTCAAGGTATGAACTGACCACCTGCGCGCGGCAGCCGTTTGCGACGCTCTCCGGTGGGCAGCAGGCACGCCTGCAGATCCTCTTGCTCGAACTCGCCGGTTCGACGCTGCTGCTGCTTGACGAGCCCACCGACAACCTCGACCTGGCCAGCGCCGAAGCGCTGCAGGCCGGTCTCGAGCCCTACCAGGGCACGGTCGTCGCCGTCACCCATGACCGCTGGTTCGCGAGGTCTTTTGACCGGTTCATGGTATTTGGCGGTGATGGGACAGTCTACGAGTCACCCGAGCCAGTGTGGGACGAGACGCGCGTGGCCCGGCAGCGCTAAGGCGTGGCTTGCTAGGCTGCAAGGGTGTCTTGGGAGGTCGCAGGCACGCCAGCGGCCTTCAGGAAGCCGGAGCCGGAGGTATCAAGCGTCGTGAAGAAGCTGCTCGTGATCGTTGTCCTCGGGCTCAGCGCATTCGCCCTGTGGCGAAAGGTCCAGGCGGACCGGGCTGAGCTTGACCTGTGGACCGAGGCGACGACGGCTGATGACTGACCCGCGCGTTCGTCCTGGGAATGAACGGCGCGACTGACAAGCCGGGCATAACGCTGGCCTGCTGCGGTCTGATCGGGACCGTGGTGCCTGACGAGGGCCTGATTGAACGCTGCTTTGCGGAGGCCATCGCGACTCAGGGAGTGGTCAGCGGGACCAGCGCGTTCGCGCGCCGGATGGCTCAGGTTCACCAGGCGCGCGGGCAGGCTCCTGGCGACGTGCTCCGGATGCTGTTTCCCGACAATGAGGCTCGGGCCCAGGCCGCCCAGCTCGCTTTTGACCGTGCACTGGGCGACGCGCTCCGCCGCGTCGTCATTCAGCCGGTGCCCGGCGCCGTCCAAGTGCTGGATCAGCTTCGGGACGCGGGCTGCCGGATTGCCGTTCTCACGAGCCTGCCACGCCGGATCGCGAATACGGTCCTTGACGCCGCCGGGCTGTGGCGGAGCATCGACATCGCCATTAGCGCCCAGGACGTTCCGAGGGGCTTTCCTGCGCCGGATCTGGTTCTGACAGCGGTCCTGCAGTCTGGCACTGAAGCTGTCGCGGACGTGGCTGTCATCCACAGCACTGGCGCGGGTGTGGATAGCGGTCGGCGTTCGGGCGCCAGCGTCGTGGCTGGGGTCCTCACCGGGCCGCACCCGGCTGCACGGCTGCGTGCCTCAGGCGCGACTCACATCCTCGGTAGCATCGCCGATGTCCCCGCGCTGCTGCCAGCGGGTGACGGAGCAGGCCCGCATGAGTATCCAGCCGAGGTTGTGCCTGCCCAGGCACGGTCCGAGCACCGGACCACGGGCCTGTAGCTAGCTGTGTGCGGCTGCCAGGAACAACTGCAGCCCTTCGCTCTCGGCGTCGGCTAGGTCGCTGAAGGCCACGCCGAAGTGCGTGCTGGCACCGATGCTGCGACGCCAGACAATCCGGCCCGCAACGTCCAGGCAGATCCGTGAGGCGTTCCCCTCGGTTTCGAACAGGAACGGGCCCTCGAGCGTGGCACCCGGCGCGAGAGCTGACGGTGGCTCCGGCTGCACGAACCGCGCACCACCCAGGCTCAAGTCGACTAGCGCCGCCGAAATGGTCGCGGGCCCAGATCGGATGTGCGCCCTGCCGTCGATGCGCAGCCGCGGGAAGCGGCGGCGGTCGAGAAGCGCGCTCTCAGGACCGCGCGTTACGCCGCTCACCGGTGCGGCCCTCTCGCCGACTGACTGCAGGCGAGGCACGCGAAGTGATGAACCGCGCCGTCTTCCGACGAACTCGATGCTCCAGGCGTGCCCGTTCCCTCGCGACTTCTCAAGCAGGCTCGATGACATCCGCCTCTTAACAGGCCCCTCGGCGGCCCCGGCGCGCAGCTGCGTACCCCAGCCCGCAGCCACTGAGGCCGCCTGAGAGAAGCTGACGTTGACCGCGCTGGAGTCGTAGTGCAGATCGAACAGGCCTGGATCCTCGAGCCACCGCGGGCTGCTGACGGTCATCGCCTGGGCGACGTCAGGCCAGCGTAATCTCGCGAGCAGGTAGGGGACCGCGCGGTCGGTGAGCACGAGGTACGACATCTCGCGCGTATCGCGAATCAGTGCTGCCATCGACGGACCCCCGGTGTCAGCCTTCACCGGCACGTCTCCCCGGTGCCGGTAAGCGACGCTCAGGCTAACATGGCGCGCCTGCTCGCCAATCGGTTTCTCAGGACCCTCCGCGCACATACGGTGGCTGGGCGTGACGATTGCGTGCTTCACATAGGGAACCGTCCGGATTGCTCCACGACTGGCAGGCCATCCGGGATTCGGGGCCGGAAATCGCCGACGCTGATAGTCACGTCACGCAACTCGTAGCGCTGCACCGGATTGTCACCGATGTAGGCGGTCAGGCGGAGGATGATCCCCAGTTCGGCGTCGACGATCGCGATCGCCGCCGGGAACAGCATCGGTCCGGAGCCTGCGCCCCCCGTCCTGCGCGCAGCACTGATCCGATAGGCGGAACGGCCGTGGACCGTGAGGGCGTCGCCGCCAGAAAGCGTCGACTGCAACAGCCAGGAAGGGTCGAGTAGAGCACCGATATCGGCAGGTGGTCGCTGTGCAGATCTGTTGGTGATCTTGTCGGCATAGACCTGCCAGCAGCGCTGCCCGTCGCAGGCGATTGTGGTGGGATGACGACGCTGCTGGTAGCGGCGGTCTACCTGATACACGCCGGGCCTCGCGAAACGAATCCCCGAGACCATGTGCGAGGTCCGGCTCTTCTCGCCTACTGCGTCCATGAGCAGACCGAGCCCGCCGAAGCCTGCCCGCCGGGCCCATCCCGGTACAGACGCCGCCGCAGCGCCGATATCGAGCCACTGATGCAAGGTGGCCTGGAGTTCGGCTGGACCGCCCTTGTGCAGCAGGCCGAGCAGGTCGTCAGTGACCGGACGCTCGGCTTGCGCGCGGTCCGGTGGCGGCTCGTCCCGTGGAATCTTCTGCCCATAGTCGATGCCGTCAGCATCGGAGGGAGCGGTGTGGCGGGATGGCGCGTATCTCATCCACGCGCCGAGGGCCCCCGCTGCCAGGCCGCCGACAGTGGTGGCGGCCAGCCGGGCTGGGCGGGGCAGGCCGCTGAAGGCATCGCCTATGCCTTCGGCAATGCGGCTACCCGGTGGCGGCTGAAATCGGGATGTGTCGATGACCGGCGCGAAGTCCGCCCGAACGAATTCGCGGACGTCGGGCCGGTCGTCCTCGTCCAATCCCGGAATCCGGAGCAGGATGCCCGACTCAGCGTCGACCAGGACCTCGACGACGTCGGCCGTCTCATCGGCCGACACCGGCGCGGTGCGCAGAGTCGGCCGCCTCGTCATTACTACGTCAAGAGCCTCGCGCCCGCAGACACGGGTGCTGCCCCGGATCTCGAGCCGGGATCCATCCAGCAGCCAGGCCGGGCACAGCAGCCGGGCAAGCGGCGCCTGCGGCCCGCTCACCCAGTGGACTGACTGACGCTCGTCGTCCTCATCCCCGTCAATCTCCCACGGGCGCCCGCCGTCGCAGCCCGTCAGGTACCCAGCTGACTCGTACCGGTAACGCATTCCGGGTGCAACGAGCACTTTGGACCCGTCGTTCACTTCGCCTGACAGGGTCAGGCGCGTCCAGTCCGCCCGCTGCAGAAGGCCGATCAGCCCAGGTACATCAGTCACGACAACTCCGACCGCCAGAAAAGACCGAGGGCTGACAATACCGGCAGTCAGGACAATACAGCTCGTGGCTGGCGGCCTCGTTACCGGTGCAATCTGGCAACCTCACCGACGATGCATCCTTGGCAGGCCCGCTGACCCCGCCTTTTAGCGCAGACCCCGGGAACTGGATGCGCGTTGAAGGTGTCCGCGAATGCTAGGATCGCCTACTGGCCGTGTGGCCTGCGGTTTCCAGGGGCTATAGCTCAGCTGGAAGAGCACCTGCTTTGCAAGCAGGGGGTCAGGGGTTCGAGTCCCCTTAGCTCCACTCCGGCGGTCAGCCGCGATGATGACCGCGTCCTTCGGGCCGGGTCTTATCGAAAGTCAGGTCCTCGGCCTCGCGGGCCCGGTAAACGA
>Ga0335075_10006176_pt1 | contig 18520 bp, 15 predicted proteins | sample Lox_Sample_24_FD_206723 | JGI IMG/M metagenome (GOLD analysis project Ga0335075, IMG submission 206723) | Soil microbial communities from Loxahatchee National Wildlife Refuge, Florida, United States - Lox_Sample_2.4 | ecosystem: Environmental > Terrestrial > Soil > Wetlands | place: USA... | reverse complement strand
CGCGCCGTTCTGGTTGACCACGCCGGCGTTCTGCCAGGTGATGCCGCCGGTCAGTACCAACTGGGTGTCGCCGCCATTCTGGTTAATGTTGACCGAGCCGCTGGAAGCGATCGTTCCGGGGCCTGCCAGTGTCGCGACATTGCCGTTGCCGAAGGTCGCACCGCCGAAGGTCACCGTATCGGTCGTGTTGGCGACGGCAGTGTAGGATCCCAGAAGCGTAATGCCGCCATTGCTTGCCAGGATTGCGCCGCCCAGCACGCCGCCCTGGATTTGCAAGGCGCCGCCACCGGTTTCCAGGGTTCCGGTGTTGGCGGCGACGCTGGCAAGCAGGAGGGTACCGTTGTCGGCTGATACCGTGCCGCTGTTGGTCAGCGGCACTTGCAGCGTATTGCTGCCGCCACCGGTCATCGCCAGCACGCCAAGATTATCGAAACTATAGGTGCCCGGATTGTTCGCATAAATCTGGGCATTGCTGCTGGTCAATTCGTAGACCGCGCCTGCCTCGTTGACGATCGTCGCCGTGTCGCCCGCGGCGGCGCCGAGTTGGACCGCACCGTTCTGGTTGACCACGCCGTCGTTCTGCAGGGTGACGCCGCCGGCCAGCACCAATTGTACGTTGCCGCCATACTGGTAGACATTGACCGAGCCGCTGGAGACGAGCGTTCCCGATCCTGCCAATGTGGCGACGTTGCCGTTGCCGAAGGTCGCACCGCCGAAGCTCACCGGATCGGTCGTACCGGGGGCAACCGCGTAGGTCCCCAGAAGGTTGATGGCGCCATTGCTCGCCAGGATCGCGCCGCCCAGCACGCCGCCCTGGATCTGCATCGCGCCGCCGCCGGTCTGCAGGGTTCCGCTGTTGGCGGCGAGGCTGGTGAGATAGAAGGTGCCGTTGTCGGCGGATACCGTGCCGCTGTTGGTCAGCGGCGCCTGCAGCGTGTTGCCGCCGCCGCCGGTCATCTCCAGCAGGCCAAGATTGTCGAAACTGTAGGTGCCGGAACCGTCGGTGAAGAGCTGGGCATTGCCGCTGGTCAGTTCATAGACCGCACCTGCCTCGTTCACGATCGTCGCAGTGTCTGCGGTAGTGCCGCCGAATTGCAATGCGCCGTTCTGGTTGACCACGCCGTCGTTCTGCAGGGTGACGCCGCCGGCCAGCACCAACTGTACGTCGCCGCCGTACTGGTAAACGTTGACCGAGCCGCTGGTGGCGATCGTTCCCGCGCCTGTCAGGGTGGCAATCGTGGCGTCGCCGAAATACGCACCGGCGAAGGTCACCGGATCGGTCGACCCGGCGCCAACCGTGTACGTATCGATCAGAAAGATGTTCCCGCCGTGCTGCGGGTTGACGTCGATCTGGCCGCCGAGTGAACCGCCTTCGACATAAAGCTGGCCGCCGTTGGCTTCCAGCGTCCCACTGGTGGTGACGGGACCGGCGAGGACCAGGCTGCCGTTGTCGGCGGAGACAATGCCGGTATTCGTCAGGCTGACGAAAATTGTATCCGTGCCGCCGCCGACCATCTCAAGCAGGCCGGCATTGATGAAATAGTAGGTACCGGCACCGTTGCCATAGATCTGTGAGTTGCCACTGCTGAGTTCGTAGGTGGCACCGGCCTGGTTGACGAGTGTTGCGGTATCGCCCGCGGCATCGCCGAACTGAACGGCGCCATTCTGGTCGACCGTTCCGGCATTCGTCCAGGTGATGCCGCCGGTGAGTTGCAACTGGATGTTGCCACCGTACTGGTACACGTTGATCAGGCCGTTGCTTGCGAGCGTGCCCGGCCCGGCCAGCACCCCAACGCCGTTGCCGCCCCAGCCAAAATAGACATTGTCGAAGACGACGTTATCCACGGTGTCGGCCGGGACGGTGTAGGTGCCGGTCAGGAACACGTCGGTGCCGTTGGTGCTGCTGTCCTCGATCAGCCCGCCCAGCGTGCCGCCGTAGACGCCAAGGTTGCCCTGGTCGGCTTGCAGCGTGCCACTGTTCGTGGTGAGACCGCCGAGATAGAGGTTGCCGTTCTGCGCCGACACCAGGCCGCTGTTGTCCAACGGCATGCTGAGCGTGTCGCCGCCGCCGCCCGTCATTTCCAGCAGGCCGACGTTGACAAAGCCGTAGGTGCCGGAGTTGCCGACGCGCAACTGGCTGTTGCCGCTGGTCAGGTCATAGACCGCACTGCCCTGGTTGACGATCGTCGCGCTGTCGTTGGTGCCAACGCCGAGCACGATATCGCCGTCCTGGTAGATGGTGCCGCCATTGTCCCAGGTGACGCCGCCGGTAAGCGTCAACTGATTGTTGCTGCCATATTGGCTGACATGGACGTTGCCAAGGCTGACCAGCGTGCCGGGGCCGGCGAGGGTGGCCTCGCCGTCGCCGAACCAGCCGAGATTGGCGTCGTCGAAGGTCACCGTGCCGATGGCGCCGGCGATGGTGAAGGTACCGACCAGGCCGACATTGTTGGACAGCGCCTGGATCGTGCCGCCCAGCACGCCGCCTTGCACTTCCAGGAAACCGCCATCGGATTGCAGGGTGCCGCTGTTGGTGACGCCGCCGCTCAGATAGAAATTGCCGTTATCGGCGGAAACCACGCCGCTATTGGACAGCGCGATCTGCAGCGTGTTGTCGCCGCCGCCGGTCATTTCCAGCAGGCCGCCGTTGGTGAACGCGTAGGTACCGGCACCATTGGCGTCGATCTGGCTGTTGCCGCTGGTCAGGTCATAGATGGCGCCGGGCTGGTTTATGAATGTCGCGCTGTCGGCAGCGGCGGTGCCGAATTGCACGACACCGGCTTGATCGATGGTGCCGCCATTGCTCCAGGTGAGGCCATCGCCGATCCGCAACTGCAGGTTGCCGCCAAACTGATTGACGGATGCGGAGCCACTGCTATCGAGCGTGCCGGGACCGAGCAATACGGCGATGGTTCCACCATTGCCGAACACCGCGCCCTGATAATCGACGACAGCGGTCGTGCCGCTTGAGACGTCGTAGGTGCCGACGATCGAACTACCCCAGATGCCGGAGATTGGGCTGTTGTTTGCGGGCATGCGGACGGACCCCTCAGCGGACTCGATACTCGGTCACCGAGGCGGCAAGGGGGTCGTGGCGCACCGAGCCACGGCAAGCCGCATCCATGCGATTGCCAGCAAACGGTGTGGCGCCTCCCCCCGTTTCCGGATCGGCATGGTTAGCTTTACGTATCCAGCTTCCCGGAGGTCAAATAAATTCGCATCGCGCGTCGATCAAATTTTACAAGATTATAATTATAGATTTCGAGTTTCGATACGTACATCGCGAACGCACGGTGGCAGCCCTCATTCGAAGGCGCCACGGCATTGCAACCGGCGTTTCTCAATTACGACCGCACCACCCGATGCCCAACCGACCGCCACAGCCTTGCTCCCTTGGCCGCATTATGCTTGTCGGCGCACCCCTGCTGCCTCCGTCCCTCAGCCGCCATGCCGGCGATCGTTTGCTTTGGTGTTTATCATGCACAACCCAGGCCGACCCGGCATGGTGCAAACGTACCAATTGGCGGATCCATTTTTTTGCATTGCCTCAGAAACAGTTCTCCGTTACACATTCCGAGATGTCTTTGGCCCGAGGGCGCGGACGTGATCACGGCGGATGACGCGGCGGGGCTGACCGGCCTCATCTACGAAGCTGCATTTGACGAGCAGCTTTGGGTGCCTGTGATGAACCGGATGGCCGACGCCGTGGGCGGTGGCGCGACCGCGCTGATCCGCAAGAATCTCGCCACCGGCCAGGGGCGCGGCGTGTTCGGACGCATCACCGAGGCGCAGTTTACCGAGTATTTCGGTCGCTTTGCCCGCTCCAATCCTCTGGCGCAAGCGATTGCTCCGCTCGCCGCCGGCGCCTTCCTGATCGATTGGCAGGTGATGCAAAAGCCAACATTGATGCGTTCTGAGTACTATAATGACTTCCTGTTGCGCCGCGACATTCACGGCGTGCTCGGGCTGATGGTGTGGCGGCAAGGCTCCGAGGTTGCCATCATCAACCTGACCCGCCCCCCAGCGAAGGGGGAGTTCCTGCCAGAGCATGCCCATGTGCTTGCACCCTTCATGGCGCATCTGCGCCGGGCCGTCGGCCTTGCCGAGCGGTGGCCGGTCTGGCGTAACCCCACGGCCGGCTTCGACGCATTGCTCGCCGCCTGGCAGTCCGCCGCGGTCGTGCTCGATGCCGGCGGCAGAGCGCTGTATGCCAATGCCGCTGCCGAGCGCATTCTGACGGCACAGGACGGTGTCCGCATAGTCAACGGCATGCTCGGCGCTGCCGATCCGGCAGCGGGCCGCCGACTCGCCGCACAGATCGGCCGTGCCGTCCAGCGGGACGCACCGGCCGGCGGCAGCCTACCCTTGCCGCGGCCGTCCGGGCGCCGCCCCTACGCTGTCGATATCATTCCGTGCCAGCCGGAGCGCAGCGGGCTGTTCCCACCCCCCGCGCGGGCGGTTGTCACCATAACCGACCTCGATGCCCAGAGCGGGCCGAGCGTGGATACGCTGCGCGCCCTGCTTGGCCTGACCCATGCCCAGGCCTCTGTCGCGGCCCTGCTCGCGCGCGGAAGCAACCTGCAAGAGATCGCCACCACGCTGCGGATCAGCGTCTATACCGTTCGCCGCCATCTCGGCGATACGATGGCAAAGACGGATACCGCCAGCCAGGCGGCCCTGGTAGCATTGCTGGCGCGCCTGCCCCGGGCTCACGATCCGAGTTGTGCCATCATCGTCCGGCACTGATCAGCGTGAGCGCCTGCGTCAGAAAAGTAATCGCACCGCCAGCCACACGGTGCCGGCCATGACCGAGGAAAGCGCGAAACCGCAAAGGAATGCGCCGATGGCGCTGCGGCGTGCCCCAACCACCGCGCCGCGGCGCAGGCTGGTACGCTGGTCGCGACCCGCCTGGAAGACCAGATAGTACCGGCTCCAAGGCAAGCGCAGCCGTCCCCGCATATCCACGGCGTGGTGGCCGCAGAAGCGGTCGCCGAATGCGTGGGACAGCGCCGCCAATTGCTCGTCGGTGAACGTGAAGCCGACATTCATCGGCATACGCTGGCGCAGGCGCAGAATGAACTCGTACGGTGCACCGTAGAGGCGTGAAGTCGCCATCGGATTCTGTCTCCCGTCGAACGTAAGGGAGTTGTCACTATTCCTATGGATTGGTTTCAATCTGGTTTCATTGTGGCGTGTTTCGCGCTGGTTTAACGAGAGCAGGGGATTCCTTGCCCGCATGTCATGCGCCTGGCGGGACGCGCGGTTACCGCCGGCATAACGCCCGGTGCCCCTGGGTCGCCGTTCCGGGACGGTGACGCGTCAAAGCTCTCGGCGGCGCCGGGGCGGCATCGGGCGTTCAAACCGCCTTGCCATCACGGTGCATCGGAAACGGGACCCGGCCTTCCGGACTCTGTCTCCAACCACCCGCTCTCGTTCTCAAAAGTCCAGATCGGCATAATGCGCGGGCGGCGTGACCCCGGGCACACGGTCCGACAGCAGCCCCCGGAAGCTCGGCCGCGACTTGATCCGCGCATACCAGTCCTTGGCCGGCGCCGACATCGCCCAGTCCACATCGCTGATGAAATCGAGGCAGGATAGATGCGCCGCGGCGGCGAAATCGGCCAGCGACAGCGCGCCACCCGCCAGCCATTTGCGGCTCTCCGCCAGCCAGCCGAGATATTCCATGTGATAGCGCAACGCCAGGTAGCCGGTGCGCATCGCCGCCGGGTCGGGATTGCCGCGCCCGGTCAGCCGCTTCATGAATTTTTCCCCCACCAGGTTGCGGGTGACTTCGGCGGCGAACTTGCCGTCGAACCAGGCGACCAGGCGGCGCACTTCGACACGTTCGGCCAGCGTCCGGCCCATCAGGCTGATATCGGGATAGGCCTCCTCCAGATATTCGCAGATCACATTGGAATCGGCGACCGCCAGGCCGTTGTCCTCCACCAGCGTGGGCACCGTGCCGGCAGGATTCAGCTCGAGGTACTCCGCACGGCGCTCCCACACTTTTTCCATGCGCAGCTCGTGGGGCAGGCGCTTCTCCGCGAGTGCCAGGCGGACTTTGCGGGAAAACGGCGAGAGCGGCAGGTGATACAGCAGGCGCATGCGACGGTTATGGCACTCCGCATCGCGCCGCGCCAAGCCGCGCGGTACACGGGATGGTCAAAGTATTTGCCCCGGCGCGACCCGGTGTGGCACAGAGGCCGCATGTTGACACGTCGCCTATTGCTCGCTGCCGCGCCTGCGACCGTCGCCGCAAAAGCCCAGGCAGCATCTGATAGTTTTGCCAATTTTCTGGCTGGGATCTGGACCGAGGCGCAGCGCGCCGGGATTTCCCCCACGACTCTGCGTGGCGCGTTGACCGGGCTGGCGCCGAACCCGGGCGTGCTGGAGCGTGACCGTCACCAGCCCGAGTTCACCATGACCTGGGCACAGTATCGCGCGCTGCTGATCACCGATAAGCGAATCGCCGCAGGCCGTGCCGCGGTGCGAGACAATCTGCGGTTGCTGGGCGCTGTGCGCGATCGGTTCGGCGTCGGCCCGGCGGTGATCACCGGAATCTGGGGCCTGGAATCCAGCTTTGGCACGCAGACCGGCGATTTCCATGTGGTCGATGCACTGGCCACGCTGGCCTGGGACGGTCGCCGGGCCAGCTTCTTCCGCCCGGAACTGCTGGCAGCGCTGCGCATCCTGAATGATGGTGACGTGACGCCCGCGGGCATGACGGGGAGCTATGCCGGCGCGATGGGGCAGCCGCAGTTCATGCCCACCAGCTATCTGCGCTACGCGGTCGACTTCACCGGCAGTGGCCGCAGGAACATCTGGACCAACCGGGCGGATGTGCTGGCATCGATCGCCAACTATCTGGCGCAAAGCGGCTGGCGGCCCGGCCAGACCTGGGGCCAGGCGGTGGTGTTGCCGGCAGGGTTCGATGCGGCCGATGTGGGCCGCTCGGTGCGCCGGCCGCTGGCGGAATGGGCGCGGATGGGCGTGCGTCCGTTGGATGGGCGCTGGCATGCCGCCGCCGAGACCAGTACTGCTCTTTTGCTGCCGGGCGGCGCGGCGGGGGAGGCATTCGTCGTGTATCCGAACTTCGCTGCGATCCGGCGCTATAACCCATCGGATTTCTACGCCCTGGCGGTGGGGTTGCTTGGCGACGACCTGGTGGCGTAGGCGCCCGGCAAGCGACGGAGCGGCGCTTCGCCCCGCTGCCGTGGCGGCCTGCTGTCATGTCGCCCTGCTGTCATTGCGAGGCACGGAGCGCCGAAGCAATCCTGTGCATGGGCAGCGAACCTGGGGCCGGGATTGGCTGGCCGCTTCGCTCCTCGCAAAGCCATCATGGCAAGGATACAACAGGACACTGGCGGTCGCGGCGCGGATGCTGCGATCGGCAGCGGCGGTCACAGGAGAACGGTTATGACGGCGATCGATCCGATTCCCTACGCCGATGCGAAGCTGCGCCGCATCCTGGCTGATGTGCGCACCATCGCGATGGTCGGCGCCTCCACCAACTGGAACCGGCCCAGCTATTTCGTGATGAAATACCTGCAGGGCAAAGGCTATCGCGTCATCCCGGTGAATCCGTCCGCGGCCGGCCAGGAACTGCAGGGCGAACGGGTCTACGCATCGCTGCGCGACATCCCCGACAGGATCGACATGGTCGATATCTTCCGCGCCTCGGACCAGGTGCCGCCGATCATTGACGATGCCATCGCGGTCGGCGCCAAGGTGGTGTGGATGCAGCTCGGCGTTCGCAACGACGAAGCCGCGGCGAAGGCGGAAGCCGCCGGTCTTGACGTGGTGATGAACCGCTGCCCGAAGATCGAATACGGCCGGCTGTGCGGCGAGCTGTCCTGGAGCGGGGTCAATTCCAACATCATCCGCAACCGCGCGCCGGAGCCGCCGACCGAGCGTCACGCTCGGCCGCGGCCGATGCCGGCGCACAACGTGACCTACGGGTTCGAAACGCGCGCCGTGCATGCCGGTGCCGCGCCCGATCCCACCACGGGTGCGCGCACGACGCCGATCTTCCAGACCACGGCTTACGTGTTCGACGACGTTGATCACGCCGCGTCGCTCTTCAACCTGCATAATTTCGGCTACATCTATACGCGGCTGACCAATCCCACTGTCGCGGTATTGGAAGAACGCGTTGCCAACCTGGAAGGCGGTCGCGCGGCGGTCGCCGCTGCCTCCGGCCATGCCGCGCAGTTCCTGGTGTTCGCGACGATGCTGGAGCAGGGGGATGAGTTCGTCGCGTCGCGGAATTTGTATGGGGGGTCGCTGACGCAGTTCGGGCTGTCGTTCAAGAAGCTGGGCTGGACCTGCCATTTCGTCGATCCGACCGATCCGGAGAATTTCCGCCGCGCCCTGACGCCGCGCTGCAAGGCAATCTTTGTCGAGAGCCTGGCCAATCCGGGCGGCGTCATCGTCGACCTGGAGCCGGTGGCGAAGATCGCGCACGACGCCGGCATTCCACTGATCGTCGATAACACGCTGGCGACGCCGTATCTGTGCCGGCCGTTCGAATGGGGCGCCGATTTGGTGACGCACTCGACGACGAAGTTCCTCGACGGGCACGGCAACTCGCTGGGCGGCATCGTGGTGGAGTCGGGAAAGTTCGATTGGGGAGCGGGGGGAAAATTCCCGGCGCTGACCGAGCCGGAACCGGCGTATCACGGGCTGCGCTTCTACGAGAATTTTGGCGACTTCGCCTTCACCACCAAGGCGCGCGCGGTCGCGTTGCGCGATTTCGGGCCCACGCTGGCGCCGATGAACGCGTTCCTGACCATCACCGGCATCGAGACGCTGCACGTGCGCATGGAACGGCACTGCGCCAATGCGCAGAAGGTGGCCGAGTTCCTGGCCGGCGATCCGCGCGTGGCGTGGGTTTCCTATGCGGGGCTGGAGTCCAGTCCGTATCGAGCACTGGCCCGAAAATACCTGCCGAAGGGCGCCGGTGCGGTGTTCACCTTCGGCGTGAAGGCCGGCTACGAGGCCGGCATCAAGCTGGTGGAAAACGTCCGACTGTTCTCGCATCTGGCGAATATCGGCGACACGCGAAGTTTGATTCTGCACCCGGCATCGACCACGCATCGGCAGGTGTCGGATGAGCAGCGGCTGGCGGCGGGGGCGGGGCCGGATGTGATAAGGCTGTCGATCGGGTTGGAGACGGCGGAGGATCTGATTGCCGATCTGGACCAGGCGCTGGCGGGGTAAACGTGGCGGCAGGTGCCGGTTCGCGGCTGGTAAATTTATCGCTGAGTTAGGTGAGACGCAGAGGACGTGGAGAAGGTAATTCTTGGTCCGCGGCGCGGGGGCGTTGTGTCGGCAAACTGGGTATTATTGTCACTATCTATCGTTCCCGGCAGGGATCCGCCTGGCTAGTCGCGCCATCTCGGCGATCTCCGAGGCTCATCTTCCTCTGCGATTGATTGACCAGAAACGAGTGCCGCCTGCGAAACATTCGAGGCAAGGCGGGTTGTGTTCGACATCGGCGGCAAGTGCCCGCTTGTGGCTTGAGTCAATTTCGCGTACCGAGTTTTCTATGTCCGCTTCATCGGCACGCACCGGCAATACGACGCGATCGACGCGCAGACCGTCTGAGACCCGCCCGGGCGCTCCGATCCGGCCGATCCGCTCCGTGGCGGATCACCGGGCCGCGCTCGCCGAAATCGAGCGCCTGATGCACGCACGCAAGGGCACGGCGGAGGGCGATCGGCTGGACGTTCTGGCGACGCTGGTCGAGGCGTGGGAAGCGCGCCACGTGCCGATCGAGGCGCCAGACCCGATCGCAGCCATCCAGTTCATGATGGAGCAGAAGGGACTGACCCGGCGCGATCTGGAGCCGGCGATCGGCAGCCGGGCGCGGGTGGCGGAGGTTCTCAACAAGCGGCGTGCGCTGACGCTGCCAATGATCCGGGCGTTGGGGCCGTTGCTCGATCTGCCGGTGGACGTGCTGGTGCAGGCGTATCCGGTGCGAGTGCCATTATAGGCCGTCTAATCGCCCTACGCTGGTAGGACAGATGACGCCTCGGTTCTGGCGATTGGCGACTCTCAGTCGAGCAAGTTGCGCCGCCGCGCTGCCCGGGCGTCAATGCCTCGTTGTCGACCAGCGTTCGGAACCGGCGGCGCGGCGGTGCACGGTGCCGCAGACGAAGCAAGGAGGCGCGATACCGCGCCTTGGGATCCCGCCCCTGCTTCCGTATCGGCAAGTTAACGGAATCGCAAGCAATTGCGCGTTTCCTCCGGCACTGATGAAAGCGACGCGGGCACGACATGCTGCCTCCCGGCACGATTGCGGCACTCAAGGGCCATCCGAACGAGATCGTGGCGGTGGCCATATTTGCACCCGCCGCTGCGGCCATGGCGGCCGGCGCGCCGGCGTGGCCGCTCGCCTTCCTCGCCGTCGCGGCCCTGGGGGTGTTTCACATTCGACAGACCGCGAGCGAGCGCCATAATGAGGTCATGGCGCAACTCCGAATCGAGCAAACCCTCGCGACAGCGCAGGCGCTGCGGACGCGGCACGGCGCCGGCCGACTTTCACCCGAGCAAGCGACGCTGCCGCTGGCCGGGTCGACCGCAGGACCCGTGTCCGGACAGCGCGACGGAAGGGGCACGGCACGATGAGCCTCATCGTTCAGGATCTGTTATCGGCTGCGGTCATCGCTGTCGCTGCGGTCGTCACCTGGCACCTCCGCACGCAGGCTGCTGACCGGCACCATCAGCGGGTTAGGCAATTGAACGAGGCCGCGGATTTCCTGGCGATGCATGTGCGGGACATGGCGCTGTTCCTGGAACACCCGGCCGCCACCGCGCACCTGAAAGCATTGCTCATGCGATGCAGCGCGGTGCTGGAGGATCGGGAAGCGGCCGAACGGCTGACAGGATGGGCAGCAAGCAGAACGATCGAGGCCTTGGCTGACGCCCAGGAGACACGGGCCATCGACGAAGAACTGTCCCTGCTTCGCCGGAGCGAGCCGGACCTGGCGGATTGCTTCGATACCGCAATCGTCGCCGCGGTTGCCGCGGCCAGCTTGCGGTGGCCGGAAAGCGCCGCCCGATTCGAGGCGGCGTTTCCGCGCATGATGGCCACGCCGCGGCGGGATGCTGCCATCGTTGCTGCGGTAACACGGCTGGAGCCAGGGCCGTTGTTCAGCGTGCGTCCTGTGGGAGCGACAGCGGCAGCTTAGGACGGCCTTAGCCCCCCGCTGTCCCCCGCAGCACATCCAGCGGCACCAGCCGCCCGTCCCGCTCGAAATGCCAGAACGTCCAGCCGTTGCAGGACGGCGCGTTCTGCACCAGCGCCCCCACCTTGTGGATCGACCCCCGGATCTCCCCCGCAACCACCGTCCCGTCCGCCGACACCACGGCCGTCACCCGCCGCTGCCGGTCGTGCAGCTTCGTCCCCGGCGCCAGCACCCCCTGCTCCACCAGGCTGCCGAACGGCACCCGTGGCGCGTCCCGCCGTGACGTCGCCGTGCCGACGCCATCTGGGGGCACGCGCGACGTGGCGCGGATCCGGCCCCAGGCGGCTTCCACATAGGCCGGATGCCGCTCGATCCCGACGAAATGCCGGTGCAGCCGCTTGGCCACCACCGCCGTCGTGCCGGTACCCAGGAAAGGGTCCAGCACGATGTCCTCCGGCGCCGTGGAGGCCAGCAGCACGCGGTGCAACAGCGCTTCGGGCTTCTGCGTCGGGTGAAGCTTCAGACCGTGCTGGTTGCGCAGGCGCTCGGCGCCGGTGCACAGCGGGATGAACCAGTCGCTGCGCATCTGAATATCGTCGTTCAGCGCCTTCATCGCCTGGTAGTTGAAGCGATGACGCGAATCGCGCTGACGCGCAGCCCAAATAAGTGTCTCGTGGGCATTTGTGAAGCGCCGGCCGCGAAAATTCGGCATCGGGTTGGCCTTGCGCCACACCACGTCGTTCAGAATCCAGAACCCCAGGTCCTGCAGGATCGCGCCGATGCGGAAAATGTTGTGATAGGCGCCGATCACCCACAGCGTGCCATCCTTGCGCAGCAGGCGCCGGCATTCGGACAGCCAGTCGCGGGTGAAGGCATCGTAGGTGGGAAAGTCGATGAAGCGGTCCCACTCCTCGTCCACGCCGTCCACCAGGCTGTCGTCCGGGCGGCGCAGCTCGCCACGCAACTGGAGGTTGTACGGCGGATCGGCGAACACGCATTGCACCGAGGCCGGCGGCAGCATGCGCATCAACTCGACGCAGTCGCCGAGCAGGATCTGATCCAGCGGCAGTTCGCGGACGATTTCCACGGGGCTCCGGGAAGCGGGGTGACGATGGCCCTATCGTGACGGGGCCGCCGAAGCCGCGTCAATCGGTGAGCGAATTGCCTTGGCCCACTTCGAGTCCCAGGCGCAATTGCGCCACGCTGGCGAAGGCCGGGCGGTGGTGGCACGTCGCGCCCAGCCGGAGCAAGGCGTCGCGATGGAATTCGGTGGCGTAGCCGACATTGGTTTCCCACCCATACCCCGGCCAGCGCAGTGCGAGCCGCGACATGGCCCGGTCGCGCACCACCTTGGCCACGATCGACGCCGCGGCGATGGACAGGCACCGTCCGTCGCCGCCGACCACGCAACGCACCGGGCAGGGCAGCGCCGGGGCCACGTTGCCGTCCACCAGCGCGAGGTCCGGCCGGACCGGCAATCGCGCAACCGCGCGGCACATGGCGAGCAAGGCAGCGTGCAGGATGTTGAGGCGGTGGATCTCGGCGACCGAGGCCGCGGCAACCGCGATCTCGGCCTTCCCCGACGCATGCAACGCGTCGAATGCGGCCTGCCGTTGTTCCGCGCTCAGTTTCTTCGAATCATCGAGCAAGGCAGCGAGCTTGCGTGGCACGCCGGCGGGGAACACCACGGCAGCGGCGACCACGGGGCCTGCGAGCGGGCCGCGGCCCACTTCGTCCACCCCGGCAACGCGCCCCCCGGCGGCTTTTTCCAGCACGAAGTTCGGCATGGGCGGGAGGCTAGCAGGGTTGGGCGGAGTCGAGGAATGCTCTGTTGCAGGCTCGTGGCAGGCGGCGGCGGACTCTACCTCGCCCGTTGCCAGTCCGGGAGGCGATCCTGCGGCGGTACAAACCGCCTTGCCGGTATCAATGCGGTTCGCGCCGGCGAATAAGCAAGCCCGACACGGAGTTCCACCGAGTGCACACGGAGTTCCACCGAGTGCACACGGAGTTCCACCGAGAATCAAATTTTGACATGGCCGGACATGGTTAAGCGCTGCGGCGCCGACGATCATGTCTCGGTGGAACTCCGTGTGCACTCGGTGGAACTCCGTGTCGGGCTTGCTTATTCGCCGCCCTCCGCACCAGCCATCGCAATCACGCGCCGCTCACTCGCCGCCGCCAACCGTGCCTGCCTCCATTGTCCGGCCCGTCAGATCGGCGTCCCCTTCGCGCATGGACACCGCCGCCAGACCCGCTACCGTCGCGGTCCGGGAGGAGTCGGGCGATGAGCATGGTCCAGGAGCTGCTGCGCCCCGCCGAGGCCGCGTCCGCCGCACATCGCCGCCTCCTGATCCCGCATCCCGCCACCATGCCATGCACATCGCTCGTGCCGTCATTGCCGGCGGTCGCCGTGCGGATCGGATACTGAGCGCATGAGGCCAGTCGTGCGTCCCCTGCCCTTCTTCTACGGCTGGATCATCGTCGCCGTCGTCTTCGTCACGATGGGCGTCGCGATCACCGCGCGCACCGCGTTCTCGTTGTTCTTCCCGCCCCTGCTGGCGGAGTTCGGCTGGGACCAGAGCATCACCGCGGGCGCGTTCTCCTTCGGCTTCCTGGTTTCCGCCAGCCTGTCGCCCGTGCTTGGCCGCGCCATGGACCGCTACGGCCCGCGCCTGGTGATCGAGGCCGGCGTGCTGATGCTGTCCGCCGGCCTGCTGCTGGCAACGCTGGTGCGCGAACCGTGGGAGCTGTACGCCACGCTCGGCGTGCTGGTCAGCGGCGGCACGGTCTGCCTGGGCTACAGCGGCCAGTCCCTGTTCCTGCCGAACTGGTTCGTCCGCCGCCGCGGCCTCGCCATGAGCATCGCCTTCTCCGGCGTGGGCGTCGGCGCGATCGTATTGCTGCCGTGGCTGCAGACGCTGATCCAGCGTGACGGCTGGCGTACCGCCTGCCTGGCGTTGGGGCTGCTGGTGCTGTGCTTGCTCGCGCCGTTGAACCTGCTGTTGCGCCAGCGCCCGGAGGATCTTGGCCTGGCTCCCGATGGCGACGCCCCGGACCACACGATCGCCGCGGCCGCCGGGGCGGAGGCGAACGTGATAGACGCCGCCTGGGCCGCCACCGACTGGACCCTGCGCCGTGCTCTCGGCACCGCGCGATTCTGGTGGCTGGCGCTGGGATATTTCGGCGCGTTGTATGTCTGGTACGCGGCCCAGGTGCACCAGACCCAGTACCTGATCGAGGTCGGTTTCAGCCCCGCCGTCGCCGCCTGGGCGCTGGGCGTCTCCGGCCTGATCGGCATCCCGGGCCAGATTTCCCTCGGCCATCTGTCGGACCGCATCGGGCGCGAATGGGTCTGGACCGCCGGCACCAGCGGATTCGCGGTGTGCTTCGCCGCGCTGCTGGCGATGGCCCGCTCGCCCGAGGCGACGTTGTGGCTCTACGTGATGGTCGCGGCGCAGGGTCTGCTGGGCTACGGGATCACCTCGGTGATGGGTGCCATCCCGGAGGAGATCTTCCAGGGCCGCCACTACGGCAGCATCTTCGGCACATTGATGCTGGCCGGCATCGCGGGCGGCGCGGCGGGGCCCTTCGTCACCGGCGCGTTGCACGACCGCACCGGCACCTACCATGCGGCGTTCGCCATCGGTGCGGCCGTCAGCCTGGTCTCGGCGCTGGCGATCTGGCAAGCGGCCCCGCGCCATGTACGAGCAGTGGCCGGACGGGTTCGCCGCGCGGGATGATCGCTGCATGACGTTTCTTCCGTTGGCGCTGCCGCGGCGCCCTGCATGATCCGCGGCATGCCGATCGCGCCGCTGGCCGCCACGCTCGCGGTGCAAACGCTGGCGACGGCCGCGATGTTCTCGATTCCCGCCATCGCCCCGGCGATCGCCGCGGCGCTCCATGTCAGCGGCGAGTTGGTGGGCACGTTCGTTGCCGCGGCCTATGGCACGGGGATCGTTTCCGCCCTGCTCTCGCCCGGGCTGATCCGGCGGTACGGCGGCGTGCGGGCGACGCAGGCGGTGCTGGTGGCCGCGGCCGGCATGGTGGCGACGGCGGCGACCGGCCACCTGGTCTCGCTGGCGCTGGCGGCCGTGGTGCTGGGGCTGGGCTATGGCGCCGCCGCCCCCGCCAGCACGCATCTGCTGGTGCCGCAGACGCCGCGGCCGGTGTTCAACCTGGTGATGTCGATCCGCCAGATCGGCGTGCCGCTGGGCGGCGTGCTGGGGGCACTGATCCTGCCGCCGCTGTCGCTCGCCATCGGCTGGCGGCTGGCGCTGCTGACCGAGCTGGTGCCGATGCTGGTGTTGCTGGTGCTGATGGAACTGCCGCGCCGGCGCTGGGACGCCGGGCGCGAGCCGGGATTCGCCGTGTTCGGCCGCAGCCTGCTGCAACCCTTCGCGCTGCTGCGCGACACCCGCATCCGCCGGCTGTCGGTGGCCAGCTTCGTCTATTCCGGCACGCAGTTGACCTTCGTGGCGTTCATGACAGTGCAACTGACATCAGCCGCCGGCCTCAGCCTGGTGCAGGCGGGGCGGGTGCTGGCGCTGTACCAGGTCGCCAGCACGCTGACCCGCCCGGTCTGGGGCTGGGTGGCGGACCGGTTCATCACTCCGAGCCGCACCTTGTGCGTGCTTGGCTTCGGAATGGCGGTGGCGGCGGTGGCGGCGGGGCAGATCGGCGTGCGGTGGCCGGGATGGGCGGTGGTCGCGGTGGCCTTGCTCGCGGGCTGTACGGCCGGCGGGTACACCGGGGTCGCCTATGCCGATTACGCGCAACTCGGAGGTGTGCGGCGGACCGAGGCGACGGGGCTTGGCACCGCCATCATGTTTGCCGCTGTCATGCTGATCCCGCCGGTGTTCGGCGTCGCCGTTGGCGCGCTGGGGGGTTATGCGGTGCCGTATGGGGTGCTGGCGGTGCTGGCGCTGGTGAGTGCTGCGCTGCTGGCGCGGCGGGCGTGAGCAGGGTCCTCGATCGGTTGGGAGGAAATGTCGGGGTTTTGAGGCGGGCAGTTATAGTTACTATATCGTAACAATATGGTCAGATCGAGACCCGCGGGGCTGGGCATGATCCGGTCCCGGGCTGGTATGTCGGCATATCGGAACGACAAGGCTCACGGTTATGCTGTGGCGGCGACCTCCCGCGCCGGGCGCGACGAAACCGGCCAGTACAGAACTGGCGCAGTTTCGGTCCGCACGCATGTTTCGCCCGAAGCCGCACAAGGTTCGGCTTGCGGCGATGAACATCCGGCTGGCGCTGTCTGCGGCGGTGCGACATCACACGATTGCTCTTCCGCCGAAAGAGAATCGGGGCGGCGGTGTTCCGGGCGCGCATCAAAGCGCGGCGTCCCGACACGAGACGCAGGCGCTTTGCACCGGTCAACCTCCGCGATGACGTGGAGAGGATAGCGGCCGAGGCGGTTGGCGGGGACGCGCCATGCGTCCCGCGCCGCGGCGGCATTTTCGAGGGTCCTGCCGAAGCAGGAACAAATGTCGGCCAGGACGGCGCCTGCCGCATGGCCGCGGGCGGCGGCGGCGGCTGCCATAGGCAGACAGGAAGGAGCGCAGGCCTGCGGCCTTTCCGGGCGCACGGGTCCGGCGAACGCTTCGTCCTTTGCAGCCGCGCGGGCCTGGGCGGCCGTGCCGCATTGGCGGGGTGAAATGCCGCCGCTCCGCAGCGCCGGACGCTGGCGGCGGCGTGCGCAGATGGCCCAGTGCCACAGCCGCGCGGACAGCGCCAGGCTGCGCACCGCGCCGCAGCGCATGCTCATGCCGAGGCGACGGACGGCACCGGCGCCGGTGCCGCACAGAGTGGCGGCCATGCGGCAGACCGCGTGGCCGCGGAATGCGACGGCAAGGTTCCGGCCTCGGGCGATGGCATTGAACACGAGGCTGATCAGGACGGCGAAGGCGTTCGGGGTTGCGGAAGCGCGGGTCCCAGCCCGCGATGATCCGGGTTGGGCAACGCGGGCGGATACGATGGCTGCTGCGGTGCTCATGGCGGCGGTTATCGCACGGGTTGAGTTAGTCTGTCAATCCTGTTTCTGTTAAAAACGTTCGTTCCTGAAGCGATTTTCCGCGAGGGCGGCGGCGTCCGGGTGGCGGCGGGCCTGGCCGGGTGCCACAGGCGAGGCGCCGGCGGTGCCGGGTCGGCGATACCGTGGCAGGCGGTCAGGGATGCTGACCGCGCCGCTTTTGGGAGGACGTTCCGTTACCCTGCCTGGCTGTTACCCTGCCTGGCTTGCCGCCGCCCGCGCCCCGCCGTAGCTTGTTGCAGCAGCGTACTGCTCTTTCTGCGGTGTTGGCGTGAAGCCGAAGATTTTCGTCTCCTATGCGCATGACGACACGAAATGGCTGAAACTGCTGGACCCGCATCTGGCCGGCCTGAAGCACCTTGCGCAGGTGGAAGACAAATTCGATGACCGCAAAGTGCTGGGCGGCGATCACTGGGACGCGCGGATCAAGGCGGAGCTGGAGCAGGCGGACATCTTCCTGGCACTGGTGACCGCAAACTTTGTTGGTTCTGAATACATCCGCGCGACGGAACTGCCTGCAGCCAGGAAGCGCGAGTCAGAACGCGAGTGCGTCATCTTTCCGGTACTCTTCGACCATTGCTACTGGAAATCGCTGGACATCGATGAAGTCAATTTCCTGCCAAAAGACGACAACGGGAAGCTGAAGCCAATCAGCCAATGGGGGAACCGCAAGAACGCCGCGCTGACCCAGGTCGTCGAACATCTGCACAAGCAGATCGAGGCCATCATCGCTGCTCGCGCCGCCGGCGCCGCGACGACCGACCACACCGGGATCGATCTCGCGCTGTACCGCGGGCGGGGGCAGGCAAAATGGTCGGCGATCGACCTCGCCGCGCTGGCGCGGCCGGGCGCCACCGATCCCGACGTCACCATCCGCCTCGCCGACGTGTTCGTGCCGCCCAACGCACGCCGCAGCCGCCCGCCCATGACGCTGCCGCGCGACTGGCTGCGCCGACAGGGGATCGACCCGGACAAAGAGGCTGACCAGGCGCAGGAAATCGCGGCGAGCTGGGAGCGGCTGAGCCCCGAACCCGCGCTGGACCTGATCGCTGACCCGGCATTGCGACGGCTGGTGTTGCTCGGCGATCCCGGCGCCGGCAAGTCGGCGCTGACCCGTTACGTGCTGTTGCAACTCCTGGCAGAGACGCCGCCGGTAGGGGCACCGCTCGCTGCACTACACCGAGCTTCCTACAGTCGAATACTGCCAAGCCCTTGGAAAGACTCGACTCACCCCCTGATTGCCGTCCAAGACGTAGCCATGTAATTCTCAATATTTAGACTTGTACCGGGCGGCAGACTG
>Ga0335075_10006174_pt1 | contig 18522 bp, 13 predicted proteins | sample Lox_Sample_24_FD_206723 | JGI IMG/M metagenome (GOLD analysis project Ga0335075, IMG submission 206723) | Soil microbial communities from Loxahatchee National Wildlife Refuge, Florida, United States - Lox_Sample_2.4 | ecosystem: Environmental > Terrestrial > Soil > Wetlands | place: USA... | reverse complement strand
CGCCGCATCACGACATCTACTCGATCGAGGATCTCGCCCAGCTGATCCACGACCTGAAGAACGCCAACCCGGCCGCGCGGGTGCACGTCAAGCTGGTGGCCGAGGTCGGGGTCGGCACCGTGGCCGCGGGCGTGTCCAAGGCGCACGCCGACGTGGTGCTGATCTCCGGGCACGACGGTGGCACCGGCGCCGCGCCGCTGACCAGCATCAAGCACGCTGGCGCCCCGTGGGAGCTGGGGCTGGCCGAGACCCAGCAGACGCTGCTGCGCAACGGGCTGCGGGACCGGATCGTGGTCCAGGTGGACGGGCAGCTGAAGACCGGCCGCGACGTGATCGTCGCGGCGCTGCTCGGCGCCGAGGAGTTTGGGTTCGCCACCGCGCCGCTGGTGGTGGCGGGCTGCGTGCTGATGCGGGTGTGTCACCTGGACACCTGCCCGGTCGGCGTGGCCACCCAGAACCCCGGGCTGCGGAAGCGGTTCACGGGCCGGCCAGAGTTCGTGGTGACGTTCTTCGAGTTCCTGGCCGAGGAGGTACGGGAGTACCTGGCCCGGCTCGGGTTCCGCACGCTGGAAGAGGCGGTCGGCCACGCCGAGCTGCTCGACGCCGCGGCGGCGGTCGAGCACTGGAAGGCAGCAGGCCTGGAGCTGGCCCCGGTGCTGCACGTCCCCGAGCTCGGGCCTGCCGCCGCCCGGCACGCCGTCACCGGCCAGGATCACGGCCTGGACCGGGCGCTCGACAACACGCTGATCCAGCTGGCCGAGGGGGCACTGGCCGACGGCACACCGGTCACGCTGGAGCTGCCGGTCCGGAATGTCAACCGGACCGTCGGGACCATGCTCGGCTACGAGGTGACCAAGCGGTGGGGCGGCGCGGGCCTGCCCGACAACACGATCGACATCTCGTTCCGCGGCTCGGCCGGCCAGTCGTTCGGCGCGTTCCTGCCCCGCGGCGTGACGCTGCGCCTGGCCGGTGACGCCAACGACTATCTCGGCAAGGGACTGTCCGGCGGCCGGATCATCGCCGCGCCCGATGAGGCGGCGGCGTTTACCGCCGAGCAGCAGGTGATCGCGGGCAACGTGATCGGCTACGGGGCGACCGGCGGCGAGATCTTCCTGCGCGGCGTGGTCGGCGAGCGGTTCTGCGTGCGGAACTCGGGGGCGACCGCGGTGGCCGAGGGAACCGGCGATCACGGCTGCGAGTACATGACCGGCGGCCGCGTGGCCGTGCTCGGCCCGGTCGGCCGGAACTTCGCGGCCGGCATGTCCGGCGGCATCGCCTACCTGCTCGACCCCGACCCGAGGAACGTCAACGTCGAGATGGCCGACATCGATCCGCTGGACGCCGAGGACGCCGCGTTCCTGCGGGACCTGATTGAACGGCACCTGGCCGAGACCGGCTCCGCGGTCGCGACCCGGCTGCTGGCCGGCTGGCCGTCGGCGCTCGGCCGGTTCGGGAAGGTGATGCCGAAGGACTACAAGCGCGTCCTGGCCGCGGCCCGGCGCGCCGAGCGAGACGGGCTCGACGTCAACGAGGCGGTCATGGCCGCGAGCCACGGCTGAGGGGGCTGATCATCATGCCGGATCCGAGGGGGTTCCTGACGACTGCGCGCCAGACCCCGGCGCGGCGGCCGGTCAATGTCCGGATCCAGGACTGGCGCGAGGTCTACACCGAGTTCGGCCGCGGTGAGCTGGAGCGGCAGGCCGGGCGCTGCATGGACTGCGGCATCCCGTTCTGCCACAACGGCTGCCCGCTCGGGAACCTGATCCCGGAGTGGAATCACCTGGTCTGGGCGGGCGACTGGCATGCCGCGGCCGAGCGGCTGCACGCGACCAACAACTTTCCCGAATTCACCGGGCGGCTCTGCCCGGCGCCGTGCGAGGCCTCCTGCGTGCTGGGCATCAACGCCGCGCCGGTGGCGATCAAGCAAGTCGAGGTGGAAATCATCGACCGGGCGTGGGCCGAGGGCTGGGTCCCGCCCCAGCGGCCCTCGGCGGCCGCCTCGGCGGCGGGCCGCCGGGTGGCGGTGATCGGCTCCGGCCCGGCCGGGCTGGCCGCGGCGCAGCAGCTCACCCGGGCTGGTCACGCGGTGACGGTGTACGAGCGGGCCGACCGGCCGGGCGGCCTGCTTCGCTACGGGATCCCAGAGTTCAAGCTGGAGAAGCGGCACCTGGACCGGCGGCTGGTGCAGATGCTGGCCGAGGGGACGGTGTTCCAGTGCGGGGTGAACGTCGGCGTGGACGTGACCGCGGGCCAGCTGCGCGACGACTTTGACGCGATCGTGCTGGCGGGCGGGGCTGCGGTGGCGCGGGACCTTCCGGTGCCCGGTGCCGGGCTGGACGGCGTTCACCAGGCCATGGAGTTCCTGCCGCTGGCCAACCGGGCCGTGGCCGACGGCCTGGCGGGTAGCGTCGCGGGCGAGCCCGCGATCTCGGCCCGCGGGCGGCACGTGGTGATCATCGGCGGTGGCGACACGGGTGCGGACTGCCTGGGTACGGTGCTGCGGCAGGGGGCGGCGTCGGTGGTCCAGCTGGAGATCATGCCCCGCCCGCCGGACCAGCGGCCGGACACCCAGCCGTGGCCCACCTACCCGATGATCTACCGGGTGTCCAGCGCGCACGAGGAGGGCGGTGAGCGCGTCTACGCGGTCTCCACCCGTGAGTTCCTCGGCGACGAGGCCGGCCGGGTGCGGGCGCTGCGCCTGGTCGAGGTGGAGCCCGACGGGCGCGGCTTCCGGCCGGTGCCAGGCACCGAGCGGGAACTCCGGTGCGACCTGGTCCTGCTGGCCATGGGATTCACCGGCGCCGAGCGCGACGGGCTGCTGACCGACCTCGGCGTGGACTTCGATGCCCGGGGCAACGTGGCGCGGGACGGCTCGTACGCGGCGTCGGTCCCCGGCGTCTTCGTCGCCGGCGACATGGGCCGCGGCCAGTCGCTGATCGTGTGGGCCATCGCCGAGGGCCGGTCGGCCGCTGCCGCCGTGGACCGCTACCTGACCGGCGACACCCTCCTGCCGGTCGCCATTCCCCCCACCGCCCGCCCCCTGGTGTAGTCGCGCTCCGCTGTGGCTCACCGGCCGCTGTGGCGTGGCTCAGGCGAGGCCGAGGATGCGCGCGGCGTTGCCACGGAGGACCTGATCGCGGGAGTTCTCGGGCAGGTCCAGGGCGTCGAACTCGGCCAGGCACCGCTCGGGGGTCAGGAACGGGAAGTCGCTGCCCCAGAGGAACTGGCCGGACAGCCGCCCGCGCAGCTCGCTGATCACCTCGGCCGGGATCCGGCGCGGTGACCAGCCGGAGATGTCGATGTACACGTTGGTTTTGTGCAGCGCGATCGCGATCAGTTCCATGTGCCATGGCCAGCCGAAATGGGCAGCCACGATGGTCAGGCCGGGGTGCGCCGCGGCCACCGGGTCCAGCTTGATCGGCTGGGCGTAATCGAGCCTGATGCCCTGACCGCCGGGCTGCCGTGCGCCGATCCCGCTGGTCCCGGTGTGGAAGAGGGCGATCAGGCCATGCTCCTGGCACGCGGCGAAGACCGGCCAGTACGCCGGGTCGTCGGGGGCGAAGGCCTGGAGCGACGGGTGAAACTTGACCCCGCGCAGGCCGGCCGCGGCAATTTGTGCCACCTCGGCCACGGCCGCCTTCCCCTTACGGGGATCCACCGAGCCGAACCCGGTGAACACATCCGGATAGGCCTGGCAGGCGTCCGCGACGGTGTCGTTGGGCACGCGCGGGCGCCCGGTAGCGGTCTCGGCGTCCCAGGCCAGCAGCACCGCCATCACCTCGAGCTGGCGGTATCTCGCGGCGAGGTCGTCCAGCGAGGACCGCTGCACCGGAGACCGGAAATACGCCTCGGCCGCCTCGACGTAGCCAGCCATGCTGCCGTCCAGCCAGTCGGGCGTGGGCAGGTGCACGTGGAAGTCGATGGCGCGCGGTGGCACCGGCTCATCGTAGCGGCGCCGGATTCGCGGCGGCCGGCTTACGCCCGCCTGGCAGCCGGCTTACGCCCGCCAGGCAGCCGGCTTACGCCCGCCTGGCAGCCGGCTTACGCCCGCCTGGCAGCCGGCTTACGCCCGCCTGGCAGCCGGCTTACGCCCGCCTGGCGGTCAGTACTTCGGCCCCACGAACTGGTCGAGCCTGGCGACCGCCTCCCGCCGCGCGACCGAGATCGTGGTCGGCTTCGAGAACCGCCAGGCCACCCCGAGCCGGTCCAGCGCCTCGCCGCACAGCCGGTGTATGTCGGCGGACATATTGACGAACAGGTACCGCGGGTACTCGTACCAGCGTTCTCCGCCCTTCAGCGGGCGGCGGACCCGGTTGATGAGCCGGCAGCCGTCCGAATGAAAGAGACCACGGGCGAAATCCCCGGGATAGGTGCTCACGATTTCCTGCTGCCAGGGCTCAAGCTCGATTTTGCGCTCGTGTTTACGCCCCGGCCCGTGCTGCGGAAACAAACACGGCCAGTGCTTAGAAGTGCTCTTGATCTCGGTGCACCCGATCCTGGCGACGGAGAACACGCTGGAGGTGGGCATGACCGACGAGAGAGCAAATCTTGCTTGGTCCCGCAGACCCGGCCATGCATCACAGCACTTGATCGACAGCGCGTAGACGTCTCTCCTGCCTTTGATGATGTGGCCGTCGCCTAAGTAAAGACCCAGGAGATAGCTGTAAGCGCGCTCGTCGAGCGCGCGCGCGTGGCATCGGGGGCAGCGCGGACTGTCACTTCGCCCCCCCGGCCCGGTCTGCGACGGCTGCCCCTGCGCCAGTGCCTGACCGAAGCGATCGAGACCCCGCATATTTCAGCGTTTTCGCGATCCAAAGTCCCGAGGTCCGATAAGAGCTTCGCCAGCTCGACAGTCTCACGTGGGTACATGAACTCATTGTTGTCGCTGCTGCCGACAGTCTTATAGGCGACGGACTGGGTGCCGGAAGCGGGACTCGAACCCGCATGTCCTTTCGGACAGATGCTTTTGAGGCATCCGCGTCAGCCTATTGCGCCATTCCGGCATGTTCTATCACGATACGGACAAATTGACCCTACCACCGAGACCGCGCTGCTGGGGGAGGTGCGGCCGGATATCAATGTACCGGGTCGCGATACGCTCGATGGGTGAGCCAGACTCCGTTTCGCGTGGTGATCGCCGAGGATGAGGCACTGATCCGCCTCGACCTCAAGGAGATGCTCGAGGAAGACGGCTACGTCGTCGCCGGTGAGGCCGGGGACGGCGAGGCCGCCGTCAAGCTGACCGAGAGCCTCCGGCCGGATCTGGTGATCATGGACATCAAGATGCCTGGTCTCGACGGGATCTCGGCTGCCGAGCGGATCACGTCGGAGCACCTGGCCCCGGTGGTCATCCTCACCGCGTTCTCGCAGCGCGACCTCGTGCTGCGGGCCAGAGACGCGGGCGCGATGGCGTTCCTGGTCAAGCCCTTTACCAAGGCCGACCTGGTGCCGGCGATCGAGATTGCGGTGAGCCGGTTCCAGGAGCTGTCGGCCCTCGAGGCGGAGGTCGCGAACCTCAACGACCGGCTCGAGGTGCGCAAGCTGCTTGACCGCGCCAAGGGGATCCTGCAGGCCGAGCGGGGGATCACCGAGGCCGAGGCATTCCGCTGGATCCAGAAGAACTCGATGGACCGCCGGATGACGATGCGCGCCGTGGCGGAGGAAGTGCTGCAGGCCGCCCAGCCGCCCGCGCCCAGCATCGGGGGAAGCGCGACCGGGGCAGCCGAGGCTGCCGGATCCAAGAGTGGGGGACCCGAGGCTGCCGGACCCAAGGCTGCGGGACCTCAGGCCACAGGACCCCAGGTCTAAGCAAGCGGGCGGGTCGGCGCTGCACAACCCCCGTCTGCAGGCCGTCTCCCGCCCGCTTGTGCCGCTGCCGATCCACAGATGGTTGGCAGCAGTGAGCCCGGACAGCCTTTGGTGCCATGTCAGCCTTCCCCGGGCCGGCACGTTCTCTACTCGGCTTCCGGGCTCTGCTCACCACGGTAGCGATGCCCAACCGCGTCGCGCAAAGGACACAGACATTCTCTGGCCCGTATGAGTTAATCGTCCCTTAACCTGCGGCCAGGCATGTGCGTGAGGCACGTGCGTGGACGCGGCGCCCCGGACGGGCAGCGCGCGGTCGGCGCCCCGGGTCGGGCGGCGCGCGGCCGACACCCCGGCGTCAGGAGCGCCGGGCGTCAGGAACGGCTCGTCGGCCTCCGGCCACCGCCAGGCACGGCATCCCGCAGCAGGCACGTCAGCCGGGAGGTGCAGACCCGGCGGCCCTGTTCATCGGTGATAACAATCTCGTAGGTGGTCAGGGTGCGACCCCCGTGCAGCAGCGTGGCCACCCCGGTGACGTCGCCCTGGGTGGCACCCCGGTGGTGCGTGGCGCTGATCTCGATCCCTACCGTGACCCGGTCCGGGCCCGCATGCAGGGCCGCGCCCAGCGAGCCGAGGCTCTCGGCGAGCACGCACGAGGCACCGCCGTGCAGCAGGCCATAGGGCTGGGTGTTGCCGGCAACCGGCATGGTTCCCACTACCCGGCCGGGGGAGGCCTCGATGATCTTGATGCCCATGCGGCCCGAAAGCGTGTCCGCGCTGGCTTGCTCGTAGGCCTCGATGATCCGCCGCTCGTCGCTCGTCAGCGCGCCGTCTCCCACCGGTACCTCCGTGAGTTGACATCCCTTTGCAGGACGAAGCCTAGGAGTCCCAGGTCAGCGGGTATTCGCCGGATCCGCCCCAGGGATTGGCGGCCAAAAAAGCTGCTTTTTATGGGCTCAGGGGGGTGACATCCAGGTTTGTTAGCGCTAACAATGCCGTACGGAAGAGGTCCATCCCGCAGGACTTCAACGACAGGAGGGCACCCATGCGCAACGTGTTAACGCTCGCAATCGCCAGGCCGGCCGTCCGGATCGGCGCGGCAGCCGCCCTTGGCATCGGCCTCGTGGGCGGGCTGGCCATGAGTCAGGCAGCCGCGTCGCCCGCCCACCACCAGTGCAGCCCCACCGTCTCGCGGCAGCCGTTCGGCAAGACCATCGAGCCGTACACCGGGAAGCTCACTCAGGTGTACCGCTACACGCTGACCAACTGCGACGGCATGCAGGTCAACATCCTGAGCTACGGCGGGATCACGCAGTCGATCGTCATACCTGGCCGCAATGGCCAGCGGACGGACGTCATCCTGGGCTTCAAGACGCTGCAGGACTACGTCACCTATGCCAGCCCGCCGGTGACCGCCAACGGCGGCCCGTACTTCGGCGAGCTGATCGGGCGGTACGGGAACCGGATCGCGGACGGCAAGTTCACCCTCGACCAGCCAGGTGTCGGGCCCGTCACGTACACCGTGCCGGTCAACAACGGCGTCAACAGCCTGCACGGCGGGCTCATCGGCTTCGGCAACCACGTCTGGGCCTCCCAGGCGGTTTCCGGTCGCGGCTTCGTGGGCGTGCAGCTGACGCTGGTCAGCCCCAACGGGGACCAGAGCTACCCGGCCGGATCTCCCGGCTGCCCCAGCGGATGCACCGGCTACCCGGCCACGCTCAAAGACGTGACCACCTACACCCTGAACAACGCGAACCAACTCGGCATTCACTACCAGGCGACCAACGAGTCCACGAACCTCAACACGGTCCTCAACCTGACCAACCACAGCTACTTCAACCTGGACGGCGAGGCCTCGCCCGCGGGCTCGGCCTACAACCAGCTGATCCAGATCAACGCCGACACGTACACGCCGACCGACACGACCCAGATCCCGCTCGGCACCGAGGTCAGCGTCAAGGGCACCCCGTTCGACTTCACCACTCCGCACACGATCGGCTCGCGGATTAGTGACGTCAGCGCTCCCACCAACGCGCCCGCGGCCGACAACCAGTTGCTCATCGCCCAGGGCTACGACCACAACTGGGTGCTGAACAAGCAGACCCCGGCCACGACCGGCCCGGAGGGGCTCAACCTCGCTGCCCGCGCGTTTGACCCGGTGAGCGGGCGTGAGATGTCCGTCTGGACCGACCAGCCTGGCGTGCAGTTCTACACCAGCAACTTCCTGACCGGCACGCTGGTCGGCATCAGCGGCAACACCTACCGGCAAGGTGCGGCCTACACGTTCGAGACCCAGCACTTCCCGAACTCGCCGAACCAGCCCAACTTCCCCAGCACCGAGCTCGGTCCGGGGAAGACCTTCACCTCATCAACTGTCTTCGCTTTCAACTGGTAATGCCTGACCAGGCCACCCCGGACGCCGCCACGCGGCGCGGGTGAGCAGCCTGGCTCGTCGCGGCCCGGTGATCCGCCGTTCCCCCCTCGGCGGTCACCGGGCCGCTCCACGTTCGCCCCTGGTGATCTGACCATGAGCCTGAACGGGCAGGTTGCCTGCTGGTGTCGGACCCGCCTACTAAACTGCCTGCGTGGTGACGAAGCCTGAGGCACCCGTGCAGGGCCGCAGCGGCCGTGGCCGCAAGGGCCACCATGATCGGCTGCTCTTGCTTGACGGGCATTCCCTGGCCTACCGGGCATTCTTCGCGCTGCCCGCCGAGAACTTCTCGACTACCACCGGGCAGCCCACCAACGCCGTCTACGGCTTCACCGCGATGCTCATCAACGTCCTGCGCGACGAGCACCCGACGCATGTCGCCGTGGCGTTCGACCGCAGCGAGCCGACCTTCCGGCACGAGCAGTACGTCGAGTACAAGGCGAACCGGCGGGAGACCCCGGCGGACTTCAGGAGCCAGCTCAGCCTGATCTTCGAGGTGCTCGACGCGCTGGGCATCCGGCGGCTGTCGGTGCCTGGCTACGAGGCCGACGACCTGATCGCCACGCTGGCCACCGAGGCCACCGCCGACGACATGGGCGTGCTGATCGTCAGCGGCGACCGGGACGTGCTGCAGCTGGTCACCGACGACGTGACGGTGCTGATGACCCGGCGCGGGATCAGCGATATGAGCAGGTTCACGCCGGAGGCGGTCACCGAGAAGTACGGGCTGACCCCAGCTCAGTACCCAGACTTCGCCGCGCTGCGCGGCGACCCGAGCGACAACCTGCCCAGCATCCCGGGGGTGGGCGAGAAGACCGCGGCCAAGTGGGTGATCGAGTTCGGCTCCCTGGCCCAGCTCGTGGACCGGGTTGACGAGGTCAAGGGCCGGGCCGGGGACAACCTGCGCGAGCACCTCGCGGACGTGCTCCGCAACCGCCAGCTCACCGAGCTGGCCAGAGACGTTCCGGTCGAGGCGGCACCACGGGAGCTGACCTTCGCCCCCTGGGACCGGGAGCAGCTGCACCAGCTCTTCGACACGCTGCAGTTCCGGGTCCTCCGCGAGCGGCTCCAGGCGACGTTCCCGAACGGATTCACCGAGCTGGCCGGGGACGCGGCGCCCGGGCCGGCCGAGGGGTTCGACATCGAGGCCGAGGTGCTCGGCCCGGAGGACGTCGCGGAATGGCTGGCCGAGCACGGCCGTGACGGCCGGGCTGGCCTGGCCGCCAGCGGGAGCTGGGCACGGGGCACCGGCGTCCTCGACGGCTTGGCCCTAGCCGCCGCGGACGGCGCCAACGCCTACCTCGATCCGACCGCGCTGACCGAGGATGACGAGCGGGCGCTGGCCGGCTGGCTGGCCGACCCGGCGGCGCCCAAGGCGCTGCACGACGCCAAGGGGCCGATGCACGCCATGGCCGCCCGCGGCCTGGAGTTCAGCGGCCTGACCAGCGACACCGCGCTGGCCGCCTACCTGGCGCTGCCTGGGCAGCGCTCGTTCGACCTGGCCGACCTGGCCGAGCGGTACGTGAACCGGAGGCTGACCGGCACCGGCGACACCACCGTGGGGCAGCTGGCCTTCGACACCGACGCCGACGGGGACGCCGAGGCGGCCAACGCGCTGGCCCAGCGGGCCCGGGCCACGGCCGAGCTGGCCGACGCCCTGGACGCCGTCCTGGAACAGCGCGGCGTGACCCAGCTGCTCCACGACGTGGAGCTGCCGCTGGTCAGCGTGCTGGCCGAGATGGAGCGGTCCGGGATCGCGGCCGACGTCGACCACCTGGCCGGCATGTCGGCCAGCCTTGGTGGAGAGGTCAAGGCCGCGGAGCAGGCCGCCTACGCCGTGGTCGACCACGAGTTCAACCTCGGCTCGCCCAAGCAGCTCCAGGAGGTGCTGTTCACCGAGCTCGGCTTGCCGAAGACCAAGCGGATCAAGACCGGCTACACCACCGACTCTGAGGCGCTCACCAGCCTGCTCGCCCAGACGGAGCATCCCATCCTGGCCCACCTGCTCCGGCACCGGGACGTCGCCCGGCTGAAGAGCATCGTGGACTCGCTGATCCCGATGGCGGGCGTGGACGGCCGCATCCATACGACCTACAACCAGACCATCGCCGCCACCGGCCGGCTCTCCTCCACCGACCCGAACCTGCAGAACATCCCGATCCGGACCGAAGAAGGCCGCCGTACCCGGCAGGCGTTCATCGTCGGCTCGGGCTACGAGACCCTGCTGACCGCCGACTACAGCCAGATCGAGCTGCGGATCATGGCCCACCTCTCCGGGGATCAGGCGCTGGCTGACGCGTTCACCTCGGGTCACGACTTCCACGCGGAGACCGCCTCCCGGGTGTTCGGTGTCCCTCCCGAGGAGGTCACCGTAGAGCTGCGCAGCAAGATCAAGGCGATGAACTATGGGCTGGCCTACGGCCTGTCCTCCTACGGGCTCTCGCAGCAACTGCGGGTGTCCCGGGAGGAGGCCAGCGCGTTCATGGACGGCTACTTCGAGCAGTTCGGCGGGATCAGGGACTACCTGGAGGGGATCGTCGCCCAGGCCCGCATGGACGGCTACACCCAGACCATCCTCGGCCGCCGCCGCTACCTGCCTGACCTGGTGTCCGACAACCGGCAGCGGCGGGAGATGGCGGAGCGGATGGCGCTCAACGCGCCGATCCAGGGCTCGGCCGCCGATGTCATCAAGGTGGCCATGCTCCGGGTGCACAGCCGGATCCGGGAGGAGGGACTGCGGTCCCGCATGCTGCTCCAGGTCCACGACGAGCTGCTGTTCGAGGTGGCTCCGGGCGAGCTTGACCGGCTCAAGGATCTGGTCCACGCGGAGATGTGCGGGGCGTTCGCGCTCAGCGTTCCGCTCGAGGTGTCGATGGGCACCGGGCGCAGCTGGGCCGACGCCGCTCACTGACGAGCTGCGGGTTTTTCCCTGGCTTTAACCGCCTAGCTGTCCACTGTTAGATTGACCGGCGGCCTGCGCCTCTCATATCCTGATCGCTGCGCTGTGTTTCTTGCAGTCCGCCATGGCCAGGCAGCCGCGGGCCGTCACAAGGCAGGTCGCGGCCTGTTAGGCTGGCCAGGCAAGTCCAGTTACTCCTGGCCGCCCATGGCGGATTGAAACCGTGCATGGCGCGCGTCCACACATTCCCTGTCCGTATCCGGAGTCCACCTACACATGACGACCAGCAGCACCGAGGCCACCTCGACCCCAAAGGTAGCGGTCAACGACATCGGTTCCGAGGAGGCCTTCCTCGCCGCGATCGACGAGACCATCAAGTACTTCAATGACGGCGACATCGTCGAGGGGACGGTCGTCAAGGTCGACCGAGACGAAGTCCTGCTTGACATCGGCTATAAGACCGAGGGCGTGATTCCCTCCCGCGAGCTGTCGATCAAGCACGACGTCGACCCGCACGAGGTGGTCCAGAGCGGCGAGCACATCGAAGCCCTGGTGCTGCAGAAGGAGGACAAGGAAGGCCGGCTGATCCTGTCCAAGAAGCGCGCGCAGTACGAGCGCGCCTGGGGCACGATCGAGAAGATCAAGGAAGAGGACGGCGTCGTCACCGGCACCGTCATCGAGGTCGTCAAGGGCGGCCTGATCCTGGACATCGGCCTGCGCGGGTTCCTGCCTGCTTCCCTGGTCGAGATGCGGCGGGTCCGCGACCTGCAGCCGTATGTGGGCAGGGAGATCGAGGCGAAGATCATCGAGCTGGACAAGAACCGCAACAACGTGGTCCTGTCCCGCCGGGCCTGGCTGGAGCAGACGCAGTCGGAGGTCCGCCAGAACTTCCTGAACACGCTGCAGAAGGGCCAGATCCGCAAGGGTGTGGTCTCGTCCATCGTCAACTTCGGCGCGTTCGTCGACCTAGGCGGCGTGGACGGGCTCGTGCACGTGTCCGAGCTGTCCTGGAAGCACATCGACCACCCCGGAGAGGTGGTCGAGGTCGGCCAGGAGGTCACCGTCGAGGTGCTCGACGTGGACATGGACCGGGAACGGGTCTCGCTGTCGCTGAAGTCCACGCAGGAGGATCCCTGGCAGCAGTTCGCCAGGACCCACCAGATCGGGCAGGTCGTGCCGGGCCGCGTCACCAAGCTGGTGCCGTTCGGGTCCTTTGTCCGGGTCGAAGAGGGCATCGAGGGATTGGTGCACATCTCCGAGCTCGCGGACCGGCATGTGGAGATCCCCGAGCAGGTTGTCCAGGTCGGCGACGAGATATTCGTCAAGATCATCGATATCGACCTGGACCGGCGCCGGATCAGCCTGTCGCTCAAGCAGGCCAACGAGGGCACGATCGGCGAAGCGGTCGGGGACGACTTCGACCCGACCCTCTACGGCATGCCGGCCACCTATGACGACCAGGGCAACTACGTCTACCCCGAGGGCTTCGACTCCGAATCGCAGGAGTGGCTCGAAGGGTACGAGAAGCAGCGCGAGGAGTGGGAGCACCAGTACGCGGAGGCCCGCTCCCGGTACGAGGCTCACCAGCAGCAGGTTGCCGAGGCGCGCAGGTCTGAATCGGCCGAGACCGGCGGAGGAGACTCAGGCGGCGGTCGGCAGCAGGCCGAGCCCGAGGTCGAGGCGACCGGCACGCTCGCTTCCGACGAGGCGCTGGCCGCGCTGCGGGACAAGCTCTCCGGCAACCAGAACTAAGGGGAGCGCTCCGCCGAAGCGCCCGCAGTGCCGGGGCGCTCCGGCGACCCGGCCGTGCCTGCCGTGCCTGCGTGCCGCTCCGGCGACCCAGCCGTGCCTGCGTGCCGCTCCGCCCACCCGGCCGTGCCTGCGTGCCGCTCCGCCCACCCGGCCGTACCTGCGTGCCGCTCCGGCGACCCGGCCGTACCTGCGTGCCGCTCCGGCGACCCGGCCGTGCCTGCGTGCCGCTCCGCCGACCCGGCCGTACCTGCGGCTGGCGTTCGTGGTCACCGGCTGGCCGCCGTCGGCCCGAGGCGCCTGGTCACCGGCTGGCCGCGCAACGGTTACGCCTCCGGTATGGCCGGCTCGCCTCCGCTTTACGGCTCGCGGCGGCGCAGCGGGTTTGCGTCCTGGCAGTGACTCGTGTGACGGGTGAGCCCCGGCGAAGCTAGCCGCCACCCCGCGGGCCCCCCGGGAAGGCCGCGCTTCCATGATCTCGGTAGGTGAGGACCAAGTACGCCACCCCAGCTACCGGGATCATGAAAAGCAAGCCCGCACCAAGATCAAATCGTCGTTGTTAGTGATCTTCGAGCCATTGCGCGTCGGGTATGGCCGGCTCGCCTCCGCTTAAGGTCAGCCCTGGCGCCTCCGTTGTGGGCACGTTGGCTCCCCTCGGGCACGATGGGGCGGAGCCGTCCGTCCCATCAGACCCGCTAGTGGTGGGCTGGGCGGGTCGGGATCGGTTGGGGCGCGCCAGGAATGAGGGTGACGGGGCGAGGCCGCGATCTGATGTCGATCGTAAAATATGAGTCTTTGGGTCTGTGGTTAGTGCTGCTCGCGATCGGGATGATCCGCTTAGGATCGCGGGTGTGCTGAGGGTTGGGCTGACCGGCGGGATTGGGGCGGGCAAGAGCGAGGTGTCGCGCCGCCTCGCGGCGCAGGGCGCGGTCGTCATCGACGCCGACGCGATCGCCAGGGAGGTGGTCGAGCCCGGGACCGACGGCCTGGCCGAGGTGGTCGAGGCGTTCGGGCCTGAGGTGCTGTTGCCGGATGGCACGCTGGACCGGCCGCGGCTGGGCGAAATCGTGTTTGCCGACCCGGAGCTTCGCAACAGGCTGAACGCGATCATCCATCCGAGGGTGGCCGACCGGATGAGCGAGCTGGAGCGGGCCGCCGTGCCGGACTCGATCGTGGTGCACGACGTGCCGCTGATCGCGGAGAACGGCCGGGCCGACGCGTTCGACGTGGTCGTGGTGGTGGACGCGCCGCCGCGGGTTCAGATCGAGCGGCTGGTACGGCACCGCGACATGACCCGGGAGCAGGCCAAGGCGCGGATGGCGGCTCAGGCCACCCGGGAGCAGCGGCTAGCGATCGCTGACATCGTGATCGACAACTCGGGTTCGCTGGCCGAACTGGACCGCCAGGTCGGCGATCTGTGGTCCGAGCTGCGCCGGCGGGTCAGCGATCGACGGTAGCCGGGAGGCGGCAGGGGAAGCTCTTGAGGGAAGCTCCGGCCGCGCCCGGCCCGGCCCGCTTGCGGCCTCAGCACCATCGGGACCTGCGCACGGGTGTCGGCGCCTGCCGCCCTCCGGCCGGCCTCTGTCGCAAGGCCCGCGCTTCCGCGCTCGCGCTGGCCGGCCGGTCCGGCGGAATTGCGCTCGACATGACGGGGTTCATTATGGGCAGCCCCGACGATCTGGTTCCGCGCTCACGCTGAACGACGCCGTCACCGTCACTGGCTCCGGTCGGCCACTGGGGACGGTCATGCTCCGGGCGCGGTGTTCCCGCGGGAGATCACCTAGAAAAGGACGAAACATATGGAACTCGCATCGCACCTGCCGCCGGGCGACCGCGAGCGGGTCGAGGCCCGGCTGCGCAGCAACCTCATGGCCTGGCTGACCACCGTGCGGCCGAACGGGCAGCCGGTCAGCGTGCCGGTCTGGTTCCTGATGCGCGCAGACGAATCGATCCTGCTTTACAGTCAGCCGGGACAACAGAAGCTGCGCAACATCGCCGACAACCCAAAAGTGTGCCTTGGCCTTGACGTCACCGACATCGGCCGGAACATCGTGCGCATCGAAGGCACGGCCAGACAGGCTTACGATCAGCTACCGGCCAACAAGGAGCTGGCGTACCTGGCCAAATACACCGAGCGGATCGGAGCCATGTTCGGCACTCCGGAACGGTTCGCCGAGCTGTTCTCCGCCGCGCTGATCATCACTCCAACCAGACTGCGCACCTGATCCTGCCCTGGCCCGCCACCACAGCCTGGCCAGAATGTCAGACGGTCGGCCTACAGTGGAGGCATCAAGGGGAGGCGTAGCGTTCAAGAACGAAGGGGGAGTCATGCGTCCGGTGACCGACCTGCAGCGACGAGTCGCGCCCTTTGAGGTGGTCACCGACATGGTGCCCGCCGGGGACCAGCCCCAGGCGATCGCGGAGATGGAGAAGCGGATCCGCTCCGGCGAGAAGGACACGGTGCTGCTCGGCGCGACCGGGACAGGCAAGACCGCCACTGTCGCCTGGCTCTCGGAGAAACTGCAGCGACCGGTCCTGGTCATGCTGCCGAACAAGACCCTCGCCGCGCAGTTCGCCAACGAGTTGCGCGAGATGCTGCCCAGGAACGCCGTCGAGTACTTCGTCTCCTATTACGACTACTACCAGCCGGAGGCGTACGTACCGCAGACGGACACCTATATCGAGAAGGACTCCTCGATCAATGACGAGGTGGACCGGCTGCGGCACTCGGCGACCAACTCGCTGCTGACCCGCCGGGACACGATCGTGGTCGCGTCCGTGTCCTGCATCTACGGCCTCGGCACCCCTCAGGAGTACGTGGACCGGATGGTGAAGCTCAGCGTGGGCGGCACGATCGAGCGCGACGCGCTGCTGCGCAAGCTGGTCGGCATGCAGTACGTCCGCAACGACATGTCGTTCACCAGGGGCACGTTCCGGGTACGCGGCGACACCATCGAGGTGATCCCGGTCTACGAGGAGATGGCCGTCCGGATCGAGATGTTCGGCGACGAGATCGAGCGGCTGATGACGCTGCACCCGCTCACCGGCGAGGTGATCAGCCAGGACGATGAGCTGTACATCTTCCCGGCCACGCACTACGTCGCCGGCCCGGAGCGGATGGAGCGGGCAATCGCCGGGATCGAGGCTGAACTGGCCGAGCGGCTTGCGGAACTTGAGCGGTCGGGCAAGCTGCTCGAGGCGCAGCGGCTGCGGATGCGCACCACCTACGACATCGAGATGCTGCGCCAGGTAGGCAGCTGCTCGGGGATCGAGAACTACTCACGACACATCGACGGCCGCGAGGAGGGCAGCCCGCCGAACACCCTGCTCGACTACTTCCCTGAGGACTTTTTGCTGGTCATCGACGAGTCCCACAACACGGTGCCGCAGATCGGCGCCATGTACGAGGGTGATGTCTCCAGGAAGCGGGTTCTGGTCGAGCATGGTTTCCGGCTGCCGAGCGCGATCGACAACCGCCCGCTCACCTGGGAGGAATTCGGCGACCGGATCGGCCAGACGCTGTACCTGTCGGCCACCCCTGGCCCGTACGAGCTGCAGCGGGTGCGCGGCGAGGTCGTCGAGCAGGTGATCAGGCCGACCGGGCTGATCGACCCCGAAGTCATCATCAAGCCGACGAAGGGCCAGATTGACGACCTCGTGCACGAGATCAGGGAGCGGGCCGAGCGGTTCGAGCGGGTCCTGGTGACCACGCTGACCAAGAAGATGGCCGAGGATCTCACCGACTACCTGCTTGAGCTGGGCATCAGGGCCAGGTACCTGCACAGCGAGGTCGACACCTTGCGCCGGGTGGAGCTGCTGCGCGAGCTAAGGCTCGGCGAGTACGACGTGCTGGTCGGGATCAACTTGCTCCGCGAGGGTCTTGACCTGCCCGAGGTCTCGCTGGTGGCGATCCTGGACGCGGACAAGGAGGGCTTCCTACGGTCCGGCACGTCGCTGATCCAGACCATCGGCCGCGCGGCCCGCAACGTGTCCGGCCAGGTGCACATGTACGCGGACCAGATGACTCCGTCGATGCAGCGGGCGATCGACGAGACCAACCGGCGGCGGACCAAGCAGGTGGCCTACAACACCGAGCGCGGGATCGACCCGCAGCCACTCCGCAAGCGGATTGCCGACATCCTCGACCAGCTCGTCCGTGAGGACGCGGACACCGCGCAGCTCCTCGGGGGCTCCGGTCGGCAGCAAAGCCGAGGTAAGGCACCGGTGCCCGGGCTGTCCTCACGGGCCAGGGCGGCGGCGGCCGCGGCGGCCGGGGCGCGCCAGGAGCCGCGAGGTGAGGGCGGGCCAGCGCGCGAGGACCTGGTCGGCCTGATCAACGAGCTGACCGAGCAGATGCACACCGCCGCGGCCGAGTTGCAGTTCGAGATCGCCGCACGGCTCCGTGACGAGATCAGGGAGTTGAAGCACGAGCTGCGCGGCATGCAGGCCGCCGGAGTATAGGCTTCCCGATCAGCCCATTGCCGACCGGCCATAGCGGGCGGGCGCTAGGAACTCGGTCGGCACGGGCGAAATCCGGCGGACGGCAGTGGAACCGGCAGCTCGGGCAGACCGTCCAAGGGTCATGGATCGTCCCAGAAGCGCCCGCGGCCGGATAGTGGGCGGGCTCACCCGCGGCCGGGTAGCGAGCGGCGGGCTCACCGGCGGCCGGGTAGCGAGCGGCGGGCTCACCGGCGGCCGGGGCGGCCGGGGCGGCCAGGTCGCGGGCCGCCTGGCGCCGCTGTGCGCCGCCGCCGCGCTGGCCTCGATCACGCTGGCCGCGTGCGGGAGCAGCCAGGCATCGGGCGCCGCTTCGGGTGCCTCGGCTTCACCGACGGTCGCGGTCACGGTCGCGGGGTCGTCGCCTGCCGCGAGCCCGGGCGCCGCGAGCCCGGGTCCCACCGCCACGCAGGTCGCGCTGTGCCGGCACACCCCGTCGGTCACCGGGCTGAAGATCGTGCGTAATCAGGTTTTCCGGGTGCCGGTGTTGCAGGTCGCGTTCCCGGACCAGATCACGGTGGCCAGCCCGGCCAGCGCGCGGGCGGTGGCCCGGGCTCTGTGCGCGCTGCCGCCGATGCCGCGCGGCGTCTTCCACTGCCCGGCGCTGCTCACCGGCACGACCTACCAGCTGCGCTTCACCGCGGGCGGTCGGCGGCTGCCACCGGTTACCATCGAGGCGACCGGTTGCGAGGTTGTCATCGGGGTCGGGCAAACTCGCTGGGTGACCACGTCACCCGGCTTCTGGCGGGTGCTGGGAACGGCAGCGCATCTGCGCCCGCCGGGGCGGTCGGCGTTCAGCGGCGACAGGCATAGGGGACCGATTTGCGATCCGATCCGGCGGGCACAGGCCAACGGCTGCCCGGCCTTGGTCCAGCCCTGTGGGGCGGCCGTCCCGTAGCTGGCGGCTGGCTGTCCTGTGGCTGGCGGCTGGCGTCCCGTGGCTGGCCGTCCCCTGGCTGCCGGTGCAGCCGGGCCAGCCGGGGCCAGCCGGGGCCAGCAGGGGCCCCCGGTTGGCTGTCGTGTAGCTGGCGGCTGGTGGCCGCCTGTCGAGCCTGGGAGGGGCCCGCGTGACCTGGGTGATGTTCGACTATGGCGGCGTGGTCTCGCATCCGCCGACGCAGCAGGACCTGGCGCTGCTGGC
>Ga0335075_10006173_pt1 | contig 18523 bp, 10 predicted proteins | sample Lox_Sample_24_FD_206723 | JGI IMG/M metagenome (GOLD analysis project Ga0335075, IMG submission 206723) | Soil microbial communities from Loxahatchee National Wildlife Refuge, Florida, United States - Lox_Sample_2.4 | ecosystem: Environmental > Terrestrial > Soil > Wetlands | place: USA... | reverse complement strand
GATTGGCCATCCACGCGCTGACCCAGCTGCGGCCGCTCGATCCCCAGTCAAATGTCCACATCGCGCCGGTGAGCGATTACAATGCCGACCTCGCCGACGTGGTGCGCCGCCAGTACGAGCACTTCCGAGCGCGGGTCCCCCTGGCCGGCAAACGCGTCGTCCTCAAGCCGAACCTCGTCGAGTATCATCGCGACAAGGTCATCAACACGCATCCCCACGTCGTCGCTGCCGTCATCGAGCTGTGCCGGCGCGAAGGCGCGGCGGAAGTCCTCGTCGCCGAGGGACCGGGACACTGGCGCAACGTCGAGTATCTCGTCGCCGCCAGCGGTCTCGGGGACGTGCTGCGCCACTACAAAACGCCCTTTGTCGATCTCAATCATGACGAGCCAAGCAAGCGTCTCAACCTCGGCCGGCTGACCGGGCTGGAGCACCTTTATCTCTCGCAAACCGTGGCGACGGCGGATGTCGTGATTTCCCTGCCGAAGCTGAAAACGCATCACTGGGCGGTGGCGACGCTGTCGCTGAAAAACCTGTTCGGGACGCTGCCCGGCATCTGTTACGGCTGGCCGAAGAACGAATTGCACTGGCGCGGCATCGACAACAGCATCGTGGACATCGCCGCCACGCGTATGCCGGACCTGGCGATCGTCGATGGCATCGTCGGCATGGAGGGCGACGGCCCTCTCAACGGCACGCCGAAGCCGATGGGCGTCCTCGTCATGGGCAGCGATCTGGTCGCCGTGGACGCGACGTGCTGCCGGCTGATGCAGCTCGATCCGGAACGCGTCGCTTATCTGGTGATGGCCCATCGCAAGAAGCTCGGCCAGCTCGCTGCCGCGCGGATCCAGCAGCTGGGTGAGACGATCGACGGCCGGGCGCAGCCGTTTGATACGGTTCCGCATTTCAAACCGCTTTGGCTTGGCCGGCCAGCCTGACGGACGCCCCACTTGCGTTTCCGACACGGCGGATGAGCGTAAGAAAGGGGCATCAGCCGCGGCCGACGAACGGCATCTTCGTGGCCATCACCGTCAGGAAAAGCACGTTGGCGTCGAGCGGCAGGCTGGCCATGTAGACGACGGCGCGCGCGACGTTGTCCACATCCATCGTCGGCTCGACGGCCACTTCTCCGTTGGGCTGAAGAACTCCTTCTTTCATACGAGCGGTCATGTCCGTGGCCGCGTTGCCGATGTCGATTTGCCCGCAAGCGATGTCGTATTTTCGACCATCCAGGGCGGTTGATTTGGTGAGGCCGGTGATGGCGTGCTTGGTGGCCGTGTACGGCGCCGAATTGGGCCGCGGCGTGTGGGCGGAGATGGATCCGTTGTTGATGATGCGTCCGCCGCGCGGCGTCTGCGCCTTCATCAAGCGAAACGCTGCCTGCGTGCAGAGGAACGGGCCGGTCAGATTGACATCGACGACGCGCCGCCATTGCTCGACGGTCAGATCCTCCAACGGCAGCGGCGGAGCGCCCGTTCCGGCGTTGTTGAACAGCAAATCGAGCCGGCCAAATCGCTCCCTGGTTTTCTCGAAAAGCTGCTGAACGGCGGAGGGATCGCCGACATCGGCGACGACAGCCAGCGTGCGGCCGGCGGCCGTCTTCGCCTCGGCAGCGGTTTGTTCCAGCGTCTCGGGGCGACGCCCCGCGAGCACCACCGAATAGCCTTCGTGCAACAGGGCCAGCGCCGTTGCCCGGCCGATTCCCGATCCCGCGCCCGTGACCAGTGCGATTTTCCCATCCGCAGTCATGATCGATGCTCCTCATTCCGTCCGAGCCGCGCACTCAGCAGGTTAGTTTCGCTCAAAAATTGAATCACGAAAACACGAAAGAAAGAAAACACGAAAGAAGGAAGACAAGAAAAAGAAGCCATTTCATTCGTTCGTTTTTTTCTTTCGTGTTTTCGTGATTCAATTCCATGCTGAAGTAATATCCTCTCCGGTTTCGATCGTCTCGGATAGGATCACCGGCCGATCGCCGCGACTTCGCCGAGATCGAGTACGCGATCGTCCGCGACGACCTGGCAGCGCAAGGCACGCCAGCGCCGCACCGACAGGATGTTGACGCCGGCCGCATCCCTGGAGAAAGCCGGCAAAATGAGGCGCTGAGGTCCACTCAGATAACACGGAGCGTCGATCGCCCAGGGCGCGATCCGGCTGCGAGCAAACCGCGGCCGGATCGCTCGACTTTTGGGCGACCAGCGCAGGCAGGGATGATCGTGGCCATGAACCACGGGACCATCCGGCAACGCTCCCTCGCCATGCACAATTCGCCACGCTCCCAGCGTCACGCCTTCCGGTCGTAGCGATAGTCGGGATTGTGCGGCCGCGGACAGCTCCAGACCGAGATCGTGATTGCCAGGCACCACGGCAATCCGATCCAGCTCGCTTCGATCCAGCCAGTCCAGAAATGCCGTCAAGGCATGGTGACAATCGCTATCTTCGAGCAGATCGCCGGCGATAATCAGGTTCTGAACCGCGTGCCGTTCCCTTACTCGGCGTATCGGATCCAGCAGCTCGGAGATGGATTCGGAGGGCACCGCTTCACCGCGCCGGCGTCGGGCCTCGGCGTAACCCAGGTGCAGATCGGCGGCCACCGCTGTCCGGGTGGGCAAATGCACGGCGACGCGCTCCGCCGTCAGCAGCCACTCATGCAGGACGGGAACTGTTCGATTACCACCAGCATCCGTCATAAACTAATGCTCAATAACAAGCTGCGCAAAATCATGAGAGAGATTATTCTATAGCGGGAGCACAGAATTTGAACAGAATGCTGCACAGAATTCGTATCATCGCAAATCAATGACAAGTAACCACTTGGATCGAAGCAGCGATTTATGTCGAAGCAGGCCCCTGATCCGCTCGGCCAGCGCCCGATGAATCTTCCGGCCTCCGATCCAGTACCACACCGTCCGCTCGGCGACTGGAACGGCCTGGGCGAACGCCTTCACCGTGGCCGTCACGCCGCTGCCGTCGTCCCAGCGGGTGATGATCTTCTGTAGCTCGGCGGTTGTGATGGGTTTGCTCATGGGGCGACCGTAGCGTCTGAACGTCGTTCAGTCAATCACTTTCTGTCGAGGTCGCGTTGGCGCTCCTGGTCGGGCGCGATAGGATGCCTGACAGCGTGGGGCGGTCCTCGCTCTGTCCGTTTTCCTGGTTCCTTGATCTCGGCGAGTTGGATCGCCCAATGACGTCCTTCTTCTTTTGGAATGTCATGGGCCGCGATCTGCGGACCCTGGTAGCCCGGGCCGCAGTCGAGCGAAGCCTTGATATTGTCTTGATCGCCGAAGCCGGGATGGGCGACGCAGAGATGGTCGCCGCGCTTGATGCCGCAACCGGGTGGCGGTATGTGGCCATCTCGCAGGATAGTGACAAGGTCAGAATCTTCACGAGGATTGCTAAGAACCAATGGATAAGGAGGCAGACGGACGCGTTGAGCGCTCGGATGGCAATCTGGAGCATCGCCGTTGGGCGCCCACCTGGAATACTGCTCGCCACGACGCATTTCCTGAGCAAGAATCATACGACGGCGACAGAGCAGGCCATGCTCTCGGTGGAACTGTCAAAGGAGATACGGATTGTCGAAAATTTCGTGGCCACAACCGCACCGTTCTCGTTGGTGACTTCAATATGAATCCGTTTGAAGAAGGGGTCACTGCGGCACTTGGCCTGCACGCGGTCTTGACTAGGGCGCTGGCTGACAGGGTGGAGAGGACGGTGCAAGGGATGGCGTATCGATTTTTTTACAATCCCATGTGGGGGTTTTGGGGCGACCGGAGCGCAGGGCCAGCCGGGACATACTACCACCGTTCCTCGTCTGTGGGAGAATTGTTTTGGCATATGTTCGATCAGGTTCTGTTGCGGCCAGACCTGATGCACAAGGTCCACGATCTGATGATTGTTGACTGCATTCAGGGTGAGCACCTTGTCAGCGGGCCTTCTTCATTGCCCCGCGCTGCGGACTATTCCGATCATCTGCCATTGGTCTTCCGTCTTGATCTCGATTGAGGGTGCCATGCCGGACACGATTCCCAATCTCTGGCCTGATGCGTTTAAGGTCGATGTTCAGACACCTCTTACAATTCTTCGGGTGCAGGCAGGCTTGCTTGGCAAGGTCACGCGCGGCATCCTGCAAAGCGAGGTGGAAACGGAAACCGTCAAAGATCAGGTGCAGCATCGCCTGGTGATAGTCGCCCCTGCGTACAACGCCTACCGTCACACCGTGCTTGTCGTGCGCCATCATACGCATTTCCCTTACCCCGCAGAAGTGAAAGCGGAAGCTTTGGCTGAGAAGGTGGAGCGGAGAAATCCTCTGTATCCAGATCCCCTGGGCACTACCTATGAGACGGTTTACCCGAGCGCCCACAACGACGATGAGCTTCAGGTTTACGTCCAGAACGCGCTGAGGTCTGAGCAAACTCAGGCTGCTGTCCTATCCCTTATTGCCAAGAGCAACGAAGCGACGGGCACTCCGCCTCTTCCGAAGGAGCCAGCCGACAGCCAAGATCCGCAATAAGCAAACGGCCGCTACCCGTTCCTGGTTCGGGTGGTGCAAGATTGATAGTCGCTGTCGCAACGAAAGAGGCCAGCCCCTCGGGCTGGCCTCACTTCTGTACGTTACGAAACCAACTTGAAACGACGACTCCCTTTCTCACGGATTAGATTAACGTATGGCGGTTTTCGCCGCTCCCAAGTCAAAGAACGGTATTGCTGAATCCACTTACGGAGTGTTCGATTCTTGTCATCCCGAATATCGGGACACTTTCGCCAGAAGCCATCCAGGAGACGAAAGTGATGGACAGCTCCTCCGATTTCGACTTCTACCGAATCCCATCTCTCATCCTCTGGAAAGCACGCCTTTCGATTTCTGAAACCGACACGAATGCCGTAGATATTCCCTTCAGCCATGCTTACAGTATCTTTCCATACTGTAGCTTTCATCGGCTCCTCTTGGCTGTACGTCGGCATGTAATGACCTCCTTTGTTACCGTTGATCTTGGCAAATGACGCTTTTGCCCTCCCTCATTCTTTTACCCAACGCGACCTCAGCCCACAACCTGCCGCCACTAACACATAAACACCCTTGCATAACAGAATGAGCACAGAATAGGCCAGAAATCTCCCCTGTAGAGCGATTTTAGCGACCTGTACAGAAAAGACCGTTAGCCATAAGTAGCTTATTTCAAAGTATTTGCGGACTTAGCCTAGACCAGCCATGTCAGCAGGACGTGCATTGCTCTTTCTCTCCGTCAGCGACGCATGCAGCCGCAGCAGCACCTCGGCCGGCGTCTCAACCCTCTCAACCGCACCCGCTCCCGCCTGCGTCCAGCTCTCGACGAACGGCGACGGATAAGTCAAATGCCGGCAGCGCAGGGGAAGCCGTTGCAGCTCGCGCACATAGCGGACGGCCGCGGCAGCATCGCACCATTCGCTGTGGGCCTCGCGCCGCGCCTGGCGGAGCAGCACGAAATCGCGATCGTGAGCCTGAATCTTGTCGAACAGGCGTCGAGCGGCCCAATCGCGTCCACCGACGCGCCGCGTCTGTCCCAGCGGCTGCCGTAACAGCATCAGGCCGGTCTGGGCGACGCGCTGAAAGCATTCACGCAGGATCGCGCTGCCTTCCAGGGCCGCATTCAGGTCCGCCTCGAAATCGGAGGCCGCCAGCAGCGACCGCAGCGTTTCCGCAATCCGTGAGCCGTCCCCGTCAAGGTCGCCGTGGATCAGCAGCGCGAAGCCGAGATCGGCAACCAGCGAATCGGCTCCGCGGCAGTGGTCGCGCGCCAGGCGATGCACGGCAACGCGGGCCAGGGCATCGTTGCCCAGGCGATTGAGAGGCGTGTGGACGTAATAGTCGGCACCGTCCTCGTGGGTGATGATCTCGATCAGGCAGCTGGTGGAGTCGGGAATTTCGCTGATGCATTCCTGTCGCTGAAAGAACGCCGTCAAGGCAGCGACGGCCGCGTCCTCCAGACCATAATCGTGTTGGAGCAAGCGAGCCAGCGCGTCGGGACCATCGCGCAGGGCTTCGGCGGCCTGGATGCGCAAAAGGTAGAGACGCTCGGCCAGCGCGGTCGAGAGTGGCCAGCCTTCGCCGCCCCATCGCGGCACGATCGGCCGGCCAGCGACTTCTTCCACCCGCAAGAGGCTTTCTTCCGGACGCAGCGAACGCACTTGCAAACAGCGGCCATCGAGCAGAAAACGATCGCCGGGACGCAAGCGCTCCGCGAAGGAGCGATCGACCTGACCAATAAGCGAGCTTTCGTCAAGCGGTTTTTCGGCTGACCGCCGAGACGCTCGTTGTCCAACACTCGCCGACATCCATACCTCATAGGCGGGATCGGCGAGGATGGTGCCCAGGTTGCGGCGCAGCAAGCGAGCCGTCCGTTGATTGAGGAGCGTGAAGCTCGCCGGGTTCCCGCGCAGCCGCGGCGGCAGCCAGGGACGCTCCTCGCCCGGCTCGCCGTCAGTCGGACGGCAGCCGAGATAGGCGAGACAATCCTCGAAATCACGGCAGGGGAGGTTGCGATACGGCGCGGCACGGCGAACGAGGTCGTACATCCTATCGGCCGAGCAGGTTTGCGCCGCGGCCATGCCGAGAATGTGCTGGCAAAGCACGTCGAGCGGATGGACGGGGATGCGCAGCGGCTCGCACTGACCGGCCTGTCCGGAAGCGGCGGTGACGGCGGCCTCCAGCAGCTCCGCATCCGTCGCCGTCAGCACCAGGCCGCGTTGGACACGTTCCGGACCGTGGCCTGCCCGACCGACACGCTGAAGCAATCGAATCACGTCGCCGGGCGGATGGACCAGCACAGCCAGATCGATCACGCCGATGTCGATGCCCAGCTCCAGGCTTGTGCTGCTGATGACGGCGCGCAGGCGGCCTTGCTTGAAACCCGCCTCGACCTCGCGGCGGCGCTCGGCGGCCAGCGACGAATGGTGAACGGCGATTTGCCCCGCCATTTCCGGCAGGTTTCGCCGCAGCGCCCAGCCGAGCTGCTCGGCCAGCCGCCGGCTGTTGGTGAAAACGAGCGTGGCGCGATTGCCGCGCACTTCCGGCATGAGTCGATCGACAAGATTGGCGAGAAAGTGTCCGCTCTCCTCCAGGGGAACAAGCGTCAGCTGGAGCCGCGTTTCTTCTCCGGCCTGTGCGATGGCGCAGCCATCCGGCGCCAGCCAGCGCGCCGCCGCGGTCACAGGCGTGGCCGTCGCCGACAGACCGATCCGCTGAAGGCGGCTGTCCGCCAGCTCCGTCAGACGTTCCAGGCTCAGAGCAAGGTCCGCTCCGCGCTTGCTGGCGGCCAGGGCGTGTACCTCATCGACCACGACCCAGCGCAGGTCGGCGAACAGCCGACGAGCCATCGGTTGACTGAGAAGCACCGCCACGCTCTCCGGCGTCGTTAGCAGAATGTCCGGCGGATACCGTCGCATCTGCCGGCGCTCTGCTGCCGTCGTATCGCCGCTGCGCACCGCCAAGCGGGGTAACGAATCCGCCGGCAACACCGTGCTTAGCTCCTCAAGGTGCGCGCGCAGCGTGCGCTCGGTATCCGCGCTCAGGGCTTTGAGGGGCGACACGTACAGACAGGCCACGGCGGGGCCTTCCTGCTTGCCGCGCTGAATGAGATGAGTCAGGATCGGCAGGAAGGCGGCGAGCGTTTTGCCGGTGCCGGTCGGCGCGTTGAGCAGAAGGTGCTGACCGGCCGGCCGGCGCGACCAGGCGGCCCGCTGGATTGGCGTCGGCTCACCGTAACGGCGGCGAAACCAGCTCGCGATCCCCTCCGGCACCTGATCGAGCCAGGACGAGGCAGGGGGAGCATCGATGAATTCGAGTCCTTCGAGTGGGGTCTCCATGACGGCTTATTGTAGCGATCGACCAAGGGGTCCAGGGGAGGGGGGAGGAGACCGTGCCCCAACGAGGGGAGGAATGCGCAAATCCTCAGAAGTTTTTTGCTGTCCTGGCCGGTACTTCCGGGTATACTCCTGATTAAACATGCACACCACGGACCTGCACGCTACCTTGCTCGCCCTGATGGGTCTCGACCACAAGCAGCGGACGTATCCCGAAGCCGGACGCAGCTTCTGCTCGACGGACGTGGCCAGGGAAATCTTCGCCTGAATAGAAGATGCGGATCGTGTTCGTATGTTAAGAGTCAGCGGACAACAGCTCCGGCGGGGGGATCGATCATGGTATTTCAGCGGTTTTCTCGGCGTCGGTTTCTGCAAAGCACGGCGGCAACGGGCGCGTCGGCGGTTTTGACCGCCCTGAGCTGGTCGCGCGTCTGGGGGGCCAACGAACGTCTCCGCGTCGCCTCGGTGGGCGTCAACGGCAAGGGCTGGTCGGATCACACTTCGATCGCCGCCAGCCCGCATGTGGAAATCGCGGCGCTGTGCGATGTCGATGAGGGCGCGGACCACCTCGGTAAGGCCGCCGACAAGTATCCGCACGCCAGCCGCTACAGCGATTGGCGGCGACTGTTCGAGAAGGCACGCGACTTCGATGCGGTCATCGTCTCCACGCCGGACCACATGCACGCGCCGATCGCGCTGCCGGCCATGACGCTGGGCAAGCACGTCTTCTGCCAGAAGCCGCTGACGCACACCGTTTTCGAGGCCCGGCAAATGCGCCGCGCCGCCGAGAAATATCGCGTCGTCACGCAGATGGGCAATCAGATCCAGGCGCACAAGGCATACCGCACGGCCGTCAAGCTGGTCCACGACGGCGTCATCGGCCGGGTGAAGGAGGTCCATTCGTGGCAGAGCGGCTCGATGCGCTGGATGCTGGCCGACGACCGCCCCGCCGGCGCGGATGAGGTCCCGGAGACGCTGCACTGGGACGACTGGCTCGGCGTCGCTCCGAAACGACCCTACAAGAAGCAGATTTATCATCCGTTCAACTGGCGGGCCTGGCAGGACTTCAGCAATGGCCAGCTCGGCGACTTCGGCTGTCACATTCTCGATCCGGTCTTTCTGGCTCTTGGCCTGACCGCGCCGACGACCCTCCGCGCCGAGGCGCCGGCGATCAACCGCGAGGTGTGGACGAAACGCGCGACGGTCCACTACCAATTCCCCGGCAGTGAGCGCACCGCCGGTAAAACGCTGGCCCTGACCTGGTACGACGGCGAAGGACACGTGCCGCCGCCGGAGGCGCACGGTCTGCCGAAGAGTTACAAGCTGCCCGGCTCCGGCTCGGTGCTGATCGGCGAAAAAGGCTCGCTCGTCATCCCGCACGTGGCCATGCCGAAGCTCTTTCCGGAAGAGAAGTTTGCCGGCTTCAAGATGGAAGTGGTGCCGGAGGTCAATCACTACACTTCGTGGGCGGATGCCTGCCGCGGCGAGGGCAAAACGACATCCTCGTTCGCGTACTCCGGCCCGCTGACGGAAACGGTCTTGCTGGGCAGCATCGCCATCCGCATCCGCGGCGAGACGCTGCACTGGGACAGCAAGCGCCTGGCCATTACCAACGCGGCCGCCGCCAACAATCTGCTCACCAAACGCTACCGCAAGGGCTGGGAGCCGGCCTGGATCGCGTGAATATTGATGGTTAGCGACGCTTCGCAGAAGCGTCGGGCGTCGGGCGACGCTTCTGCGAAGCGTCGCTAAACACGGAAGGTATTCTTGGACGCCTCCTACGCTGCCCGCGATCGGCGCGCGACGAGAAGCTGCCCCAGCCGTTCGACGGTTTGCGCGGTCGCGCCTTGCTGGTGCAACACGAAATTGCGGGCGGCTGCTCCCCGATCATGCCGTTCCTCCTCGTCTTCGAGAAGCAGACGCACCACCGTCTCCAGCTGGCCGGCGTCGGCAATCTGACAGGCGGCGTAGGCGTCGATGAGCCGTGCCGCGGTGTCGGCGAAGTTCCAGACATAGGGTCCGAACACGACGGCGGCGCCGTAGGCGGCCGGCTCGATCATGTTCTGTCCGCCGCGTCGGCCATCGAGACTGCCGCCGACAAATGCCACATCCGCCAGGCCCCACAACGGCCCCAGCTCGCCGATCGTATCCACCAGCACCACCGGCGTTCCCAGGCTCGCATCCCGCGATCGCCGCGCAAAGCTCACGCCGGAGTGGGTCAGCAATTGGGCCACCTCCTCGAAGCGCTCCTTGTGCCGCGGCACCAGGAACAAACGCAGCTTCGGATGATCGATGCGGAGCTTCTGCCAGATGCGAAGAACGATCTCTTCCTCCGGGGCCTGCGTGCTGCCGGCGACCCAGATCTGCTCATCCTCTTTCACTTCCAGCGCGACACGAAGAAACTGCGTGCGCGAATTGCGTCGGTCGGTCAGTACGCCGTCGAACTTGATGTTGCCCGTCACGGCGACGCGATCCGGCTGCACGCCGAGGATGCGCACGGCGCGAGCGAATTGCTCCGTTTGCATCAACAGTAAATCAAGCTGCCCGAACAGCCAGCGCGACAGCGGCTTGATCCACTGATAGCGTTTCAAGCTGCGCGGACTCATGCGGCCATTGATGACGGCGACCGGAACGCTCAGCCGTCGCGCCGCCATGAGAAAGTTCGGCCATAGCTCCGCCTCGGCCAGCACGATCAGACGCGGCGCGAGTGTTTGCAGCGAGCGCCGCACCGACCAAGTGAAATCGAAGGGGAAGAAGAAGACGAACAAATCGGGGAAGCACTTGCGGGCCTCGTCATAGCCCGTTTCCGTGGTCGTCGAGAGAACGCAAGGCAGGTCGGGATAGCGCCGACGGAAAGCGGCGATGACTTGACGCAGCAGGTGAATTTCGCCGACGCTGACACCGTGGAACCACACCGCGCCCACTGGCGGCGATTCGTGCAGACCAAACAGCTTTTCGCGTAGCCCGCGGCGATAGCGGCCGGTGCGGAGCGCACGATAAATCAACCACGGCGACAACAACGAGAGAATAATGAGATAGAAGAAATCGAGAATCCAGGACATGGAAATCCTTTCCCCTGTGAATCCCATCACTTGATGGTTAGCCGCGACACGCCGCGGAGCGCGTTTACGTTTCGCGCGAAACGATAAACGTCGCGGCTAACCAATTACACCGCTTGCCGCATGTGGCAGTTCTTGTACTTCTTGCCGCTGCCGCACGGACAGGGATCGTTGCGGCCAACCTTCTGGCCGCGATTACGAATGGGCTCGACGACCTTGACCTCGCCGTTGGCATTGTTGGACATGGCGGCCGCTTCCTGAGCGGCCTGGACGGAGGCGCGAGGGGCCGATTCGTGGATGGTGGCGCCGATGGTCCACAGTGATTCCTGGAACGCTTCCGTCTCCTCCATGCGGAAGACCGTGTCCGTCACCTTGTCCTCGATGCCCTCCCACATGGCCTTGAATTCCTTCATGCCCTCTTGCTTGTACACCGTCTTGGGATCTTCCTGGCCCCAGCCGCGCAGACCGATGCCGGAACGCAGATAATCCATCGTGTACAGGTGGTTTTTCCACGCCGCATCGAGCTGATTGAGCAGCAGGCTGCGCTCCATCTGCCGCATCTCCGGACGATAGCGCTCGTCAAAGGCGTTCCACAGCATCTGCTGGGTCTGCTCATGGGTCGCTTTCGTCAGCGCCGATTCCGGCACGTCCAGGCTCAGCGTTGTCTTCGTCCACTCTGCCAATTCCTTGGCATCTTCGGCGTCGGCGGGACGGTCGCTGCCCTCGAAAATCTCATCGAGCTTGCCGTTGATGGCCTCTTCGCCGACGGTGGGATAGGTCGAGCGGCTGATGTCGATCAGCATCTCAAACAGGCGATGGCGCGGCTGCGTGCGGAAGTCCTCCTCGTGCAACCGCTCGCGCGCTTGTGGAAAACGCATATTCGCCCAGTAGAAAAGACCCTCGCGGTTGTAGCGTTGACTGCCGGCCGCCGCGCCCGGCTGGTCGGACATGAAACGCGCCATCGCCGTCCGCACGGGAAACTCGATCTCGCGCTGGCGATACAGCTGCATGACGGCATCGCGCAGGGCAACTTTGAGGTCCGGCTGCTCCTTGGCGGCCAGCTCCTGCGGCGACTGCTTGATCTGGAATTTCAGACGCGCCCAGTCACAAAGCGAACGCACGCCCCAATCGGGTTCGAGAAAAGCACGGCCATCATTCAGGTCGGTCTCGGCGATGCACTTGTTGGCCTGCTCGCGCAGGTAGTCAGCCATGTTGTCCTTGCCGATCTGCCGCAGCTGGCGATCGTTCGTCTTGAGGCCCCAGCGGGCGTTGACCTGGTTGGACAGCGCCTGCCAGTTCCATTCCTTGGAATCTTCGCTGCCGAGGTTCTCTTCCATCATCTCGTAAACCTGCGTCTCGACGGCGCGCATGGCCTTGTCGCGGGCGGTCTTGTCCGCCTCGTTGAAATCGCAGCGGCTGAAGTCGGACGCATCGTACTCGACGCCGAGGCGATTGAACGCGAACTCGGCGAAGCTGGCGGCGCCGTACTCGGAATCGAGATAGCGCTCGCAAGCCGCGTCGATCTGCTTGTCGAGCATTTCCAGCACTTGCAGCTTGCAATTGGCGCCTTCGAGGATGCGCTGGCGAGCGCCGTAAACCTCCTTGCGCTGATGATCCATGACCTCGTCGTATTCGAGGAGGTGCTTGCGAGCGTCGAAGTGGCGCTCCTCGACCTTTTTCTGAGCGGCCGAGATGCGCCGCGACACCATACGGCTCTCGATCGCTTCGCCTTCCTGCATGCCCAGGCGGGCGAGCAAGTTCGACACCCATTCGCCGGCGAAGATGCGCATCAGGTCGTCTTCCAGCGAGAGATAAAAGCGGCTGGAGCCGGGATCGCCTTGCCGTCCGGCGCGGCCGCGTAGCTGGTTATCGATGCGGCGGGCATCGTGGCGCTCGGTGCCGATGATGTGCATGCCGCCCATTTCGGCGACCTTGCGGCCCTCTTCCTTCATCTTCTCCCTGGTCTCGATCTCGTTGACGATCTGCTTCCATTCCTCTTCCGGCACGTCGAGGCGCGAAGCGTACTTGTCCTTGAGGCGCGCCCAGGCCAGCGTTTCGGGATTGCCGCCGAGAATGATGTCGGTGCCGCGGCCGGCCATGTTGGTGGCGATGGTCACGGCGCCGATGCGGCCGGCCTGTGCCACGATCTCCGACTCGCGGGCCGCATGCTCCGGCAACGCATTCAGCAGCTCGTGCTTGATACCGCGGCGCTTGAGCATGTCGCTAAGCTTGAGCGACTTGTCCACGTCGGTCGTGCCGACGAGGATGGGCCGGCCCTGCTGGCGGACCTCGACGATCTCATCGACGGACGCCTTCCACTTCTCCTTCTCGGTGCGGAAAATCACGTCCGGATGGTTGATGCGGATGAGCGGCTTGTTGGTCGGAATGGCGATGACATCGAGCTTGTAGATCTTCCAGAACTCGTCGGCCTCGGTCATGGCCGTGCCGGTCATGCCGGCCAGCTTCTTGTACAGCTTGAAGTAGTTTTGCAGCGTGATGGTGGCGAGCGTCTGCGTCTCTTCCTTGATCTTGACGCCGTCGCGCGCGTGCTTGGCTTCGACGGCCTGGTGCAGACCGTCGGACCACTGCCGGCCAATCATCAATCGGCCGGTGAACTCGTCGATGATGATGATGCTCATCTCGCCGGTTTCCGGATGGCGCATCACCGCATAGCGTTTGTCCTTCTTGTAGAGATGGTGCGCTTTGAGGGCGTTGTCGATGAGGTGCGGCCATTCGAGGTTGCCGGCCGTGTACATGCTCTCGATGCCGAGCAGCTCCTCAGCCTTGTGGATGCCGTCCTCGGTCAGATGGCAGGTCTGCTCCTTCTCCTTGATCTCGAAATATCGACCCGGCTCGCTCTTCTGCAAATCGCCCAGCTGCACGGCGATGTCGTTGGCGCGGGTGTAGCGGCGCAGGTCGCTGAACGCCTGACCGGAGATGATGAGCGGCGTTCGCGCCTCATCGATGAGGATGTTATCGACCTCGTCGATGATGGCATAGTTGAGCGACTTCTGCACCTGCTGGTAATACGGATCGAAATTGTTATCGCCCCAGCGAGCCGGCTTCATGTTGTCGCGCAGATAGTCGAAGCCGAACTCGCTGTTGGTGCCGTAGGTGATGTCGCAATCGTAGGCCTGGCGGCGAGCGACGGGATCCATGTCCGACTGGATGTAGCCGGCGGTGAGGCCCAGCGCCTTGTAGATGGGCATCATCCATTCGCAGTCGCGGCGAGCCAAGTAATCGTTGACGGTGACGACATGCACGCCCTTGCTTTCGAGGGCGTTGAGGTAAGCCGGCAACGTCGCGACGAGCGTTTTGCCTTCGCCGGTAACCATCTCGGCGATATTGCCGCGGTGCAGGACGATGCCGCCGAGAATCTGCACGTCGAAATGGCGCATGTTCTTGGTGCGCCATCCGGCCTCACGGCAAGCGGCGAACGCCTCGGGCAAGAGATCTTCGAGCGTCGCGCCCTGGGCCAGCCGTTCGCGGAATTGCGGCGTCAGCGCCTTCAGCTCGTCGTCGGTGAGCGCGTGCATCTTCTCTTCCAGCTCGTTGACCTGGGCCAACAGCGAGCCGGGAATGACGGTGTGCGTGGCGCCGGGAGCGGAGGCGCGAACGTAGCCGAGACTGCGGATCAAGCGCTCGTTGCTGGAGCCGAACAGATGCAAAAGAAACTTGCCGACACCCTCCGAAAACGCGGACAGGCCGTCGCCCAGCTTCTCCCAAAAACCGACATCCATTGACGTTTGACTACTCATGAAATTCCATGCCTCCGCATGGCACTCTTGCGCATGCCGCACCGCCCATAGACAGAATGGGCCATAGTAACAGTCTAGAGAAGGAGCCTGCGCACGGTCAATACGGATAGCCCCCGGCGCCGCCGCGATGTGTTCCCGTCAGAAACTGGACAAAGAACAAGGGGATTCTCGTCGGCTGGGACAGCGCCATCGAGAGGACATTCAAGATCTCATCCGCTGCTGGAACTCCTCGAATGATTTAGCCTCGAATACCAGATCGAACCATCGTTCAAGGGTCGTCATGTCCGTGGTTTCGCGAATGCGAGCGGCCAGCTCTTCGGCCACGGGAACATGGAAATGTCCTTCCAGGGCGCGAATCAGCATTTTCGCATAAGCTTCTCGTTTCGCAAGGTGTTCCACACTGGTGACGAACGGCATGGGCTTCTCCTGACTCCGCTGTTGGAACTCTTCAAGCGATGCCGTCGCGTAGGCCAGATCCAACCATTGTCCAAGTAACATCGCATCCCTCGTTTCCTGAATACGAGCAGCCAATGCTTCCGGCAGGGGGGCCTGAAAACGCCGTTCGAGAGTTTGGATCAACAGCTCGATCCGCCCCTTTTGCTGCGCACGTCGTTCGGTACTGGTGACGTAAGGCATGGTTCTCTCCTGTTCAATTCGCTCGACTTCTTGATCGAAAAGTTGTCCCAGCACTTCCGGTAGATCCATCATCCAGTCGATGATGCGGAACAGCTGCAACACGTCCTCACGGCTCATCCCTCGTTCGTAAAGCTCGCGGACCAGCCGGATCTTGCCGGCGTGCCGCGATGCCGGATCGCGGCGCGTTTGCAGGGTCGCCAGATGCGCCCGCGTGATGAGGGCGAATGGATTATCACTGGCCTCCAGCACCGCTTCTTGACCGAGGAAGTCGAGCAGCTTGACCGCCGGAAAATGAAAATCCAGGCCGCAGCCCCACAAATCGTAAGCGAAGCGATCCGGCCGCCAGCTCGGGCGATCGTCGGCCAACACGACCAGGCTGACTATCTGGCGATTGTAACGGTCGAAGATGCGGTAGTGGTAGACGAACATGCGGCGCGAGAAGTCCGTCTCCGGCCAGCCCTGCACCTCGATGTGGATCAGCAGCCAGCTCTCTTCGCCGTCGTGCCGCCAGACCTTGACCAGCACGTCGGCCAATCGCGTGCCGAGGTCGGCATCGCGGACCACCTGACGCAGCTCGGTGTTGAGCCATTCATAGCTGCGCGTCCAGTCGATGGCGGCGTGAACGGCCGGAAAATACAGGGCCAAAAACGAGGGTAGATAGCGCTCTAGCGCTTCTTTCCAGGGAGAATCTTGTTCGCTCATCGTAGCAAGCTCATCACCCCTGTCACTCCTTCGTGATCGTCTCATCGAGGTTCAGCAGCACGCGCGACACGACGGTCCACGCCGCCGCCTGTGCCGGCGCGACGCCCTTCGGCAGCTGCGGCGGATGGGCCGGATCGTTCGCGGCCAACTCCCACGGTTTCGCATCGGGCCGAGCGAATCGCTCTTGCTGCTTGGTCAGTAATTTCAGCAATTCTCCCTTCTCTTCGGCTGTTGGGTTGCGGCAGACACAGCAACGGAAGGCGTAGACGACGCGCTCGCAGTCTGTCGAGCCGCCGTCGGCGAGCGTTCGCAGCGCCAGCGCGCGGGCGCAGTCGAGGAAGACCGGCTCGTTGAGCGTCATCAGCGCTTGCAGGGGCGTGTTGGAGCGCACGCGGCGCACGCAGGAGGCGTCGCCGTTGGGAGCATCGAAGGTTTGCAGCATCGGATACGGCACCGAGCGATAGCGGAACGTGTACAGGCCGCGGCGATAGCGGTTCGGTCCCTTGTCCTCCGGCCAGACTTTCGGGCCGTAGCTGGCCGGCGGCAGCAACAGAAAGCCCGGCAGCGGCGGAAAGACGCTGCGGCCGCCGATCGCGGGATTGAGCAGGCCGCTCGCGGACAGGGCGATGTCGCGCACGATCTCGCCCTCGACGCGGAAACGCGGGCCACGCGCCAGCAGACGATTGTAAGGATCGCGTGCGCGCAGCTCCGGCGTCAGGCGCGAGGATTGACGATAGGTCGCCGAGCAGACGATGAGCTTGTGGAGCTTTTTCAGGCTCCAGCCGCGCTCCATGAATTCGACTGCCAGCCAGTCGAACAGTTCGGGATGCGACGGCTTTTCGCTCTGGGTGCCGAGATCCTCACTGGTGGCGACGAGGCCGGTGCCGAAATAGGTTTGCCAGACGCGATTGACGATGGCTCGCGCCGTCGTCGGCGCGCGGCGATCGACCAGCCAGCGGGCAAAGGTCAAACGATTCGGCGAGCGGGGTTGCGTTAGCGCCCCGAGTGCATCTCCCGGCAGCGGATGCAGAAAAGCTGGCACGCCCGGCGTCACGCTCTGGGCCGGCTTGAGGAAATCGCCGCGCTTGAGAACGTGCGTATCGCGCGGCTGGGAACGCGATTGCAAGACCAGCTGCGAAGACCCCTCCGGATGCTTCTTCCACAGGGCCTCGATGCGATCGTTGGCGTCTTTCCACTCCGGCACGGTCGTACGCCAGTGGCTGAAGACGAAGGCTTCCTGAGCCGGTGTCCGTTTGTCGGGTGGGATTGCGAGGATGCCGCGCAGACGCAGAGGCAGCGGCTCGGGCGAGCAGGGTTGCGTCAGCGCCCCGAGCGAATCCGTGACGGAGAAGCGGAAACGGCCCAGGTTGTTGTTCTGATTGTCGTCGCTGTTCCAGCCCCCATGTTGCTGCACCAGCTGAAACGTCAGCTCGGCGCCCTTGGAAAAGCGGATCGGCTTGTCGAACACGAAGACGGCCTGACGCGGCACATTACTGCGGCCGGGGCCGATGTCGATGCCCCAGGCCGTCTCGTTCTTGCCGTCGATGGCGAGCTGGATCGGGCCAGTAACGCGGCGCTTGCCGCTCTTGTCGTCGAAAGTCTTTGCCAGCGGCTGCTCCGGCGGATTCACCTCCGCCATTGCTCGCACGATCTTCCATTGCTGCTTCTTCGCGGAGCCGTCGGCTGGAGCAGCGACGACCTTGAATTCCGACAGCGCACACAGCCCGTAAATCGATCGGCCCGGCCCACTCAGCGGCAGGTTCGGATCGTTGAGCAGCTCCAGGCGGACAGCGGTGATCGTTTTCAAATCGGTCTTCGCCGTGAACGAGGTGGTATGCTTCGTCGGCGCGTAGCCCGCAGCGAGGACCGAGCCGTCGCCGAGCAGGTAGTGCTTCTGTCCTCCGCTCGCGTCCAGCTTCGGCCGGACGATTTGCCACTCCTGTTGTCCGCTTTTCGCCTTCTGTTCCCAGGCGTGCATGCGCTGCCGCCAGTCGGCGTGCTGGTGCCGCAGCTCGTTCTCGATGGCGTAAATACCGCGGAATATCTCGGCGCGGCGCATCTGCTCGCCCGGCGTGTAAACCGCGATGTTCGCTTCATGATCGCTGTTGAGAAAGGCGAACATCTTGTAATACTCGGCCTGCGTCAGCGGATCGAACTTGTGATTGTGGCACTGGGCGCACTGGATGGTCAGGCCGAGGATGCTCTTGCCGATGGCGTCCATGCGGTCGAACATCGCCTCCATGCGGAACTGCTCCGGATCGACGCCGCCCTCCTCGTTAATCATCGAGTTGCGCAGGAAACCCGTCGCCACTTTCTGATCTTGCGTGGCATTGGGCAGCAGGTCGCCGGCCAGCTGCTCGACGATGAATTGATCGTAGGGCAAATCGCGGTTCAGGGCGTTGATGACCCAATCGCGATAGAACCAGACCTGCCGCGATTTGTCTTTCTCGAAGCCGTCGCTGTCGGCATAGCGAGCGGCGTCGAGCCAGTGCCGGCCCCAGCGCTCGCCGTAATGCGGGCTGGACAGCA
>Ga0335075_10006172_pt1 | contig 18524 bp, 12 predicted proteins | sample Lox_Sample_24_FD_206723 | JGI IMG/M metagenome (GOLD analysis project Ga0335075, IMG submission 206723) | Soil microbial communities from Loxahatchee National Wildlife Refuge, Florida, United States - Lox_Sample_2.4 | ecosystem: Environmental > Terrestrial > Soil > Wetlands | place: USA... | reverse complement strand
GGGTTGCCCGTGCGGGCGACCACATCGCAGGCGATGGACACGACGACAGCCCTGTCAAGGGGGGGGAAAAGACGGGCTTGCGGCCTCGCCCAGCGGCATCTTCAAAAGTAAACTGCCCCTTGGCCCAGCGTTGTCGCCAGAGGCGGATGGAGTTGGGGTGAAGGTCGAGGCGGGCGGCCGCGGCGGCGTTGGTAAGCGTCGGGCAGTCATGCAGCAGGAGGGCCAACTGGGCGCGTTGGCGGAGGTGTGAGGCTGCCGTTCGTGCCCGCACGAGACGCCGAGCCTCGGCGAGGAACTCGTCGGGGAAAGTGGGGCGATAGCGTGGGGGAGGTCCAGGCACCGAACTGCTCCAGGGGCATCCAGCCAATCTTTCAGCGATGATGCCCTCACCCTATTGCCTCCCCGAAATCCGGCAACCCTACAGTTATTTGCCGAATGGACCACTAAGCTGCGAAGAAAGCTTCCCCGTCTCCATCATCCGATTGTTCCAGGTGTGATCGTCGCAGCATCTGGGCAAGTTTTTCCGAAGCTGGCATCTGTAGCGTGTTGCGACTCTGGAAAAGACGCGAAGTCTGCGAGGGCTCCCTTCGTTTCCGCGACGGTCTCGACTACAGTGAGGCTACGCGACAAATCACAAACGGAGCTGGGAGTCTTTCGCATGTCCGAACCCATTCAACGCCGGCGCGTGTTGTTCGCGGCGACCGAGCCGGCTCGCGCGGAATGTCGTCCGCTGTTTCATGCCGAGAGCCTGCGCGACTGGGAAGTGATCGACGCGGATAGCCTGGAGCGCGCGCGTTTCCTGTTGCAGCTGGATCCGTGCGACGTGCTGGTGCTGGATTGCAGCCTGTATCGCAGCGGCGGCAGCGAGGATCTCTCATGGCTGGCCGGCCAGCGCCGTGCTCCGGTGCTGGTTCTCGACGACGGCGATGCCGAGACGGTCGCCGACGCGCTCCGCCAGGGCGCCCATTACTGGATGCCGCGTGAGTTGGCCCGGCATCATGCTCCCGTGCTGGCGGCCATGCTACGGCAGGCGGCCGAGTTTGGCGATTTGCAGCGACGCGGTCAAGAAACCAGCGAGGCGCTCGAAGACACGCGCCGTCAGGTTAGCCGGCTGGTCAACCTGTTGTGGGAGGCCGTGCCCGGGGAGGGACGGGCACGCTGGTTCACGCAACGGCACATGCTGGAGCGGCTCGAAGAGGAAGTGATTCGCACCCAGCGTTACGGCGGCCCACTGGCGGTGCTCCTCGGAGAGGTCGATGCTCCGGCGACGGCGCGAAACGTCCGCGGCGAAGTGGGACAGGCGGCGACGTGGATCGTCGATCAGATCAGCCGCGTCAAACGCCGCTCCGACGTGGCCGGTCAGTACGGTCTGCAAGGCTTCATGCTGCTCTTGCCGCAGACCAATGAAACGGGCGCGACCGGATGCTGTCAGCGTTTACGCAGCCTTCTGGAGCAGTCCGCCGTTAACAGCAGCTCGTTCGGACCGCTGCACGTGCATTTTGGTATCGCCTGTTTTTCCTCAGCGGCGCGTTCGGTGAAGAGCCTGCTCAGCCGCGCCGAGGAGCAGCTGGAGCAACGCAAGCTCGCCGCCTCCACCATGAATAATTAGCCACAGATGAACACAGATAAACACGGAAAATGACAAAAAAGATCAGCAATTCAATTCATCGATTCTCTTTTTCTCTGTGTTTATCCGTGTTCATCTGTGGCTAATGCACTATGATCCTCGACCGAAATGCTTGTCGGCGAAATCCAGGAAGATTTTCCAGTCTCCCTTCGTCATCGAATGCTTCCCCGGTCGAATGTAATAGCCGAGCTTGCTGTCGATCAGCTTGCCTGTCTCGGGCATACGCTTGACCTTCAATCCGCGGGCGTCGAGTAAGCGATAAACCGGATCGGCGGTGAGCAGCACATCGAATTGTCCGCTCGGATTGGCCCACTGATCCTCGACGGCATTGCTGACCAGAACCGGCCGCGGCGCCATCAGGGCCACCAGACAATTTTGATCGAACGGCAGCTTGTCCGGATGATCGTTGAACTCCTTGAAAGCGCCGTCGAACCAGTGGGGAAAGCTGGTGTTGATGCGCTTGACAGTCTCGGACTTGGGATTGTGGCATCGGCTGGGCGCCGTGCCGCCGCAGCCGGCCTGGTGCGGGATGGCCAGAGCGATGCGCTCGTCCAGCGCCGCCGCCAGCAGCGCCGTCTTGCCCAGCCGCGAATGACCGACCACGGCGATCCGCTTGGGATCGAGATCCTTGTGATCAGAGACATAATCGACGACGCGATGCACGCCCCAGGCCCAGGCCGCGATGGTGCCCCAGTCGTGCGGGCCGGGCTTGGCGTCCTTCTTGCGCAGGTGCGGCTGAATACCCTCGCGCACGTCCTTCTGGTCCGGATCGACATCGCCATTGTAGAACGTGGCCACGGCGTAACCGCGATCAATCGACTGTTCCAGCGCCCATGTGTCAATCTCCTTGCCGCGTCCCGCCTCAGTGGCGCGATGCTTCGGTCCCGCATACATCCACACCGTCGGAAGCCGCACGCCCGGATCCTTCACGATCGCGTGATTGCCGCAGAAATTGATACCGATGAAGACAGGAGCCGGTCCCTTACGCTTATTGGACGCGACCAGCAGCAAATGAATGGGCGGCGTATCCGGCGGGCCAAACGAGATTGTCACCTCGCGCAGTGTCGCCTTGCCGCCGAACGCCTTGGTATCCTCGTGCTCGACCTTGGCCTTGATTTTGGCGGGCGGCGGCAAATAGCCGTACATGTAGTGCTGAAACAGCTTCTTCAGCTCGGGACGGCGTTTGTCGAACCATTGCTCCTTGGTGGTAACGCGGTCGCCGTTGAACATCACGAGAGGGTCGGGCAGGTCGGGATGCGAGGGCAATTGCTCCGGTTCGGGAAAGCGTGTCTGAGCCATGATGAACCTTGCGGGAAGAAATACGGCGGACAGGATCAACAGGCCTGTGGCGGCAGAAAAGAGGGTGCGGTACATACGTTGAGACTCCAAGGAGCGAGGGAATCGATGGTCTTTGGGCGTATTCTATGTGTTTTTCGTTCGATCGCATCCTACGGAGCGGGACGGACCTCAGCGACGACGGCAGCCGTTAGCGGCCGGGCGCGGTTCTCGGCGATCCACTGAGCGATCATGCCTGCCGCCAGCGCCGCCGCCGCCCACTGATAAAACGTCAGACCCAGCCACCACGCCGGCTCCGGACGAATGTACTCGGTCAAAAAGCGATAAACACCATAAGCGACCAGATAAATCTTCAATCGCTGCCCCACGAACAGGCCACGGCTCATCAGCTGCCACAACACGAGCGCCATCATGAAGTGAAACAGGCTCTCGTAGATTTGCGTTGGATGACATCGTTGCAGCTGATAGCCCGCCGCCGTCTTCACGCGAAAGGTCACGCCCCACGGCAGCGTCGTGGCGACGCCGTAGCAGCAGCCGTTGAAGAAACAGCCCCAGCGGCCGATCGCCAGCGCCAGGGCCAACGGCAGCGCGAAGGTGTCGCCGGTCTTGACGCGGACGTCCAGTATCCACTTCGTCAGCTCGACGGCGAGATAGGCGCCGATGAGGGCGGCGACGATGGTCTTGCCGTCCTGTAGCCAGGTGCCGAGATCGAGCCAGCCGATCGGATCGGTGCCGACGAACGGCAATTTGCTGCCGAGAGCGCCGCCAATGAACGCCGCCGCCGCGAGGGCCGCGCGCTCCCACCACGGCAGCATTCGCAAGGCCGGCGGTCTGGGGATTAGCCAGCGTGTTAGCAGGAACACCGCCAGCGCCACAACCATGAAGGATGCGTAGAAGATGCGGGGCATATCACGTCACCATCGTCAGGGTGTGCGTCCGCGCTCGGGCCGGCTCCGCCAGCGGCGGCAGCGGCACGTGTCCGTCGCGATAGAGCGTGTTATAGGCGCAGAAGGGCACCAGATGGCCGCTCGGCAGCAGATGCGCGAGACAGCACTTCATGACCCGGCGCGTGTCGAAATTGTGGGCATCGAGGAAGGCCGTCAACGTGATGCGAAACACCTCGGTGCCGTTGATCTTCTCGGCCAGCGCCTTGACGATGAAGTCATTAAGGGCTGGGTCAGAGGCACCGCAGCCATTGGGTCCACATCCACAGCCGCCGGTGCTGTCGAGATAACGGGCCACCAGCTGCCGCGCTCGCGCCGGCGTGTACACGATGCTGTTGGCGATCAAATCCATGTGCTTGCGAATATCGATGAGGCGATTGATCGGTGTCGGCCGCTCGGCTCCGCGATAGAGATAGGCCATCAGGTGGCAGTTAGGATGCGCGCACGGCAGCGGATAGAAATCATCCTCCGCCACCAGACCGGCCGTCTGCGCCACCAGCGCCTTGACCACGTCCGGCATCGTGGCTCGCTGCTCCAGGTCGCGCGGATTGAGGTGGCGGCCACAGTACGTCGCCAGCTGATAGCTGACGCCGCGCACGATCGGCCGTTCCAGCCCGAAGCGCAGCACGGCGCCGACCTCGTGCAGATTGGTATTATGATCGACCGTGCAGACCAGCGTGCAGCGCAGCTCGTGCCGCTGGAGCATCTCCAACGCCCCCAGCTTGGTTTGCAGCAGCTCTTCGCCGCGCAGCGTAGTGTAGGTTCGCTCCGATAGTCCGTCAAATTGTAGATAAATCTCCAGTCGATCGCGCATGGCGGCGAGCTGTTCGACCAGGGCGGCATCGTGAGCCAGGCGGATGCCGTTGGTGTTAATCATCACCGCCTGAATGGGCTGCTCATAGGCGTAGCGCACCATGCGGAGCAGCTCCGGATGCAGCGTCGGCTCGCCCCCGGACAGTTGCAGCACGTCGGCCACTCCCTCCAGCTCGACGTAGCGATCGACCATGCGCCGATACGTGGCGAAATCGATATGCCGGCCGCCTGGTCCCGACTCGGCGAAGCACATGGGACATTGGAGGTTGCAATTGGATGTTATTTCCACAAGGGCTATGCACGTGTGCTGCTCATGCTCTGGGCACAAGCCGCAGTCATAGGGACAGCCCTTGTCGGAGCGTGTGCCGAACGTGAGGGGCAAACGGGCCGGCTGGCTGAATTCGTGTCGATCGTAATAGGCGGCGTCCGAACAGACGAGATCTTCGAGGAGACCATGCTTGGGGCAGCGCTTGCGGAAGTAGACGCGGCCGGCGCGAACGATGATTTTGGCATCCACGAGGCGGCGGCAGACCGGGCACAGGCTGTGTGTGGAGCCGAGGTAAATGTAGTCGCGCAGGGGCATGGCAGGTGTCTCGGAGATCGGGGCAAGCGGCGTGGCTTCTAGCGGAGATTGGCGCAGGCGCAGATGACGAAAATCACCAGCGACGCCAGCAAGGTGGACACCACGGCGACCAGCAGACCCACCCGGCCGATGCGCCGCCTCATGTGTTCGAGGATAGCATTAGGGGCGTTCGGCTCCCACGATGGTAATTCCTCGGGAATCGACATGCATCTCCCTCCTGGATTCGACGCCGCCTCTCTCCGCGCAGCCCCGCCGCGCCAACCGACACAGCATATGCCAGAAGTCGCCCGCAGTAAAGCGCACTTCTCGTTCGCCTCGTTCCCAAGCTCCGCCTGGGAACGAGAAGAAATGGAGCCGTTCAGAACTTGATCTTGCACACCTCCACCTGCTGATTGTGCTTCTTGAGGATGACCGTGTGGCGCTCCGTCGATTCCTGCGGCGTGCCGGCGAAGCGCGTCACCTTGACACTGACGTGCGTCTCGCCGCCGAGCAAGTTCGGATTGGGCCGGAAGTAGTGGACGAGGACGGTGTAAACGCCCGGCTGCGCCTTGGCAATCCGATAGCGCTCGGGACCGTAGCCCTGCGTCTGGTCCTGCGACAATTCGCCGCCGCTGCTGGTGCGGTTGTGCGAATAGAAACACTTGCTGCCGTCCGGCTCGATCACCCACAAATCGACATCCGTGGCATCGGTGTTCCACGAGATCGTCACGCGGAGATCGCTGCGCGGCTGCGGCCGCCGCATCTGCTCCAATCGTTCGCCGAACAGATTGGCCAGCTTGTTGCTGACGTGCTTGCGGCGGATCGCTTCCTGCATCATGTGCGCATATTCTTCCATCGCCACGAGCTTTAGCTCCTGCCGGAAACGATTGTGCCAGGCGCCGGCCAGAACAATCTCGTAGTTGATGGCCGCCAGCCCATATTGCCCGCTGTATTCCAAAGCGTGGGCCAGGTCGCGATAGCTGTGCGGCTCGAACGGCCGTTGCTTCTGCACCTGACTGAACAGCCGCGCCGCTTGCGCCGGTTGCTGCAAATCCAGCAGACGATAGCCAACCAGACGCAACGCATCGCCGCGGCTGGAATGCTCCTCGATGATGCTCGACAGCACGCGCACCGCACCGGCCACGTCGTCTGCCTCCGCGCGGCGCCGCGCCTCGCTCAGATACACGCTGACGTTGCGACGATCGCGCTCGCGGGCCAGCAGATAGTCGGCCACATCCTTCCGATAGACCAGCCCGCCGCGGATCGAACCGGCGGGCAGCTGGAAATCCTCTTCGGTCAAGACGCCGAGCATTTGCTTGATGTGAGCGGCCTCCGGGCCGTTGAGCAGGTTGACGCGGCGGTCCACTTGATTGAGGAAACGCTCGAACGCCTTGGCCGCCGGCACGCGCCTGGCCAGCTGCGTCCACGCATCGGCAATGAATGCGCCCAGGTCGCCAGTGACGGTCCGGCCGCGCTCCTCTTCCAGGTTGAACCGCTTGTAATCGGCCTCGTTTTCCAGCACCAGGAAGGAAGCGACGCGGCTGACGATGCCGAACTGCTGACAGTAGGCTGTCACCAACGAATCGAAATTGCTGTCGTGCAGGGCCAGCAGCGAGGCCACGGCCACTTCCGCCCAGGCGCGCGGCGCCAGCTCGCTGGCGCTGCGCACTTCCAGTGGAAACTCCTGCACCACCTTCCGACCGGCAAGCTCGCCCTCCACGACGATTGTGGTGCGTCCGGTGCCGTTGCAGCGCGCCGCGACCACCAGCTCGCCGCCGGGATAAACCGCGGTGCGGCGACCCGAGACGAGAATATCGCTGGCCGCAGGCCCGCCAACGAAGCGGACACGCTTCACTTGCAGACACTGGCTGCGGTGCGCCTTCGCCGTCGCGTCCAACTCTGCCTCGCCGTAGCACTGGAACACGCCGCCGCCCTTGCGCGTCAGCGCCTCAAACAGCTCGCTGTTCTCCTCGCCCAGCCCGGTGCGATAGCAGTGAAAGCGCGTTGGATGCGGGCAATTCTGCTCGAAGCGGGCCACCAGCGCCGCCACATCCGGCTCGCCCCAGGTGATGTGGCCATCCGATAAGACGAACACATTCAACGGCGTGCGGTCTGGCAGCTCGAAGCCGGGGGCGGCCAGTTTGTCGAGGGCGCAGGAAATGTCCGTTGCCCCTTCCAGCACCAGGCCGTCGAGCTTCTTCAGCGCCTTCTCGCGTCCGGCGGCGGTGTTGGCAAAGAAGCCCTTGGCGTCCAGCCAGGCGGCGCCGATGTTGAACGTCAGGATGTTGAAGTGCTTGATGTCGGAATCCGTCTCCAGAATTTTCTGGAGCAGCTTCATGTTGACGGTGAAGCGTTCGGGATGCTCGCTCAGCGACGTATCCAGCAGAAACACCGCATGCGAAGCGAACGCTTTGTCCCTGGCCACCGTCTTGAGGGTTGGACGCAGCCGAGCATACACATAGCGAGGCCCGTTCTCGTCCTGCTGTCCGCTGATGGCTTGCACGTCGGCATTGGCCGGCGTGCAGGAGAACACTGCCTCGCCCTCCGGCTTGCTGTCCTTCCACGTCCGCGCGAACGTGAGGCTTCCGCCGCTTACTTCCTTCTTGGCGTCTTTCGGCAGGAACGACGGCTGTAAACATTCCGTTGCCTTCGCTTGCAGGCTGAATCGCAGCTCGTTGAGCTTGCAGCTGGGCAACGGGAAACGATAGATCATGTGTTCCTGTGCGAATGGCAACAATTCTTCATAAGCGAGAATGACGCGGTTGTATCCCTTCGGCGGGATGGGGAACACGCGGCCGGAGAAGGTGTTGCCGCCGGCGTACTCCAGCAGCGCCGGATCGATGAGGCCGCGCACGACTTCCTCATACGTCTCCAGCGCTTTTTGCTTGGAGACTATGCGAGCTTCCTGCAAGCGGCCCCAGTCGGCAGTGTCCACTTGCTTGACCAGCTCCGCCGGCGTCAGGCGCGCCAGAGCCTCGGCGGGCAGCGGCGCATTGCCGCCGCGTCGGCCAAAGAGGGCGGGCATGGTAGCGCGGGTCTGGCCGAGGAACATGGCGAAATAGGAAGGGCTGGCCCCGGTCGGCAGCGGATACTCGAAGGTGCCTTCCAGCTGCTGATTGTGCGGATTGCGGAAAATGTGATCGACCACGGTGCGAGCGCGCGGCCCCTCGATGGTGACGCTGACGTGCAGACTCACCAATTCCAGCGAGTTGCCATCGCCGACGTAGACACGGGCGAACGTCGGCCGGCTGCGGTCGCGGTGCCACACCTGCGGCGCTTTCTTGGACGGATTAGCAGCGCCTTGCTTTTTAAGTTCCGCCATGCGTGTTTCGAGAGCCTTCAAATCATCTTGCAGCTCTCGAACTGCTTTCCGCGCTAGATCCGCGTTTCTCGTCCGGCTCAGTATGGTTTTGTTGAGGACCAGCTGCTGTTTCCGCACGGTCTGCTTCAAACTGGCGAGCAACTCTGCTTGCGATTGTTGAAGTGCTTTCCCATCCGTTTGGAGATCTTTCAGCAGATTTTCTGCTTTCCGCAGCTCCTTCTCCGTGTCCTCTAGTATTTGAGGGGCTACGACCGTCCTCTTAACCTCTCGCCGGAGACGTTCCACTTCGCTCCGCCATCTGGCGACCTCGTCCATCGCCTTGCGCACGTCATCGACAGTGGTGGTGCTCAAGCCCGCCTTCTCCGGGCCAGTAGTGATCCTTGGACCTCCAGGCATTCCACCGGCCATGCCCATCATGCCCATGCCGCCCATCATTCCCATACCGCCCCTGCCCACCATGCCCATCATGCCGCCATTCATACCGATGTAGGTGCCGGCGGAACCAGCGTTGCTGTTAGTATTTGTGGGGCCTGTGCGGTACATTTGGAAGGGGCGGAACGCGCTTAGACCGTCGATGGCCGTGGCATTGTTCAAGCTCGGCAAGACGCCGCCCGAACCTCCGCCGCTTCCCGGCGGAAGCGGCCTGTTGCTTCTTGGGGCACGCGCGTCGGCGTCAGGCACGCCCTCTCGTATGGGAGGAAGAATAGGCGTTCTAAAGTCGTCCATCACTCCCGTGCCATTTGTTCCCTTTCTGACGCGATTGCCGACGATGGCGTCGCGAACCTTCAGGTTGACGTCGGGGTTGTCGGTAGTAACGGGCAGAATCTCCACGTCCTCAGCCCCAGTAGCCATGTCCAATGCTCTTTTCACGTCCGCTGGGGTGCGGCCGCTCAAGCCCGCCTTCTCCCGGTCGATGGTGCCTCTCTCGATTATCGCAGAGCGCAATTTGGCTCCTCCACGCTGATTCAAGGCAACCTGCTCCGGCGCATTCCGTGGTTGATTGGGCCAGAGTCCGAATGCAACGAATAGCGCCGCGGCGATGCCGGCTGCACTGGCGTAAGCCGCCCAGCGATGCGAACGACGGCGGCGCGGCAGTCCGAGTCGTTGCGCGCGATCGATCGAGCGTTCCACTGCCGCCGGGGGCGATACGGCGGCGCGCACCTGCTCCACAGCGGGGCGCAACGTCTCGCTCAATTCCTGCATCGGAGCGATGCCGTTCGGAAGGGGAGTTTTATCGTCCATCATGTTTTCTCCTGGACCGTCTCCAGCAGGATGGCTTCCAGCTTGAGACGGGCCTTGTGCAAGGCCGACGCCACGGCGCCGGTCCGGATGTTCAAGGAATCCGCGATGTCCTGGTAAGAGAGATCGTCGAAGTAACGCAGACAGAACACGGCCGCTTCTCGATCCGGCAGCTGGGCGATTCCGCGACGCAGGCGCTCGGCCAGCTCGTGCTCGACGGCCGCCGCTTCCGGTCCCTCGTCGTGATCGACCAGCGATAGGCCGTTGAGCGAGACCGTGATTTTGCGTTGCCGCAGGCGGTCGAGCGCCCGGCAGGCGGCGAGACGACGCAACAGGCCAGGCCAGTGCCGCACCGCATGCGTTTGCAGCAGCTGGTGGACCTGCAAAAATACTTCTTGAACAACATCCTCCGTGTCGGCGGCATGGCCCAGGATCCTCCAGGCCGTGGCGAACACCAGAGGACCATACTCGCGCACAATGCGATCCCAGTCGGTCACCGTTCGCATCTCCTGGGCGTCTGGGATAGGGCCTCTTGTATTAGAGTCGAACGCGAGCAGGAAATGTTTCTTGCGCGGCGGAGATTTATTTCCCTACCTCCGGCTTCAGCCAGCGCGCGAACCAGGCCAGCATCTCTTTCCGCATGGCTGGCGTGTACGTGTGGCCGATGTCGGCATAACGGATGCTCTTGAAATGATCGCGGACATCGAGCGCCGCATAAACGGCGCTCGCCTTGGCCTCGATGACCTTGATGCCATCCGCAGGCGACCCGGCATCCAGCTCACCCGTCAGCGCCAGGTACGGCCGCGGCGCGATCAGGGCGATCACGCCTTCGGTGTCGAAGTGCTTGAGCAGGCCGTTGACGAAGTAATAGACGCCGTGCTGCCGCAGCTGGCCGTGCCAGATGAGGTTCTGATAGCGCGTCAGACAGGCGACGCCGACGACGGCGGCGACACGGTCATCGATGGCGGCCAGCCACCAGGCTCGCGTGCTGCCCATGCTCATGCCGGTCGCCCCGATGCGCGTTCTATCCACCTCCGGCCGGTCATACAGATAATCGAGCGCGATCTGATCGTCGCGCACGAACATGCCCCACAGCGTTCGGCCCATCCAGAGATGAAGCTTGAAGAGCGCCTCTTGCTCCTTGACGCCTAATTCAGCGCGGCCCGATGGTCCTGTGCCGACTCTTTCGCCGTGCCAGTACGCGTCCGGCGCCAGCACCACGTAGCCGGCCCGCACGAACACTTCTCCCAGCGGTTCCGCTCCGCCGTTCGTGTGCGGCGTCAGGATCTGTGTCTTATCGGGGGTGGAGGAGTGCAACCAGAGGATGGCGGGGGCTGGCTTTGTCCGTTTGTCCGGCAGCAGCAGCAAGGCCGAGACTTCGCTGTCCACACCGTTGTCGATGGCGACGTGTTCGACCGTGTAGCCGTGCCGCAGCTCGCGCGACACGAGACGCACGCGCTGCGGCGACGACCGCGGCGGCAGATCGCCCAGCGATTGCACAACCGTCTTGAGGATCTGCGGCCGGCGCTGGCGCCATTCGTCGGCGCTGGGCGGCACCGCAAATTCCGGCACCTTGATGTCGCGATAGGCGCGCGGCACCAGTGCATCGCGCTCGGCCTCTGCCTTGCGATAGCGCGTGCCGGCTTCGGGATTGGCAACGACGGCCGCCGATGGCCGGGCACGGCGGAGGATCAATTGCCGGCGAACGCAGTCGGCGACCGCGGCGGCGAGTCGGGAATATCCTTCTTGCGTGTAGTGCGTGCCGTCCTTGGCCAGCACTTTCTCCGCGCCGGCCTTTTCAACAACCGTATGCAAATCGTCGATCGGCACATTCGTCTGCCGCATGACCGCGATGGAGGTCTCGTTGTAGTGCCGCACGTCGAGCTCGTGGCGATCGAAGCCGGCCCCGCGCTTGGCGTGCCGATCATCGAGGATCGGCGTCGTATTGGCGAACACGAGCGTAGCCGACGTTTCCTTGCGGAGACGGGCAACGATTTCTTTCAGGTTGGCCTCGTATTTCTCGCGGTCCACCTGATAGCGCTTGTCGCGCTTGCTCAATTTGAGATCATGCAGACCGCAATTAAGATGTATAACGTCCGGCTTCTCGCGGATCACCCATTCGTCAAGATGCTTGAGGACGTTGCTGCTGTCGCCACCGTTGGCGGCGGGGCTGACGACAATAGCCTGGCCCTCCAGCTGTTTCGCCACCAGCGCCGCGTAGCCGAGGCGAATCGAGTCGCCGATTAGTACGACTTTGGGCAGCGTCGGCCGCGATGGCTCCGCCGCGTCCGCGAGACAAGCCGCCGACAACAGAGCGAGGACAACAAGTGGCCCAGTACGACGTACCATAGACAAGGTCCCTCAAGCCAGGATTTCCTTGACGACGCGGCCATGCACATCCGTCAAGCGAAAATCGCGGCCCGCATAGCGGAAAGTCAGTTTCTCATGATCGAAGCCGAGCAAATACAAAATGGTCGCGTGCAGGTCGTGAACGTGGACCCTGTTTTCGATGGCGGCGAAACCAAGCTCATCGGTCGCGCCATGAACGTGGCCGCCCTTGACACCGCCGCCAGCAAGCCACATAGAGAATCCGTAATGATTGTGATCGCGGCCGCTCAGCCCCGGCAGCTCCGCCACCGGCGTCCGCCCGAACTCGCCGCCCCACATCACCAGCGTACTGTCGAGCAGACCGCGCATCTTGAGGTCGGTCAGAAACGCGGCGATGGCCTGGTCCCACGTTTTCGCCAGATTGCGATGCTGCTTTTCGATGTTGTCGTGATTGTCCCACGGCTGTCCGCCGCCGCTCCATACCTGGACGACGCGCACGCCGCGCTCCAACAGGCGACGCGCGATCAGCAGTTGCCGGCCGTGGACGTGTTTGCCGTAGCGTTCGCGCACGGCCGGCGGCTCGCGGTTGACATCGAAGGCGTCGCTGGCCTCGCTCTGCATGCGATAGGCCAGCTCGAAAGTCTGAATGCGCGCTTCCAGCGCCGGATCGTGGCCGCGCTCCGCAAGGTGCCGCTCGTTGAGCCGGCGCACCAGATCGAGCTGGCGGCGCTGCTCCGTCAGCGGATCGCCGGGATTGCGGATGTTCTCGATCAGCCGGCGAACATCGCTGTGCTGCGTGTTGATGTAGGTGCCCTGGTAGGCGCCGGGCAGGAAGGCGGAGCGCCAGTTCTGTACGCCGACGATGGGATAGCCGCCGGGACACAGGGCGAGGAAGCCGGGCAAGTTCTGGTTTTCGCTTCCCAGGCCGTAGGTGATCCACGCTCCCATGCTTGGCCGCGGCAGCCGGCCGTCGCCGCAATTCATCAGCATCAACGACGGCTCGTGATTGGGCACGTCGGCATGCATCGAGCGGATGATGCACATATCCTCAATATGTTCCGCCGCCGTGCGGGCAAACAGCTCGCTGACCTCGATGCCGCTCTTGCCGTACTTGTGGAACTTGAAGGGCGAGCGCAGAGCGCCGGCGGTCTTGCGCTCGGTGCGCAAGTTTGGACTCGACAGCGGCTTGCCGTGGTATTTCTCCAACAGCGGCTTGGGATCGAAGGTATCGACGTGCGACGGGCCGCCGTTCATGAACAGATGAACGACGCGGCGGGCCTTGCCGGGAAAGTGCGGGCTTTTTGGTGACAACGGATTGTCATTCGATCCAGCTAGCGCTCGGTCGTCGGCCAGCACCCCGGCCAAACCGAGCATGCCCAGGCCGAGTCCACTGCGGCGCAGCAGATCGCGGCGTGTGAGCAACCAATCGTTACGAGAACGCGGCGTGTCGGCAAACATGGGACAAGGTTCCTCATGGCCTATCATGGCGTGCTTGTTTTCGCAAATATTCGAGCGCTTTTTCCAGTTGACGATCGCGAAAAGCCGGCTTGCTCGCGTGCCTGAAGCTATCGTTCGGAGCGATAATTTCCAGGCGGCGCAGATGTGCGGCCAAATCCTTACGTTCCTTCGACGTGAGCTTCACAACGTAACTGTCATCGGGACGAACACCCCAATCATCCGTCTCCTTGCCGGAGGCGACGACCTTGCCGATCGGCTTGCCGTTGGGCCGGTAGAAAGCCGCGACGACAAATGGCAGCTCCCCATGACGGAGATTGACAATCCGCCGGACCTCAGCTTCGCCCCGGCTTCGCTCGCCGACCATGATGGCGCGATGGTGATCTTGCAGGCAAGCGGCGAACGTCTCACTGGAGCTTCGCGAGCCGCCATCGATGAGACACACAAGGGGAGTGCTCCGAAATCGCCCCGCCGAGTCCGTCACGATCCGCTGATCCTTACCCTGCCGGCCGCGAATCGTCGCGACAAAAGAGCCCTTTTCGAGAAACAGCTCGGCGCAATCGACCGTCGCATGAAGTAGACCGCCTGGATTGCCGCGCAGATCCAGAATCAGCCCCTTGATTCGATGGCGTCCGAGCCGCGCCAGCGTTCGCGCTACTTCCCGCTGGGTCTCGTTCGTAAACCCGGGAATACGGATATAAACGATCTTGTTTTTGGAATCGAGCAGGAAGTCCCAGGTATCATCCGACTTTCGGTGTGCTCCGAATACCGCCTCGCGGTTGTACGGCGCGCGCACAATCTCTACTCGTCTCCGCTTCGTGGGATCGTTCCGATAAAGGATCAGCCGGACCTGGCTGCCGGGCTTTCCGCACAAGCTCTCGTTCGCTTGCTCGAGCGACAACGCCTTCGTGGAAACACTGCGGGGTGTACCGCCGTCCTCATCCTCGTTTTCGCCGATTATCTGCTCGATTACATCGCCTGCACGGATACCCGCCTTGTACGCGGGGCTATCTTTAATAGGGGTCGCCACACGGAGCAAGCCGCTCTCCTCATCCTTCTCAACCACTACCCCTATACCGCAACGAGACTTGAGTAGGCGACAAATCATCCTCTCTTCACCCAAGGGCCGGAGCTTCGTTCCCGGCTCCAGGTGCTCGAAGATCCCTTCCAGCGAGAGATCCATGTCGCGGTACTCGGTTAACTTCGCGCGTTTGCCAAGATGCTGCCGAGCATCCCTCAGCAGATCGCGTAAGTCTTCTTCATCCGGATCACGAAGGGCCAGCAGTCGCCTGGCGAAATCGCCAGGGACACGCTCGCCGGATCGCTCGTACAGAGCATGGACAGCCCAGTTGGTCAGTTGCGCCGGCGAGACTTTTTTGATGTGGTCTTTGCTAAGGATCTGGATGGCCTCCAGAATCGTGTCGGCATAGTCGGTGGCGAGCCTCTTCACTTCCTTCGGGACGGGCTTGCGTTCCTCGATTTCGCCTCCTGGTTGCTCCGCGGATACGTACAGGAGGCCAGAGATTGCCAACATCGACATCGAAAAGACGACAGGCGTGGCGATCATATTTCGTCTCCTTTCTTGGGCGTGCTCCATCCTTACCGCGCCGCCAACCGTGCGACAAACGCCGTGTGCTCGGGAGAAGCCAATCCTTGCTGCAACACTTCGCGCAGTCGAGCAGCGTCCCTCCGCAGTAGGGCGGCGGGATCGAGCCACAGGCCAGGGAACACTTCCGAGCGAAAAATACCATCGGTGCCGAGCGGCAAATCCTCGAATCGTCCGTTGCGCGACACGAACCAGAACACGCGTGCTTGGCGGATAACAACCACGACATACTCGCGAACCCCCGCTTCTTCGTAATCGCGGCGTTTGCGGTGCAAGTCGATCGATTCCGTACTTGATGCGATCTCCAGAATTAATTCTGCTCCACCGAAGATGTACTCGTTTTCCTCGCGGGTTTGACCGCCTTTGTCCGGCGCGATGAGCAAACAGAGGTCTGGTTGTGGTTCGTTCTCCTCGCCAAGAATGTTGGTGGCATTGTCGAAACCTTCAGTCCCGGGCGTCGCATCTTCGTATTCGGTGAGCCAATGGGAGGCGCGCTTGTGCATCCGGCCATGAGGACGTTTTAACGGCGAGGACATATAGACAATTCCTCCAATCAGCTCGGCGCGCGTGCCCTCCGGCATGGCTTCGTAGCGCGCGTGGAACGTTTTCTGATCGAGATGATCGCCGTTTTCCAAAGGAGGCAAGGTGGAGATTGTCTCGCTCGATCGCCGGATAATCATGCTCTTCCTCCGGTATTTATCTGTCACTTCTCTCTCTAATCCATGAAGGCGAACTCATTCACCATCAACAATCCTTGAGCGTACCGTACCCAGCGAATCGTTTCCACTCCACCGCCGGTGAACGTGCGCCCCAACCTCACTTCCTCGGCAGTCGGCGCGCGGCCGTACAACCGGCGATACAGACGCTCAACGCGCCGCGCACAATCTTTCTCCACGGCGATCTCCGGCAATTGCACCAGCTGCCGGGCGCAGGCGATGACGAAGGGATTGTTCATCAACAACAGCGCCTGCTGCGGGATGGTGGTGGTATCGCGCTGGGGGCTGCTGGCGTCGGGACTGGGAAAATCGAAGGCGCGAAAGAGACCAGGCACTTGCAGGCGATCAATGAAGCCGTATACGGTGCGCCGCCGCGCACCGCCGAGGATGTCTTTGACCGGAGGGCCGCCCAGCGTGGGATCGAGCCGGCCGGAGACGGCCAGGAGCGCGTCGCGCATCGCCTCAAAGTCGAGCCGGCGGCGGTTCATTCGCCACAACAGTACGTTTTCCGGGTCCAGGCGATGAGCGTCCGAGCGATCGGCGCTCGACTGCTGATAAGCGGCGGACAGCAGAATCAGGCGGTGTAGCTTCTTGATCGACCAACCGTTGTTCATGAACGTGTTCGCCAGATGGTCGAGCAGCTCGGCATGGCTGGGTGGATCGCTGCGCAGTCCGAAATCGCTCGGCGTGCCGACCAGTGCCCTGCCGAAGTGGTGCAGCCAGACACGATTGACCAGCACGCGCGCCGTCAAGGGATTTTGACGATCCACAATAGCGCGAGCCAGCTCAAGACGGCCGCTGCCGTGCTGGAATGGCCTGGCGTTCGGCCCCGACAAGAAGCTGAGAAACTGCCGCCGCACCGATTCGCCGCGATTGTTGGGATTGCCGCGGAGGAAAACATACGGCTCGTGCGGCTTCGGCAGATCGACGAGGACATGAGCACGAGGCGGCGCGCCATTCCCTTCGGCGCGCCATTTCTCGACGGCCTTGCGCAGCTCTTGCAGCTTGCCCTGCGACGGTCGATCCGGCAGCAGCTCCAGCTCGCTGAACAATCCCGGCGGCACGTCCGGCGGCGAGTCGGCGCCATGGAACACTTGCCGCAGCTGTTCCTGGGCCAGGTCGGTCCTTGCGGCCGGCGGCATTTTCTCCACGCGATTGAGCAATTCACCGTAGCGCTGGGCCACGTCCTTCATGCTCCGCGGCGGCTTGTCGGCGAACGCCTCGGCGAGCAGCGGATTCACACGCTCGCGGCTGATTCGCGCGCACACCTCGCCGGCCTTGACGGCGAAGTCCTGCCCGGACAGGGCGGCGAACAGGTGCCAGGGCCGCCACACCGGATGATGCGTCTTCTTCATGCGCCGCAAATACGCTTGCCAGCGAGCGATCATGGCTGGATTCAGATCGTTGCCGTCGGCGAGGAGCATGAAATCATCGATGCGCGGCCGATCGCGCAGGGCGTGCGCCGCCAGCAGATACTCCGCCGCGCGTTTCCGTGCCCCCTGTCGCAACTGGCTTTCCTTTGTTTTGATTAATTCGGCCAGGGCGTGCTCGCGTTTCTCCAGCTCCTTGCGGAACGATTCGTACTCCGGGGTCCGCGGCGGCTCCTCGAACAGCGGCGGCTCCAGCGGCTCCGTCGAGCTGGCGAACACGCCGTACAGCGAGTAGTAGTCGCTCGACGGAATCGGATCGAACTTGTGATCGTGACAGCGAGCGCACGTCACGGTCAGGCCGAGCAGGCCGCGCGTCACCACGTCGATGCGATCGTCAATGATGTCGTGCGGATTGCTCATGAAATGGCCGCCGAGCGTGAGAAAGCCCATCGCCGTCAGCGACCGGCGATCCTCGCCCAGCGGCAGCTGATCGGCCGTGAGCTGCTGCAAAATAAACTGATCGTAGGGCAGATCCTCGTTGAATGCGCGGATGACGTAATCGCGATAGGTCCACGCCCACGGATACGCTTTCTCCTCGAAAAAAACATAGCCCTTGGTGTCGGCATAGCGGGCCACGTCGAGCCAGTGCCGGCCCCAGCGCTCGCCGTAATGCGAGCTGGACAGCAAACGATCCACCACCTTCGCGAATGCATCCGGAGAGCGATCCGCCTCAAAGTCGGCGATTTCCTCGGGCGTCGGCGGCAGGCCAATCAGATCAAATGTGACCCGGCGCAGCAGGCTCCGCCGACCGGCAGGCGGCGAGGGTGTCAGCCCGCGTTCTTCGAGCTTGGCGAGGATGAAGCAATCCACGGAGGTGCGCGGCCATTCGCCAAGTCGCACACCGGGCAGCGGCGGATTCTTGATTGGCTGAAACGCCCAATGCTGCTTCCATCCCTCTTCCTCGGAAGCAGCGCAAGAAGAACAACCCACGAAACACGCGAAACACACGAAAAAAATACGGAAAGGCGGCCAGTTCCCATATCTTTGAGAAGTATCCATGATGCCTGTCTTCTTCCTCTCTTTTTCGTGTCGTTCGTGTGTTTCGTGGTTCCTTGTCTTACTTCCACGGCGTGCCGGGGATGTAGCGGGCCGAAGGATTGTCCGGCGGTTTGTCGAGAGCGAGAAACGCGAAGAGGTCAGCGATCTCTTTTGGTTTCAATTGTTTCTCGATGCCCTCCGGCATCAG
>Ga0335075_10006170_pt1 | contig 18524 bp, 16 predicted proteins | sample Lox_Sample_24_FD_206723 | JGI IMG/M metagenome (GOLD analysis project Ga0335075, IMG submission 206723) | Soil microbial communities from Loxahatchee National Wildlife Refuge, Florida, United States - Lox_Sample_2.4 | ecosystem: Environmental > Terrestrial > Soil > Wetlands | place: USA... | reverse complement strand
ACCGGCTCCGCAGTGAGGGCACCGACCACCTGCTGGCTGCGGCCGAGGCAACCGGCGTCACCAGGTTCGTCGCGCAGAGCGCGGCGATCTTTAACCTGTCCCGCGAGGGCGGGCAGGTGAAGACCGAGGAGGACCCGCTGGACCTGGGCTCGGGGAAGCTGGCGCGCAAGATGGCCGGGGGAACGCAGGCCATCAGTCATCTTGAAGATGCGGTCGTCGGGGCCGGCGGCGCAGTCCTGCGCTACGGTTCGCTGTACGGGCCCGGCGCGACCGACGATCAGGTCAGGCTTGTACGGCGGCGGATGTTCCCGCTGGTCGGAGGCGGGACTGGATATTTCTCCTGGGTGCATCTCGACGATGTGGCGAGCGCCACCGTGCTGGCCGTTGAACAGCAGGCGACAGGCGTGTTCAACATTGTCGACGACGAGCCGGCGCCGGTCAGCCAGTGGCTGCCCTACCTGGCCGAGTGCGCTGGCGCGAAGCCGCCGAGACGGCTCCCGAAGTGGCTGGCCCGGCTGCTGGCCGGGGAGATGGTAGTGGCCATGATGACCGAGGGACGCGGCTTTTCCAATGCCAAGGCCAGGCGGGAACTCGGCTGGCAGCTGCGATACCCGTCCTGGCGGCAGGGATTCAGGGAAGAACTGGGATGAGCAGGGCCGAGGAGTTCGAGGAACTGCGGCCGCTGCTGTTCTCGATCGCCTACCGGATACTCGGCAGCGTGACCGAGGCCGAGGACGCAGTTCAGGAAACCTGGCTGCGCTATGAGGCCTCCCCGACACAGCCGGCCTCGGCAAAGGCGTTCCTGTCGGCCGTCGTCACCCGGGTCTCGATTGACGTGCTGCGCTCGGCCCGGATCCGCCGGGAGGAGTACGCCGGGCCATGGTTTCCTGAGCCGCTCGTGACCGACCCCTACGAGGACCCAGAGCGATCGGCCGAGCTTGCCGACTCCATATCGATGGCCGCGCTGCTGTTACTTGAGCGCCTGACTCCGCTCGAACGCGCGGTCTTCGTGCTGCGTGAAGTGTTCGGGTTCAGCTTCCCCGACATCGCGTCGGCGGTGGAGCGGTCAGAGGCGGCCTGCCGCCAGCTCTCGGTGCGGGCGCGCCGCCACATGGGCGAGGGCCGTCCCCGGTTCGAGGCTGACCGGCGCGAGCGCGAGGAACTTGCCGGGCGGTTCTTCGGCGCCTTCAGAGAAGGCGATCTCGAGGGGCTGCAGGAGCTCCTCGCCGCTGACGTTCAGCTGGTCGGGGACGGCGGCGGTAAGGCGCCGCAATTCTCCCGGCCCATCATCGGCGCTCAGAACGTCGCCCGGGTGCTCGCGGCGGCGGTCCACCCGCTCGTCGATGTTGGCGTCGTCATCGAGCCGCACCAGCTGAACGGCCAGCCTGGGGCGATTTTCCGCGACCGGTACGGCAAGGTCCTTGCCACCTTGGTGCTCGACATCCTTGACGGGCAGATCCAGACGATCCGGTCGGTGAGCAACCCCGACAAGCTCGGGCACGTAGGCCCGGTGGCAGACGCCTGGGCTATCGCCCGCGAGGCGAGCCAGGCTCGCCGGCCCGCTCGCGGTACGGATGGATGAGCGATCGTGGCAGAGGTGTCGAATGACGCGAGTGCGTTCGTGGAGAAGGTGAGTGGCAGCCACCCGGGCTGCCCGTGAGTTCAGAGGAGCCTGAGATGGCGCTGTACCTGATCGCGTTCAACGACGAGTGGGTGCCCGACCACACGCTGGAGGAGCTGCGCGAGAAGGGCACGTCTGCCAGGGCGTTGATCGAAGAGATGACGGCCGCAGGTGTCTTCGTCTTCAGCGACGGCGGTCTGGACGCGTCAACCGTCGTGTGCAGCGTCGACCCGAGCAGCGGCTCGCCCGTGTTCACCGACGGGCCGTTCACCGAGACCAAGGAGCACCTCGGCGGTTTCGCGGTCGTCGATGTGCCGGACGATGCCGCGGCTCGGTACTGGGCGGGCCGCATCGCGGTCGCCGTCGGCTGGCCGCAGGAGGTGCACCGGTTCCCGCATCGCATACCGCTGAGCAGTGGCACGCAGCCCGAGGCCTAGCCTCGTCATCCGGAGGCGGGGAGCGGCGGCGCAGTCGCCGCCGCCGTTATCGCCGCTAGCGCCCGGTGCGGCGGATCAGCGCGCTGACCAGTGCCCGCCGCCAGTCAGGCGGAGGCGGCAGTGTGTCGCACGAGTCCTTCGGCGGATGAACATCGCCGCACCAGCCAGGGTCCGGCAGCTTGCCGCCTCCGCACCAGTCGTCCGGAGTCCCATCGCTGTCGCGGCGCAGGCCGCCGGGGGCGTGCGGGAACTGCGAAGGTCTGATCTTCGTCATGGCGGACCTCCCTGCCTGCAGTTCCATTAAACGTGCCAGGCCCCGGCCGCGGCAAGCCACGCCAGCGCTGGCCAGGCAGCACCGGCAGGCCGGCCAGGCAGCACCGGCAGGCCGGCCAGCACCGGCGGGCCATGCCGCGGCGTGGCGAAGCGCCGGGAGGCGAACGGCCACGTTCCCGGCAGAATCTAAACGGAGTGCCCGTTCGGGACGAACAGGGCAAGCAGCAGCCACACCACCGGGGCCATGACCAGCAGCGAGTCGAGCCGGTCCATGATCCCGCCGTGGCCGGGCAGCAGGTGCCCCATGTCCTTGATCTCCAGATCCCGCTTGATCATGGACTCGACCAGGTCGCCAACAGTGGCGACTGCCACTGCCGCGACGCCCAGGAGCAGGCCCTGCCACAGCGCGCCGCCCAGCAGCCCTGGCACTGCGAGTGCCCCGGCCGCCAGGCAGAGCACGGTGGAGCCGCCGAGACCCTCCCAGGTTTTCTTCGGGCTGATCGACGGGACCAGCGCGTGCTTGCCGAGCAGGATGCCCGCCAGGTATCCGCCGGTGTCGCTGCAGACGGTCAGCACGACGAAGATGAAGGCGCGCCGCGCGCCATCCGCTTCGGACAGCATGAGCGCGACGAAGACCGCCGCCAGCGGCAGGTACAGCAACGTGAACAGGCCCGCGGTGACATCACGGACGTAGCCGGCCGCGCCACCGCGCAGCCGCCAGGTGAGCACGCCGATGCCGGTCACCGCCAGTGCGGCGAGGGCCCACTTGGTCTGCGTCCAGTAGGCCAGCGTCACCATCGCGACGCCGCCGATCGTGATCGGGATCAGCGGCAGGTGGATCTCACGCGAACCGAGGGCGCGGCTGAGCTCGAAGAGCGCGAGTGTCACGATGATTCCGACATAGAGCAGGAACGTGGCTTTGACAGTGAACAGTGTCAGCACCACGAGGCCGCCGAGGATCAGCGCGACCCCGAGCGCGGCCGGCAGATTTCGCCCGGTGCGGATCGGCCAGCGGCGGGTCACTGGCGCAGCGGCAGGCGGGTGCCCGCCTTCTCCGCCCTGCCCGCCCTGCCCGGCCTGCTGGCCGTTGGCGTAGTGCTCAGGTAGGTCAGCCGTCGCGGCCTGGTCAGGCTCGGTGTGCTGAGCCTGCGTGCGGACAGCTCTCGATGCTCCGATACCGGCGCCTCCGGAGTCGTCTTCCTGGGAGTTCTTCTCCAGCCGCAACTAGACCTCGAGAAGCTCTGCTTCTTTGTGCTTCAGCAGCTCGTCGACCTGAGCGGTGTAGGTATGCGTCAGCTCGTCCAGCTCGCGCTCGGCTCGCCGACCGTCGTCTTCGCCGGCGTCGCCGTTCTTGACCAGCTTGTCGATCGAGTCCTTAGCATGCCGCCGGATGTTGCGGATCGATACCCGGCCGTCCTCGGCCTTGTTGCGGGCGACCTTGATGTACTCCCGCCGACGCTCCTCGGAGAGATCCGGGAACACGACCCTGATGATCGTGCCGTCGTTAGTCGGGTTCACGCCCAGGTCGGAGTTCCTGATCGCCTTCTCAATGGCTGACATGGAGCCCTTGTCGTACGGCTGAATGATCACCATCCGGGGCTCGGGCATGTGGAAGGATGCCAGCTGGTTGACCGGCGTCTGCGTTCCGTAGTACTCGGCAGTGATCTTGCTGAACATCGACGGGTGGGCCCGGCCGGTCCGGATGTTGGTGAAGTCTTCCTTCGCAACCGCAACGGCCTTCTCCATTTTCTCCTCAGCCTCGAGGAGACTGTCGTCAATCACTTCGGCTCCCTGTGCGTTCGTCGGCGGTCGCTCGCCGGAGGGCGTCCGTTCGCCGGCGTCGACGGCCGGCCGGGTGGCTGGTGGCCGTTCGCCCGAGCAAGCGGCCGGCCCGTCCTGCCGGTCCGGCCGTGCCACGCCGGGCGCGCCTCCTGAGATTCCCAGTATGCCCTTGGTACTGCGTCGCGGTGTGCCGCAGTAATGACCTGCTCGTGCCAGTCGACGTCAGTGCTATGCCCTGCCCGCTTCCGCCCGGTCCTCACCTGCCCCTCACGCGCGGCTCACCAGGGCGTCAGCCAGACTTCACCGGCGGCTCATCGGGGTGGCTGTGGCGGCCGGGCGGCAGTCCCGGCGAGGCCCGGCGGGAGGCTCACCGCGGCGACCGGCTCACCAGGGTGCCGATCTGCTCGCCCCGCACGGCGCGGACGACGTTGCCCTTGCCCATCAGGTCGAACACCACTATCGGCAGGTCATTGTCCATGCACAGGCTGACGGCGGTAGCGTCCATGACCCGCAGTTCCCGGCGCAGGACCTCGGTGTAGTCCAGATGATGGAAGCGCACCGCATCGGCGTTCTTGGCCGGGTCGGCGTCGTAGACACCGTCCACCTTGGTGCCCTTGAGCACCGCCTCCGCGCCAATCTCCAGCGCGCGCTGGGCCGCGCAAGTGTCGGTGGAGAAGAACGGCGCGCCGAGCCCGGCTCCGAAGATCACGATCCGGCCCTTCTCCAGGTGCCGGATCGCGCGTCGCGGAATGTACGGCTCAGCGACCTGGCCCATGGTGATCGCGGTCTGGACCCTGGTCTCGGTGCCGAGTTTCTCCAGCACGTCCTGCAAGGCCAGGCAGTTGATCACCGTGCCCAGCATGCCCATGTAGTCGGCACGAGCCCGGTCGATGCCTCGTTCGGACAGCGCGGCGCCGCGGAACATGTTGCCGCCGCCGACGACCACGGCGATCTGGAAGCCCTCGCTCGCGGCCGCCTTGATCTCCTGGGCGAGGTGGATGACGACGTCCGGGGAGATGCCAAGCGGCTCACCGCCGGCGAATGCCTCGCCGGACAGCTTGAGCACGACCCGCCGCCAGCTAGGCCTGGACTCGGTAGCGACAGCCAGCGAGGACTGCGCCCCAGGATCGCCCGGCGCCTCTGACTGGCTGTCTGCCACCGCGGTACCGCCCTTCGCCAGCGTCAACCTGCCTGGCCGATCTGGAACCTCGCGAACTGCAGCACGCTGGCCTTGTGCTCGGCGAGCAGCTGCTTGACCGACTTCTTCGGGTCCCGGACCGATGCCTGCTCCACCAGGACGATGTCCTTGAGGAAGGCGTTTACCCGGCCCTCGACGATCTTGGGAATCGCCTGCTCCGGCTTGCCTTCCTCCCTGGTGACCTGCTCGGCGATCCTGCGCTCGCTGGCCACCACGTCGTCCGGGACCTGGTCACGGGTGACGTACTGCGGCCGCATGGCCGCTACCTGGTGCGTGATGTCCTGCCCGACCTCGGCCCCCGCGTCATCGAGCTGCACCAGCACGCCCAGCGTGGGGGGCAGCGCCGGGTCCGACTTGTGCAGGTAGCTGGTCACGAACCCGCCGTCAAAGCGGGCGTACCGCCCGAGCTCGAGCTTCTCCTTGAGGGCCGCACCGGCCTCCTCGATCAGCTGCTGGGTGGTCTGCCCTGGCCGAACCTCCAGGCCGAGAACCGCAAGCCGGTCAGGCGCCTGAGCCGCTAGCGCAGCGGCCACGATGTCTGCGGCGACCTGCTGGAACACGTCGGTCTTGGCGACGAAGTCGGTCTCGCAGTTCAGCTCGAGCAGGACGCCGGCGCTGGTCCCGGCTACCTGAGCGGTGACCAGACCCTGGGCAGCGGTCCGCTGCGCGCGCTTGGTCACGTCCTTGGCGCCCTTAATACGGAGCGCCTCGACCGCAGCCTCGTAGTCGCCGTCGGCCTCCGCCAGGGCGTTCTTGCAGTCGAGCATGCCCGCACCGGTCTGCTCGCGCAGCCTCTTGATGTCAGCGGCGGTGTAGTTCGCCATGTCTCCATCTTTCGTTGTGGTGCTGTCGTCAGCTTCATTGTCTTGCCTCCGGCGGCACTAAGTTGTCTTCCCCCGTGAGCCCCGGTTGCTAGCCCCGTGAGCCCTGGTTGCTAGCGCTTGCCACCCCCGGTTGCCAGCCCTGGTTGGTGACCCTCGCCAGCCCTGGGGTTGGTAACCCTCGCTAGCACTGCCTCGTTGTCCAGACCTGGCCCGGCGCGGTGGCCGCGAGCCAGATGCCGTGCCAGGCCTGCGGCCGGGCTCAGTGACTCACCGCGGTCGCCAGCTGGCTGCCGGCGACCGGCCGATACCCGGCGCCGGCTTTTGGCCCGGGCCGGACTGCACGTTGGCTGTGTTAGCCGTGTGGGCCAGCTGTGTTGGGTTAGCCGTGCTGGCCGTCCCGCTGAGCTGGCGCTGGGCCGGGCCGCTGGACCGGGCCGCTGGCCCGGCCGCGCCGCCAGGCCGCGCCGCCAGGCCCGGGTCAGGCCGTCTCGTTCTCGGTCTCGTCGCCTGTGCCGCTGTCGGCCTCGGCCTCGGCGACGGCTGCGGCGGTGGCACCGCTTTCAGCGATGGGCGTGGCCGTGCGGGTTTCGCCACCGTTGCCGTTCGCCGCTGCCGCCGCGCCCGCTGCCGCAGCCTCGCCGGGCCTGCCCTCGAGCAGCTCCCGCTCCCACTCGGCCAGCGGCTCAGCTGCGCCGATCTCGCCGTCTGCCGTGTCGGTGGCGGGCTTGGCATCCGCCGCAGCGGAACCCGCCCTCGCGATCAGGCCGTCCGCCACGGCGTCAGCAACCACCCTGGTGAGCAGCGCCACGCTGCGAATCGCGTCGTCGTTGCCGGGGATCGGGTACTGGACCTCGTCCGGGTCGCAGTTCGTGTCCAGGATTGCGATCACCGGGATGCCCAGCTTGCGGGCCTCGCTAACGGCGATGTGCTCCTTCTTGGTGTCCACCACCCAGATGGCGCTAGGCACCCTGGCCATGTCCCTGATCCCGCCGAGCGAGCGCTCGAGCTTGTCGCGCTCCCGGCGGAGCTGGAGCAGCTCCTTCTTGGTCAGGTTGGAGCCGGCCACGTCGTCGAAGTCGATCTCCTCAAGTTCCTTCAGACGCTGCAGCCGCTTGTAGACGGTGCCGAAGTTGGTGAGCATGCCGCCCAGCCAGCGCTGGTTGACGAAGGGCATACCCACCCGGCGGGCCTGCTCGGCGATGGCCTCCTGGGCCTGCTTCTTGGTGCCCACGTAGAGCACCGAGCCGCCATGCGCGACCGTCTCCCGGATGAAGTCGTAAGCCTTATCGATGTAGTCGAGCGACTGCTGGAGGTCGATGATGTAGATGCCGTTGCGCTCGGTGAAGATGAAGCGCTTCATCTTCGGGTTCCAGCGCCGCGTCTGGTGCCCGAAGTGAACGCCGCTCTCCAGCAGCTGGCGCATGGTGACGACCGGGGCCATGCCGGTGTCCTTCCTGTTCCTGGCGCGCCGCCCAGCAGGCAGCGAGCCGTCCGGTTCCGAATTCGTCGAATCGAATTCCTGGTCCTAGCGCCCGTACGCCCTTCGCCGCCGGAGTGGCTCCCGCGGACCGGTGAGGGGCGTCCTGCGCGGCTTGCGGCGCGGACACCCAACCGGGCCTCCGCGTCCTGCCGCCCAGCAAGCGGACGCGCGAATTCGGCTCGCCCGCAGGAGTGCGCACGCTGACGCACGCCCGAAGGCCAGCCGTGTAGTAAGTCTACATGGAGCCAGGGGCCTGGTTTCGGCGAAGATGCCGCGCCGCCGGCGACCATGAAGGGCGTGGAACGCGGATTGATGCCCTTAGAAGGGCATCAATCCGTGAGTGACGCCCAAATCGCGGGCCTCGAGCCTCGGTCAGGCAGCAATCGGGCTCGGGGTCAGGCTCGCGGGTGGGCCTGCCGGTAGACCGATATCAGCCGCTCAATGCTGACATGCGTATATATCTGCGTTGTGGCCAGCGAGGCGTGGCCGAGCATCTCCTGGACACTGCGCAGATCTGCGCCGCCCTCCAGCAGATGAGTCGCCGCGCTGTGCCGCAGGCCATGGGGACTGGTATCCGGGACCGGCTGCCCGGCGCCGGCGATCCGGGCATGAACCACCCGGCGGGCCGTCCTCGGGTCGATCCGGCCGCCTCTGGCGCCCAGGAACATCGCCAGGCTGGCGCCGGCCCGTCCAGCCGCCTCGTCCGAGCCTGGCGCCTGGCGGGCCGCCTCGCGGGCAGCCACCACGACCGGCCGGCCGCGGTCCAGCCAGTCCGCGACCGCTTTAACTGCGGGGATGCCGACCGGGACTACCCGCTCCTTATTTCCCTTGCCGAGCACCCGTACGGTGCGCCGTCCGGTGTCAAGGTCGCCGAGATCCAGACCGCAGAGTTCGCTGACGCGGATGCCGGTGGCGTACAGCAGCTCCATGATCGCTGTATCGCGCAGCGACACCGCCCGCTCGACCGCACCGCCATCGCCGCCCCGGGCATGAGCTGCCGGACTCAGTACGGCGGCCACCTGCTCCTGACCCAGCACCTGCGGCAGGTGGCGCCGCACCTTGGGCGAACCGAGCTGAGCGCCCGGGTCGCTCGGCAGCCAGCCGCGGCGGTGCGCGAAGGCGGTGAACGACCGCGCCGCCGCCACTCGCCTGGCGATCGTGGACCGAGCCTGGCCAGCCCGGTGCTGACTGCCGAGCCAGGCCCGCAGCACCGAGACGTCAATCTCGGTCAGCTTCGTGCACTGGTCGTCAGCCGCATAACTGAGCAGTGCCGAGATGTCACCCAGGTAGGCGCGGACCGTGTGCGGCGACAGCCCGCGCTCGGCAGCGAGGTGCCGGTCAAACGCCGCCAGCGCCGCAGTCATCTCGGCCGACATGGACGGCAGCGGCTCGGTCTGGCTGCCCATGACGCCAGTGTGCGGCACCCGATGGCGCGCGCCTGGCAGGCGGGCCGCGACACGGTTACTGTTTGCCGGTGACTGCCGACCGCCCGGTGGCCGGACCGGTAACTGCCGACCGCCCGGTGCCCGCACCGGTGCCGGGACCTGCGGCAGACTGCCCGCCGGTCATCGCGGATATAACACCGACCGCAGACCAGCCGGCGACCACAGAGTCGCTGGTAGCCGGCGACTCCCCCGCGCCGGTTGCAGTCGTCTTCGACAACGACGGCCTGCTGCTGGACACCGAGCCATGCTGGACGGCCGCGCAGGCGGCGCTGTTCCGCGCGCACGGCCAGGAGTTCACGCTGGCCGCCAAGCACGCGCTGGTGGGGACCTCCCCGGTGACCGCCGCGCCCATTCTGGCCCGCCTGCTCGGCCAGCCGGATGCAGGTCAGAAGCTGAGCGCTGACATGTACACCAGGGCACTGGCCGAGATCAGCGCTGGTGCAGAACCACGACCTGGCGCCCTCGAGCTTGTGGCGCGGCTCCGCGCCGCAGAAATGCCGATCGCAGTCGCTTCCAACGCGCCGCGGGCGCACCTGCTGGCAGGCCTGCGCCGAGTCGGGCTGCGGCATGCCTTCGAGGTGATACTCGGCGTCGATGACGTTCCCCGTCCTAAGCCTGCCCCGGACCTGTACCTGGCGGCCTGCGAGCGGCTGTCAGTGTCGCCGGTCGCGGCGATCGCCCTGGAGGACTCACCTCCCGGCGTCGCCGCTGCGCAGGCAGCGAATATGTTTGTCATCGGGATCCCGTCTGTCCCCGGGGTGGTGCTGGCAGCGGATCTGGTCGTCGACAGCCTCACCGATGTCGCCGTGTTCCGGGTGCTCGGACTGGAGCCCTGAGCGCTGCCCGAACCAGGCTGACAGGTGGCGCCAGCCCGACCCGGCGCCAGCATGATGCGGCGCCAGCCGCCCGTCAGTGGTTGTCGCGCGGAACGCCCGGTCCGCTGGCCCCGGTCAGGAAGTCAAGGTCAGCGCCGTGGCTTGCCTGCTGCACGTGCTCCACATAAAGCCGCGTGTAACCGCGCCGGTACGGGTTCTCCGGTGGCCGCCAGGAAGCACGGCGCAGGGCCAGTTCCTCATCACTTACATCGACGGTGAGTGACCGCGCGGGCACGTTCAGCTCTATCCAGTCGCCGCTCCGAACCAGCGCGAGCGGACCGCCGGCGGCTGCCTCAGGCGCGACGTGCAGCACGACCGTGCCGAAACCCGTCCCGCTCATCCGGGCATCGGAGATCCGGACCATGTCGGTGATCCCGCGCTTCAGCACAGGCCTCGGCAGGACGAAGTTGCCAACCTCCGGCATGCCCGGGTAGCCCTTCGGCCCGGCGCCGCGCACGATCAGCACGGTGGACTCGTCGATGTCAAGCTCGGGACCGGCGGCCGCGGTGTGGTACTCCTCGATGGAGTCGAACACCAGCGCCTGCCCCCGGTGCTTGAGCAGGGTGGCAGACGCAGCCGACTGCTTGATGACGGCGCCGCCGGGGCAGAGGTTGCCGCGGAGCACGGCGGTGCCGCTGCCCGGCGCCTGCAGCGGCTCGTCAACGGTGCGGATGACGTCCCGGTTCCAGCATTGCGCTTCCGCGGCGATTTCGGTAATGGTGCGACCGCTCACACCGCGGTGGCCGGTGTGCAGCAAGTCGCCAAGCTCCCGCATGACAGCCGGGATGCCTCCGGCATAGCAGAAGTCCTCCATCAGGTAGCGACCTGAGGGCATGAGGTTGACCAGCGTAGGGACCGGCCGGGCCAGCTCGTCGAAGTCGTCGAGCTGAAGCGGCACGCCGAGCCGTCCGGCCAGCGCGAGCAGATGAATTACCGCGTTGGTGGAGCCGCCGATGGCAGCGTTCACAACGATGGCATTCTCGAACGCCTGCCGGGTCATGATCTGGGAGGGTCGCACGCCATCGCGAACGAGGGACGCGATGCGCTGGCCCGCCTGATGCGCGGTGAGGTTGCGCCGCGAGTCCGCAGCGGGCCAGGCTGCCGAGCCTGGCAGCTGCATGCCCAGCGTCTCGGCCAGGCAGGCCATTGTCGATGCGGTCCCCATGGTCATGCAGTGGCCGCAGGACCTGGCCATGCCGCTCTCGGCAAGGGTGCATTCCTCCTGGGTCATGCGCCCAGCGGCCAGTTCCTGCTCGAACTTCCACACATGGGTGCCCGACCCGACATCCTCGCCGCGGAACTTCCCGTTCAGCATCGGGCCGCCCGTCACCATGATCGCGGGCAGATCCACGCTGGCAGCGGCCATCAGCATGGCGGGCGTCGTCTTATCGCAGCCGGATAGCAACACGACGCCGTCCAGCGGGTTCGCCCGCAGCAGTTCCTCGACTTCCATCGCCATCAGGTTGCGGAAGAGCATCGCCGTCGGCCGCATCAGCGGCTCGCCGAGCGACATGGTGGGGAACTCCAGCGGAAAGCCGCCAGCCTGCCAGACGCCGCGCTTGACCGCCTCGGCTACGCCGCGAAGATGAGCGTTGCACGGCGTTAGCTCGGACCAGCTATTGGCAATTCCGATCACTGGCCGGCCATCAAACACTTCAGGCGGAAAGCCCTCACTCCGCAGCCAGGACCGGTAGATCATGCCGGCCCGGCCGCCAGCCGCGAACCAGGATGCGCTTCGCAGGCCGCCTCCCGCGCCGGCCCCGCCGCGCGGCGCTGACGCAGCGCCGGGCGCGGGCAACACTGACGTATCCGCAGGCTGGATGGCACTTTCGGCGGCGGGCGCAGGAGCCGCTGCGCCGTCGGAATCGGCAATCATCGCGCTCCCTGAGCCTGGCACATCAGTCACATTCGCCACAAGAGTAGCGGCCCGGCGCGGGCAGCGCATGGAACCCGGCCACCGGAGCTGCCGCGGTCAAAGCCGGACCGACCACCTAGCAGCACCTTCTCCGCCACGCCGATGAACGCCATTGACGAGCAAAGACTTACTGATCTAGCTTATGGCCTTACAAGGCGATACCACATCGATGTGAGCGCTCACATCGATAAACCTGACGAGGACCTCCGGCGGAGGCAACGCGCGCTGATGTGGTGGCTGGCGCTCGCAGGCTGCAATCGACGACGGGGCTAGACGTGTCAGCCCACGTCGATCCGTTGCTAGTGCGGGCTTAACGCAAGACCGAGGCAGGAAGCAGGTCGCGATGAGGCGCTGGCACGGTGCTGCCGTCGGCTCGGATGCCCGCCAGCTATCTCCTGCGCCCCGGCCGTCAGCCGCATGCAGACCGCGTCACGCAGGCCGCGCGGACTCGTCCGCCCAATGTCCAGCCCGCGATCCGCATGAACCCCTGCGGGGTCTCCGCCCCGAGGAACCGATCTGGAGGTCGTGAATGAGAAAGGTCAACCCCAAGGTCGAGGAAGCGATCGATACGCTCAATATGCGCGACAGCCCGACCCGGCGCAGGCTCCTGGCCGGCACGGGCCTGGTCAGCGCGACCGCGGCGGCTTCGGCTCTGCTGGCTGCCTGCGGCTCAACCAAGGCAGGCGCTTCCGGCAAGAGCGGCGCCGGCGACTTCCCCAAGGTCCCGGCCTGGCAGTTCTGGTTCGTCAATCACGTCACAACGAACACCTTCTTCGTCCCCACCCAGTACGGGTTCGCGGACGCAGCCGCACTGCTCGGCCTGCCCACGCCGAAGTGGACCGGCTCGACCAACTCCATCGCCTCACAGATGGTCGCGCAGATTGACGCCGCAATCGCCGCCAAGGCAGCCGGCATTGCCACCACGCTCGTCAACTCCACGTCGTTCACCACCCCTGTGGCGAACGCGATGAACGCGGGCATCCCCGTGGTCAGCTACAACGCCGACGGCCTGGTCAGCTCCTCAGGGGTCCCGGACATCGGGTGCAACCGCCTCTGCTACGTCGGCCAGGCGCTCTTCGTCTCTGGCCAGCAACTCGGCGAGCGGATCAAGACAGATGTCCCCACCCCAGGCGATATCGTCATCTTCATCGAGACTCCGGGACAGGGAAACATCCAGCCGCGCTACGACGGCGCAGCGTCGGTTCTGAAGCCCCTCGGTTACTCGGTGGCCGAGATCGCGACCACCACGGTGCCGGCCACGATCCTCGCGAACGAGAAGGCTTACCTGCTCGCCCACAAGAGCACCAAGGGCGCCTATGCAGTCGACTCGACCTCGACCTCGTTCCTCGCCCAGGCTCTCTCCGAGACCGGCATGTCGAGCCTCCCGAACGGAGGCTTCGACACAGTCACCCAGACGCTGACCAACATCAAGAACGGCAAGACTGGCTTCACCATCTACCAGGACCCGTACCTGCAGGGATTCCTGCCGACGCTGTACCTGTACCTGTACAACATCTCCGGCGGAACGCTCGTTCCGTCCGACACCGACACCGGACTGTCCTTCATCACCAAGAGCAACCTGGCGGAGTTCAACCTGCCCAGCAGGTACCAGGGCTCGACGACCGCGGAGAAGTACCTGCCGCGGCCGGCCGGCGCGATCGCCAACCCGCCAGCGACCACCAGCACGTGACCACCAGCACATGACGGCGACGCCCGCGCGATTCTGCGCTTGAATAGGACAACTCTGCGGCGGGCGACCGTGCCTGGACGACAGGCCGGTCGCCCGTCTCCGGTGCGGGCAGCTTTGCAGCCCAGGAGGTGACGTGAGCGACACAGTCGAAGTTGGCACAGTCGTCGGCGATCCGGGCCCCGGCCCCCGGCGCGGTGGCGGGGGTGCCGTGGCAAGGCAGACCCTGGCGGGCGGCCTCGGACTGTTCGCCAGACAGCGCGAGGCGACGGTCCTCGTCGTGACCGTAGCGCTGCTGCTCTACTTCGGGATCAGCAACGCTTCGACGTTCATCAGCCAGGTGAACATCGTCGACCTGCTATCTGAGCTCATGGCGCCGATCGCGATCATCGCGATCGGCGAGGTGCTCCTGCTGATCTGCGGCGAGATCGACATCTCAGTCGGGTTCATCTACACGATCGCGCCGATCGTCATGTACATCGCGATCACCGATTACCACGTGCCGGCCACGCTGGCGGTGATCCTCGGGCTGCTGACCGGCGTGGTGGCCGGCTGGGTGAACGGGTTCCTGGTGGTAACGCTGGGCATCCCCTCGTTCATCGCCACGATCGGCACCGGGCTCGTTCTGTATGGCCTGGCCCTGACAGCCATGCATGCGACTCCCGAAGCTGTCCCGTCGAGCGCATTCAGCACCGGCAAGTGGCTCGGCATCCCCGGCAACCCGTGGCAGTGGGCACCGCTCGTCTGGGCGGTGGTGCTGGTCCTCATCTTCCACGTGGTGCTGACCCGTACCCGGTGGGGCCTGTACACGATCTCGGCCGGCAGCAACCTGCTCGGCGCCAGGGAGGCCGGCATCAACGTCGGGCGGATCAAGTACGGCAACTTCATGATCTGCGGCTTCATGGGAGCGCTCGTCGGCGTCCAGACCGCGTTCTATACCAACAACGTCGACCCGAGCGCTGGCGGGTACCTGCCGATGTTCTACGCCGTGATCGCCGCTGTCATAGGCGGGACTGCGATGCTGGGCGGCTCGGGCACGATCCTCGGGGCGTTCCTGGGCGCGATCGTGCTGGCCACCCTCACCGACGGCTTCGACATCATCGGGATCAGCGCGAACCCGCTGAATATTATCTTCGGCGGCGCGATCCTCATCGCCATGATCGCGAACGTGCAGCTTGCGCGCCTGCGCCGGGCCGGGAGGACGCTGTGACCACTGGGGAGCAAGTCCCGCTGACGCCAGGCGGCTCGGGCGCGCTGGCGGACGAGGTGCTGCGTGCCGAGCACATCAGCAAGCACTTCGGTGCCGTGACCGCGCTGCACGACATCAACCTGCGGCTGAACCGCGGCGAGGTACTGGGCCTGATCGGCGACAACGGAGCAGGCAAGTCCACCCTGCTGAAGATCTTCTGCGGGTTCCAGCAGCCCGACGGCGGGCGGCTCCTGCTCAACGGGGAGGAGGTCACGCTCAAGTCGGTGATGCATGCGCGCTCGCTCGGCGTCGATGTGGTTTACCAGGACCTCGCCCTGGTCAACGAGCTCACCGTGTACCACAACATGTTCCTCAACCGCGAGATCGTCCGCGGCCCGCTGCTCGGCAACCGGGCCATGCGCCGCATCGCCAGGGAGCATCTAGACGAGATGGGGGTGAACATCCCCTCCGTCAACGTCCCGGCAGCCAGTCTGTCTGGCGGCCAGCGGCAGGCGATCGCGGTCGCGCGAGCGGTGTTCGCCGATGCCAAGATCCTGCTGCTGGACGAGCCACTCGCCGCCATGGGCGCGAAGGAGGTGGCGATGATCCTCAACGTCATCCGGGACCTCAAGGAGCGCGGCGACGTATCGATCATCATCATCGCCCACAACTACGGCCAGGTCCTGGAGATCTGCGACCGGGTCAACCTGCTGCAACACGGCGAGATCACGCTGGACAAGCTGAGCAAGGACACCTCGGTCCAGGAGCTCAACGACATCGTCGTCGCCGAGTACCGGCGGGCTCTCCACGACCGGCAGCGCTCTGCCTGACGGTCAGTGAAACCCAGCTACTGACCGGAACGAGGCGGCCCGGCGAGCTCATCCTCGCCGGCTCGCAGCGGTCCGTGCAATTGCGCCCTTCCCGCGCGAACTGTCGCGCTCCACCCGGCACAGTGCCATCATGACTTCGGAGTGGGCCAGCGAAGTTCCGTCCGCGAAGGGAGAACAGGTGAAGAGACTTCTCGCGAGTCTGTCAGCCGTTTTACTCGGCGTCTCGGCATTGCTGGTGGCGCTATCGGCGTCACCGCCAGCTGCGAGCCTCAGCGCTAAAGAGCACAGTCCTGCTCAGGTTGCGAAAGCCCGGGCCGCCTTCGAAAAGTACATGTCATCCCACGCCCAGCGGCTGTCCGCTGGCGGTAACTGGGTATCCCCGACCTCCACCAAGCTTCCGGGTACCGTCAAGCCGGTCAGCGGCACGGCCACCTCGTCCCCCAGCCTCAACTGGTCTGGCTTTGCCGACACCTCGGCCACGAGCACCCCGGCCGACTTCTCCTATGTGAGCGGCCGCTGGACCATCCCGGCAGTGTCCTGCCCAGCAGGCGTCTACCGTACTTCGGGCGCCGACGTCGCGAACTGGGTTGGCGTCGACGGCTTCAGCGACTCGACGGTGGAGCAACTCGGAACAGCCGCCCAGTGTTATGAGGGCGTCCTGTACTACTACGACTGGTACGAGATGTACCCCGGCGGCACCGTTGAGGAAGGTACCCAGGCCTGCATCAACAACAACGTCAACTGCCCGGAGCCCGGTGACCAGATCAGCGCCTCTGTCACGGTCACACCCGGTTCGCCAGGCGAGAACGACTACAAGCTCTCGCTCACCGACTACACGCGCCCGCAGGAGAGCTTCTCCGTCACGGCGACATGCGCCACGAGCACGTGCGCGAACGCAAGCGCCGAGTGGATCATCGAGCGACCAGCTTTCGAGCCGGTATCTGGACTGATCGAGTTCCTGCCGCTGGTGTTCTACAGCAAGACCGGATTCGAGTCGGGCTCGCTGACCGCTAACGGCAAGACGACGAGCATCGGCGGATATAAGGGTGCCGTCTACGCCATGCCAATGGTGGACGACAGCCTCGGGTACTACCTCGATTGCCCGGGTCAGCAGGGGCCGCCTGTCCACGCCCTCCCGTTCACTGCGGCTAACTGCCCGGCGGTGCAACCTTCCTTCAACGGCGGGTTCAGCGTCACCTTCGACAGCAGCTTCTGATCGAGTTCTATAGCTTGCCCCCGGCCTCGGGAATGAGGTCCGGGGGCAAGCTTTTTGCCGCGGTGGCCCGGCGGTCGTCAGACCTGAACGAACTCGATGCCGGCGAGCTGGCAGAACACTTTCCAGTCGGCCGCGTGGTAGCCCAGGTTCATCACCTCGTGGTGCGTCCCGCCGGCCGCAAGCCAGCCGTTCAGGCAGGCGCGCAGCCCGGATGACGGCCTGAACTGCCCGTACGGCATTTCCAGCGCCGGCAGCTCCGCGCTGTCCAGGTTCTCCCCCTCGGCAACCACAAGGCGGAACCGCTCGCCCTCCAGCGACACCAGGCTCGCCAGGGTCGCCGGGCCAGGCTGATACTGGAACAGGAATGTGGGCGGATCGGCCAGCCTGCCGATGCCAAGTGACCGCTTGATCAGCCGCACTGCCCGGTCAGCACGGGCGATCTTCCAGTTGCCCTCGCCCATATGGCTCATCAGCACTGAGTCGGACGGAAAGTCCATCGCGTACATCTCGGTGAAGTGCGCGTCGCCGATCAGCTCATGACCGGCCGACACCAGGCAGGAGGTCAGGACGTCGCCTTCGGCGCCGTAGCCGTAGCCCTTCGCCATCAGGGTGGAGGCCGCGGCCAGCGGCAGCCGGCTGAACCGGCCGTCCTCGCCGATCGCGTCGAAGTGCGCCGTGTAAGCCCCGAACCCGCGCTCGGTCAGGATCGCCTCGATGGCGACCTGCATCCGGGCGTGATCCTCGCGCTCCTCGGCAGACAGCCGCGGATCAATCTCGAACTGCGCATCCTCGTCCGCAATTACCTGCGCGACCTGAGCGGAAGTAACCGCCTGCATGCCCCGGTACAGGTCGCCAGGAGCCACCGCCAGTATCTCCGGGCCGAGTGACCTGATCAGCGCAGACTCATCGACCCGGATGTCGCCCATGTCGTTCATCGCGTATCCGAAGATCGCGACCTTGAGAGAGTGCCACCTGGTGACCGCGGCGGCGGCACGTGCCCACCTGCCGACGTCGGCGAGGAAAGTCTCAGCCTGCCAGTCGTCGGTGAGGACGCTGAACCGGCGCCCGGCCCGCACCATCGCGTTGGCAGTGTCCTGCGCGCCGTGCACGCCCTGGTTGTAGGTCATGTCTGCCATGTCCCAGGCGGCGGTTACCGAGGGCTCGGGCTGAATGTTGGCCAGGCAGACCGGCAGCCGCGACTCCGCCAGCAGCCGCGCCACCCGCATCGCCGGGCCGTATGTCAGCATCACGACGAGCACGCCGTCGAGGTCGGATGCCTCGAACTCGCCCATCGCCCGCTCGGCGTCCTCGCGGTACTTAATGGCCTTGCTCGGGATGAACTCGCCGACGCTGGCCAGCCGGGCGGCAAGCTCGGCGGCATACCCTTCCTGCCGACGCGCGATGCCAGGGATCATGTCGTCATAGAGGTCCTGCATGATCCCCAGAATCCCGATCCGGGGCTTGCGGTCAGACATTCGGTCTCCTCACTCGCTCGGGCAAAGCAGGCACGCGCAGTCAGCGCTGTCCGTACTCGTCCTGGTATCGCCGGTACAGCGCGTCGATCTGGTTCTTCGGGAGCGGAGTCAGCTCGCCGTGCTCGCGCGCGAGATGAACGGTGCAGGCGGCGTCCTCGCACATGACCGCAGCCTTCACCGCCTCCGCAGCGGTCGCGCCGATGGCGAAGACACCGTGGCTGCGCATCAGCACGACGCGCGAGCGGTGGCCGGTGAGGGTGTCGACGACGGCCTGGCC
>Ga0335075_10006169_pt1 | contig 18528 bp, 19 predicted proteins | sample Lox_Sample_24_FD_206723 | JGI IMG/M metagenome (GOLD analysis project Ga0335075, IMG submission 206723) | Soil microbial communities from Loxahatchee National Wildlife Refuge, Florida, United States - Lox_Sample_2.4 | ecosystem: Environmental > Terrestrial > Soil > Wetlands | place: USA... | reverse complement strand
GGCCGAACGCGGTCACCAGCGCGTGCCCGGTGTACATCTCCTCGATGTGGCCGTTCAGCCGGCCGGTGAACTTCCACTGGTTGATGAACTGCGGCTGCGCCCGCTTGGCGATCTTGCGCATCGCCACGGCCGAGGCCGGCACGGTGACCAGGGCGATCAGCGCCAGTTGCCAGGACACGATGAACATCAGCGCGAGCACCCCGACGATCGTCAGCAGCGAGGTCACCAGCTGGCTCAGCGTCTGCTGGACGGACTGCTGGAGGTTGTCGATGTCGTTGGTGACACGGCTCAGGATCTCGCCTCTTGGCTGCTTGTCGAAGTAGCTCAACGGCAGCCGGGCCAGCTTCGCCTGCACCTGCTCGCGCAGCCGGAACACCGATCGCTGGACCATCGTCGCGGTCAGCCTGCCCTGGAACAGCGCGCAGACGGAGGCGCCGACGTTGAGCGCCGCCACGGTGCCCACGATCTGCCCCACGTGGCCGAAGTCCACCCCGCGATGCGACTCGTAGCCGTCGAAGACGAGGTTGATCGCCTCGCCGAGCAGCCGGGGCGCGAGCACCGACATGGTCACGCTGGCGACCGCGAGCGTCAGCCCGAGGATCGTCAGCACCCGGTACGGGCTGAGCAGGGCGAGCAACCGCCGGCCCGATCCCTTGAAGTCCAGCGCCTTCTCGGTCGACATCCCGCTCATGAAGCGAGCGGGACCTCGCATCGGGGCCGCCGGGCCTGGCCCGCGCTCGGGCGTCGCCCGCTCCTCGTTCGCCTGGGCGCTCACGCCGCTGCCTCCTGCTCGGTCAGCTGGGAGAGCACGATCTCCCGGTAGGTCTCGCTCGACTCCATCAGCTCGGCGTGGGTGCCGCGGGCCACGATGCGGCCGGCGTCAAGCACCAGGATCTGGTCGGCGTGCCTGATCGTGGCCACCCGCTGGGCCACGATGACCATGGTGGCGTCGGTGACCTGGGTCGCCAGGGCCGATCGCAGCCGCGCGTCGGTCGCGTAGTCGAGCGCGGAGAACGAGTCGTCGAACAGGTAGATCTGCGGCTGGTGGACCAGCGCCCGGGCGATCGCCAGGCGCTGCCGCTGGCCGCCGGACACGTTCGTGCCGCCCTGCGCGATCGGCGAGTCAAGCCCGTCCGGCATCCGCTCGACGAAGTCGCGCGCCTGGGCGATCTCCAGCGCGCGCCACAGGTCCTCGTCGGTGGCCTGCTGGTTGCCGTACCGCAGGTTGGTGGCCACGGTGCCGGAGAACAGGTATGGCTTCTGCGGCACCAGCCCGACGGCCGCCGACAGCTGGGCCGGGTCGAGCTCCCGCACATCGACACCGCCCACCAGCAGCGACCCGCCGGTCACGTCGAGCAGCCTCGGGATGAGGTTGACCAGCGTGGTCTTCCCGCTGCCGGTGCCGCCGATGATCGCCGTGGTCCGGCCGGGCAGCGCGGTCAGGCTGATGTCGTGCAGCACCGGCTGCTCGGCCCCCGGATAGCGGAACTCCACGTTCCGCAGCTCGAGCCGGCCGGGCTGCGGGCCCGCGGGCCGCGGGCCGACCGGCGCCGCCACGCCCGGCTCGGTGTCGATGACCTCCATGATCCGCTCCGCGCTGACCTCGGCCCGCGGCACCAGCATGAACATGAACGTCGCCATCATCACCGCCGTCAGGATCTGCGCCAGATAGGTGATGAACGCGGTCAGCGACCCGATCTGCATCGTGCCCTCGGCGACCAGGTGCCCGCCGAACCAGACCACGGCGGTCGTGGACAGGTTCAGCACCAGCAGCACCGAGGGGAACATCAGCGCCATCAGCTTGCCGGCTCCGAGCGAGACGTTGAACAGCCCGGTGCTCGCGCGGTCGAACCGCTCCCGCTCCTGCGGGTCGCGCACGAACGCGCGGATGACCCGCACGCCCGTGATCTGCTCGCGCAGCACCCCGTTGATGCCGTCCAGTCGCTCCTGCATCTGCCGGAACAGCGGCCGCATCCGGGAGATGATCAGCGCCAGCATGACGGCGAGCACGGGCACCGCGACCAGGAGGAGGGACGACAGCGGCACGTTCTGATTCAGCGCCAGGATGATCCCGCCCACACACATGATCGGCGCGGACAGCAGCAGGGTAAAGGTCATGATCGCCAGCATCTGGACCTGCTGGACGTCATTGGTCGTCCTGGTGATCAGCGACGCGGTGCCGAGGTGGTTGACCTCCCGGTCGGAGAACATCAGCACCCGGCGGAACAGGCCCTGCCTGACATCGCGGCCGAGGGCCATCGCGACCTGGGCGCCGAAGTAGATCGCGCCGATCGCGCAGATAATCTGCGCGAGCGTGATCGCCAGCATCACGCCGCCGGTTGTCAGGATGTAATGCGTGTTATGGAAGATCACGCCGTTGTCGATGATGTCCGCGTTCAGCGTCGGCAGGTAGAGCGTCGCCAGCGTCTGCGCCAGCTGCAGCAGCAGCAGGAACGCAAGCGGCTTGCGGTACGGACGCAGATAGAAGCGCAACAGGCGGATCAGCACGGGACTCTCTCATCCTCCGTCGGGACGTTGGACTGCCTGATGACTTTAGTCGTTCCGCAACCCAAGCCAGAACGATTAATCTCCCGGAGAACTTGCTGGCCAGGACATTGGGTAACGTCGGCAGATCGGCGGGGATACGAGCTGATAACGAAGAGGCAGGAGGACTGATGGACGAGGGACTTCCGCTGGTCGGCGTGATCGGCGCGGGCACCATGGGCGCGGGCATCGCCCAGGTGGCCGCGCTCGCGGGCCATCGGGTGCTGGTCGCCGACGCGGTCGACGGCGCGGCCGGGCGGGCGGTCGACCGGATCAGGGAGCGGGTCAAGGTTCAGGTGGCGAAGGGACGGCTGGACGCCGATCCCGATGCGCTCGACATCACCGCCACCGAAGTCTCCGAGATGGGCGGCGCCGGGGTGGTCGTCGAGGCCGTCGTCGAGGACCTCGGCGTCAAGCGCCGGCTGTTCGCGGAGCTTGAGCAGCTGGTGGCGGCCGACTGCCTGCTGGCGTCCAACTCGTCGTCGCTGACGCCGACCGCCATGGCGGCCGGGCTCGCGCACCCGGAGCGGCTGGTCGGGCTGCATTTCTTCAACCCGGTGCCGGTCATGCAGCTCGTCGAGGTGATCTCCGGCCTGGCCACCGCTTCCTCGGCCGCCGACCGGGCCGAGGCGCTGGCGCGGGCGTGGGGCAAGACCGTCGTCCGGTCGGCGGCGACGCCCGGGTTCATCGTCAACCGCATCGCCCGCCCGTACTACGCGGAGGCGTGGCGGCTGCTGGAGGAGCACGCGGCCGATCCCGGCATCATCGACGCGGTGCTGACCGGGGCGGGCGGGTTCCGGATGGGGCCGTTCGCGCTGATGGACCTCATCGGCCATGACGTCAACGAGTCGGTCACCCGGTCGGTGTGGGCGTCATTCGGCTACGACCCCCGATTCGCCCCGTCGCTCGCCCAGCGAAGTCTGGTCGAGGCCGGCTGGCTCGGGCGCAAGACCGGCCGAGGGTGCTACGACTACTCCGACGGCTCGGCCCCGCCCGTCCCGGCGCCCGCCCCGGCCCGTTCGGCCCCGGCGTTCGTGATCAGCCACGGCGAAACGGAGTTCGGACGGCTGCTGGCCCGATCGGGCGTGTCCGTCCAGGAGGCCGGGGCCGAAGGGCAAGAAGGCGATCGCGGCCTGGTGGAGCTGCCCGGCGGCCCGCTGCTCGCCCGGTCCGCAGGCGTCACCGCCAGCGCGCTTGGCGCCGCCGCCGGCCGCCCGGTGATCGTCGTCGACCGGACGCTCGACGACGCCACCGCCACCGCCATCGCCGTTGCCCCGTCGGCCGGCTGCCCGGCCGACGCGGTCGACATGGCAGTCGGCCTGCTGCAGGCGGCGGGCCTGACCGTGTTCGTCATCGACGACGTTCCCGGCCTGATCGTCACCAGGACGGTGGCGATGCTGGCCAACCTCGCCGCCGACGCGGTGGCGGGCCGGGTCGCGAGCGCGGCCGATATCGACACCGCGATGCGGCTGGGCGTGAACTACCCGCAGGGTCCGCTGGCCTGGGCCGGGCGCTGGGGACTGCGCATCGTGCTGGCCACCCTGGACGAGCTGGAGAGCTGGTACCGGGACGGCCACTACCGCGCCAGCGCGCTGTTGCGCCGCTCGGCGCTGACGAACGGCGAGCTGCCGTGAGCGCCATCGAGGTCCGCGGCGCGGGGCGCGGACAAGCACGAGCGGATGACCGCGTTCCTGGAGCGGAAACCCCGGTGACGCCGCTCATCCGGTTATGCCAGCATGGCCGGATGGATCAGACCGAGGCACGGGCGTTCGCGGAGCAGTGGGTCAGGGACTGGAACGCGCACGACGTTGACGCGCTGCTCGCGCACTTCACCGACGATGTCGTGTTCACCTCCCCGGTGGCCATCCGGGTGCTCGGCGGGGACGGGGTGATCCGGGGCAAGGAGGCGCTGCGGACGTACTGGTCCGAGGGCGTCCGCCTCATCCCTGACCTGCACTTCGAGGTGCTGGCCGTCTACGTCGGGATCAGCACTGTGGTCATCAACTACCGCAACCAGGCCGGCGGCGTGGTCAGCGAGGTCCTCACCTTCGACGGCGGCCTCGTCAGCGAGGGACACGGCACGTACCTGACCCCGGCCGTCTAGGCTTCTGACTCCTGCGCTCGCGCGATCAGCGGGCCGTACATCTCCGGGTAGCGCTCGTAGTCGAAGGGGGCCTCCGGGTCGGCGCGCACCTGCTCGTCGAGCATCGTGGCCTCGTCGCCGACGAGGATCCGCCAGGCCCCGGATCGCACCCCGTCCAAGATCTCGGTCGCCGCCTGCACCGCGGTGAACCCCTTGCCCCGGAACGCGTCCCTGATCCGCGGCATCGCCTGGCGAAGGTCATCGGCGGAGAAGCCCTCGGCCAGCAGGCCCATCCCGGTGAAGATGGCCCGGGCTTCATCGGGGATCAGCTCCATCAGCTCGGCGTCGCTCAGCTGCTCGAACTCTGGCAGGCCGAGGGCGCGGCGGGAGTTCTCGGCGATGTCGGTGTTCACCTGACCCGGCATGACCACGACGACACGGACCTGCGGCGCGTTGGCCCGCAGGTCCGGGATGAGCGCCTCGGAGAAGCCCTTAATGGCGAACTCCGACGCGCAGTAAGCGGTGAGCGGCACCCCGTGACCGGCCGTGGCCCAGAAGCCGGCCACGCTGCTCATGTTGACCAGGACGCCGTCGCCGCTGGCGATCAGCAGCGGCAGGAACGTCCGAGCGCAGAAATACACGCCCCACCAGTTGATGGCGAAGGTGCGCTCCCACTCCTGGCGCGAGTCCTTGACGAAGCTGCTGCCGCCCGCGACGCCCGCATTGCTGACGACCAGGTCGACGTGATCGCAGGCGTGCTGCTCGAGCAGCTCATCGCGGAACCGCAGCAGCTGCGCCTCGTCGGAGACGTCACAGGTATGGCCGGTGACCATCACGCCGGGCGGGGCGGTCGCCCCCGCCGTGGCGGCGGTCACCGCGACGGTGTCGGGATTCAGGTCGCAGGCGGCGACCGAGCATCCCGCCGCGGCGAGCTGGCGGACCAGCTCGCGACCGATCCCCGAGCCGCCGCCGGTCACCACCGCCAGCTTGCCGCTGAACGAGTCCATGGCCACGATCGTTACCTGCGGTCCCACTGCTCGTCAACGATCCAGGGGGCCTGCAGCTCCAGGACCCGCCGGGACGCGTAGTTCATTTCCTGAATGGTCAGGTGGATCCGGTGGCATGCTCCCCGGAGCCGCCCGCGCGCGGCCGGGGTGGTCGGCTCGGCCGTCCGGCCCGCAGTTCCCTCGAGGGTTAGTTGTGCGCTCATTGCCTTGTCCTGTCTGCTCGACCTTGGCCGGTTCTCCGGCCCTCAGCAGTAGATTCGCCCTCCCGGCCGGGTCTGCGGCAGGGGTGGTTTCACCCCTCTTGCCGCGCGACCGCCACCGGGGTGGAATCACCCACGCCGCCGCGGGGGACCGGGGTCGGGCTAGACCAGCCCGGCGCTGAGAGCCAGCCGGGTCAGGTCGGCCCGACGCCGGCATCCGGTCTTATCGCGGATGCGGTCCAGGTGCGAGCTGACCGTGCGCGCGCTGATGAGCAGCAGGCCGGCGATCTGCGCATCGGTGTGCCCGCGGGCAACCAGGGTGACCAGCTCCCGTTCCCTGGGGCTGAGCGCGTCCATGCCGGGTGCCGCGGCCGGCCGCTCCAGCCCTGCGGCGGTGAGCATGAGAACGTACTCGGCCGCGGTGGCCAGGCTCATCGCCCGGCCGCGGTCCTCGGCCGCCTGCGTCTGAGCCGGCCCGAGCGCCTGCCGGGCTTCGCGCAGCGCCTCCTGTCGCTGCGGCCACCCCTCGGGCAGATCCGGATGCAACGGGGCCGAGAACCCCTCGCGCTCCAGCGCGGCCACCGCCGCCCACACCGTGACCGCCTCGGCGTGGAGCCCGGTCTCGGCGCACAGGTACCCGCAGCAGTCGAGGTCCTCGAGCGCCTTTCTGCGCACGCCCGTCCGAACGGCGATCTGGAGGGCTTCCCGCAGGTGCGAGGCGGCGTCCGCGTAGCGGCCCGCGCCCAGGTCGAGGACCACCTTCTTCTCCAGCAGGTTCCCCAGGCTCCACACGTCGCCCGCGTCCCGGGCGCTGGCCAGCGCGGCGGTGCACGTCCGCTCGGCGGCGGCGGAATCGTCGACCTGGATCAGCACGGTCGTCAGCAGGTGGCCGCACGACCGGGCCGCCGGGCCGCGCAGGTCGGCCGCGATGCGCTCCGCCTGCCTGGCCACCTGCATGGCGCCGACCCGGTCGCCGCCGACACAGGCGACCAGGCTGAGCGCCGCCAGGGCCAGCGCCTCGGCCGCCGGATGGCCAGCGCGCCTGGCCAGGGCCACCGAACGGCTGGCATCGGCGGCCGCCTCGGCGATCCGTCCCATGCCGAGCAGCGTCGCCGACCGGCCGCTCAGACACCTGGTCAGCACCGGGAAGGACCCGGCCGCCCCGACGGCCTCCCCGACGGCGTCGCGGACGGCGGTGAAGTGGCGCAGCGCTCCGGCCGGATCGGCCGAATCCATCGCTGCCTGACCGAGCCAGGTATGACCGTCGCACCACGCGTCGCTGCCCGCGCTGGCGCGGTCGACGGCCGCGCGCAGCAGCGGCACCTGACCCGCCAGCCGCCCGCGGATCTGCCACCACCAGGCCAGGGCGGCCGCCAGCCTGGGCGCCACGTCGGCATCGCCGTCCAGCCGGGCGTCGTGTTCCAGGGCCCAGTCCAGCGCCCGGCGCAGGGTGGCGTCCTCGGCGTCCAGCCAGCGGGCGGCGGCCACCTCGCCGGTGCCGGCCGTCAGCCCCGCCTGGGCGTCCTCGGCCACCCGCAGCGCGTAGCCGGCCAGCGCGCCGGCGGCGGCCGCGTCCTCGCCCGCCTCGGCCAGCAGCCCCGCCCCGTAAGCCCGCAGCGTCTCCAGCATCACGTACCGGGACCGGCCATCGAGGCCTGCCCGTGGCTGTACCACCAGCGAGCAGTCGACCAGATGCAGCACGACGGGCCCGGCGCCGGCCCCGGCGACCGCCTCCGCCCCGTCCAGCGTGAACGGTCCAGGGAAGACCGACACCGCGCGGAACACCCGCCGCTGGCGTTCATCCAGCAGCCGGTAGCTCCACTCCACGGTGGCCGCCAGCGACCGCTGCCGGGCCGCCGCGAGCCGGTCCCCCGCCTCGAGCAGGGTGAAGCGGTCGTCGATCCGGTCGAGAAGCTGAGCCACGCCCAGCGTCTCGACCCGCGCCGCCGCCAGCTCGATCGCCAGCGGCATCCCGTCCAGCCGCGCGACCAGCCGAGCCACCGTCGGCGCGGTCGCCGCGTCGAGCGCGAAGCTCGCGTCCGCCCGGCGGGCCCGGTCCGCGAACAGTGCCACCGCCTCCGACCGGCCCGGATCGGCCGGGCTCTCCGGGTCAGGCAGCGTCAGCGGCGCCAGCCGGTACCGCGCCTCCCCGGCTATCTGCAGCGGCTCCCGGCTGGTGGCCAGCACCCGGATGTCATCAGCGCCGAGCAGCAGCCTGCCGCACAGCTCGGCCGCCGCGCCGATCACGTGCTCGCAGTTGTCAAGCACCAGCAGCAACTGGCGCCGGGCGAGCGCGCGCGCGAGCGCCTCGGCCGCGGCCGCCGTGGGCAGCTCCCGGATCCCGAGCGCCGCCGCCACCGCGGGCGCCACCTGCGCCGGGTCCCGCACCGCGGCCAGCTCCGCCAGCCACACCCCGTCGGCGAACCGGCCCGTCACCTGCCTGGCCACCTCGCCGGCCAGCCGGGTCTTGCCGGCGCCGCCCGGCCCGGTCACCGTCACCAGGCGGTACTGATTCAGATGGTCGGCGATCTGGTCGACCACCGCGGCCCGGCCCACGAAGCTGGTGAGGGCGGCCGGAAAGCCGTGCACGCTCCCAGCGGCGTCGATCACCGCAGACGGCTCCACAGCGGCTACCATAACCGCACCCCGCCGCCGCCGTACAGCGGTCACCCCTGCGGTCAGGCCCGTTACCGCGGCGCCGGCCGCCGGTCGCCAACCCAGGCGCTCCTGGCCGCCTGACCGCGGATCCGGCGACCGGGTAGGAGCGAAGGGGTCCTGCCAGTACCGGCCTTCCTGGTCACTGCCGCCTCGGCCGCAGGCGTGGTTCCCTGGAACTCCAACCGGATGAAGGAGAAACTCCGATGTCGACCTGGCTCATCACCGGCTGCTCGACCGGGCTCGGCCGGGCCCTCGCCGTCGCGGTGCTCGACCGCGGCGACAACGCCGTCGTCACCGCCCGGGACGTGGCCACGGTCCGCGACCTCCCCGGCGCGCACCCGGACACCGCCCTGGCCCTGTCCCTTGACGTCACCGACCCGGCTCAGGTCATCAGCGCCGTCGGAGCCGCCGAGGAGCGCTTCGGCGGCGTCGACGTGCTGGTGAACAATGCGGGCTACGGGTACCGGGCGGCCGTGGAGGAAGGCGACGACGCCGACGTCCGGCGGCTCTTCGGCGCTAATTTCTTCGGCGCGGTCGCGATGATCAAGGCGGTGCTGCCGGGGATGCGCGCCCGGCGCAGCGGGGCGATCGTCAACATCTCGTCGATCGGGGCGCGCCGGACCCCGGAGGGCTCGGGCTACTACGCAGCGGCCAAGGCGGCGCTCGAGGGCATGTCCGGTTCGCTCCGGAGGGAACTCGCGCCGCTCGGCATCACGGTGACGGCGGTCGAACCGGGCGCGTTCCGGACCGACTTCTCCGGCCGTTCGCTGAGCCAGTCGAGCACCGTGATCGACGACTACGCCGACACCGCCGGCAAGCGCCGCAAGGAGCACGACACCGCGCACGGCACCCAGCAAGGCGACCCGGCGAGGGCAGCGCAGGCGCTCATCACCGTCGTCGAGTCATCCGACCCGCCGGGCCTGCTCCTGCTCGGCCAGGACGCACTCGACACCTACCGCCAGACCCTCGACGCCCAGCGGGCGGAAGTCGACGCCTGGCAGAAGCTCAGCGCCTCAACCGGCTTCGACGACTAAGCCCGAGCACGTCACCCCGCCGCCCGGGAGCGAGCGGGCGATGGCGGCGGAGCCACGCGACCGTTCGGATAACTGAGGATTTTGACCTTCGCCTTCGAGCGCAAAATCAAAATCTTGATGTCGAACGGACCCTGGTCCCACCTCATGAGCGCGCTGAGCGGCGCCCGGTGGCGGTCCGGGCGCCATCCGCACCTGGTTTCTAACGATCTTCATAGTTAAAATAGGTGGATGAACACCGGGCGCTCTCTCGCACCAGAAGCCGGCCCACCCCTCGGCCGCAGCCGCGAGGCCATCCTGGACATGCTCCGCACCGCGGACCGGCCGTTCGGGGTTCGCGAGGTCGCGCAGCGGATGGGGCTGCACCCGAACACCGCCCGCTTTCACCTGGAAGCGCTGACGGAGGCCGGGCTGACCGCCCGGGAAGCCGAAGACCGGCAGGGCCCGGGCCGGCCAAGGATCGGCTACCGGGCCGCGGACGACGCCCCGGGCGGACAGCGACGCTACCGACTGCTGGCCCAGATGCTCGCCACCCTCATCGCCGGCACCACGGCCGACCCCGGCCGCGCGGCTGAGCAGGCAGGACGCGAGTGGGGCGGCTACCTGGCCGAACAGCCGCCGCCTTACCAGCGGCTGACCGCACCGGAGGCCGTGGCGAACCTGACGACGATACTGCGCGACATGGGCTTCGAGCCGCGGCCGGTGGCCGACGCCGACGGGGCCGGGTACCGGCTGCGCCTGCTGCACTGCCCGTTCCTCGAGGTGGCGCAGCAGCAGCCTGACGTGGTCTGCGCGCTGCATCTCGGGCTGATGCAGGGCGCGCTCGCCCGCATGCGCGCCCCGGTCACCGCCGGAGCGCTCCAGCCGTTCGTCGAGCCGGGCCTCTGCGTGGCCACGCTGACAGCCCGGGACGCCTGATGCCGATCGACCGAGAGGAGACCACGGTGAGCGAGCCGGCCGAGTACGACGAGGGCGGCGACCCGGTGTGCTACGCCCATCTGGTCTGCCCCGATTGCGGCGCCGTCACCAGCGAAGGGCACCGCGCCGGGTGCCGTCTCGCCGAGCAGACGGCCGGCCCGCACGGGCCGGAGGATCAGGCGTAGCGGCCCCGCGGGCGGCCGTGGGTCACCCGGCCGCGGGCGGAGCGCCCGTCAGCAGCGTCAGCGCCTGCCGGCGCTGATGCACGGTCAGGTACTTCAGGCCGTCGCGGCCGGCCGTGAACCCGCGCCGGGAGCGACGCGGCAGCCAGCACAGCGCCCCGCCCGCCAGCTCGAGCACCCCTCGTTCGGTGCCGAGCTGCCCCGAGCCCGCCAGGACGTAGATCAGCACGTCGACATCCGGTCCGTCGTGCGCGCCGATCCCGGTGCCCGGGGCCAGGGCGATGACGTTGGAGTCGAGGTCGCGCTCGCGCATCGGCAGCTTCCAGATCGCGCCGGTCGAGTCGGCGGCGGCGAGGGCCGATGCGTCGGCGACGACCCGGGGGAGCGGCGTGGTCGCGCGCTTGGCGATCCTGATCCGCCATGTCCCCGGCTCCGCACTAAGGCACTCCCAGTCGTGGCCGCCGGGGTACTCGACCTCGAACTCGTCGCGCAGGTGCCGGGGCTCGTGGTCGTTGACCAGCACCAGCGACTCGCCGACAGCGATGGCGGCGTACGCGCGGAAGATCGTCGGGTGCCGGTCGGGCCCGCGCACGGCCCGCAGGTCGATCTCGTCCTCGCCCATTCAGACCTCCCTCCGGTCGCTCTAATTTATCCAACTTCGTTAGTGTAAACTCCGGATCATGGGTGTTGGCTCCGCCCTCGCCGTCGCGGCGGTGTTCGTCTGGCTCGGGATGGTCACCGCGATCTCCTTCATCGAGGCGCCGCTGAAGTTCCGGGCATCCGGGGTCACGCTGCCGATCGGGCTGAGCATCGGCCGGCTGGTGTTCCGCGCCCTCAACAGCGCGGAGGCGGTCTTGGCGGCGATCGCGGTGCTCGCGATCGCCCTCGGAAACGTGCCGGCGCCGGCCCTCCCGGCCGTCGCGGCGGCCGTCGCGGTTCTCTTTTTCCAACTCGCGCTGGTCCGGCCGGCCCTGACGCGCCGATCGGATCGCGTCCTGGCCGGCCAGGACGCGCCGCGCTCGGCCGGGCACCACGTCTACATCGCGCTCGAACTGGTCAAGGTCATCGCGCTGCTGGCGGCCGGCACCCTGCTGCTCGCGCGGTGATGCCGCCCGCCGCCGGCCGCCCGCCGATGCGGCCGGGATACGTCCGGCGTCAGACGGCCGCGAGCACGGCCTCCAGCGGCCGCGGCATCCGGTCGGGGTCGATCGCCTCGGTCAGCAGGCGGGCGTAGCGGAGCTTGCGCTGCGCGCCCGCGCCGAGGAAGCGCCGCAACTGCGCCGCCTCGTCCTTTCCCCGCCATGCGGGCTGCCGCTGCATGCTGCGGAACGCGCCCAGGTCGTCGTGCGCGGCCAGCACCTGCGCCGCCAGCGCCGTCCCGGCCGCGCGGATGAGCTCGTCCTCCAGGTCGGCGACGCAGACCGAGAAGCCGAGGCGCTCCAGCTCGGCGCGCGAGCGGGCCGCGCCGAGGCCCGCCGCCGCCAGGCCGCGCCTGACGACGCGCTCCTCGGCCTCGTCGCACAGCCCGGCGAGCCGCGCGCCGGTTCCCTCCGGGCCGAACATCCGCAGGTAGCGCGTGACGCCGTGGGCGCCGCCGACGGGCAGCACCACGATCCTCTCGGCCGCCAGGTCCCGGCGGTGCCGCAAGGCGAGGGTCTCGACGGCGATCTGGTCGCTAACCCCCTCGACGAGCACGACCGCCCGGGCGGCGGCGGCTCGCGGCAGCGCCGCCGCGGTCGCCTCGGTCGCCGCCCTCGGCCCGGTCACGTAGCCGGCGAGAAGCTGCTCGCTGTCGTGGGCCCGCATGACTCCACTGTTGACCACGCCTCCCGGCCCGCGCTACCCGGTTTCGCCGGTCAGGCGTCGCGGCCGTCGTCCTACCCGGAGGGCCTGATCGTCGGCCGACCCTGCGGCGGGTCCGGCTGGCGGCCGTCCGGGTGAGCGGGGCCGTCGGCCTGGCAGGCGGCGCGATGGACGCTGCAGAGGAACGCGACGGCCCGGTTGATGACGTCCCCGGCCGGCTGGTCGGCTAGGTGCGCCTGGTAGGCGCGGTGCCGGCTGGCTTCCCAGGATCTGCTGCGCGGCGACAGCGGGCGGTGCGGCGGCGGCGGGAACGTCTTCCAGGTCCAGACGGCGACCGGGGCCTCCACGTCGCCCGCTGGCGCCTGGATGAAGTCGGCCGGGTCGGCCTGGTAGCCCAGCTGGTTGCGGACGAACCGCAGGCCGGTGAACGTTCCCTCGGTCGACCTGCGGTTGGCCGGAGCGAGCCGCCCGAGAGCGCGGTCGCGATCGGCGCCGTGGTAGCGGATCACGGTGGCGTCGACGATGGTGACCCACCACACCGACTCGCTGATCACGGCCAGCGCGTGCGGCACGTCCATCGCCCGCGCGGCGGCCAGCCGGTGCGCGGCGTCCGCCATCGCGGTGACCGACCAGCCAAGCGCCGCGTCCCCGGCCGGCGGGCCGCCCGTGTTCTCGCTGTTCCACGCCCGGCGGCAGAAGGCGGAGCAGAACCGCTCGTGCTCGCGCCGAGGCTCGAAGGCGGTGCCGCAATGGTCGCAGTTCCGCAGGTCCGCCATCCCGTCATCGTACGCACGGATTCCGGGCGAGGAGTTGGCCCCCCGCCGCCGCCCTCGGCCCCCGCCGCCGCGCTTGTCGCGGAAGGGTAGTGCCCAGCCGTCGGCCGCGGCGTCACTGGCCGGCTGCGGTCACCCGCGGTGCCGGGACCGGGGCCGGGTCCGGGGCGGCCGCCAGCGCCTGCAGGATGAGCTCGGTGACGGCGTCCAGTGACATCGCGGTGGAGTCGATGACCAGGTGATAGTGCCGGGTGTCGGTCGGGTCGGCGCGGTACAGGCGGCGGACGTAGGCGTCACGGGCCCGGTCGGCGGCGTCCAGGTGGCGGCGGGCCTCGTCCTCGCTGACCGCCTCGATCGCGGCCCCCTGCACGACGCGGAGGTCGGCCGGCCCGTCGAGCCGCACGTGGAAGCCGCGGCTCTTGCCGAGCACCACCGCCGCGCCGCGGCCGAGGATCACCCCCGCGTCGTCGGCCGCCATCCGCCGGATGCCTTCCTCGCAGTGCTGCCGCAGGCTCTCGTCGTGGTGGTAGGCGGGGACCGGCGATTGCGTCGGGCCGAGCGGCACGGTCTGCATCAGGGAGGCGAGCAGCCGGTGGGCCGGCGTGAGCTTCGCCTCTTCCGGTCCGAGCCGTTCAAAACAGGGCTCGGGCCCGCTGCTGCCGCCGGTGCTCGTGGTGGCCCGCTGCAGGAAGGGGACGCCAAGCCGCTCCGCCAGCGCCGGCGCGACCACGCTGCCGCCCGCGCCGTACGAGGCCGACACGGTGACCAGCCGGGACCGATAGGAACTCATCGCGTTTCCCTTCCCTGCGCCATCCGCAAGCACTTGCGGCTGATTCTTGATGAATACCGCGATGATTACAACACTCACCCGCATGCCGACGACCGTCGGCAGCAGCTGCGAATGCATTTCGCATCCCAACAATTACTATCGGTCACAATTAGTGCGCATAACGAAGGCGCCCCGGCCATTCGCTGCTCCGCCTCAACTGCGATCCGTTCGGCCGCGGCAGCGGCGGTCAGGTGCGTGGCGTCGATGACGAGGTCGGCGGCCGACTCCATCCACGGCCGGGCCTTCTCGTAGGCGCTGATGTGGTCGAGACGCCACTGGCACGCGCGGGCCTCGACTTCGTCGGCCTTGATCCGTTCGGCCAGAACGTCGGAGTCGACGTGAAGCAGTACGTGGAACAGCTCGAGCGGGGTTCGCCCGAAGCCCTCGGTCAGTTCCCGCCAGTAGTCCTCGCGCAGCACCGTCTGCACGGCGATCAGATGCTGACCGGTGAAGCGGGCGATCGTCTGGGTGAAGACGGGGACCAGTTCCCGCCACGGCGCGAGGTCCTGGAAGTCACCGAACTCATGATCTTCCAGCGTCCTCATCAGCAGGTAGCCGACCTGTTCCGGATCGAAGGGCCGGGCATTGGGCAGCCGCCCGGCCAGCTGCCTGGCGGTCGTGGTCTTGCCCGCGCCGAACGTTCCGTTGACCCAGATGATCATGCGTGAATCCTTTCCCGGGACATGAGGGAGAAGCGGGCGGAACACCGGCCGGGGACGCGCAGTTGCAGCGAGTGCGCCCGACGCCCGCGCCCAACGGGGGCGACGCCATCGGTGAAGGAGCAGACGTGTCTGACAACTACCGTAAGGACCCCGAGGCCATCTCCGCGCTGACCCCCGAGCAGTACCGGGTCACCCAGAAGAAGGGCACCGAGCCCCCGTTCAGGAACGAGTACTGGGACAACAAGGAGCCCGGCATCTACGTCGACGTCGTGTCCGGCGAGCCGCTGTTCGCCTCGGCCAGCAAGTACGACAGCGGGACCGGGTGGCCAAGTTTCACGACGGCGATCGAGCCGGAGAACATCGTCAAGCGCCGGGACTTCCGCGCGTTGGGGCTCGCGACTGAGGTCCGCTCCGCCCACGGCGACAGCCACCTTGGCCACGTGTTTCATGACGGGCCCAAGGAGGCCGGGGGCCTTCGCTACTGCATTAACTCCGCCGCCCTCCGGTTTGTGCCAGTCGATGACCTCGAGACCGAGGGCTACGGCGAGTATCGCGAGCTGTTCGAAGGCTAATTGAGGTGCGCGGGGCCAGGCGCCGCTGAAAGACTGCGCGCATGCCGCAGGCGGAAGTGTCGGACGGGGTTTCCATCGCGTATGACACGTTCGGAGAACCCGGTGATCCGCCCGTCTTGCTCGTGATTGGCTTCGGAGCGCAGCTGATCGGGTGGCACGACGGGTTCTGCGCAATGCTCGCGGGGCGCGGCCGGTACGTGATCCGCTACGACAACCGTGACTGCGGCCTGTCCACCCGATTCGACGACCGCCCGGTCGACATGGCCGAGTTCATAGCGGCGGTGAGCAGCGGCGACATTGCCGCCGCGCAGGCCATGGCCCCGTACTCGCTGCGAGACATGGCCGATGACGGCCTGGGCCTGCTCACCGCGCTGGGGATCACGCAGGCGCACGTCGTCGGGTCCTCGATGGGCGCGATGATCGCCCAGACCATGGCCATCGCGCACCCCGACCGGGTGCTGACGCTCACCTCGATGATGTCCTCGACCGGGGAACCAGAGTACGGCCGGTCCGCTCCGGCCGCCCGGCAAGCCCTCTTCGCCCCGCAGCCAGCCGACCGGGAGGGCTATATCGGCGCCTCCGAGAAACAAATGACCTGGGCATCCAGTCGCTACGGCAACGTGGACGCGATCAGGGAACTCGCCGCGCGGAGCTATGACCGCGCCTACTACCCGGCGGGCGCGGGCCGTCAGCTCGCCGCCATGATCTTGGCCGGCTCCCGCGCGGAAGCGCTGCGGACCCTGACCGTGCCGACCCTCGTGATCCACGGCCTGGACGACACGCTGATCGACCCCAGCGGCGGCAGGCGCACCGCCGAGCTCGTCCCCGGCGCCGCGCTGCTGCTGGTCCCGGACATGGGACATGACCGACCCCGTGAGCTGTGGGCGGACCTGTGCGACGCCATTGAGGCGCACACCCGACGGTAGAACGACCAGACGCCCGGACAGCTACCGGCCAGAAGGATCAGGCGTCGCGCTCAATCGGGCAGCTCATGCACCGAGGCCCGCCGCGTCCCCGGCCGAGCTCGCTGCCCGGGACGGTGATCACCTCGATGCCGTGATCCTGCAGGTACAGGTTGCTGGTGACGTTCCGCTCGTAGGCCACCACCACGCCCGGCGACACCGCGAGCACGTTGCAGCCGTCGTCCCACTGCTCGCGCGACGCCGAGTGCACGTCCTGGACCGCCGTCAGCACGGTGATCGAGGGCAAGTCCAGAACAGCCGCGATCGCCCGGTGCATGTCCTGCGGCGGGTGATCGGTGACCTTCAGCTCGCTCGCCGTGGCACCGGGCTCGACCGTGTAAGACGGCAGCATCCCCATCCCCGCGTACTTGCAGAAGACCCCGTAGTCGGCCATGGTCAGCATCGTGTCCAGGTGCATGAAGGCGCGCGCCTTGGGCATGTCGATCGCGACCAGGCAGCGGGCCGCCCCGGCCGCGAACAGCCGGCTGGCCAGCATCTCGACCGCCTGCGGGGTGGTCCGCTCGCTCATTCCCACCAGCACCGCGCCGTTGCCGATGACCAGCACGTCGCCGCCCTCGATGGTGGCCGGGGCCGCCTCCGCCCCGTGGTACCAGACGTCGAAATCGGCCGCCGCGAACATCGGGTGCCAACGGTAGATGGCCTCGTCGCTGACCGTCTCCGGCATCCGGGCCGGCCGGTTCATCGCGTTGACCGACACGCCGCCGTAGATCCAGCAGGACGTGTCCCGCTGGTAGAGCAGGTTCGGCAGCGGCGCGAGCACGAACCCGTCCGGATCGAGGGAGTGGAAGGCGATGCTCTTCGGCGACGGCCCGATCTCGGCGATCTCCCGCTTGGTGATGCCGCCCGCCAGGTAGCGGGCGAGCCCGGCCGAGTCGAGCCCGTCCATCGCCGCCCGCAGGGTCGCGGCCGCCAGCGGCCCGTGCCAGCGCGGGTCGAACAGCCGGTCCAGGATGTAGCCGCGTGCCTCCGGGATGTCCAGGGTCTGCGCCAGCAGGTCGCCGTAGTAGTGCACCACCACCCCGCGCGAGCGCAGGACCTCGGCGAACGCGTCGTGCTCGGCCTGCGCCCGGCTCACCCACAGCATGTCGTCGAACAGCAGGTCCGAGATGTTGTCCGGGGTCAGCCGCTTGAGCTCCAGGTCCGGGCGGTGCAGGATCACCTGCCGCAGGCGGCCGACCTCAGAATCCACATGGAACATGAAACCCCACTCAGAACTGGTCCGTCGTTGCGACCAGCCTAAGCTCACGTGGTGACCAGCACGATGCCGATCGCGGCGAGCGCTAGGCCGGCCCGCTGAATCCAGCGCAGCCGCTCGCCGAGCACCGCCCGCGCCAGCAGCACCGTGAACCCGGGGTAGAGCGAGGCCAGCACCACCGCCAGGCCGAACGCGCCGGTTCTGGTGGCCGCCACGTAGCAGATGTTGGCGACGACGTCGATGGCGCGGGCTCCGGCCGCGGCCAGCAGCAGGCGGCCGTCCGCGCCGCGCGGCGACAGGCTTCGCCGCAGCACGGACGCGGCGATCAGCACGACCGCGAGCTCGCCGATCCGCCCGGCCGCCACCGGCCAGAACTCGCCGGACTCGCCGGCGTTGCGGATGAGCAGGAAGAACAGCCCGAACGCGGCGCCCGAGACCACGCCGTAGCCGATGGCCCGGCCGCGCCCCGGCCGGCGCGCGCGCCCCGCCGCGCCAGAGGTGCCGGCGTCGTCGCCGGCCGAGCTCGTCATCACGATCGCGACCAGGCAGAGCACCGCCCCCGTGTAGACGCCAAGCCCCGGCCGTTCGCCCTCGGCCAGCGCCACCCCGACTGGCAGCACGGTGGACACCAGCCCGGCGACCGGCGCGACCACACTCATCGGCCCGGTCGCCAGCCCGATGTAGAAGATGATCAGGCCGCCCCCGCCGATCAGCCCGGCGCTGATTCCCCAGGCCAGGCCGGCCAGGCCGACGTGGCCAGGGGACGCCACGGCGACGGCCAGCGCGACAACCAGCCCGGCCGCGTCGGCCAGCAGGAGGACCGGCAGCACCGGGAGCCTGCGGGTCGCCATCCCGCCGAGGAAGTCACCGCTGCCGTAGAGGATGGCGGCGGCGAGCCCAAGGAAGATCACCATGACGTGCACCTCCGATGATCGGTCGTGCCTGTGGTGACTAGTAAAATCACTTTATAGGTCACGTGGAGACCGGTCAACGGCTTTAGATGGTCATGAATGATAAGCTCGTCCCATGACGATGCCGTCGTGGGTGTCCAGCGAGGAGAGCAAGCCGGCCCCGATGCCGCTGCTGCT
>Ga0335075_10006168_pt1 | contig 18529 bp, 11 predicted proteins | sample Lox_Sample_24_FD_206723 | JGI IMG/M metagenome (GOLD analysis project Ga0335075, IMG submission 206723) | Soil microbial communities from Loxahatchee National Wildlife Refuge, Florida, United States - Lox_Sample_2.4 | ecosystem: Environmental > Terrestrial > Soil > Wetlands | place: USA... | reverse complement strand
CCGCGATATTGCCTTATTGTAGCATCTTATTCCCATCAACTATTTCCCTATAGATTCCCTATCAGGAGAGCATTATGCTAAATGGAACCTCTTACACCAACGTCTGCATCGACTAATGGCCATCCTGCCGCCGATGACTGTTATCTGGAGCGTGCCTCCCGCGAATTTGAGATTACTGGCAACGAGCTGCAGAGCGATACGAAGGCGGAAGCCCTTATGGTTACTCAGTTATTACTTTGATCTTCGTATATGCGAAAGAAAAAAAGGTACACTTTGAAGCTGCCATCCAATAGATTGCTTGCCACTCTAGACATCAGCTGCATCGTTTCTCCTGTACTGCACATGCAATGTCCATGTCGAGTCCAGTCATTCTCGGCCGAAAGTACCCTCACAAAGTGTGGTTGCGGTACATCCGATGCTGCACACCCAGCCAACGCAGTGCCACCCCAGAGTGCTGCCAGAAAAGCTTTGCCTAGCAGCTGCATTACACTCAGCACAGTGGATCTGTGGGAGGCTGAAAGCAGTCATCTCCAAGACTGGCTTCGGTGATTTGTCTAGGTGGCTGGGTAGCCGTTTAGGAGAGTGGTGTTAATCCTTGCACGTCATGTCTGTGCTCGGCGTGAAGGGTGCTGGTGATTGGTGAGTATGGCTGCAGAGACATGGATTTGTTGGCAACATGGTCCGCCAGCATGGCAGTCGGCGAGTGATGATCTACGCAGCTTCTCAGTGCCGGGGGCCTTTCGTTGCCTTTATGCGCAGGTCCTGAATCCGTCTGCAACCCTTTCTGCGAATTCAGAATTCTACAGCTCGAGTTGCGACAGAATTGATCCTTCTTGAAGACGAAGTTGCGCAGGCATGAGAGCGACGGCGACCACTACCACTTCTTATCGTTTATCTTGTCGCGGAATCTGCCCCGCGCTCAACCCGCAAATCACCCACGACGTCGAGTTGATGGAAGGCTAAGAGATCTTTCGCGCAATTTGTTTAAAGGCTTCTAACAAATTTGTCCAGACTGGTGTCTCGCAGCTGGGGAAGCTCGAGACTGTTACCAGTATACATCCAGATGGAGAGATGATCCAGATGCAGCGTTCCTTCTCCCTTCCTGGGCATTCGCATGCCTCCCCTCGTATGTAACTTTTGTCATGAACGGTTCCTCGGATTTGGCTGGGTCGCGATTGAGCATGTAGCTGACTTGAATTTCCTATATAGCTCTGTCTCCTACTATAGATCTCGACTCTTCAAGGAGTCCGACTCCTGCTCCTATCAAACGATTCTCCAAACCGCAATGGCTTCTTGGCCCTGAAAGCCCTCATACAATAAGCCCAAAAGACTCTAAACCGGCCACTCAGGCGCAGCAGTCTTCCGATGCAGACGCTACATCTTCTGCTGCGCCGACCACCGAAGCGTCCGCGCCTGTGCTTGGGAGGAAGGTTCCATACCTTCCCTTATTGCAAGATGTATCGCAATACACGAATGTCCGGTTAGGAGATGCCACTCCAGAGTCTGCATCTACTACCCTGGAGGAACTTGCACACCTGGTCAGGCTCTCGAATTACCAGGAGCGCAAGCGATCCCAGTCCCGCATCCGTTTACAAAGGTCCTTGGTTTCAACGGCTCTCTCTGCGCGTCTGGCACGCTGTGGAGATCTTGCCCATCGGACATTGGTTGAAAATTTCAGAGCAGATGACAAGAAGAGCTTTGCGAATCTGTATAATGCTATACATGATGTGCGCAACTCGTGTGATGCCACAAGGCGCTATGCCTTATTGGAGCCTGACCTGGATATTGGTCGGTCCAAATTGGATAGAATGGATGATCCAGGATCTTTTACTACTTTCATGCATGAAATTCCAGACCGGGCCCGTGATACCTTACTCCACTTTTTAACCCAAATACGGACCAACCCAGAATTCTTGGCTGGCCGTATCTCCAATCTTGCGGCCTCTGAGATATCTGCACTGACCTTATTTCACCGAGGATTGGAACCTATTGAGTCTGTTTTGCCATTCCATAGTCGTGTCAGAGGCCACAATCCGAGTTCAAATCGCAATTCCGCATATATGCCTTCTGCTGTTGAACGCTTGCTCTCATTTCAGCGTCATGACCCTTTATCTGCCCTTATTCATACATGTTTTGCGAATTCTGCAGGTCCAGACTCCGCTGAGGATCTCCGAAGAACCGATGTTTGGGCTACTGTATGTGCCAGACTTATTGCAGATAGTAAAAGTGGGGCAGAGTCTTTCATATGCAGTGTTCTAAATATTTGGACCGCAATGCGAGACTGGTCCGGGAGAAGCAACATGGAATGGTACCTGATGAAAATACTGGAAGATGGAGCATTTCTATTGGAAAAAGCCGAGGATCAGGCTGGTACCCGAATCCATGTTGAGCCACGGAACGCCAAAGACTCTATCGCCGCAGATGAATTTTATGAAGCTGCCGTGAAGAGTCTTTTCGAAATTGTGGATGACCCAGGAGCTGGTGGTATTCCAGAAGGGCTAATTGAACTTGGCAATGCGATCCTTCGCAAGCTTGATCCCAAAAGGCATAATGCCACGAGACTTCTCCTTGTCTCCAAATGGCTATTCTCTGTTTTCCTTATAAATGCTATCATTCATCCTGAAGTACAGAATCTCACCCTTTTATCAAAGCGAAGACTGACTTTTTCAGTCTTATGGTATGATGTCGGAATATCATATCACTGAATATGGAAGACAAAAAATCTTAAAGGAGGTCGCCATGAGAGTACAGAGATTTGTAGTGGACTTGACCTGGTATGAGGGACCTGAATACTTTACGCAAGACCTTGCTGACACGGTCTGGTAGGAAGCAATCGCCTGCCACGCCTCCAGACATCCGATCCCATATCGAAAATATTATGGCGCGATTTCGGACTGCAAGGCATTCGAAATCGAATCCGAAATTGCTCCCTGCGAGATCCATCACGTCGTTGAGAGAAACCATTGAGGTACATCCATATCTTGTCATCAGCCCTTCTGACCTTGTAACAATGGTAAATGCACTTTACCCAGAACGGAGGCCAATTTCAAGCTCGCTGGAGAAAGATATCCACTTAAACGGATTGCGCTCAGGTACATCCTCAATATCGGGAATGTCTGGCATTTCCATGCCCACGACAATGCCTCCACCATCACGTGGTTTTGACACGGCCTCGATTATCAGCACCAGTGAATCTTCTGTTTTTAGTGACACAACGTCGCGTGAACCCCTTCTTGATGACGGGTCAAGTAACAACCGCTTCTCATCTACGTCTATTTCTTCCATGAGCCAGGGACCGAGAGTCGAAGATGAGGCTCACAAGCTGCGTATGGCTCTCGGAGAGATGTCCCATACTCTTGGAACTGACGTTACGTCTGGTTCTTGTCACCCATGTGCGGAACAGTGGGCTGTTCTGTTCATGGATTCAGATGGACAGCATCTTTCAACGCAAATGATTCATGACTATGATGATGACGTTGAGGAAGAGGAAGACACATCGAGCAGTGAGAGCGACCTTGACCTTCCTGGGTCGAAACCAGATCTAGACAAGGAGTACCATCAGTTGCGGGATTCTATTTTAAGGCTTGTCGAGGATTATGAAATTCCACTTACACCTGACATTAGGAATGGGCCAAAGACCTTCAGTAATAGAACTAGTATGGAAGGCCTCCGAAAGAAAAGGCGTGCTCGTAGCAAGCCTACCCTGGAGGAGCCAGTTTTGCATTCTCGGAATCCTTATTGGACTCAAGATGTGTCGCCTCGTCACGCAAAGCAGGAGAAAGCTCCACCCGAGCGATCGGAATTATATCATGAGATCGACGACGACAAGGAGTCAAATGCCACCGAGGAACAACGTCCTGTACTACTCAAGATGCTTGAGGCTGCAGAGAGTCAATGCAGAGCTCAGTCGGACTTTGTTAACGCTCATCTCTATTGGAGGACATCACAACAACTACAGCAACTATCTTCTAACACCCTAAAGCAAAACGGTTTTGTTTCTCTTCTGAACATATTCTCACGCGGCCCACGGGATTCACTCAGGAGGTCGGCAAGCGCTATTGAGGAATACGACGCTTGGCTTGTTTGGTTGAAGCAATCCCAGGAACGACATGATGTGACCATTGAGACCATGATGAAACGTATCAATGCATTGCGGGACAAGATGTGGTATGTTACTGATGTCAGAAATTCTGCGGCTTACGAAAACGCTCGAGCTGTTGCAGTCGCACTGAAGACGATGGGGACACCAAAGAACAGTAAAAGTCTTAACTCTGGTCGCCCGCGCAACGCCTCACGAACTTCAAGTAATAACTTTCTACTGAAGACTGAGGCGCAGATCCTTGATATATTGGCAGCTATAGAAGAACACGGTGGTCTAAATAAGCTGTCAGACGATCAGTCGGACAAGACGGCGAGCTGGTTATCGCAGTGCGGAATCGAGAATTTTTGCAAAGGCGAGGAACGTATCCACAGATTTTGCTTGGAGATCGAAACATGCATCAATAAGTTGGTGGGCGATAGTTTGATGGAGGGGCCAGTTCTATGGTCTAGTGAGTTGTACTACCGCGACAAACGCATATTGGATAGTGGCAGACAGAAGGGAGATCTAGTTCTCACAGGGCTTGGAACGCTTAGCATATCGACCGATTTTAGTCAGGAGCCCGATTCGGGACGTAGGAGTATTCGAAGTATCGACATGACTCCTCCTATGAGATCAGGCGCAAGGGATCTACGGTCCATGTCTGCCAGAAATGGTTCTCAACAGAGTTTTGATTCCAGTAGATGGAGCATATCAAGGAGTAGTACCGGAGGCGACATTATGGATTCTCAGGATTACTTTGGTACCGCTAGTCCAGTGTTGACTATTGACTCAGCCACTACTTTTTGGTCACCTTTTCACACCCGTGTGCAGTCTCCTTCGACAAGCCTTAGTAGCTTTCGTCCAGGAACTGCGTCTACGACGAATGAGACGGTAATGCTCTCCAGCTCTGAGAGTGCTAGCATCGCGGCAAAGCAAAAGTTTCTGGCGGACTTGAAACAGACTCTCACAAGTCTCCTGATTAGCGATCTTGGCACTCTAGTGTTTGCACGTGGGAGTGAAACAGATTCATGGTTTTCAGGTGATTTAGGTCAAGAGTGTATGGATAGGAAGGATCGTCAGGACCGAAAGATCAAAAAAAGGAAGCGTGTTATCGAGAAGAAAAAGAGCTTCCGAGATCTGCGATCTGCACAAAAGATAGATTCTCCTGTCCTAGAGCACCCCGAAGCAGCTGATGATAGGAGAGAAAAAGGCATGGGAACAGTGGAACGACCCATAAGTGGCAACATGACTCCTGAGAATCACTCACAGGCCGACAGCTCCTCCACTAGTAGCGATGCCCTGAGCCATTCATCGCATAGAAGACAGACATCCAAAGAGGCACAGTCCCTCGAGTTTCCATATAGGGCAGCATTCCACAGACTGCTGAAGATGTTTTCCGTCCATCCAAACCCTTTCACAAAGTTAAACTCGCTATACGAACTTGAGCGTCTTATAGTTGCATCACTCACATCCGCACGCCGCCGCAAGAGCATGCGCCAAGACGCCATGCCAGCATCCCCTCAATCACCAAGTTTTCCTGTGGAGTTTACATCACGCGAAAGTGGCTTCGTAAATACACGGGCGAAGAACTTGGATGAGGCCATCGATAATGTCAAAGAGCGACGTTCACACACAATTTATCAGACAGAGGAATACCCGCCTGTCCGAAGAGCAGCCGACAACCGCTCAATTACTGGCGCAAACGCGGCCAGCACTGACATGATTGTTGATGTGCTACAAGACCTCTTTCGTGAAGCGGAAATACGTCCCAAGACTCTCTTTCGTGATCTCCAATTCGTTGCTGCGTTCGTTCCTGCGTCGATTTTAGATAAGACAGACCGAGGCAAGGCATTTTGGGATGCCGGTCTCGCTGCATTGGGCTTGAAGCAAGACGTCTGCCGCACACTAATTGAAATCGCCGATGAGATCGTCCTCCACTACACTCAGACCCGACAAGCATCAACCATGATCCCATCAGAGGCCAAGGACGCGGCCAGAGGCCAGATCATGAAATACAGCATGCAAGACGCTGCAAAGATGTGGACCATAACAGCCAAGGAAGGAGACCCTGTGGCAGAGCGCGAGCTGGCCATTTTCTACTTGACGCATCCGGAGTTGGTAGAAAGGACAACACTGCCACTGACGAAGCCAAGAGAGATTTTCAAGGCTCAAGTAATGGAAATGCATGGCGGAGGGGCCAGCGGAGGGAAGGAAGGCGACCGCGAGAGAAGCGATCCCGCTACCATGTGCGTGGCGTATCATTGGATGGAGCTGAGTGCGAATGGGGGCGACGAGCTTGCAAAGAAGTATCTGAGGCAAAGAGCGGAGCTGAATGCACTTCCTTAAATCCTTTTGGCCTGCGACACCGGATGGCTCTTGTGATGTTATTTATTTGCGTCTTGTTTTGTCAGATACCACGGTAACAATTTCACTGCATTTAGCGTAATGGGTGGGATGGTTTTGTCCATATTAGATCATGCTGGGGGTTCTGGATACGACAGGAGAAACTGTACTGTCTGCTATACTATTACAATATAAAATGAAAGCTTTCCGTGCTGGATCACGATAGTGAGATCCAGCTATCCCGTATTCAGTAATGATCACGGGCTATAATAGCATGGGCACAATATTATCTTGGAACAGAAAAGGAAGTGGCAACATCATGCTGCGATAATTTCGAGAAGGAACATTCATGTTATTACTTCAAAGTTTCTTTGCCATTTCATTCTGAAATTCATAGCTGCAGCACTCCATGGTGTACAGATATTCACAGATATTCATTATTTGCGAAACCATTCGCTCCACAAATGTCCAATGAAACGCCGCTCCAGATGCTATTGTTATACATTTGATATCCCTACTTTACATCCCACATCCAATCAAGATACGCCAGATGTTCACCCAGAACTTTTCCACTACCAAATGCTCAAACACAGGTCCACTCAGCGAAAACACACCATCTCGCACTCCGGTCGGCAAGCACGAGTCCCCTCCAGACGCCTTTCTCACCACACTTAATGATTGTCTCCCAGGTACCACCATCTGTAGTCTCGTAGTTTTGACTGGTACTTGATCCTCTATCCTCCTTTCTCATGAGCCGGAGTATTTTACCGCTGGGAGCTTGGATGGCTAGTTTTGCTGGCTTCTTTGTCGAATAGGTATTGGTAGTGCTTGGATTGGACCCTGATGCCGAGGATGCTGACATCGACATTGCAGATGAAGGACGCATGAAGGGGATTGGTGAGGTTCCTCCAGGATTTGGAGAGGATGGAGAGAGCGAAGAAGGATGTTGCCGTACCGCAAAGACGAAGGTGTTGTTAACGACCAGGCGTCGACATTGCGGTTGTGCCACGTAGAGATCGTGACGTTGCGCATGAGGAGTGGGATGTCGAGTCAGGAAGTTGTAGGGAGGGTTCTCTCCAGTATGAATAATAGGCAGCGCGATGGCAAGAGGATGAGGAATGTCCTTAATTGAGTGCATGAGGCCTCGCTTGCCGGCATACACCTTGAGCACGCCATGGCCTTCATCACCCGGCAATAAAGCCTTCACTGTGTAGCGTTTCTGGCCTCCGACCCACTCAGCTTGGGAAAGGGCAGGTTTCTTGACTAGCTCTCCACTTTCAAAGAAATCACCGTCTGTGTCACGCTCAAATGCTCGAGCCTCAACTTCAGCAACGCATTCAACATCTGCAGGTACGACAAACTTGATATGTACAAGTTCAAGGTCCTCGATTCGAAGGAGGCTTGTATCGTAATCGACAAGCTCTAGCGTATTTTTGAAGAAGGGAGGACAAGCACAAGGTAGTGCTAGTAGTATGTCGTGAGCAACTGGAGGGCAAATGTGCTGTTGCTGGTGACATTCCGGGATATGAGTCCAGCATATCTCCATGGGCCTCGCTAGAAACCACCAACTTTCTGCGATCTGCGGACCTGTACTGGAGTAGAGACTGCGTCGAGGATTTGTAGGACTTGCAAGCGAGCAGTCCATTATCCTCCATTCGCCGTCTGCAATGACAGCATTCCACCAATGATTTGGACGAGGCATTAGACCTATTTCTGGGACTTCACCCGGAGATTTTAGATAACCCCGAACAACCTCACAATGTATGCCAACAGCAGCACACATTTCCATCACCAGGACTGCTACCTCCTCTGCGCAACCTCGCTTTGTCTGTATGACTCTTCTGGAATCAACGTTGCCTTCAAATTCTTCCTCCCAAGAAATCTTCTCGCTTACCCACGTGAAGATGGCACGTAGCCGCTGTACATCGCTCTTGTAAGGTCTGCATACATATCCGGTCGCAAGGCTAGTAGGATTGGTCATTGGAGGCAGACTGTTGATGAACCTTGAGTTCTTGTCAACCAAGCTCAAATTAACTGTCTGGAAATTCGTGGGCTCCGTTACTGGCATTCCGTTGACACTCTCGTCTCCTTCAGTAGTTTGGTAAAGTTCCTCGACAGGGCTGAGAGCAAGGTAGTCCATCATTTGGCACCTTTCTCTTCGTTCCACCCGCTCTATGCGGCTCAGTGAATTCGACCTGTTGATGTCCCTTCGTACTTGTACCCAGTCTATTCCGGAACCTCCAAGTCCCATTTCATGTGCAGCGCTTCCGTTGTTCTGAGCAGTCGTAAAGCCACCCGCAATAGCCGTGACGCCATCCGGAATCATGCTCCTGGATGGTGCGGATGATCGAACAACTTCGCCAGCTGCAATACTACTGCGGGCGCTGGCAGCACTCGTCTTGGCCGACTCCATGATTTTCTTAAAGAAGCCGCTCTTTTTCGGCTTGGGCGTGACAAGTCCTCCCAAAATGCTACCGCCTTCCAGAGCAGTCTCATGCCAGCCCGCTTGCGATTGAGACCTAGAAGGTTGAGAGCCGTGGCTGCTGTGAAATGTGATGCCAGTAAGTGGTGTCTGCGGCCTACTATTACCACCATTCAAGATCGAGAAATCATCTCTACGGGTTCCCATAGCACTTTGAGCGCGACCTTGTAAAGCTTGCTTCTTTCTTGCAAGGCTTCCAGCACTTGTTGAACTAAACGCACCTGCTGAGTGGCCACTCATAATACTCCGCTCAGTTGCTTGTGTGCTTGAACTGTTATTTGTTGTAGTGCTTCGCACGCCAGATGATGAACTCGTGGAGCTGGTTTTGGTCGTGAACGTACGTTCGAGCATTTGCCTGCCGATATCGAAAGCGGATTTTCGGTGTCGCAATTTAGGTTCTACTGGAATACTCTCACCTAACGAGGATTTAGGCCTGCTCTCGTAAGAGTTCAGCTTGGGAGGAACAGCCGGTGGACCCATACTCGATTCAGAACATTTATTGGATTGCCTGGTGCTTTCCTGGTGCATTTTTTTGAGCCTATTTTCCATACGTGCCACATAGTTGCTCAAGTCGGGCGGTTGCTGTTCACCCTGATAAATATCGTGATCGCGTTCTTCATATGTATTTCCAGTAGCATAACCTTCATAGTCCTGATCTGGACCGAGGATTCCCATGGAAGTGTTGGGTCGTCCAGGGATGTTGTGTCTTGCCGCTCGTATATACGTTTGATCGAAAGCTTCAGGTGACCAAGGGTCTAATGGCTGTTCCGGAGACTCAGTTCTTTGTGACATACCCATATCTTGTAGAGATGACATCACATCTTCCATAGCGGTTCGCAAGGGTGAAGGCGTCAAACCCGAAGCGCCAGGTGATGGTGGACATGGAGACACGGCACGAGAGGTGTGAAGACCATTGGAATGCCGGCTGTGTGAAGCTTGAGGAGTCTGCGGGGGGCATGCATGGCGATGCGGGGGAGGCGGTGGTGGCGGTGATTCGGCCTCTACCAATTCTGGAGCTGGCGAAGCCACCCTGGAATGATAACCATTGCCAAAAGGCGGAGCTGGAGAGTTTGCTCTTGATCCATAGCCATTAAACTGTTCCGGCGAAGGAACCCGCGATATGTTATCATGGACGCTATACGGGTTCGGAGAAGGCCCCCTAGAGATACTCCTCTGGGCGATTGTAGGGTTTGTAGAGAATCCGTTAGATCTTGATAAACTGTCTTGCTTTTGGATTTCGACCCGTTTCTGGGCCGCCAGATCTGGTGCAGCATAGGCTTGAAAGGGTTTTCGAAAGGCCTTTTTTTTAACCTCTTTGGGGGGTTGTGGATTAAACGGATTTGGGCTAGGCGATCTGTCTGGCATTGGGCTCGAAGCTCGACTGGCAGGCTGGAAGCTGTCATCCAGAACCTGAACGAAATTTGACGGAAACAATCCAATCATGCGTTTGTCACGACGCAACCGCCCCATCCACCACGATCCGTCTCCTGCATTCAAGCATTCTATCAAATCTCCTTCAACAAATCCGAGGTCCCGTTTGGACTAATTCAGAACTTGTTAGCTTACCATTCTGCACATCTGAGGATAACGTTGTGTTCTTACCTCTCCACCCCACGAATAGATTGCTCTGCACCAGCAAGGGAATCGTGTCGGAAGTTCTGGCGGCGCAGGCACCATTTTCCTAGATTTGGCCAAATAAGAGGCTTATGGAGTGAATATTGTGTTATATAGTCAGCCGTTGTGTTGCGCCGAACAGCACGCCTCGGTCAACGTTTTTCTTGGACACGGCACATCTGGCGCGCGACTTGACTTCAGTGATGAGAGTTTGGGACGTGGTAGTTCAAATGCATGTGAGGTGTCTTAGATAAGATGTTCGATATAGCAAGGCGAATATCAAAAAAGACAGTGCGACATTGTTATCTAGAGATCGATGTTTAGTAATTACCTCAGGCTGTAACTTCTGCGTTTTCGTCGCCCCAGCAACCGGTCACAGGGTCCGGGACCCCTGCAAGGCCCCCGAGCTTAAGAGGCCGCTCTTGCATGGCCATGCAATCTGGTCCTTTTGGAACTATTTTGATCCTGCAAGAAGTATTCAATCAATTGATTTACTCATGATCTGCTCTTGTTCCCTAACCTCTCGGACGTCACTCCATTTACAAAACCGGAAATCAATTACGGATGTCATTCTGGATTATGCTGACCATAAGCCGGTCCGGGCTTTGTTGATCTGTTGATAATCGTTTATCTGCCTCCAGGTTCCACAAGGCCCTTTAAGCAGAACATAATCTCCAACGGTGTTACTAAATCTCCTCAGAGTCTCTCTATTACTTAAAAAGCACTCAGCTTGTACTTGCAATCTATAAATATGCCAGACGAATCTGGGGCAGGTCAATATCAAGTGCTCGAAGAGCTGGGCAGTCAGTATCAACTAAATCAAAAGCACTAAAACTGGCACTGATGATTCTTAGGTGGTAGCTTTGGTGTAGTATACAAGGCCATAGAGAGGGCGACCGGAGAGGTCGTTGCTATAAAGCATGTTAGTGTGTCTAATCACTGGCCGACCGTCATTGACTGACTGTACAATAGATTGACCTCGAATCCAGCGAAGACGATATTCAGGAGATTCAACAAGAGATTTCTGTCCTTAGTACATGCGCCAGCCCTTTCGTAACTCAATACAAGGAAAGCTTCTTGCGTGGCCACAAGCTATGGATAGTAATGGAGTATCTAGGTGGTGGATCCTGTCTGGATCTGGTACCATCCTTATAGCCCCTATCACAGCGGATTGATCTTTGCTAACAAATTCTCAGCTTAAACCTGGACCTTTCAATGAAGCCCATATTGCAATTATCTGCCGCGAATTATTACTCGGTCTCGAATATCTTCACCAAGAGGGCAAGATACACAGAGATATCAAGGCTGCCAATATATTATTATCCACTTCAGGCAAGGTCAAGCTGGCCGATTTTGGAGTAGCAGCACAACTTACCAACATAAAGTCGCAAAGAAACACCTTTGTCGGCACGCCATTTTGGATGGCTCCCGAAGTTATCCAGCAGGCTGGATATGACTTCAAGGCCGATGTCTGGTCTCTTGGAATTACAGCAATAGAGCTGATTAATGGCGAACCCCCAAATGCTAGCACACATCCCATGAAGGTGCTATTCCTCATACCTAAAGCGCCGGCGCCGCGGTTAGAGGGCAACAGCTACAGTCGGGAGTTCAAAGATTTTGTCGCAGCATGCTTGGTCAAGGACTGCGATAAACGCCCTTCGGCAAAGGATCTCCTGAAGCACAAATTCATCAGATCTGCGGGTAAAGTGGAGGCTTTACAGGAGCTGATAGAGCGGAAGCAAGAATGGGATGGAGGAAAGAGTCGCCCCTCATATCCAAGATTCTATGAAGAAACATTGTGAGTCTCGCTTTGACTGTGCTAATCAATTTCTGGCTGATTTCATGTCGTAGGAATACTATAGCACAGCGCGAGGAACCTGACGAGTGGGTTTTTGACACAATCAAAGCTGCGACAATTGCCACTAAGAAGAACACGACGAAGAGGAGGAAGCTGTCAGTGATAGCAGCTAATGGTCAGAACAGTCAGATTGGACTGGAAGAATCGCTGCGTCGACTAGATATGAAAGACTCGCCCCTACAGCTGTCATCACCTCCTCCGGGCACAGTCAAACGTAGCACCATACGCAGGCAGCCATCAACCGCTCAAGCCCCACCGCCAACGGCGAATTTGGCTATACAAAAGCGGCCTTTACAACCAGACATGAATTTTGGAAATAGTGGATCAACAGTGCGCCTCTTCCGACGAGTTTCGGACAATTCCGCTTCTGGTGTTGTTAGTATTGGTGATGCTTCAATTGAAACACGAGATGAGAATCGGCCACCCATGGCCGAAACCGTAACGAAAGAAGCACTTTTGGGCAGGCGAGCCTACAATAAAATTCTTGACTCGACCTTTCAAGAAGTCCATGCACAAACCAGCAATCGGGCACAACGCGAAGCTCTGTCACGACTCGCCGATGCTTGGAGTGCACTAGATGCTATTGATCCTGGTGGGGAATACCAGTTACTGAAACTTGTCATAGAGAAGGTCCAACGAGACCCGAAACTATGTGCTCTGATCCCGGTCTCGTGTGATGGAACTCCTCAAACAACTCCCCAGAAGCAAAAGCTGGTGATGGCGCAAAATAATCCCCATTTAAAGAGCCACCGTCGTCGACAATCTACTCAAGTAGTAGAGGATGCATGGAAGGAGAAGATTACAAACCTCCCTGGGCAAGTGATACCCGGTATGGAACACACGAAGCAGCTTGCGGATGTGCTATACGGCCGCTGGAGTGGTGGGTTGGCAAATCGGTGGCCGGCTGTTCAATAATTATCTTTGGACTTTGCCCATTCTGCAACCAAAATATCTCTTCCCTTCTTCGATTGCGTCTTCTAATTAACATTGCACTGCCTGGTTGGGAAAAGCATCGCACATATAGACCAGCGCCTCTAGCATCCGCCTTGATTGTCTGGGTAGATTTTGGCTGTACTACAATTATGTATCTATAATGATTAACGATAGAGGTTCTATCTCATGGCCTGATTGTTGTCTTAAATCCTTACAATGATTCATGGTGTTGTAACAACAGAGGCAGGCTATATAACGCAATGTGCAGCCTCTCTAGAGATATAGATATCATGAATGAACGAAAATATTACTCTCATTGCTGAATTGGGCCTCATGGGACGGGAAGTTGCCAAAGACGTACATGGAGGTTTGTGATTTTGCACCTGAGATGCCCAAACGTACGCCAAAACCGAACGACGCTACAAAGTAGGACTTCACGGGTTATAATCGTGAATTGATTATAGACAGGTCTGCTGTGGTAACAAACTTCAAAGATGCTATATACTACACTCTTACCTGTCTATCTAGCGATAATCGTGTTACAAGCCCAAGCAAATCATGTCGAGCACACTCATTGATCAGAACATGGATTCAATCCATTTCATTACTCGTCAATGACCGAGGCGAACTTATCAGTCATTGCTTGGACAAGCGCCTCGTACTTTACACAAATCCGTGTTAGTCCTGTTTCTCTTAAGTAGATACAATGCTTACCTTCTTAACAATTTTATCCTCTCCTTCGCTGGGTACTTCGAATTTCATGCTCCTCAGTTGTGATTGAAGATCACTGGTTGCTTCTCGAACCTTGCTCCAGCTTTGGCCTTGAGCGATTGCTTTTTGGGATTCGTCGTGGAAGCCCATCATGGCCTTCATCATCCATTCTGTCTTCCAAATGGGGCAGAACTGATCGTAATCACTATAGCCATTCTGTTGGAGGAAGTCCTCTTTTATTAGGCCGGCCACATCAAGTGTGATTTTGTCAGGATCAGAAAGAGCTGACTTTCCGACAAGTTGGACGACCTGGTCTAGTTCCTCGGAATCGGTCAGGAGCTGCTTGATGCGGTCTCGGAGGCGGGGAAATTCGGGAAAGTCCTTTTCGTAGAACTTATCAAGAACATTGGTGTATTTGCTGTAACTGACGGACGTGTTGATAGAAGGGAAATGCTTCCTCTGCGCAAGTTTTTTATCCAGACCCCAAAAGACTTGTACTATGCCAAGCGTGCTGCTTGTAACAGGATCTGAGAAGTCACCTCCTGGAGGACTGACGGCACCGACGATACTGACACTTCCACCCCTGTCAGGGCTCCCTAGCGCTTGAACTCTACCTGCACGCTCGTAAAAGCTGGCCAATTTTGCTCCGAGATAGGCAGGGAAACCTTGGTCAGCAGGCATCTCACCCAACCGCCCAGAGATTTCACGAAGAGCCTCAGCCCATCGGGAAGTGGAATCTGCCATCATGGCAACATCTTTGCCCTGATCTCGGAAATACTCTGCAACAGTGATTCCAGTATAGATAGAAGCTTCACGGGCGGCCACGGGCATGTTCGATGTATTAGCAATGAGCGTAGTGCGTTTCATGATAGGTTCTTTGCGTCCTTCAACCTCGATCGACAGTTCAGGGAAATCCATTAGTACTTCAGCCATTTCATTCCCACGTTCGCCGCATCCAACATAGACAATGATGTCGCTGTTTGAGAACTTGGATACAGATTGGCTGATAACAGTCTTTCCGCAGCCGAAAGCGCCGGGTATAGCAACTGTACCACCTTGAACACTAGGGAAGAGCGCATCTAGTACACGCTGGCCAACGATGAATGGCTTATCTGCCGCAAGTTTCTCGGTGGTTGGGCGTGGCACACGAACGGGCCATGTATGCATCATACTATATTCCGTTTTCTTGCCATCGAATTCGACTTCCAAGATCTTTTCGTCGACTTTGTAGCTACCCTTTTCGGCAATTCGAGTGATGGTCCCTCTTGCGCGAGGCGGCAAGAGTATTTTATGGTCATTAAGGAGCGAGTTCTCGTACACACTGCCCCAGATGTCGCCTCCGGTAATGTGATCACCAACCTTCATGCTTGGCTTAAAGTCCCACTGCTTCTCTCTGTTGAGGGCCGGGACAGATATCCCACGAGGAATGTAGATACTTTCTGACGCACCCGCAATGGCCTTCAAAGGTCGCTGGATTCCGTCATAGATTGTTTCCATAAGTCCAGGCCCTAATTCGACTGATAGAGGTTTTCCAGTGCGTGTAACGGGATCGCCCACTGTGACGCCAGCTACAAAAATGAACGTGATTAGTATGTTGTTGTATTCTGTTGTATATGGGGTCTTACCCGTCTCTTCGTAAACCTGGATAGTCGCCTTATCTGCATCGATTCGAATGACTTCGCCCACAAGGTTATCATAACCAACGGTGACCTGCGAAAAGCATGAGCATCCATGCAATTAATAGAAGGCACATTCGTACCAGTTCATACATAGCAACACCGAGCATGTTCTCTGCAACGATAACGGGACTATTTATCGTGAGCACAGCCAACCTCAACGCCCGCCATGAGCACCCACCCGGATACCGAGTATATTGAGCCTATTACGGACATGTAAGCTTGGAGCTCTAGTAACCGAAGGGGGTCTGACTGACCATATTGCTCTTCGCCATCCTGAGACTTCTTAGGGTTCTTCTATCGGCTGCAGTCAGTTTCCAACCGTGCTATCATTTGGCACAAAGAAGGCTTTGCAAGCGTACGGGAACCATCTTGACAGATTTCTCGATCTCTGTAGGTGTAGATCCTTCTTCAGTGGTAGAACTGAGCAAAGGGAGCAGGGTAAGCTCTTTGCTGGGGGTGGGTGAGGCAGGCAATGATAGGTGCGAAGCTATCAGTTCAAGCTCGTCTTCGACAAGCTTGGTAGTTGGAATTGATAGCTTATCAATGTTCCGCTGCTTGATGAGATCGTAGAACGAAGGACGACCTTTCAATCGAGGTCTCAAGCCAACTTGCATGCACTTGGTTGGATGGGTTTGTTCTACTATTCAACGTACAAGGGTTATCAAAGCTTAGCAGAGAGATAGCTCACCCTGCCATGACCCTGGAGTCTAAATATGAGGCAGCCATCAGTTTTAGTATGGACCAGCCAACATGATTAAAAGACCCCGCTATGCCGCCTAAGAGGCCTACGAAGCCCGCAGCTTCAAACATAATGCTTTCTACTATATCTATCATCTTGCCTTTTTTAAATCATAACCTGAGAGCAGCTCTACTTTGCGAAAGGGAGACATTTACTTTGTTGACCCGCAGTCACATGGGAAAGCTGCCATGACAGGTACATCGTCCCTTAAACCTTGATTTATCATTACCAGCACAGCGCCTTATCCAGGCTTCGCATCATCCCGGCAACACCCAGCCAATTACTTGTGCAGGCGAGCGTCTGTCAACTATCGTACCTAAGCTACGTGCGAGTTGCCCTCGAGGTTGCAACTTCTCTACAACAACACTCCAACATCTACGAGCTTCATACTGAAGTATTAACTTCACAGGTCTCATTACATGCTTTGTAATTATTTCTGATCTTCCAAGTCCAGCGAGATAGCAAGTGGGATGAGGTCAAAGCCGATGCAAGAGCTCGGTCTTTTACAAGCGGAACCGCTAAGCTTTGAACGATAGCTTGCTTCGACATTACATCCAGACATCGCAGAAGTCCAGAGTCGAAGCACGTCTTTGACATTCTGGATTGCGAGCGGCACTCCCGCAAACGTCGTCCTGGCAGACGATAACTCCCAACAACCTATATACTCCCCATCCACCTCCGCCGACCCACCCACACCGACACCTCAACTATCTTCTAGCACAAATATCTCTGCCCCCCACCCCAGTGACGTGCTATTACCGCAGACACTCCGGACTGATATCGGAGGTATTCTGCGGACAACACTCGAAAGAGGCGTACCAGAAAGTGGACCTGAGGTTATTGCTGAACCTCGTCGCCTTCGTCGCAGACGACGCGAAAGATCTTCTGATACAGAGGAGCAGCCAGAGCCTGAGGACTCCTTAAGTCATCCCGGAGATATTTCCCAGGCTGAGACTGGGCATCGTAGGAAGCGCAGACGCGGAGATCCTATAATGAGACTTGAGGGAGAGAGCAGCAATTCAAATGGTGCTACGAGACCATTCTCGAATGGATCCGGTGCTTCCCCGCTGCACCGGGCAGCTATGCCTACAAACGGCGCACAAAAAGATTTAACCGCTATGAATGGATCTTCTCATGCCAATGGACATTCACATCAAAGAGCAAAGCCAAGACCTACATATTTTGGTCATGACAAGGAAGAAGTCACTCGGATCCTTATTCAAGCTCTGTCGGATCTTGGCTACAATGGTGCTGCCGGAACCTTAAGTCAGGAAAGTGGATATGAGCTTGAGAGCCCTACAGTGGCTGCCTTTCGAAATGCTGTGATGCAAGGCGAGTGGGCCGAAGCCGAAGAGCTACTTTTCGGTTCAACAGTTCCATCAACAGCGGAAGGTGGAGTTAGTCTAAATGCAGCTGGGCTTGAACTAGCGGAAGGCGCAGACAAGGACGTTATGAGATTCTGGCTAAGACAACAGAAGTTTCTAGAGCTTTTAGAAGAGAGGGATACAGGCCGAGCTCTAATGGTTTTACGAACGGAGCTAACACCATTGTATCAGGATGTTGGAAAGCTCCACTTTCTCTCTAGGTAAAGATATTGCTCCATATTCTCAAATGGAACATACTAATTTTCTATACTCGTAGTCTATTAATGTGTCAGTCAAGCGAGGATCTCAGGGCAAAAGCTGAGTGGGACGGTGCACATGGCCAATCACGCCAGCAATTATTATCGGAACTTTCTAGTAAGTCAAATTTATCCGTCGAGCTCAATGAGCCAACATGCTTTGCCACTTAAGAGCGGTTTAATGCCATGCGACGAAACTAATTGTCTTTCAGGATGCATATCACCCTCAGTTATGATACCGGAAAATCGACTTGCCATCTTGCTTCAGCAAATAAAGCAAGCGCAGATATCAAACTGCATCTACCACAACACAGAAATATCGCCCTCGTTATATTCTGATCATAGATGCGATCGGAACAATTTTCCCCTTAGGGTAGTTCTGGAGTTAGATAGACATTCAGGAGAAGTCTGGAATATACAGTTCTCGCATGACGGCTCGCGTTTGGCAACCTGTGGTAGCGATGGAAC
>Ga0335075_10006167_pt1 | contig 18531 bp, 17 predicted proteins | sample Lox_Sample_24_FD_206723 | JGI IMG/M metagenome (GOLD analysis project Ga0335075, IMG submission 206723) | Soil microbial communities from Loxahatchee National Wildlife Refuge, Florida, United States - Lox_Sample_2.4 | ecosystem: Environmental > Terrestrial > Soil > Wetlands | place: USA... | reverse complement strand
ATATCCGGTCTTAGCCTGTTCTGCCTGGGAATAGCGATCGCTATGCCTCATGAAGCCTCGGCTCAGAACTCTGCTTCTGCCACCACTCCGCCATCCGTCACCTTTACCGCCGATCAGGATCATCAGAACATGATGGACCAGTTAGGAATCAAGGCGGTACGTCCCGGCCCTAACGGTGATGAGAAGGCCCCGAATCACGCGAATTACGACGAGGCGAAGGCAAATCCTTATCCGAACCTTCCCGATCCCCTCACGCTGAACAACGGCCAGAAGGTGACCACGCCCGCAATGTGGTGGGACAAGCGGCGTCCTGAAATCGTGGAGATGTACGAGAAGTATGTTTACGGCCGAATCCCGGCGCATGTGCCCAAAGTTACGTGGACGGTCACTGCGGTCGACCATGAAATGATCGGCTTCAGGCCGGTCATCGCGAAAGACCTCATCGGTCACGTCGACAACTCGTCGTATCCGGCAATCAGTGTCAACATTCACATGACGCTGGTCACGCCTGCGAATGCCAAAAGTCCTGTTCCCGTGTTGATGATGTTCACTCGCGCTGGTTTCCCCGCTCCCAATGAGCCGCAGGGCGACGACATGGACCGCATCAACAAGGCGATGAAGGCGCTGATGATCCAGCAGGATCCCTCATTGAAAGAAGTGTTCGCGCAGCATCCCGCATGGGAGCCGTTCCGAGATACGCCCTTCCAGCTTCCGCAACTCAATGCGGACGGCGGTCCTCCGAATACTTGGCAGCTTATCGCCGACGGCTGGGGCTTTGTCCTCATCGATCCCGCCAGCGTACAGGCCGACAATGGCGCCGGCCTCACGCGCGGCATCATCGGTCTGGTGAACAAAGGCCAACCGCGGCGTCCCGAAGACTGGGGAGCCTTGCGCGCGTGGGCATGGGGTGCCGGACGCGGTCTCGATTATCTTGAGACCGACCCTGCTGTCGACGCAAAGCATGTGGGCATTGAGGGAGTGTCGCGCTACGGCAAGGCGGCCCTGGTCACCATGGCCTTCGATCAGCGTTTCGCCATGGTCCTGGTTGGTTCATCTGGAAAGGGTGGAGCAACGCCTTTACGCCGCAATTATGGCGAGGCGGTCGAGAATCTGACCGACGGCGAGTACTACTGGATGGCTGGAAACTTCATGAAGTACGGTGCATCGCAGGCGACTTTTGGAAGCATGAATCCGGGAGACATTCCCGTCGATTCCAACGAGCTGATTGCGCTCTGCGCGCCGCGCCTCACCTTTATCAGCTATGGCATTCCTGAAAAAGGCGATGCACACTGGCTCGACCACCAGGGCAGCTTTATGGCGACGGTCGATGCCGGCGGAGTCTTCGAATTACTCGGAGCGAAGGGGCTCGCGGTGGCAGGAGACTATCACACTGCAAAGATGCCTCCCGTGAATGACGGACTGCTCGATGGCCAGCTCGCCTGGCGTCAGCACGACGGCGGTCACACCGATGCTCCGAATATGAAGTACTTCATCGAGTGGGCAGACCGCTTCATCGGACACAATACCGGCCAGTCTTAATCCTTGCACTTGGCAGCAATCAACGTGATGTCGTCATGCTGCTCTTCCGTGCTGAAGCCCTGAATATCAGCCACGATTGAGGAAACGATGGAGCGCGCGGGCTGCTCCCGGTGCCGCATCAGGGCATCCGCCAGGCGCGCTTCGCCGAATTCCTCTCCGGCCGCATTGAATGATTCCGTGACTCCATCGGTGTAGAGGGCGAGCGTGTCGCCCACAGCAAGCTGGCACTCCATCGTCGGGCTCGCCCATTCCTTGAACAGTCCCAGCACCGTGCCCGTTGAGTCCAGCCGTTCCACGGTGCCATCGTGACGCAGCAGGAGTCCCGACAGGTGCCCGCAATTTGTGTAGCGCAGTCGGCGAGCCAGGCCGTCGTACTCTGCGAAGAAGACCGTAGCATAGGCGCTATCTACAGTATTTTCGTAAAAGAGCTGATTTACACACTGCAGGAATGTGTGAGGCTCGTCGCGCGCAAGTCCGAACTGGCTGCGCAGATTTGCCTGCAGATTCGCCATCAGCAACGCCGCCGCGATTCCTTTACCCGAGATATCTCCGATGAAAAGCCCAAGCCGCTCGTGCCCGAGGCTAAGAAAGTCATAGTAGTCTCCGCCAACGTGGCGGGCCTGGATGCACACCCCGGCATAGTCAAGCGTTCTTACCGGCGGTAGAGCCTGCGGAAAGAGCCTTGCCTGAACCTGTTTGGCAATCTCCAGTTCCTGTGCCGCGCGCCGCTCGGCCTCCAGCTTTTCGGCTGCTGCCCGGCGTTGCGACTCGATCTCACGGCTCATCTCGTCCGAAGCGATGAGCTCAAATGAATTTCCGTCGATATCCATAAAGCGGGCGAAGGTCCCGCCCCACAGCTGCGACTGAGGAGGATTTTCAAAGCGTACTCCCCGGCTGCGCCATAGCTCATAGGTGGCGTTGATGTCTTCGGTGATAAATCCGATCTGGGTGCTCCGTCCGATCAACTTGTAGTTTTCCGATCCGCGCTTGGGCGCGGTCAGCGCAAGTATCGTGCTGCCATCAGGGGGCGAAATCGCAACCCAGCGGCCAAACTCAAAGCGCGCATCGGCGAGGACGCTGAATCCCAGCTGCTCGACGTAAAACTTCAGGCTGCGATCATGATCGCGAACAAAAACATTCGACTTGAAAATTCGGAGATACAGGTTCTCCTGGTTCTCAGCAAACAAATCCGCCATATTCCGCGCCCGCGGGCCATTCTTCGTCGGGTCGTCTTCCGGGCTCAACTTTAACCTGCTTTCCTTCGCGCCGAGTTAAGGCGCCGGCACCCTTGAGGACACGGATTGTCCGCGGCGTTATCCATGCTTCGCCGCTCCATGCATTGAAGCATAAGATGTTCCCGATGGGCGTCCGCAAGATCATTCACATCGACATGGACGCATTTTATGCCTCTGTTGAGCAGCGCGACGATCCAGGTCTGCGGGGAAAGCCTGTCGTCGTTGCTTGGCGCGGCAACCGCTCAGTTGTTTGCGCCGCCTCATACGAAGCGAGGGCCTACGGTGTGCGTTCAGCCATGCCGGCCATGCGCGCAGAGCGGCTCTGTCCGGAAGCGATCTTCATTCCGCCGGATTTCGTGCGCTATCGCGCAGTCTCGCGCAGCGTGCGCGACATATTCAAGCGTCACACCGATCTGATCGAGCCACTGTCGCTCGATGAAGCCTACCTCGACGTGACTGAGAACAAGGCCGATCTGCCCACCGCGACGCGCGTCGCGCGGACCATTCGTGAGCAGATTCGCGACGAGCTGAACCTGACTGCGTCGGCTGGAGTCGCACCAAACAAGTTTCTGGCGAAGATTGCTTCCGATTGGCGCAAGCCGGATGGCCTCTTCGTCATCCAGCCCGAAGAGGTCGAGACATTTCTCACTCCGCTTCCCGTCGGGCGCATCCCCGGCGTCGGCAAGGTGACGGAGAAGCGGCTGGAAGAATTGGGTATCAAGACCGTTGGAGATCTACGCAGCGTGGAGCTGGCCGTTTTAGAAGACTGCTTCGGCCGTTACGGGGCGAGGCTGTATGAGTTGGCCCGTGGCATCGACAACAATCCCGTTGTCCCCGACAGGCCGACCAAATCGATTTCTGCCGAAGACACTTTCCCGCAGGATGTCCCGCTTGAGGAAACCGAGCCCATGATTCGCCGGCTCGCAGAGAAAGTCTGGAATGCATCGCGCAAAGAGGCACGCATCGCGCGTACCGTCGTGCTCAAACTGAAGACAAGGGAATTCGACATACTGACGCGCAGTCTTACACCGGAGCGTCCGCCCTCTTCCTGTGAGGAGTTCACGGGCATTGCGTTGTCGCTGCTGAAAAGAGTGGGTCTAAGATCGGATCAAAAATTTCGACTCGTGGGCGTAGGTCTGCACAACTTCCGCGATCCGGAGGAAGCTCCCGCGCAGCCGGAGCTCTTCGATCAGGAGGCGTTCGAGTAAGCTGATAACCGATGCCCGAGCTGCCCGACATCGCCGCCTACATCAGCGCGCTGGAAGCTCGCATCGTTGGCCAGCCGCTGGAACATTTGCGCATTGCGAGCGCCTTTCTGTTGCGCACGGCCGAACCTCCGATATCGAGTACAGAGGGGCACGCAGTGCGCGAACTGCGTCGGGTCGGCAAACGGATCGCAATCGGTCTCGACAACGATCTTTGGCTGGTGCTTCACCTGATGATCGCCGGACGCCTGCATTGGAAAGCGCCCGGCGCGAAGCTGGCAGGCCGGAATGCTCTGGCCGCCTTCGATTTCCCTAACGGCTCGCTCGTTCTCACGGAAGCCGGCACAAAGCGCCGCGCGTCACTGCATCTCTTCAGCGGGGAAGAGGCGCTTGCTTCCGCCGATCCGGGAGGTATCGACGTTTTCTCGAGCGATCTCGACACCTTTCGATCTGCTTTCACCACGGAGAATCGCACGCTGAAGCGCGCCCTCACCGATCCCCGCATCGTCAGCGGCATCGGCAACGCCTATTCCGACGAGATTCTGCATGCGGCTCAACTCTCTCCGATCACACTCACGCACAAGCTCAACCCCGAGGAGTGGCAGCGGCTCTTCACGGCAACGCGTGAAACACTACAGCTCTGGATCGACCGTCTGCGGGAAGAAGCGAAGGCGCGATTCCCAGAGAAAGTCACCGCTTTCCGCAAAGACATGGTCGTCCATGGACGGTACGGCCAGCCATGCCCACGATGCGGAGAGCCAATCCAGCGTATCCGCTACGCCGACAACGAGACCAACTACTGCGCCAGGTGCCAGACCAGCGGCAAAGTCCTGGCCGACCGCAGCCTCTCGCGCCTGCTCGGAGCGGACTGGCCGCGCACGCTGGATGAGTTGGAAGCGCTAAAGAAGCGGTGACTGTTCAAAAGTCGGAGCGAACCGAATCCCCACTAGCCATCGAGGAGTAATCGGGTTTGGGCGGTGAGCAAAGTGACTCGAACCAGCGGCTGATGTAAACCTGGGCGTGTGCTTCTCCGCATAGATGCCGCGTACCGGGGAGACTGGCCGAATCAGGTTCCCACCGCAGGACCGTCAACCGGGACGCGCCGCACTCAATCAAAAACCAGTGCACAGGGTTGGTGGTCACAAGACCACAGATTTCACAGCGGAATTCCCGAAGCGATGACATAAACCTCCTTTAGATAGGCCGTCGCCGAGCGCCCAGCGGGTGCCATGCGGGAGCCGCCCTTATTTTTACCACTCAGGCCCTCGAATCCGAACGAATGCGAGAATCACCGCCCCGCCGAGCCTTTTCGCAAGGTTTTCTCGACGGATCACCGGCAAACCGGAACCTGACACTAATGATGCATCTCTTGCAACCCCACCCGCCTTGTGATATCTAATGAATATTCAAGTTTGCTCTTAGGAGCGAGCCTGAATTTCATGAAGAGTGGCTGAGGGACGGGCCCTGTGACGCCACGACAACCGGCTCAGGCAATCTGAGACAACGGTGTCAACTCTCTCCTGAAGTCGTATCCAAACTTGGATACAGCTGCGGGGAACATGAGATTCGGGGTGCAGGCTGTATCGCATCTCGCTGAATCCCAGTAGTGGCAGTACCGGAAGTTTTAGCAGAGTTCGTCACGCGCGCCCGTGCATTTGTACCCATCGGGGAAGCCCCAATGGGTCCCGCCGCTGCTCCTGATGTTGGTTTCAGGAAACGAGGGGTCTCATGGTGCACGCCTATGAATTGCGATGTCGGGAATGTGGCAAGCGGTACGACAATGCACCGCTTTCCATCTGCGACGAATGCTTCTCTCCTCTCGAGGTCTACTGCGATCTCGAGGCTGCCAGTAACACTTTTACCCGTGAGGCGATCGCCAAGGGACCCAGCAGCATGTGGCGCTATCAGGCGCTGCTGCCCGTGCCCGACGACTACATTCCCACCACTCCCGCCGGCTGGACGCCGCTGCTTCGCGCCCCGCGGCTCGCCGAGCGTATTGGCGCCAGCAATCTCTATATCAAGAATGACGCCGTCTGTCTGCCCACGCTGAGCTTCAAGGACCGCGTGGTCTCGGTCGCGCTGGCCAACGCGCAGGTCTTCGGCTTCGATACGGTGGGTTGCTCGTCTACCGGCAACCTGGCCAACGCCGTCGCCGCCCAGGCCGCGCGCCTTGGCCTCAAGAGCTACATCCTGGTCCCCGCCGACCTCGAGCCGGCCAAGATCCTCAACACCCAGGTCTACGGCGCGACGCTGGTACGCATTGACGGCAACTACGACCACGTGAACCGCCTCTGCTCGCAGATCGCCGACCGCTACAACTGGGGATTCGTCAACGTAAACCTGCGCCCCTATTACGCCGAAGGCTCGAAGACCGTCGGCTTCGAGATCGCCGAACAACTCGGCTGGCGCCTGCCCGACAACGTTGTCGTGCCCATGGCCGGCGGCTCGCTGATCACCAAGATCCGCAAGGCCTTCAAGGAACTGATTGCGCTCGGCCTAGTCGAGGAGAAGGAAGTGCGCTTCTTCGGAGCGCAGGCCACCGGCTGCTCGCCCATCGCGACAGCGGTCAAGACCGGCGCCGACCATATCGAGCCGCAGAAGCCATCCACCATCGCCCGTTCGCTCGCGATCGGCAATCCGGCCGACGGCGTCTATGCGACCAGGGTTATCAGAGAAAGCGGCGGATGGGCCGAAGATGTCTCGGACGTCGAGATCGTCTCTGCGATTCAGGAACTGGCCGAGACCGAGGGCATCTTCACCGAGACTGCCGGCGGAGTCACGACCGCTGTCACCGCGCGCCTCTACGCCCATGGTCGTATCCGCCCCGACGAGCTTACCGTTACCTGCATCACCGGCAACGGTCTCAAGACCACCGACGTGCTCACAGGCGCCTATGAACAGGAAGTGGCCGTACGCCCGCGCCTGTCCGACTTCGAAACCTATCTGGAGGAACAACATGGAGAGCGCGAGCTCGCCCTTGGAGGTATCAGTGTCCGTTAGAGTCTTGCTGCCCAACGCGTTTCAGAAACACACCAACGGTGCGCGGGAGATCCGGTCCAATGCCGGGAACCTCCCCGAGCTGATCACCGACATCGAAACCAGCTTTCCCGCCTTGAAAACGCACCTCCGCGACGACCAGGGACAGGTGCGCCGCTTCATCAACTTCTACGTCAACGAAGAAGACATCCGCTTCCTCGGCAACGAGAAGTACGCCTTCAAGGACGGCGACGAAGTTCTGGTCATCCCGTCCATCGCAGGAGGCTGCTGCAACCTTGATGAGCCGGCGCGAAGCGCAGTTCGCCGTGCGCGCAGCACCTCATGCTGTTCCTATTGCGGTCAGGAAGACTGCGTTTGCTGCTGAGTCCGTTCAACGGCGGGTCGCACGATGGTTTCGGCAACGGCCAGGATGCGACCTGTCCCCCGCTCCTGCGCGAAGATCACCAGTCGCACATTCCGATTCCCCGAATGCTCCGGAAGATCCACGCGAATCTGCCGGTTGAATCCGTCGTTGAGTGAGCCGACCTTCTCTATCACCCGCACAACAGCCACGTGTGTAAGCCGCCGCCCTGAATTCTCTCCACCTGAAACGCTCGACTCGTCGCGGTCGTCCGCCAGCACGGCGTAGAGATCGGCGCGGGGAAGTGCCCCGATCATCACGTTAGCTGCAACCGCATCGCCGCTCACTGAAGCGCCTGTGATTCCAACTTCCTCCTTGGGCCGTTGCGCCGCTTGTTGAACAGCGCTGGTCAGGCCACGCCGGTCGCTTCCGACAAGGCCTTTTGCACCATCGATCACTGCCTCGGGGGTATAGGCGCTGTCCTGGGAAAAATGCGCCGCATAGGCTTCCTGCCGCGCCGTCATTTCGGCTGAGGAAAACGGGTCGCGCCATCCGTCGTGATCCCAATAATCGACATGCTCGCTCAGCACAATTACCTGCGCGCCGGGAATGTTCTGCTCGCGATCGATCGACTCCAGGAGCGCATCCGCAGGAGGGCAGCTCGAGCACCCCTCAGAGGTAAACAGCTCGACGAGCACTGGCTTTTTTATTTCCGAGTCCGCAGCCCGTACCTTGCTGACATAGTTCGCGCCAACACCCGCTGCGCTGACCACTGAGGCGGCCAGCAGAATCCACCTCACAACCCGCTTTCTCATCATCCGAACCCTCACACACTTTGTTGGATTCGACCTGAAGACAGAGGTTACAGCGCGCAGGGTCAGCCTGCAAATACCTCAAACTCCAGTCTTGACGACCGTTACGCTGCTGTGGAAACGTGTTGCCGCACCATCCGGAGGTTCCTATGGCAATTCTGTGGTGGATCATCGTCGGCCTGATCGCAGGCTGGCTTACCGGCAAACTCATGAGCGGCGGCGGTTACGGCGTCATCATGGATATCGTTGTCGGTATCGTCGGCGCGGTGATCGGCGGCTTCATCATGCGCGCTCTGGGCTTCGCCGGATCGGGAGGAATGATCTATACCATCCTGGTCGCGATCCTCGGTGCGGTGATTCTCACCCTTATCATCCGGCTATTCACGCGAGGACGAGCTTAAGCCGATTGTTCCCCTATCGTCGTCGCGTCATCCGCGCCATTTCTGGTTCAGCGGAAAGACCAGTTCCGCGACCGAGGCCACAGGATTGCCATCCTGAGTCGCCGGGTGGAACTTCCAGTTCTTCACGGTGTCCAGAATGATCTGATCAGTGCCGTTGCCCAGCCCATGGATCAGCTTCTCGTCCAGCACTTCGCCCAGCGCGCTCACGTTCACATCTACGACAACATTCTGATCTGTCACCGGCAGAAGCGATCGGTCAAGAGGCGGCGTCGGAGAGTACACCGGAAACGCCGGAGTCAAGTCCTGATTCCCATTGCCGGTTCCGTCGCTCTGCGACTGTGAAGTCGAGCTGCCCGCCGGGTTCGCATTCGCGACGTTCGCAGCCTTCTCCGCATCGGGGTCAAGTTGCTTCTCCGGACGCGATGCGATCGGGCTGTTGCGCGGAGTCGTTTTCGCGGGCGACAGCTTCTCAGAGCCGTGCTGATGCGTCCGCGCTATTCCGGTTCCGACCGAGCCCTCCCAGTAGAGAACCGTCGCGTGCTGCCCGCCTCGGGTGCTTACAGGCCGCACCTGCCAGGCATGGCGTCCGGCAAAAATCAGCAGGGCTAGAAGGGCGCAGTGCGCCGCAATCGAAAACCAGCTCCCGAAAGGGGATGAAACGCCACGCCCGGTTCGAATCTCATCCAGCACTGGATTCGTCCTCCTGACTCCTAGTGTGCATCAGGGCGCAGCAGCCGGGAAGGGAATTGAGTGGTTTGTGACGAAAAGGTGGCTCGTTCTCAGCCTAAATTGCCCGCAACAGTCGTCCGGGAAGAAAGATGATGGCTGCAACCAGCTCGAGCGCGCCTCCAACTGCAATCCCGACCAGCCGGAAGGGCAGCAGAAGCAGCCAAATGAAGGGATAGAGCACCAGCGCCAGCAACGCCAGCGGCCAGCAGAAAAACAGGAGAATACACCACAACAGGAACTTGATCATCGTGCGAAACCTGCCCAAATCAAGCTACGCGTCCACGGCTCTGAAAGTTCCCACCGGATCCCGTTTCAGAAGCCCATGATGTTGTAGCCCGAGTCGACATAGATCACTTCGCCCGTAACGCCTGACGAGAGATCGGAAGCGAGATAAGCGGCAGTGCTGCCAACCTCCAGCTGCTCGGTATTACGGTGCAGCGGAGCCCGATCCGCGTGCGCCTTCAGCATGTCGCTCAGGCCGCCGATACCGCGCGCGGCGAGTGTCTTGATCGGCCCGGCAGAGATGGCGTTCACGCGGATATTCTGCCTGCCCAGATCCGCGGCCAGATAGCGCACCGTCGCCTCAAGCGCGGCCTTGGCGACGCCCATCACGTTGTAGTGCGGAACGACTTTTTCCGATCCGAAGTAAGTAAGTGTAATGATGCTGCCGCCCTCCGTCATCAGCGGAGCGGCGCTGCGGCTGAGCGCGATCAGCGAGTACACACTCACATCATGCGCAATGCGAAAGCCGTCGCGGGTCGTCTGAATGAAGTCGTTCTTCAGCTCCTCGGCTGGAGCAAATCCGATCGAGTGCACCAGCACATGGAGTTTGCCGTAGCGCTCTTTGAGCTGTGCGAAGACGTGATGGATCTCCTCATCGTTCGATACGTCACACTGGAATGCATCCGCGCCCGGCAACTCAGCGATCAGCTCATGCGCTTCGGACTTCATCCGCTCATTCTGATAGCTGATGGCCAACCGGCATCCGGCCTGCTGTAGCTTCTGGGCGATGCCCCAGGCGATACTGCGTTTGTTGGCCAGTCCAAAGACTGCGGCGACGCGACCCTCAAGGTTAAGCATGGAACTTCCTTCCTCCAAACAAAGAGGATAGCAGCGCAGGGGCTTCTCTAGCAGCCGCCCTTCTACAGCGTCCGTTTGAATAAGGTCGTCGCCACCAGCAGCGTTGCGATTCCAAAACTGAAAAGGAACAGCAGATCGCCGCGGATCGCCGTAAAGCCACCATCTTTGAGCAGCACTGCTTTGAATCCGTGGACCGCATACGTAAAGGGATCGACAACCGCAATCGCCTTCAGCCATGTCGGAAATCCCGTGATCGGCGAAATCGCGCCGCTGGGGAAGAACAGTAGCGTGTTCAGCACGCCGAACATCGCGCGCGGTACCAGCGGATCTTCGACGCGCACCATCATCAGGAACATCATTCCATTGAAAGCAATCGAGCTCGATAGGATGAGCAGCATCAGCAACAGAGCCGACATCGGATTGAAGATGACCCCGAGCCCTGCCATCAGTGATCCAATTACAGTAAGGCTTACGCCCGAGAGCATAGCCTTGATCGTGCCTGCCAGATTCAATCCCAACACGAGCTCCAATCGCGTGATCGGCGTGACCAGATAGCCTTCGTGCACGCCGCGCGCCTTGTCGTCGATATACAGCATGCCTCCGCCGATCATGACGGCTACATAGATGGCCAGCGTGATCGATCCCGCGAGCAGGTATTTCATGTACTCGACGTAGGGGTAGAGCTCGACAATTTCAAGCGCGATACTTTGCACCACTTTGGGCTGAATCACCGGAGCATTCAGCGCGTCTACCAGCGATTGCATCTCCGATTCCAGAGCGCCGCTCATCGTCTGATCGGTGTTGTCGACTACCAGCCCGATCGCCGGGGAATCGCCGGCGAGTACCCGCCGCGAATATTGCTTCGGGATGATGACCGCGCCGTCAATCTTGCCGGTACGCACATCCTCGCGCGCCTGCTGCTCGTCGTCGTATGGAACCGTCGTAAACGTGCGGATATTCACCGCAATCGAGTCAAAGGCCTCGCGGATCTTCAACGACTGCGAGCCGCCGTCGTAATCGACAACCCCCATGCGTGCGTTGCGAATCTTGCCGCCGAAGGCGTTGCCGAGAACCAGCAGCTGCACCAGAGGAAGAGTCATCGAGACCATCATCAGCGCGGGCGAGCGGAAAAACTTTCGCATTTCACGTTCGATAATCGCGATCATTCTGTTCATGGCTGCATCCCTGGTCGAGGCGGCATCACGAATCCCACCGCCTTGACCTGTTCGTCGCGGAGCTGACGCCCCGTGTAGTGAACAAACACGTCGTCGAGCGTAGTTGTCTGAACACTCAACGACCGGATGACCTCGTTTCTCCTGACCGCCATCTCTACGAGCTGCGTTGTCGTCAGTGAGCCGTCCGAAGTAAGAATCCGATACATCGCGCTGCCATGCGACTCAACGCCAGTCACCCCTGCGAGCTGCCTTAAGAGTGGCGTCCACTCCTCTGACTCATGTGTAAACTGCGCTTCAACCACGTTTGCTCCGGGAATGCTTGCCTTCAGCGCCATGGGAGTATCGAGCGCGGCCAGTTTGCCATGATCCACAATGGCGATGCGGTCGCACAGCTGATCGGCCTCTTCCATGTAGTGCGTGGTGATGAGCATCGTCAGACGGTGCGTCGTCTTCAGATGCTCGAGCATTTCCCATACAGCCACGCGTGATACCGGATCGAGCCCCGTCGTCGGCTCATCCAGAAAAAAGATCCTTGGGTTGTGCACCAGTCCGCGCGCTATCTCCAGCCGCCGTCGCATACCGCCCGATAGAGTTTTAGTTTGCGCTCCGCGCCACTTGGTCAGGTCGACAGCCTCAAGCAGTTCGTCGATGTTGCGTTTGCGCTGCGCCTTTGGAATCCCATACAGCTTGGCGTAGATCGAGAGATTTTCTTCGACCGTCAGATCGATATCGCTCGTCAGCGCCTGAGGAATCACCCCGATCACCTGCCTGACGGCATCGGGATCTTTCGAAACATCGTGTCCGGCAATCACCGCCCGGCCGCTCGTAACCGGAATCAGCGTCGTCATCATGCGGATAAGCGTGCTTTTGCCGGCGCCATTCGGCCCGAGCAGGCCGAAAATCTCACCGTCAGCCACCTCGAAGGTGACATTGCTCACGGCCTCGAAATCGCCGTAGCGTTTCACGATGTTCTCAACGGCAATCGCCGCAGCGGGCACGGCGGCATTCATTGCTTCACCAGCTTGTCCTTCGGGATGTAGACTTCGGCGATCATGCCCGGAACAAATTTCATTTCCGGGTCGTCGATCAGCAGCTTCAGCTTGATGGTCTTGATATCCCGCTTGCGGCGGCTCACATCGCGCTGTGTGGCAAAGTCCGCCTCAGCCGATTTTGCAATCACCTTGCCGTAGATGGTTGCGCCGCTCGGCATCACGACGCGAAGTCTGTCGCCCAGCTGTACCGAGTCGGCTTCGGTCTCGGGCAGCGGCGCGTAAATCCAGGTCTGCGTCAGGTCGGTGATCGTGATGATCGGAGTGCCGGCCGCAACCACTTCTCCCTGCCGGGCAGCCCGTACGTTTACCTTGCCCGAGATCGGAGCGATGACGTTCGCATAGTCCAGTTGCACCTGCGCCTGGTTCAGCAGCGCCTGTGCATTGTGCATCTGGCTACGCGAGGCATCCACCGCCTTGGCCTGCGCCTGTGCCTGGATCGTGTTCGCCTTCGCCATCTTGACTGATGCTTCCGCTGCCCCCACATTTCCGTGTGCTGTGTCCACCGCCGCCTTCGCCGCGTTCAGTGAAGTCACTGCTTCATCACGCGACTGGGCGCTCATCACCCCCTGCTTTGCCAGCGCCACGGTCCTCGACGTGTCGGCCTGCTGGTGCTCGTACTGAGCCTGGGCCTGCACCAGAGCCGCCTGTGCCGCGCGCAGTTGCGCTTCCGCATTGGCGACCTGGCTTGATGTGCTGCCCAATGTCTGGCGCTCGGTCTCGCTCGCCTGCTGCAGAATGTAGCGCTGGCTGTTGGTTGTCGCTTCCGCAGCGTTGCGCGCAGCGGCCAGATCATCGCTCTGGATGGTTGCAATCAGCTCACCGGCCTTCACGTCGTCGCCCTCGTCGACTGTGAGTGTCTGAATTCGTCCCGGAATACGCGAGCTCACTACGACTTCATTGGCATCCACCGTCCCGATCAGCTGCAGATCGCTGGATCGATCCGTCGAGAAGAGGTACCACCCGAGACCGATGAGCGCCATTATCCCAAGCAGCATAAACACGCGATTGCGTGCGTTCATAGGCACTTTCTCCACACTTGATCTTTCTTGATTTGCGGCATCGGCATTTCCGCAAGCACGCGCTTGGCGAGCCTCGCGCCATGAGCGCGATCCACAAACAAGGTCTTGCCCAGAAGTTGCACCGCGGCTTTTCGCCGGGCTTCCAGCACCGAGACATCAAACGGGTCAAAGGGCATGGCAAGCTGCATCATCGGCGCGCTTAAAAAATAGAAGACATTTGCGCCCAGCATGGAATAGACAATCTGCAGCCAATCCAGCTCACACAGCTCGCCTGTCCGGATGCCTTCCTCGATCGTCTCCTGCAGCCTTGCCAGCAATGGCCTGAAGACTTTCTTCACCAGCATGGAAACAGAGCCGCTCTCTCCCCGCCGCAGCCGCACCATCTCCTGCTGCAGCAGGCTCTGGAACTCGTGCTGGGTCATGATCCGGTCAAAATGGCTCAGTGCCGCGCGCAGCAGGCGCTCTCCGGCGCTGTGCCCCGGATCGAGTGCCCTGAGCGTACGTTCGACAACCGCGCTGGCAATTTCTTCAAGGGCCGCCGTGTAAAGGCCGCTCTTGCTTTTGAAGTAGTAGTAGAGCAGGGCCTTGTTTGCCTTTGCCGATTCGGCGATGGCATCGGTGCGCGCCCCGGCGAGACCATGCACGCTGAACTCGCGGATCGCCGCCTGAAGGATATTGCTGCGCGTCTGGTCGGCACGGTCCCGCCGGGCAGGAATGGGTTGTTTCTTCTTCATTAATTAACCAGTCAGTTAAAATCATAGCAGGCGGCTGCTTCCTGTGCCCCGTCAAAATTTCGTGGATTTCACGGCGCCGCGATCTGGCAGCGCGGTTGACTGGGACCCCGCCGTTGCTTAATGTGGCTTTCAAGTGCCGCTCAAGAAAACGCAGGTGATCTCAGAAACCCCGGAAGCTATCTCGCAGCCGAAAGCGGCAAGTCTGCCGCACTCCATGCACGGCCTCGGTGTGCTCTGCGGCATCGCCGCCGGCGCATGGCTCGGCGCGGCGGAAGCTCCAACCAAGCTGGTTACTGCGGGCCTGTCGCCTTACACGATTTCGCTTTGCATGGTGGCCGGCGTCTTCGTCGCGCGCTGGACCTTCCCCACCCTTCTGCGCGGCACGGCTTACGTCTTTGAAGACCTCCGCGCCAGGCCGCATCTCATCGTGTGGGCAATCCTGGCGGGCTCTCTGTGGGCCGCCGCAAATACGCTGACTGTTTTCGCCATCCGCGACGTCGGGCTCACGATCGCCTTTCCGCTCTGGAATGCCAACTGTCTCGTCGGCCTCCTCTGGGGAGTCCTCCTCTTCAATGAACTGCGAGGCGCGTCGGCGAAGAACTGGATGAAGGTGGTCCTGGGTTCCCTGGCGATTGTCGGAGGCGCGACCATGCTCGGGCTCAGCACCGTGCGCTCCGCCAATGCAGCCTCGACGCACGCTGTGGCCGGAATCGCCGCCGCCCTGGGAGCCGGTCTGCTGTGGGGCACCATGTACGTCCCTTATCGCAAGGCGTACCTGAGCGGTATGAACCCCCTGTCGTTCGTCACCATCTTCACCATCGGTGAACTGGGAACGATGCTGGCGCTTTCTATCGGGCTCGCAGGCGGATTGCACTCCGTTGTCTCCCAGATCTCTTCGTCCCGGCACTTCGTCTTCTGGCTCTTCCTCGGAGGATTCTGCTGGGTCATCGGTGATCTCTTTCAGCAATATGCCACCAAGTACATCGGCATTGGCCGGGGCATCCCGCTTTCCAACACCAACCAGCTTTGGGGAATGGCGTGGGGCGCTCTCGTCTTCGGGGAATTGGCGGGGCTCAATCGCTCGCACCAGATCGTCATCCTGGCCGGATCAGCGGTGATGATTCTCGGTGCGCTGGCCATCAGCACGGCGGCTGCCTCCGCCGAAGAGCATCACTCAACAAGCCAGGCGCTGCTGCGCGAATGCAATCGTTACGACCTGGATTATCATCGTGCTCTCATGGCGCAGGCGGGCATGGAAGACGAAAGCCGTGCCGCTTCCAGAAAGGGCTGGTGGGATTACCTCATTGTTGCCGCGGCGATCGCCTTGTTCGCCTGGCTCGGCGCGGGAGCAACGCTGCCCCCGCTGGCCATGAACATGAGCTGGGTCATAGCCTTATGCCTGGCCCTCGCCATCCTGCTGCTCGTCGGTGGCTGGACCCTGTGGAGGCGAACCCGGTTTTTCTAAGCGAACGAGCCTTGCTACCAGGCGATCTTATTGGGAAAGAACTCTGCGAAAAGATCGTCGTAGTAAGGTTTGATCGCCGCGATATCCGGCCGCGCGAGTCCCTTGGAATAAAGATCGTAGGGATTGAACTTCAGCACCCAGTTCTCGAACATTTCCTTGTCGTGATCGCTCATCAGGTGCGTGTAGGCGCCATGCCGGTGTGCCGCATAGAAGGAGTGATACCGAAGCATATAGATCCCTTCTTCCGGCAGATACGGCTTCATCACATGGGCGATGTAGGCGTCATGTCCCCACGACATGTGCACCTTGTCGAGGCCGCAGTTTGGCTTGTAGATGCCGTAGAGCGTCTGGTACTCCGGCACTTTCATGTCGGGGTTGTTGGCAAAGTACTCCGGGAAGACGATCTTGTCCGAGTAGGCGCAACCCGCCGGAAAGGTGTCTCCCACCACTGCCCATTGCGGCTCTCCATACAAGCACAGCACTTTGCCCAGGTCATGCGCGAATGCCGTGGCCACCATCCAGCGTGGATGTCCGTCCTTGCGCACGGCTTCCGAGGTCTGCAGGAGGTGTTCGATCTGTGTCAGATCGGTGTCAGGATCGCTGTCGTCGACCAGCGTGTTGAGGAAATCCGCCGCCTCCCAGATCGACTTCTCACCCTTTTGCAGCGCAAAGTATTCAGCCTCCTTGCGCAGCACAAAGTCGAGCGTCTGATTTTCGTGGTTCAGCTTATAGAACTCGGCGACCGTCGGCACGACCTTCGCGTCGTAATTACGGAATTCCGCTTCGCTCTTGCCTTCTTTATAGCGTCCGCTGACGAACTCATCCCATTGCTCTTCGATCTGAGCTGCCTGCGCAACTTCAGCCGGACTCAACGTCGTGCTCATAATTTTTGAACCCTCCGCGGACAGGTTGACTCCTGAAAAGCCACCTGATCGTTAACCTAAACCCCCGTCTGAAAATTAGCAACGACCGGCTTGATACTTTTCGCGGTAGAGTGGTCTTTGTGGGCATGAGCGGGCCACCCGCCTGACCCGCGGAGAATCAACTTGCTTAAAGCAATCCTGACCGATCAGCAGTTCTGGATACCGGTGATTATTCTCGCCCTGGGAATTGCGCTGTTGACATGGCTTCGCTAAACAGCCCGCTCCATATCAGGAATAGTTACGTTTGTGCAAACTATGGACTTGTTTGCATGTGCGTTGCTCGCTACTCTTGAGTCCGGAATGACTTCAAGCGACACTCGATCGGTGGAAACGACCAACTTTCCGCCGCTGTGGCGGCTTGCAGGCATGGGACTTCTGCTTGGCCTGTTGTCCTATTGCGCACTGCTGCTCAATCTGCGTTCGGGCGGAGTTACGATTTTGTGGCCGTCCAACGGGCTGCTCCTGGGAGTCCTGCTTCTCTCCCCACGCCGGCACTGGGCCGCCTACGTTGCCGTTGCATATCTGGTGGATGCCGGTATCAACCTCAGCCTTTCGAATACCATCTCCACCTCGGTCTACCTGGCCGGCTGCAACATGATCGAGGTCCTGGTCGCGGTCTTCCTTCTCTACCGCGTGCTGGTCCCGGCGCCGGATCTCACGCGCAGGCGGCAATTGATCTGGTTTCTCGGATGCGGAGTGGTCCTTGCTCCGGCAATCGCGGCGTTTCTCGCCTCGCTTACCCTGCAGCGCTTCCACTCCACTCAGATGGTGCATACCTTCCGGCTCTGGTTTACCGCCGACGTGCTGGGTATCTCCACCGTCACTCCATTGTGTCTTTCCCTCGCCTCGGGCAGGCATTTCTTGAAGGAATCGCTGCTCAAGATTTTGTGGCCTTTTCTGCTTCTCTGCGCCGTCACAACTTATGTCTTCTGGCGAACGGATGTTCCTCTCCTTTTCATGATCCTCCCCTGCCTTATCTTGATAGGGCTTCGAATGGGGCTGGCCGGTTCTTCACTCGGACTGCTCATGGTCTCAGTCATCGGCGGATTCCTCACCACCAGTGGGCGAGGACCGACCATGCTGATGGTGGATCATTCGCAGGAGCAACGCCTCTTCTCCCTTCAGGTCTTCATCGCAATTTCCATGCTGTCGGTATACCTGCTTGAGGTCGTCATGGCCGAGAGCCGGCGCCTGCAGAAGAGTCTCCAGACCAGCGAGGCATACTTCCGTCTTCTCGCCGAGACTTCGCGTGACGTGATCGTGCTCACCGATCTCGACGGTGAGCGGCGTTATGTCTCGCCTGCGGTGGCCGAACTGCTCGGCTGGAGTCCAAATGAACTGGTCGGCGGCAGCTACCGCGAAATCGTCCACCCCGACGATCTCGCGGAATGGAAGAACCTGCTTCAGGAATGCCGCACTGAAACCTCGGGAAAGATCTTCCAGTACCGCTGCCGCAAGAAGGACGGCAGTTACCTCTGGATGGAATCCAATCTGCGCCTTTATAACGATCCGGCAACCGGCAAGCCTGTCGGCTTCGTGAACGTTGTCAGGGATATCTCCGGCCGCAAGGCTGCCGAAGAGGACCTAGAAAAGGCCTTCCGGCTTGTCGAGAGCCTGGCCAGTCTCGATGGCCTGACTGAGATTGCCAACCGCCGCCGCCTCGATCAGGTTCTGGAGCACGAATGGCGGCTGGCCATCCGCACCAATACCGACATCTCCCTCCTACTGATCGATGTGGATCATTTCAAAGCCTATAACGACATCTATGGACACCTCGCCGGCGACGACTGTCTGCGCCGTCTGGCTAAGGTGACTCTGGAAATGG
>Ga0335075_10006166_pt1 | contig 18536 bp, 24 predicted proteins | sample Lox_Sample_24_FD_206723 | JGI IMG/M metagenome (GOLD analysis project Ga0335075, IMG submission 206723) | Soil microbial communities from Loxahatchee National Wildlife Refuge, Florida, United States - Lox_Sample_2.4 | ecosystem: Environmental > Terrestrial > Soil > Wetlands | place: USA... | reverse complement strand
ACGCCAGGCGGCGCAAGATCATCTGGGCCGATGGCGAACGGCTATCGATCGAGCAATCGGCAGAGCGCATCCATGCCGAGCATCCGGACAGGCCCCGAGGGCTGATCGAAATTTCCCTGCGCAGCTGCTTCGAGCACCGCACGGCGGAATCCGGTTCCGAACGCCAGATCAACGAACTCGACCGGCTCTTCGGGCCGTGGATTCGCGACCGTGAGCGAAAGTCACGGGCTGCCAAAAAATGACCGAGAAGTCCGCACTCTCAAGAATCGGGGTAAACGGGGACGAAATCCTGATTGGAACATGGGATGCGCCTCCCCGCTTTCGTCACAGCCTGGCCGATCTGGCGAAAGCACCACGAGTTCCTGCTGAGCTCTACGAGTTTTGTGGCGCGCGAGCACTGGAAGAACGCGCCGAGGTTTATGCGCGGAGACTGCGGAAGTCGAGCCATTTTCGGCCATACAGTCTTGCTGGCGGACAGGCGATCCTGAGCCAGACGATTCCGCTCAATAGCTTTGCAATCAATCTCGCACCGGTTCTTAAGCGGTATTTTTCGTCCGAGACATTGGTCGACAACGACGAAATCCTGACTAAGGGCTATGTTTCGAGCGAAGAGACTACAAAGTATGACGCGCTCCTGGAGACATTTTTGCGCGATAGCCTGCAGGAACGACGTGACCAATGGGCACTGAATCTTGAACCGACTGCAAAGACCGAGCGGAATTTCGCCGACCAGATAGCGAGGTTCAGCACGGCCCATGATCCCGAAGGCCACTTGCAGCTGGTTATTGGGGGTGTAGGGTCCGGCAAATCCATATTCATCAGAAGGTTCCAACGGCACTTAATACCTCCGAATCTCAGAGTGCGTACTCGCTGGGCCTTCCTCGACTTCAATTCCGCTCCAATAATCGGGGATGGCACTGAAAGATGGGTCTGCGAGGAGTTCCTTGAAAGCCTCCAAAAGGCGAACCCAGACTTCGACCTCTACAGCATTGATAACATGGAGCGTATCTTCGCGCCGCAGCTTGCGAAGCGCGAGCGATCGGTTTACGCTCGATTGAGAAAGGCTGCGCCGCAGCAATATGAGATCGAACGAAGCCGCGATCTACGGATGTGGTCCGATGATTTACCAAATTTTGTTTCGCAAGTCTGCCGGTTTTTTGAAGCGGATGTTGGGCACACTGTGGTCGTTGTGTTCGACAACGTGGATCGACTGAGCAAGGATGAGCAGATAAAGATATTTTCCGTCGCCCAATGGTTTAAGTCGCTAGCGCGTAGCTTTTGTATCCTTCAATTGCGCGACGAGACGTATGAACGTTATAAAAACGAGAAGCCGTTGGACACCTACAGGACTGCAGTTCGCTTCTACATTAAGCCCCCAAGGTTCGTTGACGTTATTAAGAAGAGGGTGCAGTTGGCTGAGGATTACATCCGGAAGGCGCTTCCCAAGGAACTCTCATATACGCTTGAGGATGGCAAAACAATTTCCTACGACCGAGATACTCTGGCTGAATTTCTCAATAGACTCTACATGGAAATCTTCCAGACTCAGAGAAATTCCGCAAGGATCGTGGAATCTCTTGCCGGCAAGGACACCCGTAGGTCACTGGAGACGTTTAGCAGGGTTATCACATCCGGCCACCTCTCGGCGCTTAGCATCACCTCGATCGCGGCCGGCGGAGCGGCCGATCCGGTTAGGGAGCGAGATATCATAAAAATCCTAATGCGGACAGATTACCGATTTTTTAGTGAAAATAGCGGGGCCATCAGGAGCATATTTATTTGTGAGAATGACTGGGACCGTCCTACTGTGCTTCTAGCCATTGAGATCTTGAACTACCTCGTGGATAAACGAAGGCTGATCGGTGAGATAGGGTTGCAAGGGTATTTCGCGGTGAGCCGCCTTCAGACGGATCTTGAGGTTGTAGGATTCACTCGTGGAGATATCCTGAGATGCGTCGAGAGATTGCTCGCGGCTGGTTTGCTTGTCGCAGATCAACTTCAAGTTAGGCAGCTCACCGCTGCTCATACCGTTAAAGTTCACGCTTCTGGGTTTATGCATCTCCGCATTCTGTGCGAGCGTCTCGAATACCTCTATGGAAGTCTCACTATTTTTCCATTCCGGGACAGAAGCCGGTGCGACCGCGTGGCTCAAGTCATACTTCGAGAAGCGCGGGGGGAGTTAACGACCCGCTCCAAGGTGGGTGCAGTGCGTGAGCTTAGAGACCAGCTTGAGGATGACATTGAACAACATACCAAGTCGTACTCGGTATTTCGCTCCGACCTTCGTGGATCAATGGCTGTTTTCGAACGTGTAAATCGTGCCATTGAGATTGCGCCATCGGTGGAAAGACGGCGCAAAATCGAGCTGATTTGAGTCGTTATTTGGCACAGCAATAGAAACGGCGACTAACACGGTCCCCAGTCCCGAATCGCTAAGTCTCTTTACGCTCGTTGTGCCTGCCCCTAAAGTTTCAGGTGCGCTGGATCGAGATCCGTCAGATCGAGGCTCGCGCGGAACTCTGTCATCGCGGCCGAGCCACGACGACCACGTGTTGCACGCGAATTGATCGTCAGGTGGCGTACTGGGCTTCAGCCGCCCGAATCACTTCGGTACGGTAAAGCCGACTGAGGTCCTGCGCCTGTTGTAGATCAACCCGTCGTCCGCCGCGTTCCCCGGATAGTTCCTCTTCGATTCCAACAATCGTGAGCATATCTGGCACATGCCCCAGCTCGAATTCGACCAGAAAGTCCAGGTCGCTATCGGGACGAGCGGTGCCCTTTAGAACCGATCCAAACAGTAATAGTCGCCGAATGTGATAGCGCTGGCAGATTTCAGCCAATGCCGCATGGTCAAGAATGAGATTCTGTTCGGCGCTCCACCCTGCACCGTTACGTATCCTTTTTTGGGGGCACGGAATCCGTGGCGGCGTGTTTTCTCGGGTTTGCCGCTGCTCTCCGCAGCACCCGCTCCACCGTCTGCGGTGCCTCATCGATCACCATCAGCAGCACACGCGCCGCCTGCTCCGGCTGCCGCCGCCCCTGCTCCCAATCCCGCACCGCCGCCGTGCTGAAGCCGAAGCGCAAGGCAAACGCCTCCTGGCTCAGCCCCAGCTTCGCGCGGATCGCCTTGACGTCGATCGCCTCCGGCACATGCACGACGAACCCTTCCGTCGTGTCGCCGCGAGCAAACGCCTGCGCATTCCGCACGCTAGCCAATATACGGCTTCCGGCCTTCGACATGGTCATGCATTACCTCTCGATAGTAATCCGCCAGCCGCGCCAGCTCCCGGCCGCCTGGGTCCCTATATACGGCAATGCCGTAGCGAATTCAAGCTGTGATCCGGTGATGCCGTCAGCAGGCACGCACCCCATGCGACGATATGCGCCTGCCGAAAGCGGGCGCCTGAGGGGCCGACGGCCGCCACCTGTGTGCGATCGCCGCGGCGCTTGCATCAAGGCGCGGCGCGGCAGACATCCCGCCAGTTTTCCAGGAATTCCAGCAACTCGCGTGGCGGCCGGAGCCAGACGTCCGCCTCCGTCGCTCGATAGTCGCTCCGGACCAGGACACGAAGGCCACGTCCCGATAACGCCCTGAAGGCGTCTTCGTCCGTTAGATCGTCGCCTAGATAGGCTGCGACAGTTTCCGTTTGCTCGTCGGACAATATTGCATCCACGGCAAAGCCCTTATGGCGTCCCTGCACCCTCAATTCGAGGCCACCATCAAACGGATGTATCTCAAGCGACGAGCCGAGCGTAAGGGGCTGCCAGGCGGCCATTGCTTGCTCGCGTATCGCGCCAGCTTCTTCGCTTGACGCGCCGCGCCAATGCACGGCCACGCTTGCCGGCTTGTCTTCTCGCCGATCAGCCAGTCCCAGCTCATCGAGCCGGCGCTTTCCTTCAAGCAGCCGGTTCTCAACGGGGCCATCAAGCGGCCACAGCGAGTACACGCCTTCAGTCGTTAAATGCTCCCATCCATGTGAGCCCCAAATTTCGGGTTTGGGAGACAGATTCAGGAGACGGCTCACCTCATCAACCGCCCGGCCGCTGATGACTGCGACACGCGTGTTCCGCAGCGACAGGATGTCCTGCAAAAGTTCGCGGACGCCGGGATACGGGAACGCCCGCAATCGATCCGGCGTGAAGGGGGCAAGCGTTCCATCGTAATCCAGCATTAGAATCCGCCGGGCTGCCACGCGCAGCCGGCTGAAAAATGGCGTCAAGACCTCGCGCAAGGAATCCTGCACTTATGCTCCACTTGCCACAGTGGTTACGGGCGTCACGTTCGATTCCGACCGTGCCGGCTCATTCGGATCAGCTCCGCGGCCGGCGGTTGGGCTCCGAAGTTGCGGGTCCGTGTAGCGCCCATCTGTGCCATTTGTATGGCAGGCAAGAACACCCGCCGCTCCGGTCCAAATTGGCAAAAAGACGAAAGTGCAACCATGTTTTTCAAGACAGCGTAATTTGCAGCTATGTTGTTAGCCAGCGGTCGCCGCGTGGGCCAGGGCGTTCAACAACGTGTGCATAGCATTCACGGTGGCTTCGCCTTCCGCGCCGATTTGATGCCGCTGCGCGAGCCAGGCCGGATCGTTGGTGCCGAGCCAGGTGGCGCCCGCCTCGTCCTGCCAAACCAGCGCGCGCAGCGGCAGGTCGATGCCGATCGTCTGTGCCGCCTGCATCAGCGGCGTGCCGCCCTTGGCGTTGCCGAACAGCAGGAGTTCGGTCGGGCGGAGCGGCAGGCCGACGGCGGCGGCGCCGGCGGCGTGATCCACGCGGGCGAACAGGGTCAGGCCCCGCGCCGGGATCGCCGCGGCGAGGCGATCGGCGGTCTGCTTCGGGTCAAAGGCGCTGCGGTGTGTGATGAGGCCGGGGACGGGCATGGCACGGGTTCCTCAGCTTCTGGTTGACTGTGGCCGGGGCGTCGGCGTGGAGTGTGCACCTGCCGCGCGGACCGAGGAACTCCGGCACCGGGCACGGTATCGCAGAGGGCGGACGGTGTCGGGCGACAGTTGCGCTGCTATAAGTGGCGCCGTGCCCGCCTGGCGGAATGGTAGACGCAGCGGACTTAAAATCCGAGGCCGAAAGGCGTGCCGGTTCGAATCCGGCGGCGGGCACCAAATAAAATCAATGAGTTGTGGCAGAGTCCAGCCGACACGATGATTTCCACATAGGCGCCTATATTTTCCACATTGCGTGGCTCTCTTTAGACCCGGAACACCATCCATAGATCGCCATTCAGCCGAGCAGGATGCCCGACGCCCTAGAGGGCCACTTAGTAGTCAAGGCAGCCATCCGCTGCTGTCTGACGCTTGCTACCGTCTCATCCGCCCGGTCGCCGCAGACCGCCTCACACAATTCCCGCCGGATCGTCTCGGCGCCCGCAGACCCAGCGGCGGCCGAGCGTTGGGATGGCGTAAAGGAAGCGTCCCTGGAGCGGCAGCAGAGCGGCGGGCGGCGGCTTCTGAGTAGGTTCAAAGCGACGAAGCTGCGACGAAGGCGACCGATGGCTGGCGATTAGTTTGGCAGCACTGGATTGTTGGCTACGACTCAGACCGGTTCGTCTCAGCAGCGCAAAGCCTTGCTCCGCCGCACTTTTTTAGGCTTGTGGCTAAACCACCAGAACTTTCGTCGATTGCTCACAAACTCGTGATGCCCGCAGCAATGTAAGCCTCGGACGCAGCTTTTTCGTTCCGTAATGTTTTATCGAACCACACGAACTTTTAGCGACGAACTTGACGCCGGAAACAATGGCTTACGGGATGAAAAAGCTGGAACGGTGCGGGCCAAGTTAGACATTATTTCGATTGACGATGGCAGGCCACTGCCATACGTCCGCGTTCGGGCAACGGCTCCCCACTGCGGCCGAAAATTTCAAGTTGAGAAGCTATGAAACATGCAAATGCATGGTCGGCTAACCGCGTCTTATCGACTGCAACGTTCGCCTTCCTGGCTGCTAGGCCGGTGGCGACACCAAAACGACTCTCGTTGATCCGATCGCACTGATCCCGGTTCCCCTGATCTAGAACCGCCCTCTCACACAATCCCCGCCAACCATCCCCCAACGCTCATCCAGCGTCGGGCCGCCGGAGTTCGTACGCCCATGTCTGCAAGTCTCAAAATAAAGTCCGACAAACGGACGGAATCAGATCGCCACCTGCCCCTGACGCAAATCGTCCGCGAAGCTGCGGAAGACCAAAAGATCATCAATGATCACCGCCGTGGCGAGCTTCAGGCTGCCTTTCGGCAGTCATGGCGGCTCAATCTCGTGCGACGGCCCCCTACGGCATCAAACGCAATGGAATGCGGGGCAGCGAATTCGAAGCCTTTGCGCTCAAGATCACCGGCTATGGACACTCGGAGACATATCGGCTGGTCAAGCTGTGGGAGTATCAGGACTCGATCACCGCACGGTGCATCGATGATGCCTCAAAGGCTGCAAAGCAAAGGGTGGCCTACGTCTATCCGACGTGGCAGCAGGCCCTTGAGTATTTCCTTCCTCGTCCCGGCTGTATTGCCAGCGACAAGCGCCATTGGTTGCTTCCACCTGACCTCCGCAACGCACTGGTCAACGAGTTCCAAATTGACTTCGACCCGTGTCCGCATCCATTGCCGGCAGGCTTCAACGGCTTGGAGGCGGAATGGGGCAACGCCAATTTGGTGAACCCGCCGTTCGTCAAGGGCGACGGTAAGCACGGTGCCAGCATGATCAAGTTCGTGCGGAAAAGCATTACCGAAAAGGAAAACGGTAAGCTGTCTGTGCTGACACTTCCCTGCCCGGATTACATTTGCATGTTGACGGCTGCCGGTGCAGAGATCAAACCTCTGGGCCGCGTCGGATGGCTCGATATCGAGACCAAGGAGCCATCACCTCATCCTCCGACTGCCGCAGCCTTCATTCTTCGGCCAAAGGCGGAAGCGGTCAGTAGCTTCCCGGTACCTGCTGATTTTCAAACCGCTCTCGAACGGATCGGCCGACTTGCGGCCGAGAACGCAGAGCTACAAGAACGGCTCAAGAAAAAAAGTTACGGCAAGCTCGGCAGAGGTGAGCAAGATCGGGGAACACCTAATGAGGTGTACGATCCCGTCAATGAGGAGTTCCAATTTGGTCTCGACTGCGCTGCGTCTGATCAACATCATAAGCATGAAAACTACATCACCAAAGAGCAGAATGCTTTGACGATAAAGCTGCCGACTGTCCCGATCTGGTGCAACCCGCCCTGGAACCGAATCTACAAGTTCACCAAGAAACTCTACATCACCGCCAAAAGAACCGGCCAGCCATGCGTGATGCTGGTGCCGATGTGGTGTTCCGAAAAGTGGTTCCTGAGGTTCGGCATCCACGCCGAGATCAGAATTCTGTCGCGACGAGTTGCATTCGAAGGGTACGAAGGCCGCGAGGCACCCACGCCCATGATGTTGATGATATTCCAAAAAGATTCACAGATGCGGCCTGATGGGTCACTGTACGTCAAAATCCAGAAGATCGAGAGGGCCGGCGATCGAGTTCAGCGAACGGCAACGCTAATGTCGAGAGGTGTCGCAACGATGGTCGGCAGGATATACTAGAAAAAGAAACCCTGATCCTTTCGGACCAGGGCTTTCAGGACGTTCTAGTGAGCCGATGCCAGTTCAAGTCGCTTTACGTACTCGACCACGCACGTGAGATTACGCTCGCACCAGTGCTCAAGGAACTCGAACTTGGCAACGGGAGCCTTGTGGTCCGCGTCCTCACGGCGATACACCGCAGCATTGAAAGTGCCATCCGCCCGCTCGTCAAGGACCATGCGGAACTGTTCGCCCGGCGAGTCCAGAACATGAACCGCCGCATTCTCAGGGACAGGGGGCACCGGCTTCGCAATGTCCTCCGCTTCAGATCGCACTACATAGTCCCTTACGGAGTAAATGCTGGGCGTGTCGTTCGGCTCAAGGAACAGGAACTTGGCAACCGCCGGGCACGCTCGCCTATCGACTTTGCGGTACAGGATCGCGGTCCAAGTGTCGTTCGGCAGCATTTGCCACATCAGAAAGAACTTCCTTCGTGGCGAGTCTGCCAGATGGAAGCCGGCCTTGCCCGGCTTCATTAGATCATTGATCGTCTTCATAATGTCTTTCAAAAAGTTTGAGGAATGTGGCCCCGTGAATGTCGCGGCCACGGACGCACCATGACCCGCCGCACCCCTCGGGCAGAAGTTCATAAAACGCATGCAAGCCGTGTGCTGAAGACAGGTCGGTGTGTCGTGGAGAGTTCGAGGCACAAGAAAGGAGTTCGAGTGAAAGATTCACGTTGCATCGGCCAGTGACGGTACGCGACAATTCCCTCGCACGCTGATCGGTGAGCGGATCGGACGAGCATTCACCCAATCCTTTCCTGCAAGGTCCTTCGTGAACGCCCGCCTCGATGTTCTCTCGCACGTCAGCGGGCGTTTTTCGTTTATGCAGGACCACAGATAGTGATAAAACCTGATTTTGATGGATACAAGCCCGATGGCACAATTTCCGGATTCCAAGCTATCAAGAGCGTGGGAGTCCACGATCCAGAAGCAACGTCCTGGGGTGTACACGTACTGGACGGGGGGTGGGACAAGGTGTTGTGGGGGCGTCGGTATGTCCGCAAACATGCCGCCCTTGCCATGGTTACGCGGCTTGAGAAGTACTACGGCGTCACCGCCAGAGTTCGTGGAGCGTGAAAGCGATGAGCGATCAGTCTGAAACTATCACGGCGGCTGATTTTCATCAGGTCGATTCGACAATGACAGACGAACACCATCAACAGATCGAGGCAGCGCTCGGTTCACTCAACAAGGCGATCTCTGATGCCGAAGGACGCGGCTTGAAAATGTTCATTGAATCGCACGGGAGATATGTCGCAGAAGGTCGGATCAATGTTGTGATGTTCAACGATGATACGCGACAGGTCTGGACAGCAGAGCAGGATACACGGTAATGCTCTCCGACTCCTGCTTTGAATTCCTCTCCGGCGTGCGCACGCTTGCTGCCCGGCTCGCAGAAGACGTTGACCACTACTCGGCCGAGCCTTTTGATTATCCGCCCGCGATGATCGACAGGCTTCGGACAACGTGTGCTGCTGCTACAACTTCCGATGAGGACCTTGTGGCGTTGCTGGCGCTGGCGATCGGAACCATGCAACATCTTGATGGGTCTCCTGCGGAGACTGCTTGAGGTCACAGAATTTTCTTGAAATCTGCATCTCAGAGCAGGTATAAAGCTAAATACGACATGAGGTTGATGCTGCAACCACGGTCACCAGTTTGGCTTGACGAGACGGCATAAGTCCAAAAGCCCTACCAAGCCCGGAGGATGCAGCATCATCTTCCGGGCTTTTTTATTTAGAGATGGCCCGACACTGCGGATTATGAATTCCACCGGGGCTGAATACAGGACGAACCGTTGAGAGGCCGCAGACTCGAACCGACAGCATCAGCGGGGTGAAAACCATCTGGTGCAAAAAGACAGGGCCAATGTGCGTAAGCACTCACAAGCCCTGGCTCCGCAGGACTGAGGAATCAAGGTTGCAGGAATCGCGGAGTGCGTTGGACCCACAAGGTCCGACAACCGCTATGTGCAGAGGATCACTGATGGTGACACCGGCACAGGACACGCAAGCATCGCATGGTCAACGGGTAGCCGCCATGCTTCGCAATGAAGACTTGCGTGAGCCGCAACCGAACGCATGACAAAGTTATGCAAGGTCTTTCTCCCCCTCTAGGTGCGATGTTGAGCTATTCTCAACCGTATCGACCAAGGGGGGGGAGAAAGGACTTGCATAACAAGCGGTGCCTCACAATAGAACTTCATCATGTGTGGGTTTCGTTCTCTGGTTTACGTCTTCTGAAATCAGAAGGACGACAAGCTCGGCTGCGCCGATAGGCGCAAGACGAGCGCAGGCGGTCGAGCAGTCATCCGCCGGTTATCCCGGTCTGCGTAGCAGATCGCCCGCCAGGGCGAAGGGATGACCACTGATGATCTCGCTCCTGGTCCCGGCACCGATCCAGTACAGCACTTTGAGACAAAGGGAATTCTGCGCCAAAAATCCGAAGCGACAAGCTGCGAGCAAAGGAAAAGCCTGACCTGAGACAAGATCGGCGCCAACGCTGCCGGTACAGCCCAATGGTGCCGCTCCAAAAGGCCATCCTGCGGGCAAATTGACGACTAGCCAAGCTGAACTAGGCGATATACAGACCACTCCCCTAAATTGGACCCGTGCGATGCGACTCGTATATCTGGACGAGGCAGGCGTCTCGAACCCACAACAGGAACCGCACCTCGTGGTTGCCGGCGTGATCCTGAACGGCGACCAGGACTGGCAGCCCATCGATCGGCACCTCAAGAGTATTTGCCGCCGATTCCTGCCAGAAGACGACCGAGACGGGTTTGTGTTCCACGCAAAGGACCTCTGGCATGGCTCAGGGTACTTCAAGAGGGATGTATGGCCGAGGGACAAACGCATGGCGATCATGCAGGAGATTGCGGGAATTCCGAACAGATTCCACCTATATGTCGTGGCAGGTGCCATCGATCGCCTTGCAATGCAAGATGCGCTGAAGAAACGCAGTCCAAACATGGGAAGCAAGGTTATTGCAGCCTGGACTCATGCAGAGGCGTATATCAAGGTAGCAGCGGATGTTGACAGTTGGATGCAGCGTGATGCCCCTGAGGAGGTGGCTATGCTCATCGCCGAAAACACTGAGCCGACCAAGCGGGCGCTGAAGCTAGTTCATGCTGGATTTAGGACAGACGATGACGAATATTGGCATGTTCCACGGCAATGGAGAGTGTTCACTGCACGTCGCATTGTGGACACTGTTCATTTCGCCGAAAAAGAGGAGTCTTCCATTTTGCAGGTTGCCGACATGTGCGCATTTGTGATGAAAAGGTATATCTCTGGCAAATCGGATGTAGGAAGCCTATTCAATCTTCTAAAACCGAGGATCACTGAACGGCCAGAAAGCCCACTGCATCCCGCTCCAACGGCTGTGCGGATCACTGTCCATCGCAAGGCCGTCGAGGTAATAGAATAGCGACCGCTTCTCTCACGGGAAATCCCAACCTCTGCGGATCGGCCCGGCATATGCAGACCACATTTGGGCCGTGGAGGTTCGCCGCCTGATCCGGCGATCGACGGCAGAGCCATCACCTCACGATCGTCAGAACCGTGCTATGACGGCACAACGAGACACCAGAGGTCACTGCCATGCCTCTCACCATGACGCCACAGCGGTTCGAACAAATTCGCCAACTTGTCCGCGAACGACAACTCGCACGAGAAGCCGCCGAGATCGTCGCCACAACAGATTGGAGCAACCGGCCGGCATTCACCTCAGTGGATGAATTCCTGTCCTTCCTGGATCGTCTTGCAGCGGCCCAGAATCGCCCCATACGGCAGCGGCGGAAGAAGGTCTGAACACAAGTCCGGTGCCAACCTGCTCGGAGATCGGCCACCATAAATATCGGGATGATTTCACCAACACCGCCGCCCGCCGCTTCGACACCATCCTCTGATGCTCCGCAGCCGCCGCAGTGGATCGTCGTGGCGACTACGTTGTTCAGCAACGGTTCTGAGACGCGGCGCATGATCGTAGGGTGGTTCGGTTTCGAGACCCGTGAGCAGGCTCGGAAATTCCGCCAGCAGTGGCGGCATCCTTATATGACGCTGATGGCGCCTCGCCGCCCGCCGCGATCGGTCTGACTGACCTTGGAGGTCAGGGCTTCAGCGGGCGTCGGCTCAGCACCTCGACCGGATCGAGCCTGATGAGATCGAGCGCATCCAGCCATCCAACGATCGGAACCTCCCAGGTTGTGGCGAGTACCTCGATCGCGTCGGCCGCGATGTTCGTCCGGGCGACCGTCACATGGGGCAACCATCCACCGATTTCGTAATGCGGATGGAAAGCGAGGTCCGCGAGGCTGCGGCGTAGTGCAGAGTGCATAGCCATCAATTCGATGGTCGGCACCGGAGCCAGCCAGATGGTCGCCGGCTCGGTTGGAAAGACGCCGATCCCAGTGAGACAGAGCGGCAGGCTGCTCCACCTGCCGGTCGCGGCAGACAGCGCAGAATCTATGTCTGATGCGTCAACATTGTCCCCGAACACCGCGAGCTTTACGTGCGGGGGGTAGGTTTGCCGAGGATCATCGTCCAGGCGCTCCGGCAGTGTATGCGCCATGGCGTCGATCAGCCCGGCACTCTCGGCGTCGAGCCTGAGAACCACGGCCAGTGCCATCTCTACGCCGCCTCAGCGACGGTCGTCATCATCGACCGGCGGATGTTCACAACGCTGGCTGGCGAGACGTTGTACCGCCGGGCGGTCAGTCGTGTGCCGCCACCCTGCGCCAGGGCATCTACGATCCGGCGTCGGACGGTCATTGGGATCGGCGGCCGACCGATGCGCTTGGAGGTCCGGCTTTGGCCGGTCTTTATGGCTTGGCTCAATTTTGCCCGCCGATAGACCTGGATCAGGTCCAGGATCGCCACCGGGCCGGTGCTGGTGTCGATGCCGTGGGACGGCACCACCACGGCGACCCCATGGGCCGTGAGGGTCGCCAGGATGTTCAGGAGGTCGCCGACTGTCCGGCCAGGAAGATCACCGGCATCGGCGAGGATGATCTGGTCGATGGCATCCAGGTCACACATGAGGCGGTGCCAGCCGGCGTGCTTGCCACGGCCAGTGATCCGGCGATCATCGATGTAAATATCTACGAGGTGGTCGCCGCGATCCTCAATGGTTCGGGCCAAACTGTCCGCAGATTCCACATCAGTTCCGGTGCAGCCTGGACAGTGACCGCAATAAATCGCGGTGCGCTTCATTTCTATACTCCAGCACAAAAGCCTGTTTTGTCAATCAAATTGTATATATCTTCTGATCGTTCTTCAGCCGATCGCCGTATACCTCTGATGACTGTCACCGCCAGAGGCCGCCAGGAGGCTCCGGGACGGTCCCGGCGCCGATGATGCGGCCGAGGCTGCCGAGGGCCGGGGCGATGCTCTGGAAGGGTTTCTGAACGTCGTCTGGACCGTGGGATCACGGTGGCCCGGCGGCTGATGGGCTGAAGTCGGTAGCGGCGACCTGGATGAACCTGGGCCGCAGCCTCGGCGACACCGTGGTGAAACCACGATCCGCTCGAAATGCGCCGACCACCTTCCGGCCAGCCGTGGTGGGAGCAGCGGAGGATCAAGATGCCAAAGGGCGACGGTCTGACAATGGACAGTCCGACCTACCAGGAGATGCGAGCCGTAATCCGGTCCCAGGAAGGACGGCAGGCGGCAGTCGATGCTGCCAATGCCGATCTTCCCGCCTTGGCCGGCGTGGACCCGCTCATCCAAGCCAAGCTCGGACTTGCATACAACCAGCAGAGCTTCGGTCCCGTGAATGCGGGCTACGAGGTGGCGGCGATCATGAGGGAGATGGGCTATACGGAGGCCGGACCAGGGTCGTGTCCGAAGGGCTGCATTGCAAGGAGTGGCCAGCGATGGAAGTCAAAAGGGTAATCGCCGATGTCGAAGTACGCCCCGCTGGGCAGACATCTTGCGAGCCAAGGCGAACCCGAAGTTATCATGACTTTCAGCGAGGTTGAGAAAATTCTCGGCTCGTCGTTGCCCCCAAGTGCCAGAACTTATCGAGCATGGTGGGCAAACGAGCGGTCGGGATCACACGTCCAGCGTGAGGCATGGATCGGCTCAGGTTACGAGGTTGATCAGGTCGATTTTTTGCGAGAGCGGGTGACGTTCAGACGCAGGCGTTCGTGAGGACCGGAGGCGGCCGATGAGCAAGGACGATGCAATGATCTCGGAGCGGCTGAGCAACGTACCGGCTTCGACGGCGTAAATATCTGCCGGAGGAACCCGGCCAATGACCGACAATGAAGAACCCAAGATCAGGCTACCAAAGACCCATCCCTACCTTGCCAAGCTTGTTTTGGACCCTGGTGAATGGTACGAGTTCGAGCAGCGCTTTCAATATCGTCCTGAAGTGAAAATTCGGAAGCTGGATGACTCGGTGCCGGATCATTGGACGGTGTATGTGGCGTGCGCCTCGGAAGAGGTGAAGGACCTGCTCGATAAACACTGGGGAACAGCTTCGGCCGGGCACTAAAGGATGGTGCTAACTGTGGCTGGAAGACGGGTGGTTATCAGCACTTGATTACGCTGCCAGCGTTGGCCATTGCCCGAATACCACTGACTAAACCGTCCAGCCGGAAGGCGCCGCAGTTAGTCAGGATTCGGGTTGATTAGATCGAATTGCCTGAAACGGTCGAGTAAGCACAAAAGCCATTTGTCTGCCGGCAGCGTTGTTGTCTTTGTATTCGGCGGTTGTCTGTACCGTTCAATGGTCGGGATCACGTCCTTGAAAACGAATTTCTTGATTTGGTAAATCCGGAGGTCGGATATTGCCTGCTTCATCTTCTCTGTACCGAGCTTGCCCACCCCGCAGCAAATCACCCACTTCTCGTACATTGCCTCATTAGCTTCCTTCGATCCAAAGATGAAAGAAAAGTGTTCTCGCACTGCCTTCTGAACCTTGTCGGAAAATTTCCGCTTATATCTTTCCGCTTGTTGCTCAGGGTCTTGGTTCAAAAATTCTGCACATTCACAGTGTCTAATCAAAAGACGCCTTCCTATGAGCTTCGCTCCTGCTACGTCGGGTGACCACGCACCGCCCGGTCCGGCGGGCACTCTGATTTTGGTTGTGGTTGCAAATCCATCAAGGTCCAGCCACTCGACGATCAGTTCCTCCAACCAGTTCGCAGGAAATGGCATGGTTCCGATACTCCTCCAAATGCGGCATCCGTCGCAGTTGAGCAATACTGCGTCGGCACCCTAACCACCAGACCTCCCCAAATCGCTTCGCGTGGCACGCCTGCTCCCGACAGGAAAGTCATTGTTCGCTAAGCCATCCGCGGAACCGCGCATCGCCGGCTCTCAACAAGACGGCCGACCGTGGACGGACGGTGACCAGTGTGTTCATCGACCGTCCTGGTTCAGCGAAACAGGGTCGAGAGCGGCACTCTGGCGAGGCGGCGGTGCTAGATAGCATCCGCCGTGGTGAAGTCCGAAGGGTGCTGATGGTCGGTCTGGATCGTGTGGGCCGATCTCTGGCTGATCTGGTGGCGTTCTTGGAGACCTGTCGGGCGGCTGGTGTCAGCCTGTGGCTCGACCGGGAAGGACTGGATACCGATGCCAGCAACGGCCTGTCGCTGTTCGATCTGGCTGGGATGATGGCGCACCACATTCGCCAGAGCCGCCGGGACCGCATCCTTCGTGGGCAGGCTGTCGCCAGGGGGAACCCAGATGTCTGTTTTGGCAGGCCGCCATTGCCCACTGCGAAGGTGGAGAAGGCCAAGGTTCTGCTCCAAGAGGGTAAGGGTATCAGGGAGGCCGGTCGCATGGCTGGCATCTCGGCGGCGTCGGTAAGCAAACTCAAAGCGTCCTTGGGAACCTCTCCGGCGTCAGTATAACGGAATAGCTGTGAATGGCCGGTTGTACACTCAGCCAACCAAAGCCAACAATTCAGCAAGTGATCCTGTGCTCGTTGGTTCAGCATCCGCTGGCATCGATGGAAATGTTGGATTTCCGGGCGACCACAGTTCGATGTTGTCTGCGTGCTGCTCGTAATAGGCTGGATCGGTTGATACCCGCACCCACTGATTCATCCCCGGCTGCCGCAGCTTGTACTCCCTCACACCCATCGCCTCGATTTCGATACCGGCGGGCAGCAACGGTGGTCGAGCGATCACCTGCTCAAGGTCGCTCATCGTCAGCAGAGAGGGCGGCGGAACAGGCTCCACGATTTCGGTGTCAATTACCTCGTCTATGTCGAATCCACCGACCTGTGCCTGATCTGCCTGCGCCTCGATCTCGGACACAATGGCCCGCCGTTCCTCAGCAGGTTTTGTCTTGCCTTCCAGCACACGGTTGGAGATCAGCGTTGGCAGCCGGGCCAGAATGGGTTGTAACCGTCCGACAACACCCTCGAAAAGGCCAATCCGCTGACGGAGCGCATGATAGACATCGGTCTCCACCGTGTCCGAGTAGTGCAAGTTGACTATCTGAATGTTGGGATATTTTTGCCCAAGGCGGTCGATGCGGCCAATGCGCTGCTCGACTCGCATCGGGTTCCAAGGCATGTCGTAATTGATCAGCGCCCCGCAGAACTGGAAATTAAGACCCTCATTGGCAGCCTCACTGCACAATAGAATGTCTGCTTGGCCTTCACGGAAGCGGCGCTTCACGTCATCTCGTGAAATGACACGCCATGATCCGTCCAGCGACATGACCTCCCCGCCACGGCCAGAAAAGCACATGATCCGTAGGCTCGGGTCTCTACTAAGTTCACGGCGCAAGAAGTCCATCGTATCGGTGAACTGCGTGAACACCATCACCTGCGAATAACCGTCACCCCTCATGGTTTCGCCAGCCGTATAGCTGGGGCAGCTAATTCTCTGTGTGCGTCGCAAGCGGGACTGATGTTCGGAGAGCACACCGGCGACTTTGACGTTGGTCGGGCGAAGGATGCGTGCCGCTACGTTCCTGAAGCAATTTCAATGGGTTGAGGGCCACCGATATCGCCTACCGACCGCCGATGGTCCATCACCGTGTCGTTGGGTGCTGGTGACGTTACACCAACGAGACTTGCCGCCCCGCCCCAGGCTGCGGACCTTCTTCAATCTGGACGGCAGATGGTGCGGTCCCGCACGAGCGGCACCGGAGCCGCCTGATGACACTTGCCACCGTTGCCCCATCCGTGGCGTGGGAGCGCACAGACAGCACCGGAACCGAACGGGCCTCGCCACATCCAGCACAGGTTGCCAGGAGGCTCCAAGCGGAGAACAGCCCGAGAGGGCTGGCCAGCACCGAGTCTGGCCGCAACCGGATGTCTGGCCGATTCAGTAGCGGGGTCGGTGACGGACTCGGCTCGTCCAACGCCAGTCGTCCGAGAAAGCCCGTGACCGAGACCGTGGGCGTCGTGGGAGGGTTCCATGCCGGGCCAACCTCATCTGCAAGCCGCCGGAGGCCATCCGCCCATCCCAGGAGTTGCGCCGACCGCTCGGGGGTCGTTCGCCGATCCTGCGCCCACCCTTCGTAGGTATCAGCCAGAGCGACCATATGGCGATGTGCAAGCTGCGACTTCAGGTAGTCGGGCACCATCTCGGCGGTGTTCTGGAATATCGCTTCCAAGACCTCTGGCTCCGCCATCGACGTGGCACTTTCTGTTCGGGCATTGGTGTGAGGACGGCATGGTCCAACGAGGCAATGTCTCGACTGCCGGGCCAGGCTTGTCGCTGGCCGGACCCTACCGCTCCGGGACGCTGACCGGAAGCGATAAGAAATCGGCCGGCCGGTTAACTGGTCTTGATCCTATCGCTAACATTTTGCCATCTTTCGACGGGCCTTTGCGGCGCCGGCCGCCGACGCCCTCTCCCACGACCATCTAACAACCATTACAATCCCCCCAGGAGGATCAGGAGATGTCCTGGGTCAGCGATCTGGCATCGGTGCTTGGGATACCAGCGGGCGCAGCGACGCCTGCGGCGGCCGGTCCGATAGGCGGCCCCTGACGCTCTCTGGGAACTGTGGTTCCCAACAGCCAACCTCCCGCCATGCCGAGATCGACCACTTGGCGGGATGGTTGCGGCACGGTGGGTCCGGCTCCTTGGAGATTTCAGCGGCACCGGCCGAACGTTGCGGTAAGCTCCCGACCGATATTATGCCGCTTCTGGACATCCCGGAGGCCGACATGACCAGAATCACTCTGGCGCTACTCGCCGGCACTATTTGCGGTTTGGCAATCAGCGCCGGACAAGCTGCGGCCAAACAGATAGCGCCCGTGCAATTCGTAGCGCCCTGGTATGGCGGCGCCTTCGCGAATGACCAGACGGGGCAATTTACCTCCTGTATCGCATCAGCCAACTACAACAGCGGCATCACCATGACGGTGATGATCGGTCGCAACGGGGGTTGGTTCCTCGGCTTCGGAGACCCGGCGTGGAACTTGGGAGTCGGCACCGACATACCTGTATCAATGACGTTTGACGGTCAGGCTCCGTGGTCCGGCGCTGCGCATGCCCTTACTGCCCAGATGGTCGATGTGCCTATGGCCGAGAATTCGGCTCTGATAACGGCTTTTCGAGCCGCATATCAGATGCAGGTCTATGCCGAGGGCCGGTCGTTCGCTTTCAATCTGAACGGCACGTCCCGCCTGATGGCGCAGTTGGCTCATTGCGTCCAAACAGCGCTCGCGATTGAACGAGGTGTAGCACCGCCGCATTATGCCGAGGCGCCCGCACGACCATTGAACCCTCCGGCACCGCCGATCTCTACCAATGGACCACCACAGGATGCCTCACTTGAACTGGAAGCCACACGCATAGCGTCCAATCTGCTTTTACAAGCAAACCTCCCCCATGCCCACCTGTTGTCGAACGCCGACACACCGCCGCAGATTCGTGGTCATGGTGTTGCATGGCTTTCCGACGAGGGCCTCGGAGCCGTGGAAATCGTCTCGGCAACAGCCGCAAAGGATGCT
>Ga0335075_10006165_pt1 | contig 18538 bp, 19 predicted proteins | sample Lox_Sample_24_FD_206723 | JGI IMG/M metagenome (GOLD analysis project Ga0335075, IMG submission 206723) | Soil microbial communities from Loxahatchee National Wildlife Refuge, Florida, United States - Lox_Sample_2.4 | ecosystem: Environmental > Terrestrial > Soil > Wetlands | place: USA... | reverse complement strand
GGCGACGACATGAGGGAGCTTGCCGATGGCGATCATGTCATCGTAGGTGAGCTGTTTGCGGGCCAGCATCTCGGCGGTGGGACGAACGCCAATGACGGGAAAGCGGAAGATCCACAATACATTGGTGCCAAACTGTTCGACCATCGTCGAAACGGACGAGTTCAGACCGTTAATTACGGAGGAGATGGTGATGACGGTCATGACGCCGATGACAATGCCGAGAATGGTCAGGGCGGACCGCATTTTATTGGCGCGCAGCGTGTCGAGCGCCATTTTGATGGATTCGCGCTGGTCGCTCGCACGCATTAGAACTCGCTCCTGAGGGCCACGATCGGGTCGAGGTCGGCGGCTTTTCTCGCGGGATAGACGCCGAAGAAGATGCCGACGGAGGCGGAGACGATGAGGCCGGCGAAGACGCTCCACATCGCGATGGTGGAGGGGAAGCTGATCAGCAGTGTGACAGTCTTGGCAAGGATGACGCCGAGGATGACGCCGATGGCTCCGCCGGCCAGGGCCATCGTTCCGGATTCCATGAGGAACTGTTTGAGCAGGTCGGCGCGTTTGGCGCCGAGGGCCTTGCGGACGCCGATCTCGCGGGTACGCTCGGTGACCGAGACCAGCATGATGTTCATGATGACGATGCCGCCGACGACCAGCGAGATGGCGGCAATGGCGACCGCAACCGCGCCGAAGTAGCCGGTGATGGTGCCGAGCAGGCCGGCGAGCGCGTTCGAGGTTTCGATAGTGAAGCTGTCGTCCTGTCCGGGGCGGTCGTGGCGCTGGCTGCGCATGATCAGGCGGGCCTGGTCGACGGCGGCCTCCATGTGATCTGCGCCCTCGGGCCCCTGGTTATAGATGACGAGGGTCTTCTGCGTGCCGTAGGTCTTCTGATAGGCGGAGAGCGGAACGGCGACCCAGTTGTCCTGGCTGTGGCCGAGAGTTTTGCCCTGGGCTTCGGCGAGGCCGATGACGGTGTAGGGCGTGCCGTCGACGCGAATCTCTTTGCCTAGAGGATCGGCGCCCTTGAGCAGGTTGTCTTCGATATCGGTGCCGATGATGCAGACGGGCGAGGCATGGGTTTCATCGGCTTCGGTGAAGCTGCGGCCTTCGGCGATGTCGATGTTCTGCATCTCGGGCATGTAGGCGGTGTAGCCGCGGATGCCGACGTCGGTGGCGGACTCCTTGCCGTAGACGACCAGGCCGGTGGTGGACTGCATAGCGCCGACCGACTCACAGAGCGTGCATTCCTGCTTCATGGCGCGATAGTCATCGTAGGAGATGATTTTGCGCTTCTGGTACTTCACGTAGTCGGCGTAGTTGGTGATGATGGAGGGCTGCTGGGAGATGGTGAAGACGTTGGCGCCCTGGCGGTTGACCTTGGTGGCGACGTAGACCTGCGCGCCGTTGATGAGGGTCATCACGGCGATCAGCGAGGAGACGCTGATGACCACCCCGAGCAGCGTGAGGATGGTGCGCAGCTTGTTCGCCCAGAGTGATTGGAGGGCGATCCGGAATGCTTCTTTCGTCTCCATGAGAGGTAGCTAGAGTGTATCGTCCGACGCGCCGGGGCACACCCGGAGCGGGTGAATACAGCTCTCCCGTGATGGATGGTACGCGAACCAGGCGGTGGCGGTTCCCTCTCGCAACCCGACGCCCCCGCCGGCAAGCTAAGGGGTGGTTACTAGAGGATGTTCACGGCACGTGCAGCCAGCAGCGCGACAGTGGTGAACGAGATGAAGGACTGCAGCATGGTCAGGACCTTGGCCCAGCGGGACAGGATCGGTGTGTCGGTGGGGGAGAAGGCTGTGCTGGTGTTGAAGGCGAGGAACAGGTAGTCGACGAAGTTTGGACTCCAGTCCTGTTCGCCCATGCGCTGCTTGATCTCTTCGCTCAGCGACATCTGCGGGAAGAGGAAGGCGCCATCGGTGTGGCCGGCGCGCAGCTCGCGCGCGCGGGGGCCGCCGGCGTCGAGTCTCCAGTACCAGGATGCGAAGACCAGGATGTTGGTGATCCATAGGGCAGAGGCTGAACGCAGAAGATACTGTGGCGGCTCCTTGTGCGAGGGAAGCGCGACGATCAGCAGAGTGAGGGACCAGACCATGTCAATCGTAACGACGCCGGTGACGGTGTAACCGAGTATCCGATTGAGCTCGTTGCGTCCGCTCGCGCGCGACCACGCGGTGGGGATCAGCAGAAGGACGACGACGGCGAGGAGCAGCCAGCCGGGGCCTGCGGAAAGAGATTCGGGAACGGCCAGGCGCAAACCTCCGACGGCAAGCAGAGCGAGGACGGCTGGCCAGCGGGGTTCAACACGTGGCGAAGGGTCGGCCATAGATCTCCAGTATGGACGGAAGGAGCGGCGAAGGCGCTAGGAGCGTTGCAGGGCGTCGCGTTCGGCGTAGAAGGCCGGGGTGGGCTGCATGTCGGCATCGAAGGGGAGGCAGCGCTCGGGTTGGCCGTCTTTGCGCGCGCCTTCGTGGTTGAGCCAGGTGTACTTGTCGGTGATGCCCCAGGTGAGGACCGCGATGACGGCTGACGCGCGGTCGCGGGAGTATGCGATCCGCCCGGGGCGCCAGTCAGGGCCGGCCAGCGTGGTGTGAAGGTAGTTGGCGTAGACCTCGGCGACGGCTTTGTCGCGGGTGGGAATGTCGGCGGGGAGCTCGCGGTCGTTGACGTCCATCTCGGTGAGCATCATCTTGAGGCCGAGAGACTGGACATCCCGCATGAACTGCGCGAGCGCGGGGCCGTAGGTATGGCTTCCGTCGGGTTTGGGACCGGCGGAGATGTGGGACTGGATGCCCACGGCGTCGATGGGAATGCCGCGCTGCTGCATGCCGCGGACGAGTGCGAGAACGGCGGCGCGCTTGGCGGAGGATGCGGCGTCTTCGCCTTCGATGCCGTAGTCGTTGTAGGTCAGGATGGCGTGGGGGTCGGCCTGGCGGGCGGTGCGGAAGGCGATGTCGATGTAGCCGGGAAGGACCTTCTGCCAGGGCGAGTTGCGCAGGCCGCCGGGAAGGCCATCCGAGACTTGGATGGCTTCGTTGACGACGTCCCAGCTATGAATGCGGCCCTTGTAGCGGCCGGCGACGGTTTCGATGTGGTTGACGAGAACCTGCTCGGCGTTCTGCGGCGTGACGTAGGAGTCGAACCAAGTGGGGAGCTGGCGGTGCCAGACGAAATTGTGGCCGCGCATCTTCATGCCGTTCCGCTCGGCGAAGTTGACGAGGTAATCGGCGTCGTCGAAGAAGAAGGTGGTGGGCGTGGGGCGGAGCGGGCCGAACTTGAACTCGGTTTCGGCGACGAGGATGGACATTTGCTGCTTAACGAGCGCGGTGTAGGCGGCGTCCCGCTTGAGAGTCGCGGCGTGGACGCAGCAGCCGACGAGGAGATTGCGGGAGGAGGAGGCGGCTTTGAGAGTGGGTGATTGGGTCGACGCGGGCTGGGCTTGCGCGAGATTTTTGATCGGCAGCGCGGCGAGGCTGGTGGCTGCGGCGGTTTGCGCGAGGAACTGGCGGCGGGTCGGGCGGCGATGCGAGAGTGCCATGGAAGCCATGATTGCAGAGGAAACGGCGAACGGATTTCGCAGTGGCTGATAAACTTATGGCTGTGCAGGCGGCCGGGCGATCGCTGCCGCGCGGGCTTCGGTTTCGCGCGGGGGAGGAAAGTCCGAACTCCGCAGGGCAGTGTGCCGGATAACGTCCGGGATCGGAGCGTGAAGGCTCCGAGACGGCCAGTGCAACAGAAAACAAACCGCCTCCGCGCAAGCGGCGGTAAGGGTGAAACGGTGGGGTAAGAGCCCACCGCGTCTGCAGTAATGCGAACGGCACGGTAAACCCCACACGGAGCAAGACCAAATAGGCAGGGAGTCCGTTCGCTTCTCTTCAGGCGGCGGCGCGCAGCGGCCCGCTGCGTTCAGGCGAAGAGAGCACTGGGTTTAGGCCCAGGCGGCTGAAACCTGCGGGTAGGTTGCTGGAGCGGCGCAGCAATGCGTCGCCTCGAGGACTGATCGCTAGAACAGAATTCGGCTTACGGGCCGCCTGCACAAAATAGCGAGTCAGCGAGTTAGCGAGTTAGCGACGGCGGCCCACACCGAGGTGGTGTTCCATGTCCCCCGCTGACTTGCTGACTTGCCTAGTGGGATTCCAGCCCACCATTGTGGAATGGCCCGTGGCGTGCTTTCCCTTAGACTTTTCTTAATATGTCCCGCGGTATCGGTCGTCTCCCCCTTCGTTCCTTTTTTGCTGCGCTGTTGAGCGGTGTATCCGCACTCTGTATCACCGGTTGCGGGATGGGAACCGGAGCGGCTCCGAACCCCGTGCCACTGACCGTAAACGGCCGGGTCCACGGTGGACAGCAGGCGGTTGTGGGCGCGCAGATTCAGCTGTACGTGGCGGGCGATGCAGGCAACGCGAGCGCGTCGTCTCCACTGCTGAATACGACGGTGCTGAGCGGCGACGATGGCGGTTTCTCGATTACCGGAGACTATAGCTGCCCGTCGTCGACGTCGCAGGTGTATTTGGTGGCGACGCAGGGCAATCCGGGACTGGGTGCGGGCGGCAACAATCCTGCGCTGGCGATGATGGCTCCGCTGGGAAGCTGCGGCAATCTGTCGCCGACGCAGTTCATCTGGATCAATGAGGTGACGACAGTGGCCGCGGCGTACACGCTGGCGCCGTTCAGCGCCGACATCACGCACATCGGATCGAGCGCAACGAACTATGCGGGAGCTGGAAACACCCAGAGCGGACTGGCGAATGCGTTTTTGAATGCGGGGCTCATCGTGGATACATCGACGGGCAATGTGCCCGCGGCGCTGCCGAGCAACCTGACGACAGAGACGGGGAAGATTTATGCGCTGGCCGACGCGGTGGCGGCGTGCATCAATTCGGCGGGCGCGAGTTCGCCGGGTTGCAGCGCACTGTTTACAGCGGCGACTCCGAGCGGCGGCAGTGCGCCCACCAATACGTGGGACGCACTGATGAATATCGTGAAGAATCCCGCGAACAACGTCGCTGGCGTGTATGGCGCGATTGGATCGACGCCGCCGTTTGCGACGACGTTGACCAAAGCGCCGAATGACTGGACGCTCAGTCTCACAGTGAGCGGCGGGGGCGTCGCGACGCCGACCAGCCTGGCCGTCGACAGCCAGGGCAATGTGTGGGTGGCCGACTACAACGGCGCGGTGAGCGCGTTCAGCCCGCAGGGAACCCCGCTGACTGGAAGCCCCTTCGGCAACACGTCGATTCTGGGCGAGGACTTTGGCCTGGCGGTTGATCCGAGCGACAACGTGTGGGTGACCGTGGAACAGACCCCGTACCACAGCAACAACACCGAAGGATCGCTGGTGCGCTTCTATGGCGCTTCGTCGGGAGCGCAGTTTGGGACCTCGACGGTCTTCAGCGACAACACGATCAATTTTCCGTACGCGGTTGCGGCAGACAGCAGCGGCAACATCTACATCGCGAACAATACGGTGCTGGCCAGCAGCGGAGGAACGAACGCGGTGCGGCTGGATCCGGCAACGAGCACGTACACGCAGCTTGCCGGACAGGGCATGGTGGGAGGCGCGACCGCTCTGGTGCCGGACGGCTCCGATGGAACGTGGATCACCAGCACCACCGACTACAGCGTGACGCACATCAACGCCGATGGAAGCCTGGCCGCCGTGGTGGACTGCTGCGGACCAACCTCCGCCGTGGCGCTGGATACCAGCGGCAAGGTGTGGATGGCGAACTCGATCGATTCGAGCGACAGCAATGACGATGCGGATACGGGATCGGTGGCGCTGCTGAATGCAGACGGATCGATTGTGCAGGACTACATCACGGCCGGCGGCATCACCAATCCTTCCGGGTTGGTGCTGGATGCGGCAGGCGATGTATGGATCTCGAACCTGCATACGAAATCCGGATCGGGCACGAGGTATGAGACCATCTCGGAGCTGGCGGGCGTGCCCTCGGGCAACGCCGGAACGGCCATCTCGCCCAGCACCGGCTACGGTCTCGATGCGCAGATGCTTCTCCCCTACGGTCTGGCGATCGACCCCAGCGGAAACGTCTGGGTTTCTAACAAAGGCGGCAACGATCTGGTGATGTTCTTCGGGCTGGCAGCGCCGACGAAGACGCCGATGCCGGTGACGCCGACGGCTCCGTAGGAACAAATCACATCGCTTCCTTCCAGCCGATGCCGATGAGCAGGCGGTTCATGGGGAAGCTTGTCGCGAAGCCGCAGATCATGCCGATCTGCATCATGAGCCAGTAGCGCGGGTCGAAGGCCGTGAGGTGCGGCGCCGTGAAAAGCTTGAAGTAGACCAGCGCCATCCAGGCATACATGCCGATTTGAAAGGCAAGGATGGAGAGCGTGTCGGCCTTGATGGCGGCGGCGATGGCGCCGCCGCGGGTGAGGTCGTCGCGCATGGGCTTGATGGCGAAGTACTGAAAGACGATGCCGAGCAGCCATGCCGCGATGAAGTCGACGATGTAGCTGGTCCACAGGACGGAGCCGAGGAGGACGAGGCCGGCCGCGGCGACGGCGAACTCCGCGACGATGTCGGCGAGCATGCAGCCGGCGCCGCAGTGGCTGGTGCCGACGGCAACCTGCGCGGCGGTAGGGCCGTCATGCTGCGGGTGGTGCGATCCGCTCTGCTGGGCCTTGCGCGTGTAGCGGCGTCCCGTAGTGAGATAGGCCCAGACCGCAAAGACGCTGCAGTACAGCGCTGTCAGTGGCCAGACAATATTCATCACCTGCATCGACTGCGGATGCTTTGCTTCGTCCAAAAGAATGAATGCGGCGCAGAGAAAGGCGACTCCGATTGAAACCCACGCGATGGTGACCACCCGAGAGAGCCTCCTATATGGTTGGATTCAGGATGATCTTGTGCAGTCCACCGCGCCTGAGGGATGCGACGATTTCGCGGCGTGAGCAGAGCGCCGGCGTTGTAACGAACGCGAAGCTGCGCGCGGCGGCGATGCGGACGGTTGTGGCCGCCGCAGCCTTCGGCCTGGCCTGCAACGCACGGGCAGCAGCCTCGCAAACGACAACGAACACGCGCCGATCGTTTGAAATGCTGACGCGGCGTATGGACGTGGATGTGGACGGAGCACCGCGCGCCTATGGACCTCCGGGGACCGATACGCTGGACTACCTTCGCAATGCGCACTCCATGGGAGTGCTGAGCGCGCCGGTGGTCGGATATCTCACCGATGATGCGCATCGCCCCATTGTGCAGGGGCCGACCGATCCGGCGCCGGGATACTACGTTTCGCAGACGGCCTATGAGGATGACTCGGTGGGGGACGAACGCAGCCCGCGCCGGTATGTGGATGCGACGAAGATCAACTATGTGGTGCTGGGCAATCGCGCACGGAAGATGGGAGCGCGGCTGGGGGACTTTGTGGCGGTGTATTCGAAGCGCACACGGAGGTCGGTCTTCGCGATCGTCGGCGATTCGGGCAATCCCTCGGGCGATGAGGGATCGTTGCACCTGCTGCAGGCGCTCGGCTATCCGTTTCGAAATGGAAAGACATACGCGGTGGCAGATCCGGAGATCGTGATTCGTTTTTATCCGGAATCGAATGCCGAGCGGCTCTTCTTTCGCAAACAAAGCGACCTGGATGCCGCTGCGATGCGGCTGGGGCTGAGCCGCGCGTTTTCGCCGGACGCGCTGGCGCATATTCCGAGGTCCTGATGAGTGGAGTCGGCAAACGGTCGCTTGTCGTTGCGGCTGCCTGCGTGGCGGCTGCGGGAATGATTCTTTTCGCGCACAGCTCCCACGCCGCAAAGGACACGCCTGCGCCGCAGCCGGGAACGACGCAGTTTTATGAGAGCCAGGTCAAGCCGATCTTTCAGTCCAACTGCTACCGGTGCCACTCCGGTTTCAATCATCGCGGTGGGCTGCAACTGGATACCAAGGAGCACATCCTGCGCGGCGGCAAGAATGGACCGGTGATTGTGCCGGGACATCCGGAACAGTCGTTGCTGCTACGACTCGTGCAGCATCAGGGACCCGCGAACGACCCGATGCCGATGCCGCCTAAGAGGAAACTCTCGGATGCGGACATCGCTACGATTGCGCGATGGATCCAGGCGGGAGCGTTGATGCCGGACGTGGGAACGAACTAACGCCGCACGGTACGAAAGTAGTAAACAGTGACGATAATTTTTGGGATGTTCGCCGAGCGACGGTAAAAATTGCTTCCACTTATGTAATTTTTTGCATCATACGTGGCAAAGAGGTTCTACTATTAGGACGCACTTAACCGTCCTGATTCCTCCTCCAACTCAGAACGGTACATCCCCGGCTCGCAAGGTGAGTTTTCCGGGGCAACGGCGGTCCTTTCGCATGATCGACATCCATAGCTTCGCACTTCCTGGGTTCGTCTCGCAGGCCACGTTTGCGCTGACACTCGCGCTGCTGGCCTGGAGCGACTCACGGACGCGCGGAACGCGGTGGCTGGCGGCGGCGTGCGGGTTGCAGTTGCTGACGACGGTCTCGCGCGCGATCCTTCCGGTTCCGCTGCGGGTGTCCGAGAACCTCAGCGCGTGCATTCTGGTGCTGGTGTTTTTCCTGATGTATATGGGGCTGCGCTGGTTTGTCCTGCGCATCCGGCTTTCGACGATGAACGGGCCGCTGGCGCTGAGCGCGGCGATGACCACGATCCTTTCAGTGGGTGTGATGCACCCGGGAGCGGAGCTGATGGCGGCGCGGGGAGCGTCGCTGATCGTGCTGGCGGCGACGATCTATATGCTGCTGCGGCCGCGGATCAAGTCACTCACCGATCCGGGACGGATCGTGGCAGTGCTGGTGCTGTTTACGATGGGCACCGTCGCCTTCCGCGTGGTGCTGGGCGCGAGCCGGCTGGGCGACAACGTTCGCTGGAACACATTCGGGCACGATCTCTCGATGGTGGCGTTCACGCTTCTGGGTTTCTCGTTTATCGGGATGTATGTGGCGGAGACGAAGCGCCGGCTGCACGAGGAGACCCGTCTGGACTCGCTGACGGGATTGCATAACCGCCGCGCGTTTGAAGAGATGGTGCAGCGTGAGGTGCAGATTGCGGGGCGCGACAATACGCCGTTGACGCTGCTGATGATGGACCTCGACCACTTCAAGCAGCTGAACGATACCTGGGGCCATGCGCTGGGCGATCGCGCGCTGCGAACGTTCGGCGGCGTGCTGCTGACGGTGACGGGAAGCGGCGACGCGGTGGCTCGGCTGGGTGGCGAGGAGTTTGCGATTCTGCTCCCCGGACGCTCGGCGCGTAGTGCCGTCTCGCTGGCAGAGCGGCTGCGGGCGACCGTCGAAGGCCTGCGGCTGAGTGAGGGCGATGAGCTGATCCGCTTCACGGTGAGCGTGGGCTTGAGCTCGCTGCAGCCCGGCGAGCTGGGCTTCGAGCCGATGCTGCGCCGCGCGGACCGTGCGCTGTACAAGGTAAAGCGCTCGGGACGCAATCGCGTTCTGCTCTCCGAGGCCGATACGTCGGCCATTCCGCCGGCGCGCTCCCTGCCGGAGCTCGAGACCGCTGCCGGAGCAGCGCGGACCCGCCGCGTGCGCGAGTTCGCCAGTTAGACACTCCCCACATCCCTTGTAGTGTTCCGACGCGAACCTCGCGCCCGCGCTCCCGTCGTTCGCCTCGCGGTGGGGCTTCGAACTACACTGAGACTGTCTATGTCTGAGTCTGAATCCAAGGCGCTTCCTGAGGTCGATCTGTCCAGCCCGCCTGCCGAAAACATGGTGCGCGTCACCTTCCGCCCTGAAAACAAAACGGTCGAGTTTCCCTTCGGCTCGCTGCCCTATGACGGCCACGGCGAACCCATGAGCATTCTGGATGTCGCCGAAAACTATGGCATCTTTCTCGACCACGCGTGCGGCGGAGTCTGCGCCTGCACAACCTGCCACGTGCATGTGATGGACGGCGCCGATGGCCTGTCCGAGCCCGAAGAGAAGGAGCTGGACCGGATGGACCTCGCGCCCGGGCTGCAGCTCAATTCGCGGCTCGGATGCCAGGCAGTCATCGAGAAGCCGGGCAACTATGTGGTTGAAATTCCTGCGTGGAACAAGAACTACGTGCAGGAAGGCAAGCCTGCGGCAGCCGTAAAACCGTAGAGCGGCGGGAGACTGCTTCGGCGGCTCGCCGCGCAACGCCGGGCGGCGTCCCGTGTCTTTAATGGAGAGCAACATACCAAGGACGGCGCGGGTGTGCCGTCCTCCCAGGGACCTGCCGGCATGAATCGATCTGCGCTTCGAAGCTCTTTTCTGTGTCTTCTCCTTGTAGCGATGGCTGCTTTTTCCGCGAGTTCGCGGGCGCAGACGGGCGTCTATGGCATGTTCAGCGCGGGACATTACTCCGGCATCGGCGTGGGCTATGGGACGGCTCCGGACCAGAGCGGCGGCATGACCGCGCGCGGCGGAACCTTCGGCGTCTACGACAACTTCGCTCCGTTCGGTCCTGTGCGCTTCGGCGGCGATGCGCGATTCTTCATCCAGAACAGCGCCAACTCCACGACCTATGGAAACAAGCTGGCCGGCTTTCTGTTCGGTCCCCGGCTGGAGATTGCGCCACCTCCGCCCATTCCGCTGAAGCCCTACATCCAGCTCGAGATCGGCGGTGTGGGAACGAACAACGGAACGAGCACCAGCAAGTCGACCTCGTTCGCTTACCAGGTGAACGGCGGCGTAGACTTCACCGTTCTCCCGCACCTCGACATCCGCGGCGAGTACGGCGCGGGACAGCTCACGTCGATCAACAACACCAACCACACGCTGCAGGAGTTCGGCTTCGGGCTGGTGCTGAGGCTGTAGCTCTCAGTTTTTGACCGTCATCGCGTCGGAGTCTACAGCTTTCTTGCCGGTGATTCCTTCGAGTGCGGTCAGCACGCCGCGGTAGTCGTTTTTGCTGCACTGCATGGCGAACCCGCCCTTCTTGTCGCCGTCGGCCCATGTCAGTCCGACGTAGTGCTTCTTCGATTTTGTCAGAGCCATCAGCGCGCCGATACCGAAGGAAACGACAGCAAGCCCGATGGCCGCGCCGACCCGGCGGTGAACGTCCTGCCCGTAAGAGATCTCTGTGACCGCAGCGGCCGGGATTGTGACAACATCATCCTTGCCGAGATGGAGCCGGATCTGATTGGGATCAATAATGAGCTCGGCGGATGTTCCCGCTTTGACCTGTTGCACGGAACCACCGTCATAGATGACTTTGTAGCCGTTGTCTCCGCCATGAGCCGCGAAGGCGAAGGTAGGGACAAAAATACACAGAATTGCAGCTAAGACTCGTTTGACCAAAATGCTCTCCTTGGGAAGTCGAGCCTTTATATAAGTCTGAGCGCGACAGAGCAATTCATTTTTCGCGAGTACAGAATCGCCAACGTAACCGGTTGCGGGTCGCGTCTCACTTGGCGTCCGGATCCATCAGGCTCAGGCCGGTTGCGGCGTCGTGCCTCTTCCGGAGCGTGACCGGATCCGCAGTGACGAAGACCTCCAGCAGAGGGCGCACGTGCGCGCTGAGAAAGTGGCCGCCCAAGGTGTGACCGTCCGGAAATGCGACGACGCAATGCATATGCACGGCGGGCTTGCCATCCAGCTCGGCAATGTCGCCGATCAGCGAAACCACCTCCACCTGCGAATCCACCGGGATCACGCGATACATTCTGCGCTCGGGGTCATAGAAGCCCAGGCGAGCGTCGCGGAGCGCTCCGATGGCGGTGAAGTGGGCGCTGTGGATGTGATATTGCGCGGCGAACTGCGTGAGACCGGCGTAGGGATCGTCGCCGTCGCGGAAGATCACGGCATAGTCGTTCGGGCCCTTGCCGCTTGAGAGCGCCTTCACCCGCATGCCTGGTGCGGAACCGTGCGGGCCGGTCTCCGTGGGCGAAATGTATTGCGCCTGCTGCGCCATGCCGCAAGCTGCGGTGAGCGAAACAAGCAGGATCGACTGCGCGAGAGATTTCGCTGCGAATTTCATTGGATGAGGCTCCTTCAGAACCGGAGAACCTCACCACACTACCGCTAAAGAATGGTGCGCACCAAACGCCGCACCAGCTCGGTGGTCGCGCCGTAGACGAGATGCGTCGCCAGCGGATTGGCCAGCGAGCTGACGGGATATTGATCCGGCCACTTGCCGAGCCCCGCAGCCGGCACACCGAAAAGGTCGGCCGTGGCGAACAGCACGCCGCCGAACGTAGTGCCGAAGCCCGAGCGCGTGACCGGGCAGAACTCCGCCAGCGCGCCGTAGAGGCCGCCCATGACCGCGCCCATGCTGTAGTGGACGATCGGACCGCCGACCTCGCGCTGCTCATGAGTAAGGTGCTGGCCGCCGGTGACGGCCTCGGTAATCTTGTCGGCGGCCTTCATGGTGGCGTCCTCGCCGTCGGACTGGGCCTCGAGGAGCCTCTTCTCCGCCGAAGTCTCCACGGCGTCGGAGAGTTTTTTGCCCAGAGTTCCGCTGAACTCATTCATCACCCAGGCTGCCGCGAGACCTCCGGCCACGCCCGCCAAAACTCCGCGCACTAGATGCCTGTCTGCCATACGCCGTCACTCCAATCTGGTGTTTGCGCTGCCCGTGCATTCAATGGGTTGGATGCGAGACGAGGTCTAACGGAAGGTCTTTCAGCGGCGGTGATGAAAACGGCTTCGGGGAGCGAATGCCAAATAAGTCAATAAGACACCGAAGGCCCGCTCTGTTGAGCGGGCCTTTGGTGTCTCGCCAGTCCGGCGTGTGCATATGTTGGTGAAGAGTGTTTGACTCGCGGACGGTCTCTGCGCGAAGCGTTTCGTCTTGACGTCCGCGCAGGGCTCAGATGCGCATGGGCATGAGGATGTAGCGGTAGCGCGTGTCTTCGTTGCCGTCCTCCGGGCGCATCTGGCCGGCGGACTGCGCGTCCTTGAACTCGAGACGAACCTCACCGGTTTCGCCCGTAGCCCGCAGGAAGTCGATGAGGTACGCGCTGTTGAAGCCCACCACGAGCGGATCGTAGTTGTACGGCGTCTCGATGATGTCTTCGGACTCGCCCGAATCAGTGGACTGCGCGCTCAGCTTGAGCTCGTTCTGCTCCAGGCGAATCTTGATCGCACCCGAGCGCTCGTCGGCGAACTGGGCGACGCGCTGCAGCGAGCTCATCAGGTCTTCGCTGCGCACGATGACGAACTTGTTGTTGTCGCGCGGCAGCACGGCCTCGTAGTTGGGGAACTGGCCCGTCAACTTGCGTGACGTCAGCACGCGGCCGCCGACCTTGAAGAACAGCGTCTGGTCGTCGTCGGCAAACTCGATGAACTGCGGCGATTTGTCCTTGTTCGGTTCCATATTCGCAAGCAGACCGTTGAGCTCGGCGAGCGCCTTGCGCGGAATGAGCGTCTTCTTTTCGCCGGAGATGCCTTCGATCGGTTCGCCGGTCTTCTCGATGTGGGCGAGGCGGTGGCCGTCGGTGGCGACCATCGCCATCGACTCCGCCTTCAGCACCAGCAGAGCGCCGTTCAGCGTGTAGCGCGACTCCTCGTTCGAAATTGCAAAGATCACCTTCGCGATCATGTTGTGCAGCGTGACCGCGTTGATCTTGAAGCCGCCCGCCGCCGGGAACTGCGGCACCTGCGGAAAGTTCGCGCGCGCCATGCCGACCATCTTGGTGTTGGAGCGGCCGGCGCGGATCTGCACCCAGTGGTTGTCCATCAGCTTGATGGAGATGTCGCCCTCGGGCAGCAGCTTGATGTAGTCGTACAGCTTGCGCGCGGGGATGGTGCACGCGCCCGGCTTCTTCACCTTGGCTGCGCAGCTGGTGTGCAGCGACTGGTCGAGGTCGGTCGCCGTAATCGTGAGCCGGTCGTCACTCGCCTCGAAGAGAAAGTTCGAGAGGATTGGAATCGTCGTCTTGCGCTCGACGACGGACTGCGCCGCGGTGAGCTCGCGCAGCAGCTCTGCGCGAGAGACCGTGATCTCCAGGTTGCCGGTGGGCGCTGCGGCGACGTCGGGCGTAAGGCTGGCACTGGACACGGTGGGTTCTCCCTGGCGATGCGTCTGCCCGCGGTTTTCGGAGACACTCCGGGCGGGCAGGTGTGAGTTGAGAATGATTCTAGGGCGAGGGAGGCACTTCGCGCGAGGGCCAACATCTGTGCATAACAAGGGCGGTGTTGTGCGAGGTTCGTACCTCTGCAGTGAGCCTGCTTTCCGCCCCGCACGGCTGCAAGGAAGAAGACTACTTTTAAAACCCTTAAAGAAAGAGAAAACAAAGTCGTAGCCGTCGTTGTGCGTGGAAGAGTGGATAAGGCGTCCGAAGTCGCGAATGGAGCCGGAAAATCGGCGTCCCGGGTTTCTAAAACGTCGACGCGCCGATTGCGAGACGCGGAGATCGCGGTGCGATGCTGAGATTCGACCCGCGTTTTTCCCCGTTCCCCACAAGCCGCGCCGCTCGCTGCTGAGAAAGCATGGTTCGGTCTGTGGGCAAAGCGGATTCATGCAGCACTGACGCGTGGACGCGCTGTCCCGCAATCTCAACAGGTGCACCAGCTTTGCCTAGGAAATCGCGGTTTGGTCCGCGTGGAATCGCAGAATCGCCACGGCGCCAGGAACAAAAGCAAAGGCCGGCGGGAGTATTCGCCGCGCGGCCTGAGATTTCCGGGAGATTTTTCTATTCGTCAGTAACGGCTGTAGCCGCCACGGCCGGATCCACGCCCCGGACCGCGACCGGGCCCACGTCCGCGGCCCCGGCTGTAGCCGCCGCGATCGCCGTAGCTCGAACGCTCCTCTTCGGGGGGAATGCGATAGCCCTCGGGATAGAGCACGACGAAGCGGCGCGGTCCTTCGCCGGAGCTGGCCGTCTGCAGGCCGGAGTCGCGGAGAAAGAGATGCAGCATCCGGCGCTCGCGGGAGCTCATCGGAGGGAAGCTGTAGGGACGTTCGGTCTCGTCGACGCGGTCGATCGCGTTGTCCGCCAAGCGGCGCAGATGCCGAACGCGGGCGGCCTTGTAGCCCTCGGCGTCGAAGGAGATGCGATCATGCTCCTCCGGTTCGAGGCGGAGAACCTTGGCGGCAATGTGTTCGAGGGCGCGAAGGAGTTCACCGTCCCGGTCGAGCAGAAGGCCGGCGTCAGGACCTTTACATTCCACGTAGATGTCGCGGCGCTCGAAGCCGTCAGGATCGGCGGCGCCGGCGCCGGCGGTGATCCTGTACTTGAGCCGAAGACCTCCGGTGGAGGTCAGGATGCGCATGAGGGAGGCTACTTTTTCCGCCGCCTGGGCGAGGTCTTCCATAGGGGTTAGGGTCCTCAGGAGAGATCGATAGAGGGTACGGCCATTGATGCAAGCGTTGCCGCCGGACGTTCACGCCCGCCGGAACTGAATGGTGCAGCGCCGTCTGAACGAAGTCCGACATGGATCGCGTCGTACTCGAAACGACATTTTCCAGTATCGCTCAAACTCCTCGCAAGCCGCACCTTCAGCGCCGTCCCTGGATGGTTTTTTGCACGGCCTTATTCTTCGCCTTGGCTTGAGCTCGCTGCAACTGGATCTCCCGCATCTCACGGCCAATCGCCGTGCGGTTCAGGATGAGTTGCTGGCCGACCATGATGAAGTTGCCTACGTTCCAGTAAAGAGCGAGACCGGCCGCGTAGTACCAGGTCCAGTAGCCGGAGAAGGCTGGCATCAGGAAGGCCATCATGCGCTGCTGGGCCGGATCGACACCGGGCGAAGGCGTGTAGAACTGCACCAGAAAGCTGGTGACGACCATGACGATCGGCAGGATGTGCCAGGGGTCCGGCTGCGAGAGGTCGTGGATCCAGTAAAAGTGCGCCTGGCGCAGCTCGACAACCTTCTCCATCATCTCGAAGAAGGCGAACAGCAGCGGGAACTGCACCAGCGTCGGGATGCAGCCGCCGAACATTGAGACCCCATGCTTCTTCTGCAGGTCCATGATCTCGGCGTTCATCTCCGCCATCTTCGGATCGGTGGGCTTGGGGTTCTTGTACCTCGCCTTGATCGCGTCGATCTGCGGTTGAATCCGCTGCATCTTCAGCATGCCCTTCATGCCCTGCAGACGCAGCGGCACCAGCAGCATGTAGATGAGGAAGGTAAAGAGCACGATCGCCCATCCCCACGAGTAGTCGTGGGCGCCGCGCGCGGCCGGGTTCGATGGAGCGATCCAGGTATGAACGGCCTGCAGGCCAAGGAAGAGATATTTGGCGAACGGTCCCCAGAAGCCGAAGTTCAGCAGCGGCTCGAGCGAGTATCCGTCCACGGTCTTGATGGTCTTCAGCAGGCTCAGGTTCTTGGGCCCGACGAAGATGCGTTCCTGGTTGTGTCCGGAGACGTCGCCGACAGCCGCGCCGATGACCGCAAGCTGCACATCCTTGCCGGCGGGCTTGCCCGCGGCGCGCAGCAGATCGTTCAGCGGAAGCTCGTTGTGCAGCGTTACCAGCGTCGCCGTCTGCGGATGGTCCGGCAGTATCGTGGCGGCAAAGTACTGGTCGCTCACGCCGGCGAAGTCGAACGGTCCATTGAGCGTCGCGCCGCCGCTAACCTTCTTGGAGGCGGTGTGGTCGTCCTTGCCGTTCTGCATGGTGTCGACCGAGGTGTCGGAGGGATAGTGGCTGCCGCGGATGCGTGCCGTCACCAGATCGCCCATGCCCGCAGGCCACTCCAGCAGAGCGCGCACGGGGCTGCCGTTCTTCAGCACCACCGTGTCGGCGTGGATCAGATAGCCCTGCCCGAAGGTGAAGGTCTTGGTGACGTCGAGACCGTTCGCTGCGTAATGAAAGGAGAGGCTGGCCGGCGCGGAGAGTGACCCTGTCGCCGACGGAACGTACATGGCGTTCGCGAGCTCTTTGGTGAGCGCCGGGTCGTACGTGTACAGCGACATCGGATAGCCGAACTTCGCCGACGCCACGTGATCCACCAGATCCAGCGGCTTGCCGTCCTCATCCAGCTGGCGCTTCAGGATCCACGAGATCACCTGCCCGCCGCGGTTGGAAAAGGTGATCCGGTACAGCTCGTTCTCGACCACCGTGGTCGTCTCGCCCGTCGCCTGAACGGCCGGCGCTGCCTTGGCCGCCTCACGGGCAGCCGCAGTCTGTGCCGCCGACGGAGCGTTGGTCTGGGATCCGGTCTGCGCCGCGGTCTGGTTCGCGCTTTGTGTCGCTGTTCCGGAGGCGCTCTGCTGCGCCGGCGGCGGACTCGTCTTGGAGCGCCAGTACTGGATACCGAAGACGAGGCCCATCATTACGACCAACATGACCAGGAACGAGCGGTTGTCCTGGCTGCCGGCGCCGCCTGCATTGGGATTACGAAATTCTGCCAAGTGAAGAAGTTCCTATCGTTGCATCCCCGCGTTCGGCGCGGAGTTCGCTATTGTCCATGGTAAATGAGTACGTTGGAGGGCCTTCCCTTGTTTCCGAAGTTTCACGGAACCGGATCCAGCCCGCCTCTGCTGAACGGGTGACATCGCGCCACCCTCCGCAACGCCATCCACCCGCCGCGAAGCCATCCGTGCCGCACCACGGCCACATACGCATACTCGCTGCAGGTCGGAAGATACTTGCACTGCGACACCGCAGCCGCATGCAGCAGCGGCGAAAGCACGCGCCTGTACGCGCCCAGCAGCCCAGACGCAACCCGCTCGCGCCGCTCCTGCGCATTCATAACGCCGCCGCACGGCCACGCTGGCTCGCCGTGGCGCCGGGGCGCTTCTCCGCCGCGGCCTCGACGCTCCGTGCCTCGATCGATCGGAAGATCGTCTGCACCTCGCGCTCGATGACCGCAAACTCCGCCTCCAGCACGCTGCGCTTCGGATGCAGCACCACGTCCACCGGCGCCGACAACAGCGGCAGTGCGGCCCGCACCGCCTCGCGCAGCCGGCGCTTGATGCGATTACGCGCCACGGCCTTGCCCAGGGCCTTCGGCACCGTCAGGCCAATGCGCGGCCCCCTCGTCTCCGAGCGCGCCACGGCGTCGGCATCGCGCAGCGCGAAGAACCACGCCATCTGCCGGCCGAACTGCTTGCGGCCTGCCTTGTACACGCGCTGGTAGTCCGCATGTTTGCGCAGCCGGAAATCGGTCGAGGTGGTCATCGTTCAAGCGCCCACGCGCCAGACACAGAAACGCGCCCTGGAGGAAAACCCTCCGGAGCGCGCGTTGCGAAGAAAAGCCCTGAAATCTTCGCGAGCTGAAGAAAGCGCTCGCTTATAAGAACTGCTATAAGGCTCGAAACAACTCTCGCAAAAAAGTTAGTCGCGGAAGCCGGCCGAGACCGCAATCTTGTGGCGGCCCTTGGCCCGGCGGCGGCTCAGCACCGCGGCGCCCGCCTTGGTGGCCATGCGGCTCAGAAAGCCGTGGACCTTGCTCCGGCGGCGGCGATTCGGTTGAAAGGTGCGCTTAGGCATCGTCGTATCCTGTTCTCAAAAGTCTTGTAAGGCGTCTCTGCTGCCTGCTACGCTCCTCTGCCAAGAGGGCTCTCGATGCTCTTCGCTTCGCGGGCTCTCCACCCACAACGCAAACGCATATGGCAGCAACTATTGAGTATACCGAAGTATGCTTCCGCGGGCAATCGTTTCGTGA
>Ga0335075_10006164_pt1 | contig 18538 bp, 16 predicted proteins | sample Lox_Sample_24_FD_206723 | JGI IMG/M metagenome (GOLD analysis project Ga0335075, IMG submission 206723) | Soil microbial communities from Loxahatchee National Wildlife Refuge, Florida, United States - Lox_Sample_2.4 | ecosystem: Environmental > Terrestrial > Soil > Wetlands | place: USA... | reverse complement strand
GACCGCCGCCAAGGCCGCGGTCGCGGCCGGCCGAGTACAGGTGACTGTCGTCGAATTCCGCCCGCGAGGCGTCGCCGAGGACCCGCCCGACGACGATGATCGCCGTGCGCCGGATACCGTGGCGTCGCACCTCGCCCGCCAGGTCGGCCAGGCGGCAGCGCAGCACGACCTCGTCCTGCCAGCTGGCCCTGGCCACCACCGCCGCCGGGCAGTCAGCGCCGTAGAAGGGCAGCAGCTCGGCCGCGACCTGGTCGATGTTCTGCACCGCGAGGTGCAGCACGAGCGTGCAGCCGGTCGCGGCGAGCGCCGCGAGCTCCTCACCGGGCGGCATCGGCGTCGCCCGGGCCGCGGTCCGCGAAAGGATCACGGTCTGCCCCACGCCCGGCAGGGTCAGCTCCTGGCGCAGGGCCGCCGCCGCCGCGGCGAACGCGGGCACGCCGGGCACGATCTGCCAGGGCACGCCCGCCACGTCGAGCCGCCTGGCCTGCTCCGCCACCGCGCTGAAGATCGACGGGTCGCCGCTGTGCAGCCGGGCCGCGTCGGCGCCCGCGCGGTCCGCCGTCACCAGCTCGGCGACGATGGCGTCGAGGTCGAGGTCGGCGGTATCCACCAGCCGCGCGTCCGGGCGCGCGCCCGCCAGCACTTCGGCCGGGACCAGGCTCCCGGCGTAGAGGACGACAGGGACGGCCGCGATGAGCCGCTGGGCGCGGACCGTCAGCAGGTCCGGCGCCCCCGGGCCTGCCCCGATGAAGTACACAGTCATTGCTTGGTGACCTGCCATTGGGTGACGGGAAGGGCGGGCCGCCAGGTAGTGAAGCTGCCCAGCGGCTCAAGATAGCTGACCGCCACCTTAACCAGCTGGCCGCCCTCGGCCCGCTGCCACCGGTGCAGCAGCGACTCCGACTCGACCGTGACCGCGTGCGCGACCAGGCCTCCGCCCGGGCGCAGGCCGGCCAAGCAGGCCTCGAGCACTCCGTCGGCGGTCAGCCCGCCGCCGATGAAGACGGCGTCCGGCGCGGGCAGGCCGGCCAGCGCGGCCGGGGCGGCGCCGTTGATCACCGCAAGCCCCGGCACCCCGAGCGCGGCCGCGTTCCTGCTCACCCGCGCGGCCCGGTCCGGCCGGGGCTCGACCGCGACCGCCCGGGCCAGCGGGTCGACCCGCATCCACTCGATGCCGATGCTGCCGCTGCCGGCCCCGACATCCCACAGCAGCCGTCCCGGGCCCGGCCGGAGCGCCGCCAGTGCCAGCGCCCGCAGCTCGCGCCGGGTGATCTGGCCATCGGTCTCGTAGGCGTCGTCGGGCAGCCCGGGGACCCGCGACGTGGCCACCGCGCCGGCGTCAGGCCGGGCGGAGACCGCGAGCACGCACAGGTCGTCGAAGCCGGTCCCGCTCAGCTCGGCGGCCGGACGCGGGTGAGTCACCCGCTCGGCCGGGCCGCCGAGCTGCTCGAGCACGGTCAGCTCGCTCGCCCCCCAGCCGCCGTCGGCCAGCGACCGGGCGACGAGGGCGGGCGTCGTCCGGTCGCGGCAGAGCACCAGCAGGCGGGCGCCCGGCTGGAGGGCGGCCAGCACCGCCTGCGGCGGCTGGCTTACGACCGAGACGACGGTGACGTCCTGCTGCGGCCAGCCCAGCCGCGCGCACGCCAGCGTGACCGAGGACACCGCGGGCAGGATCCGGGTCCGTCCCGGGCCGAGCCGCCGCGCGAGCGTCGCGCCGATCCCGTAGAACATCGGGTCGCCGCTGGCCAGCACGCACAACCCCGGATGGTCGCGCACCAGCTCATCCAGGTTCGGCAGCAGCGGGGACGGCAGCGGGAGGCAGCGGACCCCGAGCTCGGGCAGCAGCGCCAGCTGCCGCGGGCTGCCCGTGATCACCGCCGCCGCGCGCAGCGCGTCCCTGGACGCCTCGCCGAGCCCCGCCCAGCCGTCCGCGCCTATCCCCACCACCGTCACCGGACCGGCGACGTTCTCATCCGCATGCATCCACGGCACCCTATCGCGGGCCGTCCGCGCAGCTCCCGGCCCCTGCGTCGGCCAACCGGGCAGATCGGGCAGGGCCGGTCAGGAGGCCCGGTCGGCCGCGCCCTCCGGCCCGCGCTGGAGGCGGGCCGACCATTTCTCCTCGATGTGGCCGTAGCGCCAGATGAGCATGGCAGCGGCCCAGGTAAAGATGAACATGCCGACGATGACGAAGCCGGCCTTGTTGATGTCGAAGTTGTACATGAAGCCCCAGAAGCCGCTGGTCTGGCTGAGGCCGTGGATCTCCTGCGGGAACAGCCCCAGCGTCTCCACCCCGCCGATGAAGAAGCAGATCGCGACCGACAGGCCGGTGATGGCGAGGTTGTAGTAGACCTTGCGGACCGGGTTGAAGAACGCCCACCCGTAGGCCAGGTTCATGAACAGCCCGTCGGTCGTGTCAAGCAGCGTCATCCCGGCCGTGAACAGGATCGGCAGGCACATGATCGCGTACCACGGGACATGCTGGGAGGCCAGCAGCGCGGTGGTGGCAAGCAGCGCCACCTCCGTGGCGGTGTCAAAGCCCATGCCGAAGACGATCCCGACCGGGTACATCTGCCATCCCCGGCTGATGGACTTCATCCACCGGCCGAAGAAGCGGTAGAAGAAGCCGCGGTTCTCCAGCTGTCGCTCCAGCTCCGCCTCGTCGTAGTCACCGCGTCGCATCGACCGGAAGACCTTGACGATCCCGGCCAGGATCACCAGGTTGAGCAGGCCGATGAGGAACAGGAACGAGGCCGACACGATCGTGCCGAACAGCCCGCCGAACTGCTCGAGGCCGGAGCCGCTGTTCGAGACCGCGCCGAAGACGGTCTTCTCGGCGACGACGATGCCAACCCCGATCGCGACGACGATGGTGGAGTGGCCGAGGGAGAAGAAGAACCCGAACGACAACGGCCGCGGCCTGCCGGTGCCCTGCCGCTCGCCCATCACCTTGCGGGTGGTGTTGTCGATGGCGGAGATATGGTCGGCGTCGAACGCGTGCCGCAGGCCGAGGGTGTAGGCGGTCAGGCTCAGGCCGATGCCCAGCCCCTTGTAGTGGGCGGGCACCACGAACACGATGAAGATGAAGAACCCGAGCAGGTGGAGAAAGAGGATCGCGCCGTACATGGCGATGACCCGGAAGCGCTCCTGCGGTGACATGGCCGTGAACGACTGCCTGATCATCACGGAGATGCCGGGCTTGGACGCGACGGTCTCCGTGGTCATCAACTGCTCCCCTCGGCTGGCAGGGCCGCGCGGAGAGCGCCCCCGGATCTCAAACGAATCCTTCAGAGCGTAGCCACAGATGCGAATCACTTGCAAGTGCGACCCCCTTGTAAATACTGGTTCAGGCCTGCAGGAACACGACAAGTGACGGTCGGGGGTCGCGGTCCGGTGCAGGGCGGCTATCGTGTCTTAGCTGCGCGACCCCGGCGCAGCCGGGCGCCACCCGACGGCGTCCCTGCCGACGGCTCCGGAAGGAGCGGGACCGTGCCCACGACAAGCGGCTCGCTGCTAGTAGCGGGCACCACATCCGACGCCGGCAAGTCCGTGATCACCGCCGGGATCTGCCGCTGGCTCGCCCGCCAGGGGGTGCGGGTCGCGCCGTTCAAGGCGCAGAACATGTCCAACAACTCGATGGTCGCGCCCGACGGGGCCGAGATCGGGCGCGCGCAGGCGATGCAGGCGGCCGCGGCCGGGGTGCCGGCCGAGGCCGCCATGAACCCGGTGCTGCTCAAGCCCGGCAGCAACCTGCGCAGCCAGGTCGTCCTGCTCGGCCGGGCGGTCGGCGAGACCAGCGTCACCGGGTACTGGGGATCGGGGGAGGGGCGGGCCCGGCTGCTCGGCGCCGTGCTCGACGCCTACGACGACCTGCGCTCCCGGTTCGACGTGGTCATCTGCGAGGGAGCGGGCTCGCCGGCCGAGATCAACCTGCGTCGCAACGACATCGTCAACATGGGCCTCGCCCGGGCCAGGAAGCTCCCGGTCATCGTCGTCGGCGACATTGACCGAGGGGGCGTGTTCGCCGCCCTCTACGGCACCCTGGCGCTGCTCGACGCCGCCGATCAGTCGCATCTCAGCGGGTTCGTCGTCAACAAGTTCCGCGGCCACCGGGAGCTGCTCGACCCGGCCCTCACCCAGATCGGCGCGCTGACCGGCCGTCCGGTCCTCGGCGTGCTGCCGTACCTGGACGGGATCTGGATCGACGCGGAAGACGCCGTCGCCACCGAGCGCCCGTACGCCATCCGGCCCGCGGGCGGACGCGGGGCGACGGCGGGGGACATGCTGCGGGTCGCCGTGATCCGGCTGCCCCACATCTCCAACTTCACCGACATCGACGCGCTCGCGCTCGAGCCCGGCGTCGCCGTCCGCTTCGTGACCACCCCGGCCGAGATCGCCGACGCCGACCTGGTCGTCGTGCCTGGCACCAGGGCCACCGTCGCCGACCTGAGCTGGCTGCGCGGCCAGGGCCTGGACGGCGGGCTCAAGCGCCGGGCAGCCGACCGCAAGCCCATCCTGGCGATCTGCGGCGGCTACCAGATGCTCGGCACGGTCATCCACGACGACGTCGAGAGCGCGGCAGGCGGCGGCGCCGGCGGAGACGGCGTCTTCGCCGGCCTGGGCCTGCTGCCGGTGGTTACCCGCTTCGCGGTCGACAAGACCCTCGGCCGCCCGGCCGGGTACGCCGCGTCGATCCCGGTCTCCGGCTACGAGATCCACCACGGCGTGGTCGACGTCCGCGGCGGCGAGCCCTGGTTCGCCAGCAAGCCGGCCGGCCGCGAGCTTGCGGGCAGCGGCAACGAAGGCGGCGGGACGGCGCTCGACGGCTGCCGCTACGGAGCGGTCAGCGGCACCCTGTGGCACGGGATCCTGGAGAACGACGAGTTCCGCCGGGCCTATCTCACCGAGACCGCCCGGCTCGCGGGCCGGAACTTCGCCCCCGCGCCCGGCACCTCCTTCGCCGCCGCCCGGCGGGCGCAGTTCGACACCCTGGCCGACGCGGTCGAAGAGCATCTCGACACCGCCGCCCTGCTCCGGCTCATCGAGCAGGGGCCGACCCCCGGCCTGCCCATCCTCCGGCCGGGACTATGAGGCGCGGTCGCGCGGCCGGAACCGCGAGGCCGGCCGCGATGAGGCCCCGGTGGTGAAGAGAACAGGAACCGCCGGGACACCGGACTGGCCGCTCGCGGGCGGCATCGCCGCCGGAGTACTCGCCGACGCGGTAGCGGGCGATCCCCGTCGCGGCCACCCGGTCGCGCTGTTCGGCCGGGCCGCGACGATCCTCGAGCGCGGCCTCTACGCGGACGCCAAGACCCGCGGCGTGATCTTCACCGCCTGCTGCGAGGCGCTGGCGATCGGCCCCGCGCTGGCGGCCGCCCGGATCACCCGGCGCCGGCCGCCCGCCCGGCTGGCCTGGGCCGGCACGGTTACCTGGGCGGTCACCGGCGCCAGGTCGCTGACCACGGAAGCGGGCCGGGTCCACCGCGCCCTGGCGGCCGGCGACCTGGCCGGCGCGCGCCTCCTGCTGCCGAACCTCGTCGGCCGCGATCCGGCCGGGCTGGACGCGGCCGGCATCGCCCGGGCGGTGGTCGAGTCGGTGGCGGAGAACACCTCCGACGCGATCGTCGCCCCGCTGCTGTGGGGCGCGCTGGCCGGCCCGCCGGGGCTGGCGGGCTACCGGGCCGCCAACACCCTCGACGCCATGGTCGGGCATCACTCGCCGCGCTATGAGCAGTTTGGCTGGGCCTCGGCCCGGCTCGACGACGTGGTCAACTGGGCCCCCGCCCGCGTCACCGCCCTGCTGACGGCGGCCTGCGCCCCCGTCGTCGGCGGCCGCCCGGCCGCCGCCTGGCGGATCGCGCTCGACTACGGGCCCCGGCATCCGAGCCCGAACGCGGGCTGGTGCGAGGCGGCGTTCGCGGGCGCGCTCGGCGTCCAGCTGGGCGGGCCGCTCAGCTACGCGGGCCGGGCCGAGCACCGGCCCGAGCTCGGTGCCGGCCGGCCGGCTGAGCCCGCCGACATCGCCCGCGCCAGCCGCCTGTGCCGGTCCGTGACCGCCGCCGCGACGGCCCTCGCGGCATCCCTGACCCTGGTCCCGCTGGGCTGACCTGGCGGGCGCGGTTCAACCGCGAACCGGACGTCCGACTGCGCTCTTGCCCCCGATCCCGCACCAATCCAGGGGCCGTCCGGCCCCGAATACCAGGCATGAACACGCCATCGGTGGGCCAGCAACCCCACGGTCGCGGCCATTCTGAGGGGCATGGCCACGATCTGGCGGGATTGCTGGCCCAGGTGGCCTGCGGCGACCACGCGGCCTTCGAGGCCGTCTATGACAAGCTTGCGGGGCCGGTGTACGGGGTGGCGCGCAAGGTGCTGCGGGATCCGGCCCAATCGGAAGAGGTCGCGCAGGAGGTCCTGCTCGAGGTCTGGCGCTCCGCCTCCCGGTTCGACCCCGCCCGGGGCAGCGCGGCTGCCTGGGTGATGACGATCGCGCACCGGCGGGCCGTCGACCGGGTCCGGGCCGAGAACGCCGCCACCGCCCGGGAGCAGAAGGCGGCCCCCGACGGCGACACCAGTGAGGACGTCTTCGAGTTGGTGGATATGGCGCTTGACCGCCAGCGGGTGCGGCGGTGCATGGGCAGCCTGAGCGCGCTCCAGGCCGAGGCGATCAAGCTCGCCTACTACGGCGGGTACTCCTATCCCGAGGTCGCGGGGCTGCTCGGGCTCCCGCTTGGCACGGTCAAGACGCGCATCCGCGACGGCCTCATCCGGCTGCGCGACTGCATGGAGGTGGCCCCGTGAGCGCCCAGAGCCACGAGCTCCACCTGCTGACCGGCGCCTACGCCGTCGACGCGCTGACCGGCGACGAGCTTGACGATTTCGAGCAGCACCTGCGGCAGTGCCGGTCCTGCGCAGAAGAGGTCAGCGGGCTTCAGGAAACCGCCGCCAGGCTCGGCCTCGCCGCCGCCATCGCGCCGCCGCCGTCGATGCGCGATCAGGTGCTCGATGCCGCCAACCGGGTCAGGCAGCTCCCGCCGCCCGGCGTCCGCCGCATTACCGCCGACGGCCCCCGGCCCCGCAGGCGCCTCATCCGCAGGCTGCCGCGCCCGATCGCGGTCACCGCGATGGCGGCCGTCATCGTCGTCCTCGCCATTGTTCAGGTCGGCACCCGGCACCAGCTTCAGCAGGCGGAGGCAAACAGCCAGGCCATCGCCTCGGTGCTGGCCGCCTCCGACGCCCGCATCGAGCTTGGCAGCTCGACCGTGGGCGGCACGGTGACCGCCGTGTTCTCCGAGCACGACCGCGAGGCGGTCATCACCGCCTCGGGGATGCCCACTCCCAGCGACGCCAGGGTGTACCAGCTCTGGGTGATGCGCGGGGCGAGCGCCCGCTCGGTCGGGCTGCTGCCCGGCAGCAGCGCCGGCGCCACCTCCCCGGTCCTGGCCGACGACGTCCAGCCGGGCGACCAGCTGGCGATCACGATCGAACCCGCGGGCGGGACCAGGCAGCCGACGAGCAGCCCGATCGCGGCGATCCACACGCGTCCGTAGCAAGACGGCAGGGAGATTGGCGGAGGGAGGAGCACACACTCCCTCCACTCTCAACTTATAGCGGACCCCGGGGCTTGCCGCAAGCCCCCGGTCGTGCCGTAGAGTCGCCCGCCGAGGCTGGCACCGGCAGAGCCAGAACCTGCGGAAACTTCGGAGCTGATCGGGTGAACCCATTGACCACGAGTGCGTTTGACCTTCCCGGCCGTCTCGCCGCCAAGGCCGACCCGGCGCTGATCGCCGCCGACGAGCGGCGCTTCGCGGCGATCGCCAGCACCCTCGAGCAGTCGATCGCGGACCTCTCCGGCCGCCTCGACGCCGAGCTCAGGGCGCCGGGCGGCATCGGCCAGAAGGCCATGGACCGCGACACCGAGGTGCACCGGCTCTCGGCCCGGCTGCGGACCCTGCGCCGGTTCGGCCTTGACCTGTGCCTCGGGCGGATGGTGAGCGCGGACGACGGTGCCGACGGCGACCACCGGGCCGACGGCAGCCCCGAGCCGGTCTACGTCGGACGGCTCGGCCTCACCGACCGCGACGGCCGGCGGCTGCTGGTCGACTGGCGTTCCCCCGTCGCCGAGCCGTTCTTCGGCGCGACCCACGCCAAGCCGATGGGGCTGGCCAGCCGCCGGCGGTATCGCTGGACCCGCGGCCGGATCAGCGACTACTGGGACGAGGTGTTCACCGCCGAAGGGCTTGACGGGCACGCCGCGCTCGATGACCAGTCCGCGTTCATCGCCAGCCTGGGCGGCAACCGGTCGGCCCGGATGCGGGACGTGCTCGGCACCATCGCCGCCGACCAGGACGCCATCATCCGGGCGGGATCGCGCGGCGCCCTCGTCGTCGACGGCGGCCCCGGTACCGGGAAGACCGTGGTCGCGCTGCACCGCTGCGCCTACCTGCTCTACTCCGACCCGCGGCTCGGCCATCGCCGCGGCGGCGTGCTGTTCGTCGGCCCCCATCAGCCCTACCTGGCCTACGTGGCCGACGTGCTGCCCAGCCTCGGCGAGGAGGGCGTGCAGATCTGCACGCTGCGGGATCTCGTCCCCGAGGGCGCCGCCGCGACCCCCGAGACCGACCCCGAGGTGGCCCGCCTGAAGTCGTCGGCCGATCTCGTCAAGGCGATCGAGGAAGCCGTCAGGTTCTACGAGAACCCTCCGGTGCAGCCGATGACGGTCGAGACCCCGTGGTCCAGCATCGAGCTGACCGGCGGCGACTGGGCCGAGGCGTTCGACGCGGCCGAGCCGGGCACCGCGCACAACGAGGCGCGCGAGGCGATCTGGGCCGAGCTGCTCACGATCGCGGCGGAGAACCACCACGGCGACGCCCCGGCCGACCAGCTGCGCCGTTCGCTGCAGCAGAACCGGGAGCTGCGGGCCGCCCTCAACCGGGCGTGGCCGCTGATCGAGCCGGCCGACCTCGTCTCCGACCTGTGGACGGTCCCCGCCTACCTGCGCAAGTGCGCCCCCTGGCTGAGCCGCGAGGACGTGCGGAAACTACAGCGCGCGGACGGCCAGGCCTGGACGGTGTCGGACCTGCCGCTGCTCGACGCGGCCAGGCAGCGGCTGGGCGATCCGGAGGCGGCCCGGCGCAAGCGCAGGCAAGAGGCGGCCGTCGCCGCCGAGCGCGAGCAGATGGACCGGGTCGTCGACACCCTGATCGAGGTCGCCGACGACGAGTACGGCATGGGCCTGGTGACGATGCTGCGCGGCCAGGACTTCGCCGATGCCCTGGTCAACGAGGCCACACTGCCGGTTGCCGACCCGGACCGGCTGGCGGGCCCGTTCGCGCACATCGTCGTCGACGAGGCGCAGGAGCTGACCGACGCCGAATGGCAGATGCTGCTGCTGCGCTGCCCGTCCAGGAGCTTCACCGTCGTCGGTGACCGGGCGCAGGCCAGGCACGGGTTCACCGAGTCGTGGCGGGGACGGCTTGAGCGGGTCGGCCTCGACCGGATCACCCTGGCCTCGCTGACCATCAACTACCGCACGCCGGAAGAGGTCATGGCCGAGGCCGAGCCGGTCATCAGGGCGGCGCTCCCGGATGCCAACGTGCCGACCTCGATCCGCAGCGGCGGCGCTCCGGTCATCCACGGGCCCGTCGCCGAGCTGGGCCCGATCCTCGACCGCTGGCTCGCCGCCCACGCCGAGGGGATCGCCTGCGTCATCGGCGATCCCGCGTTCCGGCCGACCGCCCGGGTCCGGTCGCTGACCCCGGAGCTGGCCAAGGGACTCGAGTTCGACCTGGTCATCCTCGTCGACCCGGCCGCGTTCGGCATCGGCATCGAGGGCGCGGTCGACCGCTACGTCGCGATGACCAGGGCGACCCAGCAGCTCGTGATCCTGAGCTAGGCATCGGGCACGCCCGCGCCGCCGCGACCGTCCCGGAGGGGCTCGGGGGTCGCGGCGGCGCGGGCGCGGGCTCTTACTTGGGCATCAGCACGCTGCCGATGATGTACACGGTGGCGTTGGCGGTCTGCACGTTGCCGCAGACCACGCTGGCGCCGTTGACGGTGTAGCTGCTGCCCATCATCGCGGGCGTGACGGTCGAGCCCTCGAGGGTCTTGAGCGTCTTGCCCGAGGCGAGCTCGGCCGGGGTGACCCGGCCCGCCACCACGTGGTAGGTGAGGATCTTGGTCAGCTCGGGCTTGTCGGCCAGCACCGACTTCAGGGTCGACGCCGGAATCTTCGCGAACGCGGAGTTGTCGGGCGCGAACACCGTGATGCCGGACGCGGAGTTCAGGGTGTCCACCAGGCCGGCCTGCTTGACCGCGGTGACCAGGGTGGACAGCACCGGGTTGGCGGACGCGGCGGTCGCCACCGGGGCGGTCGCCATGCCGGTGAAGCTGCCCGCCCCCGACTTGGGCACCGAGGCGCAGCCGGGGCCGAAGTCGGACGTCGTCGACGCGGCCGCGCCGGACGCGGGCGAGGACGCCATCGGCGAGCTCGACGCGGGCATCGGCGTGCTCGCCGACGTCGACGGCGCGGGGGCGGCGGGGGTGCTCGAGCTGGGCGAGCTGCTGCACGCGGCCGCCCCGACGGCGAGACCTGCGGCGGCTACGGATGCGGCGAGGATGCGGTACGACATAGTGACTCCTTGTGTGAATTAGCGGAATATTGACGAATCGTGGTTGTTGGTCAGGTCACCGTGACCACCACCGAGTCCCAGCCGGCGGCCCCGCTCGGGAACACCCCGGCCTCGCCTTTGGTCTGGACGGCGCCGGCGCCGTCGGTGGCGCGGACCTGGAGGGTGTGCAGGCCGGACGAGGCATCCCAGGGCCACACCCACTGCCGCCAGGTGTCGGTGCCGTCGGCGGCGGCCAGCTTCGCGGTGTGCCACGGGCCGCCGTCGACGTTCACCTGCACCCGGGAGATGCCGCGATGCGGCGCCCAGGCGACCCCGCCGACCGCGACCCGGCCCGCCGGGACCTGCGCCAGCGGTCGCGGCACGTCGATCCGCGACTCGGTCCTGATCGGCGCCTGCACGGCGTAGCCGCGCTGGGTCCAGTACGCCTGCTGGCGGGCGAACGTCGTCACCTCGAGCCTGGTGACCCACTTGGTGGCGGACACGTAGCCGTACAGCCCGGGCACCAGCATCCGGGCCGGGAAGCCGTGCTCGGTCGGCAGCGGCTGGCCGTTCATGCCGACCGCGATCAGCGCCTGCCGCCCGTCCAGGATCGTGTCGACCGCGGTGGAGATCGTCATGCCGTCCGTCCCGGTCGACAGCACCTGATTGGCGCCCCGCTGGATCCCGGCCTTCCGCAGCAGGGCCGGCAGGCTCGCGCCGAGCCAGCGCCCGTTGCCTGCGTAGGGTCCGCCGACCGCGTTGGAGACGCAGACCAGGGTCATGTCGTGCTCGATCAGCGGCAGCCGCAGCAGGTCGTCGAAGGTGAGCTCGATCGGGTGGCTCACCATCCCGGTGATCTGCAGCGTCCAGTCCTGCGGCGACACCTGCGGCACGACCAGGTCGGTGTCCACCCGGTAGAAGCCGCTGTCCGAGGTGAAGAACGGGGTGATGCCGGAGACGTCCAGCGAGGCCCCGGACGGCACCGGCGCGGCCGCGACGGCCGGGCGCGGCAGCCGGACCGCTGCCCGCAGCGCCGTCACGTTGAACCGCCGCAGCAGCTGCTCGCCCGCCCAGCCGCTCCCCGCCGCCAGCACGGCCGCCCCGGCTCCGAGGGCGAGGAACCGCCGCCGGGCGGGCCCCGCAGGCGCCTGGTCCCTGTCCGCCAGCTGGTTGACCCGCATCCCCGGCTGGCGGACAGGGAGATCTGGGGCCGCGAGATCTGCGCCACCGTCCGCCGACCCCGCGGCCGTCTGCACGGCCGCCCGCCTTGGCTCCGGCCGAGCGGCCCGGACCAGGACGACCATCGCCACCGCGGCGACCGCCACCCCGATCAGCGTGGGCGCCGCGTCCGACAGGCCGGCCGACGGGCGGCTGACGACCGCGGCCACGCCGAGCGCGCCGAACAGCGCCAGCCCGGCCAGGCCGACCCAGAGCCAGCGCATCGCCAGCATCCCGATCACCGCGGCGAAAATCGCGAGCTGCACCACGATCCCCGCCAGCAGCACGTTCTTGTCGTTGCTGCCGAAGTGGGCGATCGCGAAGTCCTTCAGCGGTACCGGGGTCAGGTTGATCGCGACGCCGCCGACCGCGATGACCGGGCTGCTGAGCGGGCCGGTGATCCCGGCCACCAGCTCGGCTACCCCGAGCGCGGCCGCCGCCGACAGCAGCCCGGCCAGCGCGCCCCGGACCGCGAGCCGGAGCACGCGCCGGACGCTGACCTGGATCCCTGCGATCATCACGGCCCCAGTTCGGAGCGGCCGGACCGGCAGATTGGCCGGACGCGGGCGAGGGGCCCGGATCGGACCGTCAGCCCCGCTCTCGGAGGCGGTGTCGGTGCAGGTGGAGCCGGGGTCCGTTCGAGATGAAATCTTTTTTCTCCCGAACGGACCCTGGCTCCGCCCCACCGCCCCGCGCTGGACGGGCCAGGGGCGCGGCGCGATAGGGTCTGGCAGCGTGACGCCTGAGCTCAGAAACTGGTCGGGTACCTACCGGTTCACCGCCCCCACGGTGATCGCGGCGCGGACGATCGACGAGGTTCGGCGGGCGGTCACCTCGGCGGGCCGGGTCCGCGCGCTCGGCACCCGGCACTCCTTCAACGACCTCGCCGACAACGGGGACACGCTGGTGACGGTGACCGGCATCGCCCCCGAGCCGGCGCTCGACGAGGCCGCGCGGACGGTCACGGTCGGCGCGGGCGCCTCCTACGGCGCGCTCGCCGGCTGGCTGCGGCAACGCGGCTGGGCGCTGCACAATCTGGGGTCGCTGCCGCACATCTCGGTCGCGGGCGCGACCGCGACCGGAACCCACGGCTCGGGCAGCCGCAACCGGATCCTGTCGGCCGCGGTCGCGGGCCTGGAGTACGTGGACGCCGACGGCGAGCTGGGCCGGGCCAACCGCGGCGACCCCGGCTTCGACGGGCTGGCGGTCGGGCTCGGCGCGTTCGGCGTCGTCGTCCGGGTCACCCTCGACGTGCAGCCGAGCTACCTGATCAGGCAGGACGTCTACGCCGGGCTGTCGTGGGACCGGGTGCTGGAGCAGCTCGACGACATCCTGTCCGCCGCCTACAGCGTGAGCCTGTTCGCCGACTGGAGCGGCGAGACGCTCGAGGCCGCGTGGGTCAAGCGCCGGCTCGACGGGCCGGAGCCGGACGGGACGCCGGCGCCGCCGGAGTTCTTCGGCGCGCGCCTCGACCCGGGGCCGCCGCGGCTGGTCGACGCCCCGGTCGACAACCTCACGGTGGTGGGGGCGGCCGGCCCGTGGTCGGAGCGGCTGCCGCATTTCCGGATCGAGTCCACGCCGAGCAACGGGGACGAGATCCAGTCCGAGTACTTCGTCGACCGGGCCGTCGGCGCGGCCGCCTTGGACGCCGTCCGGCGGCTGTCGCCGCTGATCACGCCGCTGCTGCTGGTGTCAGAGTTCCGCGCCACCGCGCCGGACTCGCTCTGGCTGAGCGGGTCGTACGAGCGGGAGACGCTGGCGATCCACTTCACCTGGCGCAACCGCCCCGACCAGGTCAGCGCGGCGCTGACCGAGGTCGAGGCGGCGCTGGCGCCGTTCGACGCCCGCCCGCACTGGGGGAAGGCGTCGCACATCCAGGCGGGCCAGCCGCAGCGGCTGTACCCGCGGCTGGGCGACGCCCGGGCGCTGTTCGAGCGGCTCGACCCCCGGGGCCGGTTCAGCAATGCGCGGCTGGAGCGGCTGGGCGTCCGCGAGCCCCGCTGACGCTCATCGACCGTGGCGCCCCGCGCCTACCGCGGTGCGCCCCGGTAGGTGCCGAACGACCAGCGGTTCCCCTCCGGGTCACCGACCGAGAACTCGCGCGAGCCGTAGTCCTGGTCGGTGAGCCCCCTGATCACGGTCGCGCCGTGCTCGACGGCGCGCTTGAACAGCGTGTCCGGGTCGTCGCAGACGACGTAGCAGCGGAACGTGCCGGGCACGGTCGAATCGGGGTCGGCCGATCCGAGCATCACCCCGCCGCCGGGCGGCCAGGCGAGCTCGGCATGGTGGACCTGGTCTCCTTCGCCGTAGACCGCGGTCTCCTCGAAGCCGAACGCGGCGACGAGGAACTTGATGAGCCCACGGGCGTCGCGGGCGAGGAACGTCGGCCACACCTGCGGTGGCGGTGTCTGTGTCATGCTGCGATCATTCCCCTAGGTCAGCGCCCGAGGCTTGGACGAATCGGAACTCCTCGGCCAGCCACACCGACGGCGGGCAGCCGGCCAGCGCGCGGAACTCGCGCGCCAGGTGCGCCTGATCGTAGAAGCCGCACTCGGCCGCCAGCCGGGCGAACGTAGTCCCCGTGACCCCGCCCATCGCCGCCTGGCCGATCCGCCGCCGCGCGTGGGTGAACCTGAACACCCGGCCGGCTTCCTTGGGCGCGAGGCCGAACTCGTCCCTGAACAGCGAGCCGAGGCGGCGCGCGCTCAGGCCGGTCTCGGTCGCCAGCTCGGCCACGCCGACCCCGCCCCGGGTTTCTCGCAGCCGCCGCCAGGCGTAGCCGACCTCCGGCCGGACCGCCCGGCGCCGGTCGGCCTCCACCTCGGCGGCGCGCCGTCCAAGCAGCTGGTCGATCACCGCGAACCGGCCCGCCCAGGTCGTCTGCTCGAGCACCAGCTCCCGCAGCTGCGCCGCGAACCCGCCGATCACATCGGTCGCCTCCGCGTCCCAGTTCGCCAGGCCGGCGGCGGGCAGCCCGAGCAGCGTCCGCGCGCCGAGCGGGGTGAGGCCGAGCTGCACCCCCGACCACCGGCCCTGGTGGCTGACCAGCGCGGGCGACGTATGCAGCCCGCCCAGCAGCGTGTCGTACAACCCGGCGGGCTGGCCCGGGTCGGGATGCGCGTCGATGGCGAGCGGGTCGTCGAGCGTGACGATGAACGTCAGCTCGGGCGACGGCAGCCCGCGGTGCCGCAGCGGGGCCACGCCCTCCTGCCGGTAACCCGTGTACCCGGAGACGAACGGCCGCAGCCACGGCGGCGGGAGATACCGCGCGTGCTCATCGATCACACTTCATTAAAACCCATGACTAGGGACGTTCCGCGGCGCTGCGCGGGCCGGCCGGCGGGCGCCGCCGCAGCGTCTAGGATGCCCCTATGGTCGGCGATGGCGGCGCGACGAGCGTCGAGCCCGTGGCGAATCCGGATTTGCGAGAAGGCAAGCGCCTGCGTCTCGTCCGCATGACCAAGTCGCAGATCGCGGGGCGCACCGGGCCGCTCAGGCAGATTCGCCGCCGAGGCGAGGTCGTCTCGCCGCTCGCGCTGGAAGCCGGCTGTCGCGGGCTGCTGCACCGCGCCCAGCGCGCGATCGCCACCGTCGTGACCTCGCAGGTGTACGCGGGTGAGCTGCACTCGGCCGTGGACGAACCCGTGCTCCGCCGGCATGAATGGGAAATCGCGGTCGCGCTGCGCGAGATATCCGAGCTGCTGCTCGACCTTGCGTCGAGCTACGCGGGCGGCACGGCCGGGCCGATGACCACCACCATGCTGGTTTCCCAGAGCCGCGCGATATCCCTGGCCCGGGACGCGACCACCGCCCGGGTGCTCTCCCTGGAGATCCTCGCGGCCCAGGTGGCGGCGGCCGACGCCGCGCGCCGGGACTGGGAAACCGCGCACCGGATGGCGGCCGACAACGATAAGTACCGCGATCTGGTGGCCCGCACGGCGGCCGACGAGCACGCCACCATGGAAATCGCGGGCCTCGCGGAGCAGGCGGCCGAGGCCGGGCAGGCGCTCCGTGCGACCCTGCAGCAGGCCACCCTGGCGGCCGAGGCCCTAGCCCTCCCCGAGCCCCGCTAGTCCCAGCACACTCAATGATCTTGGAAACTTTTTTCTTCGTGGAAGAAAAGCACGCGCATAGCGTGCCTTTCTTCCAAGATCTTTCCCGGCCTCGCCCCAAGGGGTCAGGCCCCTGGCCCCGCCAGCGGGGTTATCCGGCCCCGTTTTCGCCGAGCCGGACGCCGATCTCGTAGAGGCGCGAGAGCATCTCGGCCGGGTCGGCGTAGACGCGGTAGGCGTCGGCGCGCTCCAGTTCCTCGCGGCCGTACCCGCCCGACTGCAGGCCGATGCCGAGCGAGCCCGCCCGCCGCGCGGCCAGCAGGTCCCAGACGCTGTCGCCGACCACCATGGCGTGCCGCGGCTCGACCCCGAGCAGGGAGGCGGCGGCCAGGAACAAGTCGGGGTCGGGCTTGGCGTGCCGGACCAGGTCCCTGGTCACCATCGGGGTGTCCTCGGGCAGTCCGAGGAGCTCAAGCGCGGGCCGCGCGGTGAGGGCGTAGCCGCTGGTCGCGATCGCCCACCGCACGCCGGCGTCGGTCAGCGCGGCCAGCAGCTCGCGCGCGCCGGGCAGCGCGGTGACCGACCCCAGCTGCTTGCGGTACTCGACCGCGTGCGCCTGCTGGAGCCGCGCGATCTCGTCCGTCGACAGGGACCGGCCGGTCTCCCGCAGCAGCGCCTGCACGAACAGGCCGCCGCTCATCCCGATCCGCCGGTGGATCCGCCAGACCGACAGATCGATGCCGATGTCTTCGAGCGCCGCCCGCCACGCGATCACGTGCTGGTAGACGCTGTCGATCAGCGTCCCGTCGAGGTCGAACAGGAAGGATGGCACGGGTGCCCGCGGATATTCCACTCGGCAATTCTTGCAGGGCCGGTGGTGCCCGGCCCGCCCGGGGGCCGCCCGGGTGTCACCCGGGCGCGATCAGCGGTCACGGAGGGAGATCGTGGTACTAGCGACGTCACGTCCGTGCGTCAACCAGTCAGGAGGTCCGCCGCCGATGACCACCACCCATCACCAGCCGGGCCAGGACGTCTTCCGGACGATCTTGCCGCAGGACGTCGACTTCCAGCCGTTCCCGTCGTTCCCGCCGCCCGCCCAACTCGCCGTCGTGGTGGGTCAGCCGAGCGAGCCCGGTCCGTACACCATCCGGGTCAAGGCGCCCGCCGGGGTGAAGCTGATGCCGCACCGGCACCATGAGGACCGGGTCTACACGGTCATCTCCGGTGTCTTCTACGTCGGGCTTGGCGAGGACTTCGACCCGGACCAGCTGCAGGCGTATCCGCCCGGCGCCGTCGTCGTGCTGCCCGGCGGCACGGCCCACTTCCACTGGGCGAAGTCCGGCGAGTACATCACTCAGGTAACGGCGATCGGGCCGATCAGCCTCGACTACGTCCACCGGGACGACGATCCCCGGAACTGATCCATCCCGGGGAGGCTGCCCCCAGAAAACGTAGATCGGGAAAGCCCGGGGCCGCATCGGACAAGCTACAGATGTGAGCACCATCCGAGAGGCTGATCCGACGCTGGCCGATCCGGAGCAATTCGGCGCGGTCTTCGACCGGTACTTCGCCGAGATCCACGGGTACGCCGCCCGCCGGGTCGGCCGCGACGCCGCCGCTGACATCGCGGCCGAGGTGTTCCTCACCGCGTTCCGGCTGCGCCGCCGGTTCGACCCCGGCCGGGGCACCGTCAAGGCCTGGCTCTACGGCATCACGACCAACCACCTCAGCGCGTACCACCGCCGCGAGCAGCGCGCCTACCGGGCGATGGCCCGAGCGGGCGTGCCCGAGCGCCAGGAGGGACACGCCGACGCCGTCATCGACCAGGTCGCGGCCGAGGCCATGCGGCCTGCGCTGCTCGGCGCGCTGGCCGACCTGACCAGAGGCGAGCGCGAGGCGCTGCTGCTGGTCGCGCTAGGCGGGCTCAGCCACGCCGACGTCGCCGCCGCGCTCGGCATCCGCTACGGCACGGTCGCGTCCCGGCTCAGCCGGGCCCGCGCAAAGCTCCGAACGGCAGCCGGCATCACCCTGCTCGACCTGGAAGGGGACCCCGATCATGGATGACCTGCAACTGCTGCGCGACTGCCTGCCCGAGCAGCAGCCGCCCGACCCGGGCGTCGTCGCGACGGCCCGCGAGCGGCTGCACGGCGGCCGGCGATCGCGGCGGGTGCCGCTGGCCGGGGTCCGCCCGGCCCGCCGTTGGCTGCTGCTGCGAGCCGGCCTCCCGACCGCCGGGATCGCGGTCGCCGCCGCTGTGACGTTGGCGGTCACGGCGGCGGGCCCAGCGCCGACCATCGTCCGCTCGCCGTCCGCCGCCGCCCGCCCGGTCACCCACTTCCCCAGCGCCGCGTCGCCGACGAAGACGGGGTACGCCACCGGCGCCGGCTACTCGCCTTACTCGGGCGCGCTGCCGGCCGCGAACGCGGGCGGTACCGTCGACGGCCGCGCGATCCTGCTGACGGCGGCCCGGCAAGTGGCCATGGAGACCCAGCCGGTGCCCGAGCGCTACTGGGTGACCAGCGGGGTCGCGGGGAACTTCCTGCGGGTCGGCCCCGCCGCCGATCCGTACCTGCTCCTGGACGAGTCGCAGGTCCAGAACTGGGCGGCGCGGTCGCCGAAGGACGGCAGCCCGGACTTCGCCAAGCAGCTGGGGGCGGC